>ENA-ORXM01000069-ORXM01000069.1-marine-metagenome-genome-assembly--contig:-NODE-69-length-187067-cov-7.168255_pt1 | contig 187067 bp, 175 predicted proteins | sample MGYA00237867_ERZ511480 | MGnify/ENA primary metagenome ERZ511480 (study PRJEB26309, sample SAMN06266103) | marine metagenome | isolation source: Algal blade | place: United Kingdom:Sidmouth, United...
GCAGGGCGCTCGACCTGATGACCCTCGTCGGCCAGATCGCCACGCCGCCGATCCGCAAACTCGGTGTGTTCGAACTCGATCAGTTCTTCCCCGACAAGGACCGGATGAAGCTCGCCATGCAGCTCAACGGGCTGTTGGCGTCACCGGCCTTCGCCGCATGGGCTGCGGGCCCGCCGCTCGACATCGACTCGATGATGTTCGACGCCAATGGCAACGCCCGCTGTGCGATCGTCAGCACCGCGCACCTGTCCGACGACGAGCGTCAGTTCGTCACCTCACTCATCCTCTCCAAGGTCGTCACGTGGATGCGCCGCCAGTCGGGCACCACCGACCTGCGGGCGATGCTGTACATGGACGAGGTCGCCGGCTACCTCCCACCCACCGCCAACCCGCCGACGAAGAAGCCGATCATGCTGCTGATGAAGCAGGCGCGCGCCTTCGGCGTCGGCGTCGTGCTGTCGACGCAGAACCCGGTCGACATCGACTACAAGGCCATCTCGAACGCCGGCACCTGGATGATCGGCCGGCTCCAGACCGATCGTGACAAGGCCCGCCTGCTCGACGGCATGTCGTCGAGGGGGAGTCTCCAGCACAGACAGCGCCTTGGAGACGGCCATTCTCGACCTGCTCGACCAGCGGCCAAGGGGAGCAACGATCTGCCCATCTGAGGCCGCACGGGTGGTGGATCCCGACAGCTGGAGGTCCTTGATGGAACCAACTCGAAGGGCGGCGCGGCGTTTGGTCGCCCGAGACTTGGTACACATCACCCAGAAAGGTCAGCCTGTCGACCCGTCGATTTTCAAAGGGCCGATCCGCATTCGTCGCTTCGAGGACTCTTGACCGCACTCCCACTCCCACAACCAGACCAGGCCGTTGCCTACGTCGCAGATCATCTCGGCCACGTCGTCGACGATGAGGTCACGGCCTCCCTGCGGTTCTCCGGCGGACAGTCGAACGCTGATGCCGCCTTGGCTGCGTTCGATGTCAGCGGGTACGCAGCGAAGCGCAACGAGGTGTACCCGCAACCACGCCGCGGAGCATCTGGTCTCTCTCCCTACATCCGTCACGGGCTGCTCACGCTGCGAGAGGTGTGGGACCACGTTGGTGGCGGCCCGTCGCGAGATGTCCAGAAGTACCGAGACGAACTGATGTGGCAGGAGTTCTCTCGCCACTGGTACGCCCGCCTCGGCACGAAGACGGCGAAGGGTGTTCGCCAGGAACTGCACGGTCCCGTCGGCGTGGAGGGCTGGGATCGCAACATGGCGTGCATCGAGTTGCCGCTCGACGAACTCGAAGAAGACGGCTGGCTCGTCAATCAAACGCGCATGTGGCTGTCGAGCGAATGGTCGGTCCGGCGCGGCGCGCAGTGGCAGGAGGGCGAGGACTATTTCTTCCGTCATCTGCTCGACGGCTCCCGAGCCGCCAATCGACTTGGCTGGCAGTGGACCGTTGGCGTTGGCTCGAACAAGTCCTACGGGTTCAGCCGTTGGCAGGTCGAGAAGCGAGCGAAGAACCTGTGCGCCTCATGCGACCTGGTGCTGGAATGCCCGATCGAGGAATGGCCAGACGACCCGGCCTTCTCCTCGACCAGTCAGCCAGTCGAGATCTCCTCAGCGTCTGACCTGTCCTTTGCTGGGCCGGTGAAACCCGAAGCGGTTGGCGAGCCCGCTGCAGTGTGGCTCACGGCTGAATCGCTCGGCTCGAGCGATCCGGCACTGAACGAGCACCCAGAGCTGCCCGTCGTCTTCGTCTTCGACGAACCCTTGTTGGCATCGCTGCAGCTGTCGGCCAAGCGTCTGGTGTTCCTCACCGAGGCGCTTGCCGAGATAGGTGCAGAACGCGAACTCGAGGTGCACCTCGGTCGCCCCGCCGACGTCTTGGCTGATCGCTCGGTTGCGGTGACGTTCGCCCCCGTGCCCGGGTTCGCAAAGCGTTCAGCAACGATTGCTCCAGCGGTCGTTCATCCCTGGCCTTGGCTGATGCGCCCGACTGCAGGCAGCGTGTCGAGCTTCAGCGCGTGGAAGAAGTCGGTGAAGCGTCCCCGCTGATCTCGTCGTCAGTTTGCTTGCGTTGGGTGAACGCAGGTCGTCCGATCCAAACAGCAGCCAGGCCGAGTCCGGTGATGATGACTGCGGTGCGGAGGCTGCCGCTCGAACCGACGATGCCGATCGAGATCCAAACGATCAATGCAGAGCCGATGGCAGCGAGGGCGACACCGGCCGGCTTCGGCAGGCTGGTGGTCCACGAATGAAGTGCGGCGAAGAAGATCATCCACGCGACCAGCACGTACGCCCACACGATCGCACGCATGAGTTGATCGAGCGTGTCGCAGCCGCCGGGGTCGGCGCACACGAGATCCCATTGTTCCCATACCGAGTCCACGGGAGCAATGTAATAGCCCAGCGTCGCCTGGGGTGCACCTATCAGACAACGGGTCACACGTGGGCTAACTTGATCTTTCGATGAGCACTCCAGCCGGCGGGCCGAACTCTGCCGTTGACGCAACGAATGTCATCGAGATCGACATTCCCGCTCGCACTGACCTCGTCACGGTCGTCCGCATGGTTGTTGCTGCGGCGGCAACCGCTGCAGAAGTCTTCGACGGGGATCGCCTCGACGACTTGCGCTGGGTCACCTCCGAGGCAGTGACGAACGCGATCGAAGCCGACCAACGAGTGTCGACCAACGGGAGGGTCCGAGTGACCCTGCGGATTGCATCGGATCGGGTGTATCTCACCGTCGTCGACCAAGGCGGGGGGCTGCCAGAGATCGTTGACGTGCCAGACATCGACCACCCCGATCGCCTCTTGATCGAGGGTGGCTTTGGTGTCCCGTTGATGCAACACCTGAGTTCTGGCGATGTGCAGTTCAGCTCGACGTCAGAGGGCACAACGGTCGCTCTGGAGCTCCACCGCTAAGGTCAGCGAGTTGCCAGGAGAATGACAGGAGCTTTCCCTTGTCGAGTGATGGCGGACTTCCGGTCCGAACAGAAGCCTGGAGCGGAGGCGACACGAGGCTTGCCCGGCGAGTGGCCCGGCCCATGGTTCGGTTTCTCGCTCAGGAGGCAGCTTCGGGTGTGTTGCTTCTCGTTGCGACCGCTGCGGCACTGATCTGGGCCAACTCGCCCTATAGCGAGGGTTACCACCACTTCTGGGAGACCGAGGTCGAACTCTCGGTTGGTTCGTGGATGCCGTTGCTGCTCGACGGGCACTCGTTGACCTTTGAGCTCGTCGTCAACGACATCTTGATGGTCTTGTTCTTCTTCGTTGTCGGGCTCGAGATCAAGACCGAGCTGGTGACGGGCGATCTGTCGTCGCCCAAAGAGGCGGCTCTGCCTGCCTTGGCGGCGATCGGTGGCATGGCTGTGCCAGCGGGTATCTATGCCCTGATCAATCTGGGAGGGGACGGCATCTCGGGTTGGGGAGTCCCGATGGCCACCGACATTGCGTTCGCTGTGGGCGTTCTCGCACTGCTGGGTCCACGCATCCCCAGTCGGCTCAAGTTGTTCCTGCTGGCTCTGGCCATCGCCGACGACATCGGTGCCATTGTCGTGATTGCGGTCTTCTACAGCGAGGGCTTGCAGTTCGGCTGGCTCGCATCAGCGTTTGCCGGACTCGTGCTGGTTGTCGCCATGCAGCGATCTCGGGTCTGGTTCACGCCGGTCTACGCCGTGGTCGGCATCTTCATCTGGTACGCCACGTTCCGATCGGGTGTTCATGCCACGATTGCCGGTGTGGCGCTCGGCCTGTTGGCTCCAGCTCGTCCGTTGCTGGGATCACGGACGTTCGAACGCATCGAAGACATGTTTTCTGGTGACGCCACGAGCTCACACGAGCTCCGCAATGTGTCCTGGAAGATTCGAGAGTCGGTTCCCGTCACTGGTCGTCTGATCGGACTGCTCAGCCCGTGGACCAGCTTTTTCATCATCCCGATCTTCGCATTGGCCAACGCTGGCGTCACGTTGTCGGGTGAGGCCGTTTCGACAGCAGCGTCTTCTCGAATCACCCTCGGTGTGATTGCTGGACTGGTCATTGGCAAGCCGTTGGGCATCTGGGTGACGACCATGCTCGCTACTCGGTACACCTCGGTCGAATTGCCCAAAGGGCTGACCGGCTTCCACGTGCTGGGCGCTGGTGCTGTTGCTGGTATCGGCTTCACTGTGGCGCTCTTCATCGGAGCATTGGCTTTCGAGGATCCGGCGGTCGGTGAGCAGGCCACGATGGGTGTTCTCGTTGCGTCGGTCCTGGCCACGTTTGTCGGTTTCTTGATCCTTCGACGAAGCCCCGCTCCGGCTCCGATGCCTGACCTGGAAGACGTCAAGGCCTGAGTGATCCTCGACTGATGGTCCCCGATTCCCGGGGTCAGAGCGGCTTGTCAGCCTGATCCAAACCGCTCTGTTTCGCGATCTTCTCGCTGATTTGGCTACGAAGTTCCTACGCTCTCGACGTGGCACAACCTCTGGTGATCGTCGAGAGCCCGGCGAAAGCGACCAAACTGGCTGAGTATCTTGGCGACGAGTACATGGTCGAATCCTCGATTGGGCACGTCCGAGATCTGCCCCGAAATGCCGCCGACGTACCGGCGACGCACAAGGGCGAGAAGTGGGCGCGTCTCGGTATCGACGTCGACAACGACTTCAAGCCGCTCTACATCGTCACGGCGGAGAAGAAGGACCAAGTCCGGAAGCTCAAGAAGATGATGAAGGAAGCGAGCGAGCTCGTGCTCGCGACTGATAAGGATCGCGAGGGAGAAGCCATTGCCTGGCATCTGCTCGAGGTGCTGAACCCGCAGGTTCCGGTCAAGCGCATCGTCTTCACCGAGATCACGCCCGAAGCCATCCAGCGCGCCATTGATGCTCCGGGCGAGCTCAACCGCCCGATGGTCGATGCCCAGGAGACCCGTCGGCTTCTCGACCGCCTCTTTGGTTACGAAGTCTCACCGGTGCTGTGGAAGAAGGTCATGCAGGGCCTCTCCGCTGGCCGCGTGCAGAGCGTCGCCACCCGCATCGTCGTCGAGCGAGAGCGTGAGCGCATGGCGTTCCGCTCCGCCAATTACTGGGATCTCAAGGGCACGTTCGGTGCCGATTCGGCCGACAAGCCCTTCACCGCGATGCTCCAAGAGGTTGATGGAAAGCGCGTCGCCTCCGGTCGAGACTTCTCTCAGCAGGGTGTGCTCACCCGGGCCGAGAGCGTCCACCTCGACGAAGCGGCAGCTGCTGCACTGAGCAAGGCCGTCGAGGGTCGTGCCGCCAAGGTGCTCTCGCGCGAAGCGAAGCCATACCGCCGTCGTCCGGCTGCTCCCTTCATCACGTCGAGCTATCAGCAAGAAGCGTCCCGCAAGCTGCGGCTCTCGTCAGCGCAGTCCATGCGTGTGGCCCAGGGCCTGTACGAACGTGGCTTCATCACCTACATGCGTACCGACAGCACCACGCTGTCCGAGACCGCCATCAATGCCGCCCGTACACAGATCGCCGAGCGCTACGGCAACGACTTCGTTCCCGACGAGCCCCGTACCTACAAGAGCCGCGACAAGGGTGCCCAGGAGGCTCACGAGGCCATCCGGCCCGCTGGTGACACCTTCCGTACACCCGAAGAGGTTGCCGGCGAACTCAGCACGCAGGACCGGCAGGTCTACGAACTGATCTGGCAGCGCACGGTTGCTTCACAGATGACCGACGCAACGGGCGAGACCGTCACGCTGCGCCTCGGTGTCACTGCCACCGATGAGCGCGAGACCGTGTTCTCGACCTCGGGAACCGTCATCAAGCACCAGGGCTTCCTGAGCGTCTATTCCGAGTCCAAGGACGAAGACGCCGACGACGAAGACGACGCGAAAGAGCAGCTGTTGCCGCCCCTCGAAGAGGGAGATGGTGCCCAGCTGAACTCGATCGAAGCTGCTGGTCACGACACCTCGCCGCCGTCTCGCTACAACGAAGCCTCGCTGGTCGCGAAGCTCGAAGAGCTGCGCGTTGGTCGTCCGTCGACCTACGCCTCGATCATGGGCACCATCCAGGCCCGTGAGTACGTGTGGAAGAAGGGCACGGCACTCGTGCCGAGTTTCAAGGCGTTCGCCGTCATCACGTTGCTGGAAGAGCACTTCCCCGACCTCGTCGACTACGCCTTCACCGCCCGTATGGAAGACGATCTCGAGAACATCGCCGACGGCAAGGGCGAGTCCATTCCGTACCTCAAGGACTTCTACTTCGGCGTCGGTGAAGAGCCAGGCCTGCACGACAAGGTCAATGACCGTCTCGGGGACATCGATGCCAGGGCCGTCAACTCCATCCCGATCGGTGCTGACGAAGATGGCGTCGCCATCGTGGCTCGCGTCGGCCGTTACGGCCCCTACCTCGAGCACGGCGAAGACCGAGCCTCGATCCCCGAGGACCTCCCGCCCGCCGACCTCACCATCGAGAAGGCTCTCGAACTCATCAAGGCGCCAAAGGACAACCGTGTCCTCGGTCAGCATCCTGACACCGGCATCGACGTCGAGGTCAAGGCTGGGCGCTTCGGTCCGTACGTCCAGATGGGTGTGCACGACGACGAAGCCGACGAAAAGCCTCAAACAGCCTCGCTGTTCAAGACCATGGAACCGGCCGACGTCACCCTCGAGCAGGCCGTGATGTTGCTGACCCTTCCAAGGCTCATCGGTGCCGATCCCGCTGATGGCGGAGAAATCACTGCATTCAATGGTCGCTACGGCCCGTACATCCAGAAGGCCATCCCCCAAGAAGATGGCACCTTCAAGAACGACAGCCGCAGCCTCGAAGCCGAAGAGGAACTCCTGACCATCGACATCGCCAAAGCGGTCGAGGTCATGGCGCAGCCGAAACGTCGACGAGGCCAGGGTGTGGCGAAACCTCCGCTGAAGGAAATGGGCATCGACCCAGCCAGCGAAAAGCCGATGGTGCTCAAAGAAGGCCGGTTCGGTCCCTATGTCACCGACGGCGAGACCAACGCCAGCTTGCGCAAGGGCGACGACATCGAGACTCTGACCGACGAGCGAGCGTCGGAGTTGCTTGCTGACCGTCGAGCCAAGGGTCCGGCGAAAAAGAAGAAGAAGGCCGCCAAGAAGAAGAAGGCGACCAAGAAGAAAGCAACGAAGAAAAAGGCAACGAAGAAAACGGCAACGAAGAAGGCCGTTAAGAAGGCAACGAAGAAGGCCGCCAAGAAATCAGCGAGTATGAAGGCCGCACCCGAGAACGCCGTCGAGCCGAAGGGTTCGGTGTCTGCTGCCATCGACTCAGTCAGCTCGAGCGACGACGACGCGTTCTAGTCCTGCGGTGGCGCTCTACATCGCATTCGAGGGTGGTGAGGGCTCGGGCAAGAGCACACAGGTCCGATTGCTCTCGAAGCGCTTGATCGAGCTCGACGGAGTCAGTCCAGTCGTCACCCACGAGCCAGGGGCAACTCCGCTCGGCCAGCAGCTTCGGGCCTTGCTCCTCGGCGTTGACCAAGCGCCGCTCGGGCCCCGGGCCGAGACGTTGATGATGGCGGCCGATCGAGCGCAGCACATGAAGGAAGTGGTTCGCCCGGCGCTCGAACGGGGCCAGCACGTCATCTCTGACCGCACGGCGTATTCCTCCCTGGCGTATCAGGGTGGAGGCCGCAGCCTCGGCGTCGACAAGGTTCGGGCGGTCAACGATTGGGCGCTCGACGGCCTGTGGCCAGACCTCGTCGTCTTGCTCGATTGTTCGCCGGAAGCTGTCGCTGGACGGCTCGAGCGGGCGCTCGACCGCCTCGAAGCCGAGGCTGATGAGTTCCACGATCGCATTCACTCGACCTTTCGCGAGTTGGCCGCAGCCGAGCCGGAACGCTGGGTCGTCATCGACGGCTCGGCGCCGATCGCCGACGTGGCCGCTGCTGTGTGGACCGCGGTCGAGCAACGGCTGGTGGCATCGTGAGTCTGGCATCGTGAGTCTGGCATCGTGAGTCTGATCGACGACGCCTCGACACTGCCAGACCCGTGGGCTGACGTGATCGGCCAAGACGCGGCGACCGCACGACTCGATGCAGCGGCGTCGGCCCCCGTCCACGCCTACATGCTGTTGGGCAGCCCCGGCAGCGGCACGTATCGAGGCGCCCTCGGCTTCGCTGCGCTGTTGTTGTCAGCAGCGTCGGTCGCAGCTGGCGACGTCGCCGCAGCCACCCGCCACCGCAAGCTGGCCTTGGCCGCAAGTCACCCAGACCTCGTGTTCATCGAGCCCACCGGTCCGTTCCTTCGGAAGGAAGAGGCCGAGGAACTGATCCGGTCAGCCTCCACCTCGCCAGTCGAAGGCGCTCGCAAGGTCATCGTGGTGCCGTCGATCGAGCTAATCAACGACACAGCAATCGGCAAGGTGCTCAAGATCATCGAGGAGCCACCAGAGACCGTGGTCTTCGTGCTGATGGCGCAGGAGGTCACTCCGGAGATCGTCACGATCGCCAGCCGGTCGGTGCCCGTCGAGTTCTCGCCGATCTCGACGATGGTGATGGAGACGGCCCTGTTCGCTGCGGGCGTCCCGCCCAAACGAGCCAAGGTCGCAGCAGCCGCAGCGAACGGCGACATGGAGCGAGGCCGGTTGCTCGCCACCGATGATGCGTTGGTCGAGCGGGCGGCCCTGTGGAAGTCGGTCCCTGATCGTGTCGACGGCACAGGGACGATGGTCTACGAGCTGGTCAGCCAGGTTCGAGATGCCATGGACGCTGCTCAGGAGCCGCTCGATGCCCAGCACGCTGAACAGCTCGAAGTGCTCGATGCGCAGATCGAGTTGACGGGTGAGCGCAATTCGGGCCGAAAGACACTCGTCGAGAAGCAAAAGCGCGAGGTGCGCAAGCTCAGGGTCGATGAGCTCCGCTTCGGCCTGGCCACCATGAGCCGCCGCTACCGCGACCGCTTGGTCGAGCGCTCCGACGCTAGCGCTGAAGCATCACTGGCAGCGATTCACCAAGCCACCGAAGCCGTCCGTCGAAACCCCAACGAACCCCTCCTGCTGCAATCGCTCTTCCTCAACCTCTCGAGACTGTAAAACGGGGTCAGGTCCCAACAAGTACAAGTTGGGACAACAGTTCGCTCGGAGTGGTGCCGCATCAACTTGTACTTGTTGGGACCTGACCCCACGAAGAGAAAACGAGCCCGGACCGAGAATCGAACTCGGGACCTTTTCATTACGAGTGAAACGCTCTACCGACTGAGCTATCCGGGCAAGCCGTCGACTTTATCGGCCCGCTAGGGTCGAGCGGTGGCTGATCGATCGACCTTCGTCGAGGACACCGAAGCACTGATGCCTGCGTTGTATTCCCACGCCATGCGGCTGACGAGAAACCCCGCTGACGCAGAAGACCTCGTGCAGGAGACGTATCTCAAGGCGTTCCGTGGCTACGAGTCGTTCAAACCCGGCACGAATCTTCGAGCCTGGATGTTTCGGATCCTGACCAACTCACAGATCAATCGGTATCGAGCGAAGCAACGGAGACCAGAAGAAACCGAACTCGACGATGTCGGCGACATGTACCTCTACCGCAAGCTCGCCTCGCCCGGCCAGCTCGGTCGCAGCGCCGAGGACGAACTCATGGACCTCTTCTCCGAGGCCGAGGTCGTCGCTGCTCTGGACTCGCTTTCAGAGAACTATCGGGCCGCCGTCCTGCTGGCTGACGTCGAGGGTTTTGCCTACAAAGAGATCGCTGAGATGCTCGACATCCCGATCGGCACGGTGATGAGTCGGCTCCATCGTGGAAGAAAAGCGTTGCAGCGGGAGTTGTACGACTTTGCCGTCGCTCGTGGGCTTGCTGATCCTCCCGATTCTGAGCTCGATGCCGATGGTGAAGCGACCGAAGCCAACGACCCCCCGAGCTCATGACCGACCCGTCGAACGCAGACAAGCCAAGCGCACAGCCGCCTCCTTCACAGCCGTCGGGTTCTGACGACCCCTGTGCTGCGAATCCGAGCGATTGCAAAGAGGCTGTCGAGCAGCTGTACGAATTTCTCGACGGTGAGCTGACGCCGGAAAAGCGCTCGTCGATCAGTGACCACATCGATGCGTGCGGACACTGCCTCGACGCGTACGAGTTCCATACCGACCTCAAGGCCGTCATCAGCGAAAAGTGCCGTACCGACCTTCCTCTGGGTCTTCGGGACCGAGTCTTCGACGCGCTTCGTGCGCTCGACAGCTGAGCGCCTAGGCTGTGGCGATGTTCGCTGTCATCTGGCATTTCTGGATCGGTCTCGCCTTGGCCATCGGGTCCCTTGGCCTCATCATCTCTGTCGTGGTGGGTTACATCGTCAAGGTCGAGAGCCCTCGCTACCCAAAGAAGCAGTAGATGAGCGCGTCGGTCGACTGGGACACCGCACGTGGGGTGGCGGCAAAGGTGGGTTCGGCCGCTGACGTCGATCGAGAGGCCATCGCAACCCTGTCATCCGACATGATCTCGTTGACGAGTCAAGCCGAAGAACTCGTGGCAGCGGAGACCGGTTTGGTTTCGCTGGCCGGGCCCGCTCGCGGACGCGTCACTGACCGCGCCGGATGGGTCGACGCCAATCTCGCGAGCTTCGACCGGCTCACCCGGCCGCTCCTGGAAAAACTCAGCGACACCTCCGACGACGAGCCGTCGAGGATCGGCGCGATGGCGAGCAAGGTCTTCGAGCCTGTGCTCGGCAGGGTCGGGCCGAAGTTCGCTGGTGCCGAGGTCGGCGCATTGCTCGGGTGGATGTCTGGTCGGGTCATTGGTCAGTACGACCTCCTGATCATCGAAGACGAGAATCCCGAAGCGCAGGACCTCGTCTATTACGTGGGTCCGAACGTGATGGCGATGGAGAAGCGTTACGGCTTCCCTCCCAAGGAATTCCGTTTGTGGATCGCCATCCACGAGTGCACCCACCGGGCCCAGTTCACCGCTGTTCCCTGGTTGCGGCCGTATTTCTTGTCGCTCGTCAACGAGTTGATGGACGATGTCGACCCCGATCCAGGTCGCTTGCTCAAAGCGGCGAAAACGGCGATGGAGAAGAAACGGGCCGGCATCGAAGGGCTCACCGATGGCGGTCTCTCGCAGATGTTGGCCTCGCCGAAACAGCAACTGACGCTCGACAAGGTCAGCGGCCTGATGAGCTTGCTCGAAGGTCATGGCGACATCACCATGGACCGTGCTGGTCGTCACCTGATTCCGTCACAGCCGAGGTTCGCTCGGGTATTCACACAACGCCGAAGCTCAGCGACCGGCCCTACCAAGGTCATTCAACGCCTGCTTGGTTTCGAGGCCAAGTTGGCCCAGTACGAAGAGGGCGAGAAATTCATTCTCGCCGTCGAAGCGGCTGGTGGACGCGAACTGTTCGACCAGGTCTGGAGCAGCCCAGACTCACTGCCGGCGATCGACGAGATTCGTTTGCCAGAGCTGTGGATCAGCCGCATGACGGCCTCCACCAATTCCTGAGTTCAACCTCGGTGATGTGTCCGTGAGCGTGATGTGTCCGTGAGCGACGACCTCGTGGCGTCGCTGCTCGATCGGTGTGTCTTTCCCGCTGCCGGTTCTTCGGTGGTGTGCGGCGTGTCCGGGGGTGCCGATTCGTTGGCGCTCCTGGTGTTGGCGGTTGCTGCAGGCCTCCATGTCACCGCCGTGCACGTCGACCATGGTCTGAGGCCAGGTTCGGGCGACGACGCCGCTGTGGTGCAGGCGGTCGCCGAAAGCAACGGCGCAGCGTTCCGGTCTGAGCAGGTGGAGGTGCCCGACGGTGGCGACCTCGAGGCCAGGGCACGCGACGCCCGTCGGGCAGTGCTCGGTGCCGATGCCCTCACTGGCCACACCGCCGACGACCAAGCCGAGACCGTGCTGATCAATCTGCTCCGAGGAACCGGTCTCGATGGTTTGGCAGCAATGGAGCCCGGCGGTCGTCACCCGCTCCTGGGCATCCGAAGAGCGGACACAGTGAGGCTGTGCGAAGCCCTCGGACTGCACCCGGTCCAGGACCCCTCGAATCGAGATCGGCGGTTCGTACGCAACCGTGTGCGCCACGAGTTGCTACCGCTCATGGCTGAGATCAGCGATCGCGACATGGTCCCGCTTCTGGTCCGCACGTCTGACATTGCTCGTTCTGCCAGCGGCGTGCTCGATCGGGCAGCCGCCGCCATCGATCCCACCAATGCTGCCTCGCTTGTTGCGGCACCTCCTGCCCTTGCCGCCACTGCTCTGCGCCGCTGGCTCACCACTTCGGATGGGTATGCCCCATCGGCGGCAGAGATCGAGCGGGTGCTCGTCGTGGCCGCTGGCGGCGTCGTTGGCTGCCAGCTCAGTCGCGGACGATCAGTTCGCCGAACCGCTGGCGTTCTTCGTATCGAAACCTGACATCGCAGGCAGATAGCCTCGGATACATGGCGACCGAGAGCGGCTCGAAGCGGCCCAAGGTGCTCGGCATCTTGAACGTCACCCCTGATTCGTTCAGCGACGGTGGGCAGCATCTCGAGCACGATCGTGCAGTGGCCAGAGCGAAGGCCATGCTGGATGAAGGCGCTGACCTGATCGACGTCGGTGGTGAGTCCACCAGACCCGGTGCCGCCTCGGTCTCCATCGACGAGGAGATCCGCCGAGTCGTACCCGTGATCGAAGTCATCGCCGAGTGTTGCGAGGTCTCGATCGACACGCGGCACGAAGCGGTTGCCCGAGCCGCCGTGGCAGCCGGAGCAAGGATCATCAACGACGTCTCGGCATCTCTCGCTGAGGTCGCAGCCGATACCGGGGTGGGCTGGATTGCCATGCACATGCAAGGGCTTCCCGAAGACATGCAGCGCAGTCCGCGGTATGGCTCGGTTGTCGACGAAGTGCTCGATTATCTGGTTGCTCGGGCCGAGCATGCTCGGTCCATCGGGGTCGACAACGTGTGGATCGACCCCGGATTTGGCTTCGGTAAAACGCTCGAGCACAATCTCGCACTCCTCGCAGCGACAGATCGGTTCGTCGCAACCGGTCACCCCGTGGCGATCGGTACCAGCCGGAAGTCGATGCTGGGAGCTCTGCTTGCTGCATCAGATGGGGTCGAGCAGGTTGCCGCCGATGATCGGGTCGAGGCGTCTGTGGCCACGGCCTGTCACGCAGCGATGCACGGCGCAGACCTCCTGCGGGTCCACGACGTCGAAGCGACAGTGGTGGCATTGGCGGCTCTGCCATCACCCTTCGAACTCGCTTGAACAGAATTTCGCGAGGTTTGCCACGAGCAGAACTGCCGACTTGCTTCAATCGCCGAGAAATCCGGCATCCTCTTCGAGACGTTCGAGCAGCGGGAAGGCACATTTCAGATGGCGAAAGGCAAGTGGGCTCAGGGCATCGAACCCCGGCACTTCCAGTGGGTCATCGGCGACCAGCTGGCGATCTCAGAACGCCCGGGCGGCTACGGCCCCAACCACCGGAAGGTGCGGCGTCAAGAAGAGATCATCTGGATACGCGAGAAGAAGTTCGACTTCGTGATCTCGCTCATCGCTTCTGACCACAACCTGCACAGCTACGACGAGCTCGGTGTTCGGTGGAAGCACTGGCCGTTCCCTCCCACGCTCGACACCGAGACAGCTCTCGGCCAGATGTACCCGGAGCTCCGGAACCTGCTGGCATCGAAGTCGAAGGTCTTGTTGCACGCTGAAGAGATCTCCGATCGCCTGGCTGGGTTGCTCGGCGGATACTTCCGCTGGTCCGGAATGGTCCCAGACACCTCGCAAGCCATCGTCGTCACCGAACGGTTGCTCGGTGGCCAGCTGGGACCCGAGGGTCGTGGCCTCATCACCGCCGCAGCCAACGTCGCTGACAACGCGTGAGTCTGGATTGCCTGTGATCCCCGGACCACTCGATGATCGCATCGAACTTCGTGGTCTGGAACTCCTGGTGTTCTGCGGTGTGTTGGAGGAGGAGCAAGGACGCCGTCAGCCCTTCACGTTCGACATCGACGTCTATCTCGACATGAATCTCGCTGCGAGCGGCGACGATCTCGATGCCACAGTCAACTACGGGGCAACGATCGAGCTGATCTCTTCAACTCTCGAGGCCGAGCGTTTCTTGTTGCTCGAACGCATGGCCAGCCGTGTCGCCGATCTCGTTCTGAGTGATCCCAACGCCGATTCGGTCACCGTCGTGGCCCGCAAGGTGCGTCCCCCGGTGCCGTCGATCGTGGCGTCCACTGGTGTCAGGATCCACCGCGCCCAGTCGTGACACGAAACGGTCGGGATCCCGACACGAAGAGCGCAGGCCGGCGAGCGTTTCTCGGGCTAGGCACGAATCTCGGGGACCGCAGCAAGTACCTTCGCGAGGCAATCGAAGCTGTTCCTGATTTGGTCGGGTTGTCCTCGGTCTACGAAACCGAGCCAGTGGGAGGCCCCGATCAGGGTGCGTTCTTGAACATCGTGGCGGAAGTCGAGACCGCTCTCGACCCCCACGGCCTGCTCGAGTTGTGCCGAAGGCTCGAACGAGCGGCTGGCCGTGAGCGGCGAGTGCGTTGGGGCCCGAGAACGCTCGACGTCGACGTGCTCTGGATCGACGGAGTGACGGTCGACGACGACGAACTCACCGTCCCGCACCCCCGGATGTATCAGCGCAACTTCGTTGTGGTCCCCCTGCTCGAGATCGCTCCCGACCTCGAGCATGACTTGGTTGCTCTCGGATGGAATGAAGCCGAGGCGTTCGGTGCTGTGCGCTCACTTGGCGCCCTCTGAGCTGCACCGGTAGCGTTGACTCGCCGGATCGATCAGCCGAGCCAGTACAACATCAGGATGGCAGTCCACCCCACACTTGATGTCCTCGTGATCGGCAGCGGCGTCGCCGGTCTGTCCGCAGCGGTGCGAGCAGCAAGCGCCCACCGGCTTCGTGTCGGCGTCCTGACCAAGGGTGTCCTGCATCAAACCGCAACTCGTTGGGCCCAAGGCGGGGTCGCCGCTGTGCTGCTCAACGATCCCGACTCCACCGACGTCCACCTCGCCGACACGCTCAAAGCGGGCGCTGCACTCTGCGACATCGACGCCGTGCGCGTGCTCGTCGATGAAGGGCCGCAGCGAGTCAACGAGTTGATCTCGATGGGGGCGATGTTCGACCGGATGCCCGATGGCGAGTACTCACTTGCTCGCGAAGGCGGCCACACCCATGCCCGGATCTTGCACGCACGGGGCGCGGCCACGGGTGCCGAGATCGAGCGAGCGCTGGTCGTTGCCGTGCATGACACCGCTGCGGTCTTGTTGGAGAACGCCTTTGCCGAAGATCTGATCGTCGAGGGCGGTCGCTGCGTTGGTGTCCGCTACCGAAACGAAGACGGTGAACCGGCGGAAGTTCGGGCGGCCAATGTGCTGGTTGCGGCCGGAGGTGCTGGCCAGCTGTTTGCTGTCACCACCAACCCGCTGGTGGCAACGGGTGATGGCATCGCGATGGCGTTGCGGGCTGGCGCCGCTGTCAGCGACATCGAGTTCATCCAATTCCACCCGACGGCGCTGCATCACGATTCGATGCCGCGCCCGCTGATCTCGGAGGCGTTACGAGGCCACGGAGCGTTGCTTCGTGATGTCCACGGCGAGCGTTTCGTGGACGAGCTGCTACCCCGCGACATCGTGGCGCGGGCCATCCAGGGTCGCATCCTCGAACAAGACACCGAGGCGATGTTCCTCGATGCCCGCCACATGGAGGACTTCTCGCTTCGGTTCCCGAGCATCCACGGAGTGCTGGATCGGCTGGGTTTTGAACCCAGTACCGACCTGCTGCCGGTCGCTCCCGCAGCGCACTACACCTGCGGCGGTCTGCTGACTGATCTCGATGGGGCGACGAGCCTTCCGGGTCTGTGGGGAGCCGGGGAGGTCACGTGCAGCGGCGTCCACGGGGCCAACCGTCTGGCGTCGAACTCGCTGCTCGAGGGCATGGTCTTTGCTCCCCGTGCGATCGACGCGATTGCTCGTGGTCAAGGCGAAGCCCAAGCCTCGGGAGCGATGCGGTCGCTGCTCGATCCTTCCTCGAGCAGGGTGTCGGGCCGCGTTGTCGAGCGACCCGCAGAGCCAGCATGGGGGAGGAGTATCGGTCCCGACAGTTCTGGATCCGGGGCTCCAGCGAGTGCCGCCTCGGTGAGAGCCGAGATCCAACAAGCCATGACCAAGGGCGCAGGTGTCTTCCGCACGGGCGAGTCACTCAGCGCAACTGCGGCGCTGCTCGACGACGCAGCGACCCGGGCCCCGGCCTCCGCCGACCTCGAATGGGCCGAGGTCCGTAATCTGATCGACGTTGGTCGGACGTTGGTCGACACGGCGCTGAGGCGGGAAGAGAGTCGTGGGTCTCACACGCGCGACGACTTCCCTGATCGCACCGACGAATGGTTGACCAGGCAGATCATCGTCGGATCGGATCATGGGTAGCCTTCGGCGATGCGGCACGACCTGAACCCACCACTCGCTGATGTCCGTTTCTTGGTCGAGCGGGCACTCAGCGAAGATCTCACACCGTTCGGCGACCTCACGTCGTCGTTGCTCGACCCAGCAATGCAGGCCACTGCTGAGTTTCGAGCCCGCGAAGCCGGCGTGCTCGCCGGAACGCTGTGTGTCGACGAGACCTTCCAAGCTGTTGATCCAGGGCTCGAGGTCACGTGGAAGATGCGGGACGGCGCCGCGATCGCTGCCGGTGATGTCCTTGCAGTAGCAACCGGCCCGTTCGCCAAGATGCTCACCGCCGAGCGCACGGCGCTCAACTTCTTGAGCCACCTGTCTGGTGTGGCGAGCAACGCAGCGACATGGGTAGCCGTCGCCGACGGTCGAGTCACCGTGTGGGACACCCGTAAGACGCTTCCTGCCTATCGATCGCTGCAGAAGGCAGCGGTTCGAGCCGGCGGAGCGTCGAATCACCGCGGCAACCTCTCCGACTGGCTGATGTTGAAGGACAACCACCTCGTTGACCTCACGATCACCGAAGCGGTGGGTCGCGCTCGTGCGCTGTGGCCTGGGCGCACCATCCACGTCGAAGCCGATCGGGAGGAACAGATGATGGAGGCACTCGTTGCCGATGCTGAGATCATCTTGCTCGACAACTTCACGCCAGACGAGCTGATCGACCTCGTGGCCAAAGCCGATGCATGGGCGGTCACTGCAGGAAGAAAGCGCTCGCTGCTCGAAGCCTCCGGTGGTATCACTCTCGACACGTTGGAGGGCTATGCCGGCACCGGCGTTGACTTGCTCTCCTCCGGCTCGATCACCAACTCCGCTCGCGTGCTCGACATCGGCCTCGATGTCGTTCCGCAGTAGCTCCTGCTCTCTTTTTTCTCTCGTCCGACCTTCCACTGTCAGCAGACCCCTATGTCCAGCCCCCACCGCTCTATTCCCCACCGCTCTATTCCCCACCGCTCTATTCCCCACCGCTTCGACCCCACCACCTCCGCTGCCGCCATTCGGGCCGAGCACGACTCGATCGAGGACGGCACCGAGACCGGCGTCATGGTCACGATCGCTGGTCGACTCATGTTGCGTCGGGTGCAAGGCAAGTTGGCCTTCGGCACGCTCCAAGACAGCGGCGAGCGCCTGCAACTGTTCGCTCCCAGCAAGGTCACAGCCGACTTCGATGCGTTCTGTGATCTCAATCTGGGCGACTGGATCGGCGTCACCGGCGAGGTCATGAAGACCCGCAAGGGTGAACTCAGCGTCAAGGTGATGGAATGGGTGCTGCTGGCCGAAGCAAAGCGTCAGTTCCCCGACAAGTTCCACGGCATCAGCGACCCCGACATGCGCTATCGCCAGCGTTACGTCGATCTCTGGGTCACCCCGGAGAGCCGCGAGGCGTTCATCCTCCGATCGAAGACGGTTTCGCTGATTCGTCGTTGGCTCGAAGATCGCGAGTTCATCGAGGTCGAGACCCCGGTGTTCCACCCGATCCCCGGTGGCGCCTTGGCCAAGCCGTTCACCACACACCACAACGCCCTCGATCTCGATCTCTACCTCCGGATCGCTCCCGAGCTCTACCTCAAGCGCCTCACCGTCGGCGGTTTGAATCGGGTCTTCGAGATCGCTCGTGTGTTCCGCAACGAAGGCATCAGCACCCGTCACAACCCCGAGTTCTCGATGCTCGAGCTCTACCAGGCCTATGCCGATTACACCGACATCATGGTGCTGGTCGAGGAGCTCATCGAGCACCTGGCCATGGAACTGCACGGCACCACCGAGCTGGCCTATGGAGAGCGCACGATCAGCCTCGCTGCGCCGTGGCGTCGGGCGAGCATGCTCGAACTGGTCGAGGAGCACACGGGCCGGGCGTTGAATCTCGAGATGCCGATCGAGGAACTCCGAGCGGTCTGCGACGAGTTCGAGGTGCCGTGGAAGGACGTCTACGGCCCCGGGAAGCTCATTCTCGAGGTCTACGAGAAGATGGTCGAGGGAGCATTGTGGGACCCGGTCTTCGTCACCGACTATCCCAAGGAAGTCTCGCCGCTTTCACGTGACCACCGCGAGCTCGCCGGGTTCACCGAACGCTTCGAAGGCATCATTGCCGGGCGCGAGTTGTGTAACGCCTTCAGCGAGCTCATCGATCCAGCCGAGCAGCGGTTGCGCTTCGAGGAGCAAGTCGTGCAGAAGGAAGCTGGCGATGACGAAGCGATGGCGGTCGACGAGGACTATCTGCGCGCACTCGAGTACGGAATGCCGCCTACAGGTGGCCTCGGCATTGGCATCGATCGTCTCGTGATGTTGCTCGCCAACGTGCAGACGATTCGCGATGTCGTGCTGTTCCCAACGCTGCGACCAGAAGTGAACCCTCGGCCCTAGGGGCCTAGGGATCGACGGTCAGGTTGAGGAACCCAGAGCGCCATGACTGGTTCCCAGCCTTGTCGTACGCTTTCACGTAGAGCCGGTAGGTGCCTGGAGCGATCTCGTTCAATTGCACCGAATTCGTGGCCGTGTCGATGATCAACCGACGACTCTCGGCATCGAAAATTCGATAGCCAGCGACGCCCACGTTGTCTTGGGATGTGACCCATCTCAATGACGTGGGCACGCCGCCGACGGTCACGATGCGGGCTCGGCCAGGGGTCGAGGGGCGTTCGGCATCGGGCCCGCCGGTGACGGTGACCGTGGTGATTCCTGAGCGCCACGAGATGTTGCCTGCAGCGTCGAGAGCCCGGGCGTAGAGCCGGTAGGTGCCCTGGGCAATGCCGTTGAACGTTGCAGGGGAGCCAGCGGATTCGAAGAGAACGTCAGCGCTGTCGGCATCGAAGATCTGATAACGCACCGCAGCGACATTGTCGGTCGACGCACGCCACGACAGCACGAGCTGGTTCGGCTCCGAAGGCTGAGCGATCGGTCGGCCTGGGGGTGACGGTCGTTGATCGTCAGCCCCGACTTCGTCACAAATCTGTGTGATGCCGTGTTGATCGATGCCGCTCTGCGCAGTCACTGCTCCGCCGGCCCACACACAACCGTTGTCCCCCTCGGCGAGAGCCCAGATACCAGCACCGCCGGAGTCGACGGGGACAACGAACGAGTTGTTCCTGCGGCCGGTGCGAGCATCGAAGGCGTTGACCCAAGAGTTCGGAGTCTGCTCGAGGATCGGAGCGTTGACGAAGCCGTTCGGTGGTGTGCCCCACCAGATGATGCCGTCTGCTCGGATCATGGTGGTGTCCAAGTCGCAATGACATCCGACGTAGACGGTGTTGCCGACCCGGAGCAGTGCTTGGAAGTCGCCTCGGTCTTTGGAAAGATAGAACGTCTCGAGCTCGAGTGTTGTCGCGTCGAGAATCTGCAGGCTGTGTTGGCTTCCAGCCACCCAGACTCGCCCGTTCGTGGCCAGGACATCAATGCTGTGGTGGTACCGGGAACCAGTGGCGTTGACGGCCAGCTCGGCCATCCCCGGCGTCAAGCGTTGGGTGTCCAGGTCGATGCTGGCGAACCCGTTGCTCGTTGCCTTCCCATCGACGGTGGTGAACTTGCCGGCGAGGTAGATCCGTCCGCTGGCTCGGTCGACGTCGAGCCCCCATACGTCTCCGCCTTTGACCACGGGGAGCCACGACGGGTCGTGGTTGCCCGTTTGGAGATCGAAGCGAGCGAGGCGATTCGTTGGGCCAGCTCGGTTCGCACTCCGGATCCAACTGAAGCCACCGCCGACGTAGATCCAGCCGTCATCGATGTCGAAATCGCGTACGGCCAGCGACCCGGGAAGTTGGCCGGACCAATCAGGATCGAGCGAAGCGTCTGCGGGGTCGATGACGATGAAGGAGCCGGTGTCGACCGCTCCCAACCGATCAAAGTCTCCACCAACGAAGAGACGATCTCCATCCGGGGAGCCGAGAAGCGTGTAGACAGCACCGTTGACCTTTGGTCGGAAGGTGTCGATCCACTCGCCGGTCACTGCGTTGAAGGCAGCGAGCCCGGCTTGCTCGATCTTGGTCTCGCCGTTGGTGACGTGGGTGAAGCGGCCGCCGACGTAGAGGACGTCGCCGATCCGTTCCATCGCGAAGACCGGTGTTCTCCACTCGTCGGTTCGGGTGCCAGTTTGGAGGCCAGAGACGCCCCAGATGGTTGGTCGAGCCTGGGCAGAAGCGGGCGGAGCTACAACGGCGAGCGCAGCAAGCATCAGGCACACAGCGAACGTTGCAATGGCTCTGTGGAGGTTGGTCATGCGTGCAGCGTCAGAGCTTCGTGTTCTGGTGATCGATCATGGAAGCAGGCCCTCGATGAAGAATTCGGCTCGGCGATTCAGTTGCGCTCCTTCGCCATGGCCGTCCTGGTCATCGACACGAGGGTCGCTTTCACCCCGTGCATCGATCGCGATTTGTTCGACGGGAATGCCTCGATCGATCCAGTACTGGGCCACGGACTGGCCCCGCTCGAGTGACAGCTGTTGGTTGAAGCTGGTTGAGCCGGAGCTGTCGGTGTGGGTGATGATCGTGACCGTCACCGACGGGTTCTGAGAGAGCAGCCGCAGCCCGAGGTCGAGGAGTGGCTCGAACTGGTGGTCGTACGTGTTGGCCCCGTAAGCGAACAACACGACGTCATCGATGTAGAGCGGAGCACCTTGGCCCATCTCAGCGGCGGGGTCGATCACGTACTCACTGACCACATTGCCTTCACCAACAACAGCTTCGGCCCGCTCGATGATTTGGTCAGCCACGTCCTGGCTCGGGACCGCTCCGCCCAGGTAGAGCACGCCCTCTCGAAGCACTGCGCTTCGGGCCTGGCGTTCTTCGACCACGATCTGGTTCTCGACTGTGGCGTCGGAAGACGTGGCGTCGGGTTGGCTGTCCTCGTCGGTGCTTTCGTCGTCGGTGCTTTCGTCTTCGGTGCTCTCGTTTTCGGCGGTCGATGTCGCGGCAGAAGACGTGGCTGGAGCGGCGGCGTCGGCACCGGAGGGGTCACCGGCACCTCCGAGGAGGTAGCCGCCGGTTCCGATGAGACCCAGGGCAACGACCACACCAGCAACGGGCACCCAGCCGGCGTGCGGCTTGTCGTGCTCCGGCGGCGGTGGGTTGGCGGAACGTCCGGCCCAGGTTGCGTCGGTCATGACGGAGTCTCCTCGTCGAGTTGGGAGGTGAGGCGTGCAACCGATGCGGTGAGATCGGCGCCGGCCAGGGCGTCGAGATCGATGACGCTCGAGTCGTGTCGGGTGGGATCGTTGATGTTTGCGATCTGAACTTCAGCGAGGTCGGTTCCCTCGGTGTTGACCCACACCAAAAAGGACGGACGAGGTGTGTCGGCCGCATCGACGGCCGATGCCGCAATCGGGAGAATCTCCATTCGGGCGACGAGCTCGTCGAGACGATCGGCCAGATCTGAGCGCCCGCTGTTGCGATAGAAGGCAATCGCTTCCCAGAGGTCCGGAGCGAGGAAGAGCACCCGACTGTCCGGCGACTGGGTCTCGATCGCCTCGAGCTCTCCCACCATGAAGTCGACATTCGAGATCTGGTCGATGGCGACGTAGCGACGACAGGCATCGAGTTGGGCGAGTCGGATGAGCGACCGGTCGCCGCGATCGAGGATGAAGATCGACCGATCAGGGAACCGGGCTGCCTGTCGAAGCGCAGCACTGGCAAGAACGTTCTTGGTCAGGGAGCGATCAGGCCCGGTGACGAGCAATCGGTTCGAATCCAGAATGTCGTGATCGGAATGCTGGACGCTGATCGCCGCTTGCGGGCCTTGCGGAGCCGTGGTGCCGGGCCGACTGATCAACCGAACGATCTCGCGCCCCTGCTTCTCTGTGATGCCATGGGGGGCGAAGCCGCCGCTGTTCTCGCCGCTTGGATGCCGAATCGAGGCCCGGCCGTTGTCGTGAACGTGGACGATGTGCGTGAAGGCAGCCGAGTCGCCGAGCGCCTTGAGCGAAGCAGCGAGGACGACGGTGCGGCCGCCGAGCTGACCCGTGGTGTTGTCCAGGATGCGTAGCGTCGGTGCGGCCGCTGGCGGCAGCCAGCGCCAGTCGGCGGGAATCGTCGTGCTGATGGACACCCCGGTGTTCGGCGGTGAGGCAACCAGGGCAGTCGTGGCGATGTGGCGAGCGACAGCAAGGGTGGCACGTCGTGGCCCGACGACGGCGATGGGACCGGTATCGAGATCGATGGTCAAAGGAATCGCTGGAAGGAACGACAGTTCATCGACCACCAACTGGTGGTCCCAACCCGGATCGTCATGACAGATGATGGGTGGTTCCCACGAACGGTCACCTGATGCGACCGTGATGTGGAGGTGAGAACCGCTCGGCTTCGGTGGTAGCGCGGCCCGACGGGCAACGGTGGCTGGGGTGTTTGCTTCTGAACGGAGCGAGTCGGCAGCCGCCCTGCGACTCTCGACGATCTCATTGAAGAACAGCGAGCGAGCGTTCGAGATCTGCGTCGTGTGCTCATGATGATCTTGACGGTGGCGGCGGGAACGGACGATGAGTGTTCCAACGATGCCGCCGAGACCGATCAGGACCAATCCGAACAACGACGATCGAACGAAGCCCACGATCAGGCCGAACACGGCGACGGCGGCGAAGAACAGCAGCCAGCCCGACATCGATGGCAGCGAGGGTTCGACCACCGACCGGGGGGTCACGGCAGAGCTCGATCGTCGGTGTGGGGTCGACGTGAGCGACCTGAAGACGAAGTGATCAGTTTGGAGTTGGATGACGTCACCGTGCTGCAGCTGAACCGTGCGATCCACGACAACACCCTCGACAGCGACCGGCTCGATGCCAGCGTTGAGCGTGGTGCGTCCTTCAGGGGCGATGACGAGGTCGAAACTGACCGCTTCGGGTGCGCCGGTCACGAGGCCACCGTCGCTCGACCTGCGAGGCCCGAGCCGGAACTGGCCCGGGCGGAGACCCAGCGTGTGTCCAGAAGTCAGCCCAGCGTCATGGAGAAGCTCGACAACGTGATCGGGCGCGTCAGGGGTGCCGCCGTTGTGCCCATCGTGTTGCTGTTCGACATCCATGGAGCGAACGGTAGGAGCGAGGCGCTATCACTCGAAAGGGCGATCGTCCTCACACCTTCAGAACTTGATGGGCCGTTGGGCGATGCCAGCCAAGGTGAACCATCCCATCGCCTCATCACCGAAAAGCTGCCCATGCGGTCTTGAGCGGAGCGGTTCCCTCCTCGTCTGCGCTGCGTTCGAGGTAGATACCAGCGCCGACGAGGGACGCCCCGCCCAAGGCGAGCCAGATCCAGAGCGGAACCGCAGGTACATAGGCAGCAGTCTCGACACCGACAACGGTGATGAGCGAAAGCGCTCCGATCATTGACGGTCCCGCCCACCGGCGATCGACGCCGACGACCATGGCTGCGATGGCGACCGCACCAGCCGTCACGGCGTGCCAGCCTCCGTTTCCGTCGACCCGCTGGAGGATCCCAACGAGGGTGAAGATCGCGAGCGCCGGGGCGATACCGAGCCAGCTCGATCCTCCGCGGCGCACGATGTCGTGACCGACCTTGGCCAAGACGAGACACGGCATGGCGACGTACACCTCGGGTGCCATCACCCCGGCGTCAGCGGCAAGAACCCAGCTGCCGAGGGTGACGAGGCCGAGTCCCAGCAGTTCGCTTTCGACCACACGATGCACCGACCGGTCGATGACGAGAGCGACACCGGTGATGATGGCGAAGGCACCAGCCATACCAAGGTCGCCGAAGGAAGCAACCACTGGCGTGACGAGCATGAAACGAGGTGGCAGCAGCAAGTCGGGAACGTGGGTGAACCGGCTGAGTGCAGCGGCGGCGCCAGCGAACGCCAGGAGATGCAGGCTGGTCGACACCCACGTGGGCTCGGTGATGATGACCTCGAGTAGTACCGCACAGCCAGCGATCAGCAAGCTCATTGCCTGGAGCGATCGCAGCACTCTCGGTCCGACAGCTCTACCGAGATCGGTCAGCATGATGTGTGTGGCCGAGGCCATCACAGCAATCGAGATGGCGGGGAACAACACGGGCGAACCAATGGCAGCCGTGAGCGCTGCAGCAAAGGTCAGCATGGCGAGCTCGGCTCGGTATGCCCGTCGACTGATCGTGAAGAGTGCTCCGAGTGCGATCAGTCCAATTGCGGCGCCGAGCGAGTGGTTGGTTGCGACGGCGATCGAGATCGACGTCAGGGCGATACCGACACTCGACATGGGCCCGCTGGAACCGTGGAGCAGTCTCGATGAGGTCGACGAACGATCAGTGTCCGAGGTGGGGCCGAACGCGTCGTTCAACAGCCACGAGACGAGTAGCAGGGTCGAAGTGATGAGCTCGGTCTTCTGCATCGAGAGCGGTGTGTCGAAGGACATGAGGGCGAGCCACGTCACGCCGGACACGGCCCACGTCCATGCATCGAGATAGATCCCGATCGAGCGAGCCCAGATTCGTTCAGCAACTCGACCGGCCAGCACCGAGATGGCGAGACCCAACAAGACGATGTCGGGGTTGGCGAGTGCTGCGTCAGCGAACGCCGTCACGTTGATGGCGAAGATCGCGGTTGCCACGGTGGCGGCCCAGCGGGCTTCGGCGCTTGCAAGCCTTGGGGCGGGCAGCTGCCAGACCTGAGCGCCGATCACGATCAGCGCCGCCAAGGCGACGATGGAGGTGAGCCACTGGTTCACTGCAGCAAGGTCGTTGATCCATGGCAGCAGGCTCCCTGGCTCGGCGAATGCCGCACCCCACCCGACGATCGGTGTGATCGTTGCGAGCAGCGCAGTTGTGAGTGATTCGTCCCAGCGTTGGATCAGTGCTGCTGCGGCTGCAGCCACGATGAGAAGTAACGCAGGCGAGACACCGAGCCAAACACCGAGACCCACGGCGACGCCGGCACAGGCCAGCGCCCGACCGGCGGCGAGAATCGGTGATCCCATCTGATCGAAGAGCTGGAGTACCACAATGCCGACCACGCCGCCGACCACAGCGACCGTCGGCCGGTCAGCGTCGAGCGCCACCGCACCAGCGCCAGCGACCAGCGGCGCAAGCACTGCACCCAGATGGGTGAGGACCGCCGCCACACCGGAGAGCTGGGTGCGCAGTTGGTGGCCAGCGAACAGGCTGATGCCGGACGCAACGCCAACAACGCCGACCTTGCCGGGCAGGTGCAGATGGTCCCACGCAATCACCATGAAGACCGTGGCAGCGGCGGCGAGAAGCAGCGCACCAAGCGAGGTGACGACAATGGCCGCTGTGCGTCGAACCTGGGGTGTGGGGTCGGGTCTTCCACCGTGACCGCTCGGCGGCGTGGGTGGGGGAGCGTTGAACGGCGGTGCAGGATTCTGTAGCGCTGGGTTCTGTAGTGCTGGGTTCTGTGGTGTTGTCCCCGGCAGCGACGCCGTCGGGTATTGCGGCGGTGTTGGAACCGAGGGCGTCGCGGCGGGCGCAGCGGGTGGACGAATGGGTGGCGGCGCTGTGAAGGGATCAGACATAGGTCTGATCCTGAAGCCTCGACAGCGTCAGCGGATCCCGGAGAATCCCCCAGATGTGCCTGGGGGTCCGCAGCGAGCGGCGGGGTGTTCGACGTATTCGATTCCGTGCTCGTTATTCGATTCCGTGCTCGACCGCGAAGCGGATGAGCTCTTGCTTCCGGTTGAGATGCAGCTTGTTCAAGATGTTTCGCACGTGGTTCTCGACCGTCTTGGGTGAGATGAAGAGTTCCTCGCCGATCTCTTTGTACGTGTGGCCCCGAGCGACGTGCTGAAGGACTTCACGCTCGCGGTCGGAAAGCGCGTTGGTGGGCCCCTGATCCTTGGACATCTTGCGGAACTCGCCGAGGACGAGGCTGGCGAGAGCGGGGGAGAAGACGGGCTCGCCCTGTGCTGCTTTCCAGAGTTCGGTTCGCAGTTGGTCCGGTGGTGTCGACTTCACCAGGTAGCCAATGGCGCCAGCTGCGACGGCATCGAGCAAGTCGCGTTCGGCTTCTGAGACGGTCAGCATCACGATGTTGGTGACCTTGCCGCATTCCTTGGCCACTTTCAGGCCGCCTCCATTGGGCATGTTGAGGTCGCACACAACGAGATCGGGCTTGTGTTCGGTGATCGCAGCGATGGCTTCGTCGGCGTCGCCCGCTTCGGCAAGCACGTGGAAGTTCTCGCCGAGGTCTGCACGAACCCCCGAGCGCCAGATCGGATGGTCGTCGGCCAAGACAACGGTCACGTGGCTGGTGAAACTCATCAGGTGAACTCTCCCATTCGTGGGTGGTGTGTCAGCAGACCTTGGTGCTGGATCTGCAGAGGTTGCTGCGAGGCGCTCACAGGTGCAGCCTCACTTCGGTGCCGCGACCGGGTTGTGAGCTGATCTCGGCCCGACCACCGGCATCGGCGAGGCGGCGTTCGATCGAGCGATCGAGGCCCTGGCCCCTCGGCGCAGTCTCGGTGTCGAAGCCGGTTCCGTGATCCTTGATCGAGACGAAGAATGTGGTGTCTTCGCCGGGCTCGGCGTAGACAGTCGCAGTCTCGGCGCCGCCGTGCTTTGCGGCGTTCGTCAACGCTTCGCTGGCGGCGCCACTGATCGCATGGATCTCTTGTTCGCTGCCAACGGGCAGGTCGGGAGCGCAGATCACGTCGACTCGCATTGGATAGCGCTCCTCGATCCGGCGGGCTGCGGCTCGTAGCGCCGTCGCCAGGTCAATGGCGACATCAGCTCCGCTGAACAGATACTCCCGCAGCTCGAGCTCTTGGATTCGGGCCAACGAGACGAGTTCGGTGTCGACGCTACGGCGTTGGATGATGGCGAGGGTCTGCAGGACGCCGTCATGCAGGGTGTTGGCCACCTCTTCTCGCGCCCGGTAGGTCGAGATCGATCGGTCAGCTTCGGCTTGGGAGTTCAGCAGATAGCCGGCAACCCAACCGGCGACGGCGAAAAGCACCGTGCTGGCAATACGAGCTGAGCTCCAAGCGCTTTCGCTTTCGGGAGAGAACAACAGCCAACCGGCATATCGACTGAGGCCGAGGCCGATACCGGTGACGACTGCAGCTCGTGTGCCTCCGGCGATGGCCACGGTGAAGATGACGGCGAGTGGCCAGACGGTCGGGAGTGCTTGAGAGTGGGTAGAGCCATAGATCCACATGTCGGCGAACAACAGCGTGGCGGCGATCGCAATTTCGGTGAAGACGATGAGTGGGCGAACGACCGAATCGGCGTTGTGGGCGTAGGCGACGCCGACGTAGGCGATGAATGTCCACGCAACAGCGAGCAGGGTGAGCCCGATGGCGGGGTGTGCGATGTCAGGTTTGATGCGATCGGGGTCGTTACCGGTTCGTTCCCAGATCTCCCAAGCGAACACCACCGTCATCCAGACCCCGACAACGGCCCGGTAGGCCAGAATTCCGCGCAACAGCGACTGTCTTGTGGGAGGAGAGATGGAGGGAGCCTCCAGCGCACCGATGAGTCGCTGCATCATCGAAGACTAGAGCACTGCGGCCCTCGGTCTTGGAGGTGTCGCCCCCAGTTCGGGTCTACAGGGTGATATCGGTGCGATCGAACGGGATGCTCTCGAGGAGGTGATCGGCAGCGCCGGCCAGTGCGAGTGCTGACTCGTTCGAGCTGACCTCAGCCAGGACAGCCTTCGCCTCGTTGATGAAGCGCTGGGCGACCTCGAGCGAAGAAGCGACACCGGGACCGTTCCGCACGATGTCGATGGCGCGATGGCGATCTTCGATGGCGAGACCATCCGTGAGCAGTTCTCGGAGCATCTTGCCTTCTGGCCAGGACAAGGTGTGGATGACGGGAAGGCTGTAGACGCCTTCGATCATGTCGTTGCCTGCGGGCTTGCCGAGCTCTTCGTCGGTGGCGATCACGTCCAGAATGTCATCGACGACCTGGAAAGCCATCCCGTAGAGGCGGCCGAACTCGGTGAGGCGGTCGATGTCAGCCCGAGGTTGCTCGGTGACGATGCCACCGATGCGGCAAGCAGCGGCGTAGAGCGACGCAGTCTTGCCCGCAATCGAAGGGAAGTACTGCGCTTCGGTACGGTCGACGTCGTACATGGTCTGCAGTTCGCCGACCTGACCCCGACAGAGGTCGGCGATGGTCGTGGCGAGCAAGCCGGCGACCTCGACGCCGAGGTCGGCGGCGATCTCTGATGCTTTCGCCAGGAGATAGTCGCCGCTGAGGATGGCCCGGAGGTTGCCCCAGCGAGCGTTGACGCTGATGACCTGGCGCCGCATCTCGGCCTCGTCCATGACATCGTCGTGATAGAGCGAGCCGATGTGGACGAGTTCGACGGCCACGCCACCGCGCACGACGTCGTTGTGCACTGATGTGCCGTCAGGCATCGAAGCAGCGGCGCCAGCGATGGCGAACAGCGGCCGAAGACGCTTGCCGCCCGCCTTGATCAGGTGCGAGGAGATCTCGGTCAAGTACGGATCGTTGTCGATCCGGACGACGTCGAGCAGGGTCTGCTCGACGCGAGCCTTGTCTGCCTCTGCAGTTGGAAGAAGGGCGAGCGGGTTCGTAGCCACGCCTGACAGGCTAGGGGACGGCCGCTTCGTGGGCTCAACCAAACCGATGATTCGCCACAGAGCGTGATGAAGCTCGCTCAGAGGCACCTACAGATTTTCTCAGATGGTGCCGAGGCCTCATGTCACGGTCTCCCGGGCCGACCTTGGGAACACCTGGGGCTGTAGGGTTGTTGACACGTTCGCTTGACGTGTCTCTACACGCTGGCCCTCATCCACCGATCTCGGAGGAAATCCATGTTCGAACGCTTTACAGACCGAGCTCGCCGTGTTGTCGTGCTGGCCCAAGAAGAGGCTCGCCTTCTCAATCACAACTACATCGGCACCGAGCACATTCTCCTCGGGCTCATCCACGAGGGCGAAGGCGTCGCCGCCAAAGCACTCGAATCACTGTCCATCTCGCTCGAGGCTGTCCGCAGCCAGGTCGAGGACATCATCGGCCAGGGCGGATCCTCTCCCAGCGGCCACATCCCCTTCACCCCTCGGGCGAAGAAGGTGCTCGAGCTCTCGCTTCGTGAAGCGCTGCAGCTCGGTCACAACTACATCGGGACCGAGCACATCCTCCTCGGTCTCATCCGTGAGGGTGAGGGCGTTGCCGCTCAAGTACTCGTGAAGCTCGGCGCCGACCTCAGTCGTGTTCGTCAGCAAGTCATCCAGCTGCTCAGCGGCTACTCCGGCCCTTCGGGTCAGGGTGGCGGCGGTGCACCTTCGGGTGGCGCCGGAACCGACAAGACCTCGGCCACCTCTGGTGGCAGCGGAGGCGACACGCAGTCGGGATCACTGATCCTCGATCAGTTCGGTCGAAACATGACCCAACTCGCAAGAGAGAAGAAACTCGACCCCGTCATCGGGCGAACTCGAGAAGCCGAGCGCGTCATGCAGGTGCTCAGCCGTCGCACGAAAAACAACCCTGTTCTCATCGGCGAGCCTGGCGTGGGCAAGACCGCCATCGTCGAAGGCCTCGCTCAGATGATCGCCAATGACGAGGTGCCAGACACCCTTCGTGGCAAGCAGCTCTACACCCTCGACCTCGGCGCACTCGTGGCTGGCTCCCGTTACCGCGGTGACTTCGAAGAGCGCCTCAAGAAGGTCCTCAAAGAGATCAAGACGCGCGGCGACATCATCTTGTTCATCGACGAGATCCACACCCTTGTCGGTGCCGGTGCTGCTGAAGGTGCCATCGATGCCGCAAGCATTCTCAAGCCGATGCTTGCCCGTGGTGAACTCCAGACCATCGGTGCCACCACCATCGATGAGTACCGCAAGCACCTCGAGAAGGACGCCGCTCTCGAGCGTCGTTTCCAGCCGGTCAAGGTCGAAGAGCCCACCGTCGAGCACACGATCGAGATCCTCAAGGGTCTCCGTGATCGTTACGAGAGCCACCACCGGGTCACCATCACCGACCAGGCACTCGTTGCTGCGGCCAACCTCGCCGACCGCTACATCGCCGACCGTCACTTGCCCGACAAGGCCATCGACCTCATCGACGAAGCTGGTTCACGCCTGCGTATCAAGCGCATGAGCACCCCGCCTGCCTTCAAAGAGCTCGAGTCCGAACTGGCTGACGTGGTCAACCAGAAGAAGGCTGCGGTCGAGAACCAGAACTTCGAAGATGCCGGAAACCTTCGTGACAAGGAGAAGGAACTCCTCGCTCGCAAGGAAGAGATGGAGTCCGAGATCAAAGCCAGCGGCGTCGACCTGTTCGACGAGGTCGACGAGGAGTCGATTGCTGAAGTCCTCTCGATCTGGACCGGCATCCCGGTCTACAAGCTCACCGAAGAAGAGACCGAGAAGCTTCTCCGGATGGAAGACGAGCTGCACAAGCGGGTCATCGGCCAGGAAGACGCCATCCACGCTGTCTCCCAGTCGATCCGTCGTACTCGTGCTGGCCTGAAGGACCCAAAGCGTCCGTCCGGTTCGTTCATCTTCTTGGGCCCGACCGGCGTTGGCAAGACCGAGCTGGCCAAGACGCTGTCGGACTTCTTGTTCGGCGACGACAACGCCATGATCACCCTCGACATGTCTGAGTACATGGAGAAGCACACGGTGAGCCGCCTCGTCGGTTCGCCTCCCGGCTACGTCGGCTACGAAGAAGGTGGTCAGCTCACCGAGGCCGTTCGCCGCAAGCCGTTCTCTGTCGTGCTCTTCGATGAGATCGAAAAGGCCCACCCCGACGTGTTCAACACGTTGCTCCAGATTCTAGAAGAGGGTCGTCTCACCGACTCGCAGGGTCGGTCGGTCGACTTCCGCAACACCGTGCTGATCATGACCTCCAACTTGGGCACCCAGGACCTTCGTAAGGCCAACCTCGGCTTCTCGAAGAACGACGAGGCCGTGACCTACGAGCGGATGAAGGAAAAGGTCAACGACGCTCTCAAGGCGCACTTCCGGCCTGAGTTCTTGAACCGTGTCGACGAAACCATTGTCTTCCACGAACTCAGCAAGAGCGAAGTCACCGAGATCGTCGACCTCCTCATTGCCCGCACGGTCACCCAGCTCGAGAACCAGGGGATCGGCCTCGAACTCACCGACGAAGCCAAGATCCATCTTGGTGACGCTGGCTACGACCCCACCATGGGCGCTCGTCCGCTGCGTCGTGCGATTCAGCGTTTGGTCGAGGACATGCTCTCGGAGAAGCTCCTCTACAAGGAGTTTCGCGCTGGTCAGATCATCGTGGTCGATGTCGCTGACGATGAAGAGACTGGTCGTCCCGGCCTGACCTTCACCGCCCACGAAGGTTTCCAACCCCCCTCCACCCCCGAGCTCGCCGAAACTGAATGAAAGGGCGGGCTGGCCTGGAGACAAGCCGGCCTGTCTTGATGTGAGAGCGAGCCGAGAGCGCCAGCGAGCAACTCGGGGAACGCCAGAGGCGCCCAGCGCCGAAGCGTTCACACTAGGTTGTGGCGGTGCTTCGGGCGTTTTCGGTTCTTCTTCGTCGGTTCTGTTTGGTTGCAGCTTTGCTGATCCTCGCTGGCTGCGACTCTCGGGTCGATGTCCTCGTCGACGTCGAAGAAGATGGCTCGGGCGCAGTGCAGGTCGAGGTCGAACTCGACACCGACGCTGCCACCGAGATCATCGATCTCGGCACCGTCGGGCTGGCGCTCGGCGACCTCGACGATGCGGGCTGGACCACAGATGCCCCGCAGCGACTCGAGACCGGCGGTTTGCTTCTGTCTGTGTCGAAGGGCTTCGGTACGCCGGAACAGCTCGATGCCATCATGCAAGAGATCTCCGGCGAGGCCGGTTTGTTCGCCGATTTCGAGCTTCTGCGATCGAAGGCCTTTGCACGCGTTGACTACTCGCTGTCTGGCTCGATCAATCCGGCTGGCCTCGAACCCTTCGGTGATCCGGAACTCGTTGCCGTGCTCGAACGATCGATCAACGACATGGCCGCCCGTTATGAGGCATCGGCTGCAGACGTCACGGTGTCCCTTCGGGTGGAGCTGCCCGGTGATCCCACCCTGATGGAGGAATCGACCGGCGAAGCAGTAGCGAGCGATGGCGGGACGACCCGCGTGTGGGAGACCACGCTCGATGCCAATTCGCCGATCGGGGTATCGGTTGCGTCGTCGTCCAGGACTGTGGCGGCGCTGGTGTGGCGCGGGGTGGCCGTTGTTGCCGCCGTCCTTGCTGCCCTGGTCTTGCTCGGCCAGATCCTGCGTCTGATCAGGCCGCAGAATCGACGCAAGAAGCGCAAACCCGATCCGGCCAAGGCAAAGCCCAAGCAACGGACGCCACAGATCATCGCCACTGAAGAGACTGCTGCAGACTCTGAAGAAGTCAGTACGACGCCGGTGGTGGTCGCACTCGATGGCATGGGTGTGGTGTACCGAGAGGGCAACGACATCCATCAGATGCTCGTGCCGTTCGTGCGCGAGATGGGTTCGATGGCCACCGAGGACGAAATCGTTGCTCGCTCGCGGGCCCTGAGTCTGGGCCGAATGACCACGGCCGATTTCTGGCGGTCACTCGAGATCGAAGGCGATGTCGATGAACTCGATGACGCCTACCTGAGCCGCTTCCAGCTGAACCCGGGAGTGATCAAGTTCCTACGTACGCTGCGCGATCAAGGCGTGCAAGTGGCGTGCATCACGAACGACGCCACCACGTGGGCCAACAAGCTCAAAGCGAAGCACAGTCTCGACGGGCTGATCGATCCGTGGATACTCAGTGGCGCCGTTGGCGTCCGCAAGCCAGATCGGCCGATCTTCGAAGTGCTGCGACGCGTGACCGGTCAGCCACCAAACCTGATCATGGTGGTCGATGATGACCTCACCAATCTCGATGCAGCGAGGGAGCTCGGATACCGCACCGCTTGGTTTGCTCCCGGCGCTTCGGTCGAGGAGTCGAATGGGCATGCCATTCTTCGAAGCTTCGAGGTCTCGACACCAGCCGATGCGTGAGTTGGTGCAACCGTTTAGTTGCATCTTGCGTGGTGGTCTTCTAGGGTCCCGTCATGCTCCATCCCATCCGCTTCGCCTGTCAGTATTCGAGCCAAGACGGTGATGGACCGGTGGAGGTCGCCCGTAGGGCCGAGGCAGCAGGATTCGATGTCTTCACCCTGAGTGATCATGTCGGGCCTGGCGTCGCTCCGATGCCCACGCTCGGAGCCGTCGCTGTAGCGACGTCGACCATACGACTCGGCACCTTCGTGTTGAATGCGACGATGCGAAACCCCGTCCAGCTGGCCTGGGAAGCAACAACGATCGATCAGCTGTCCAACGGCCGTCTCGAGTTGGGGCTTGGTGCTGGACACACGCCGCACGAATACGACGAGACGGGAGTCGAGCGACTGTCTGCCAGGGGGCGCAAGGCGATGCTGGCTGAGCAGGTCGAGATCATCCGAGCACTGCTAGACGGAGAAACGGTGAACCACGACCGAACCCACCATCAGTTGGCTGGAGCCTCGATTGATCGCTCACTGCAAGAACGCTTGCCTCTTCTGGTGGGTGGCAACGGTGAGGGGTTGCTCGGACACGCCGGTGCGCACGCCGACATCATCGGCCTGCAGGGTTTGGGGCGCACGCTCGAAGATGGGCATCGCCACACCGTGAAATGGACCCCGGAACACCTCGATGCACAACTCGCTCAGGTTCGAGCAGGCGCAGGAGATCGGTTCGACGCCCTCGAGCTCAACGCTCTCGTGCAGGTCATGACTGTCACCGAAGACACTGGAACAGCAACTTCTGCCCTCGTTGACCGAGTGGACGGACTGACGGGCGCAGATGCTGCAGTCACGCCGTACGCACTCATCGGCACGGTCGACGAGATCGCAGCCAAGATCGAGCAGTGCCGAGATCGTTGGGGCATCACGTACTTCACCGTCCGCGAAGTCGAAGCGTTCGCCCCGGTGATAGCCGCCTTCTCCTAGGCAACAGAAGCTCTGTCACACCCCCTTGTCATGATGTGAGGATGGCAAAACAACGTCGAACCTTCGTGTGCCGGTCCTGTGGGGCCGAGACCCCAGCGTGGACCGGTCAGTGCAATGGCTGCGATGGCTGGGCGACCATCGAGGAAGTCGTTGTGGCGGCTGGAAGGGGCAAGCCAGCGGCCGCTCGGGCGGTGCAGTCTCTCGATTCCTATGACGGATCGACTTCGGTGCCCAATCCCGTTGGGCTGGCCGAAGTCGACCGAGTGCTCGGTGGCGGGCTGGTTGCTGGGTCCGTGACGCTTCTGAGCGGCGAACCCGGCATTGGTAAATCGACGCTGACGCTTCAGCTGGCCACGTCGGTGGCGTCGACGGGCGCTGGTGTGATGCTGGTGACAGGCGAGGAAGCGCCGTCCCAAGTCGCCGCTCGTGCTGCCCGGCTCGGCCCGATACCTGCGTCGCTGATGGTCCTCGACGACACAGCGGTCGAAACAATCGTGTCGACGCTCGCCGCCGAGCGGCCCGCCGTTGCGATCATCGACTCCATCCAAACCCTCCGAGTCGGCGAACTCGACGCCTCACCCGGCTCGGTGAGCCAGGTGCGTGAGGCCGCCGCTCGCTTGGTCGGTGCGGCAAAGACCAACGGTGTCTCCCTCGTGTTGATCGGCCACGTCACCAAAGACGGGGCGCTTGCCGGGCCCCGATTGCTCGAGCATGTCGTCGACACGGTCTTGTCGTTCAGTGGCGATCGCCATCATGATCTGCGGTTCCTTCGCGCCGTGAAGCATCGCTTCGGACCCACCACCGACGTCGGTCTGTTCGAAATGACAGGGCTCGGGCTCGAAGCGGTGTCTGATCCCAGCGGTCGCTTTCTTGCCGACCGCCGGCTCGACACTGCGGGGTCGATGGTCGTGCCTGCGCTCGATGGTCATCGCCCGGTTCTGGTCGAGGTCCAAGCCTTGGCCTCACCGCACGGTGACCGGCCAGCGGCTATCGCTGCAGAGGGGCTCAGTGCCAGCAGGGCCAAGCTGATCTGCGCCGTGCTCGAACAACGCGGTGGCGTCTCGACCTACGGGCAACAGGTCTTTGTGTCAGCAGCCGGTGGCGCGTCGATCGTCGAACCAGGCGCCGACCTCGGCGTTGCCCTTGCGGTGGCTTCCGCGATTGCTGACCGACCGTTCCCGTCGGAGCTCGTGGCCTGTGGCGAACTCGGTCTCTCAGGCGAAGTTCGCTCGGTGCCGCAGCTGGAACGGCGCCTTGGCGAAGCGTTCCGTCTGGGGTTCCGCACAGCAATCGTGCCGAACTCAGCAGGCGACGGGCCCACGGGTATGCGACTGATTCGAGCCGGAACGATCAGCGACGCATTGGCTCAGCTTCCGGCAGCTGTGGGTGCGCCATTCTGACGCTGCTGCTCGGTGGTCGAGGTCGCTGGACAGCTCAGTTGTATCCCATCAGAGAGGGTCGGAGGTCTTGAACTACGATGTGAAGATGGACTTTGTTCTCGATGGAGCGATGGCGCGTGCGCTTGCCCAGGTGGCCCCTGGTTCGCCGCTGCGCGACGGTCTCGATCGAGTGCTGCAATCGGGTCGAGGTGGGCTCATCGTCTTCGGCGACGGTCCCGATGTGCTCAACATCTGCTCCGGCGGCTTCTTGCTCGACGCGGCGTTCACACCACAGCGACTTTCGGAGCTGGCCAAGATGGATGGCGCCATCATCTTGGCGTCCGACGGCAGCCGTATCGCTCGGGCCAATGTGCACTTGGTGCCCAATCCCAATGTGCCGACCGCCGAGACCGGCACCCGACATCGCACCGCTGAGCGAGTGGCCCGCAGCCTCAACGTCCCCGTGATCGCCGTGTCGGAATCACGCAAAGAGATCCAGGCGTACGTCGGCGATCAACGACACTCGCTCGAATCGGTCAGCCGTTTGCTCGAGCGTTCGAATCAAGCGCTGCAGACGCTCGAACGCTACCGCAATCGCCTCGATCAGGTCACCCACACCCTTGCCGCTCTCGAGGTCAACAATCTCGTGGCGCTCAACGATGTGGTCGAGGTGCTCCAGCGGGCCGAAATGACGGTTCGAATTGCTTCTGAGATCGAGAGAAACCTGCTCGAATTGGGATCTGATGGCCGATTGGTCCGTCTCCAGCTCAACGAGCTCATGAGCGGTGTCGCCGACGATCGCCGATTGCTGATCCGGGACTATTTCCAGGACGACAGCGCCTTCCGGGTGGAAGAAGCAATGACGGCGCTTTCCGCCCTCGATGATGACGCGCTCTTCAACGAAGAGATCATGGCGAAGACGCTTCATCTGGCGTCTGCAGGCACTGATCTCAGCGCATCGCTGAGCCCGAAGGGTCTGGGGCTGCTCACTCGTGTGCCTCGCCTGTCCGAACCACTCATGGAGCAGCTGGTCGAGCGGTTCGGCACGCTCGATGTACTGCTGGAGGCATCAGCCGATGAAATCGCTGAAGTCGAAGGCATGAGCGAGCGTCGAGCGAGTGAATTGCACCTTGCGATTTCAGGTGCAGCGTCTGCAGCGCGCCGAAAGACCGGCGGCCGGCGAGTTTGAGGTGGTCTCTCGGCCACAGGCCGAGCGACGCTCAGCGGGAACGCAGCTCGAGCTGGTCCCGCTTGAGGATCACGTAGCGGCGGTCTCGCTGCTCGAGCCAGCCGAGGCGAATGAAGCTGGCAATGGCTTTGTTGACTCGTTCACGACTGGCACCGACCATCCCGGCAAGTTCTTCCTGGGTGACCGGCAGGGCGAACTCGTCAGCATCTCCGGCGATCTCGAGCAATCGCTTGGCTGTTCGGCCCGTGACGTCGAGGAAGACCGAGTCGGCCAGCACGCCGTCCATCGCCCGAAGTCGGTTGGCGAGCAGAGCAACGACCCGCCACAACTGCTTGGGGTCGTCTTCGTAGATCTGTCGAAGCGGGGCGTAGGGAATCACCACCGCAGTCGATGGTTCGAGCGCCCGTGCATCGGTGGAGCGGGTCTGGCGGTCGAAGAGCGGCATTTCGCCGAAAAGATCTCCGTCTTCCATCAGCGCAACCACTGATTCACGGCCGTCGATCGAGCGGTTCACCATTGCGATGCGGCCGCTCATGGTGACGTAGAGCTGGTTCGACTCGTCGCCTTCAGCAAACAGGACATCGCCCCGCTGGAACTCGAGCGTCTCGCACAGACTGGCCATGCGTTCGAGCAGCTCATCGTTGAAGTCAGCGAAGAGCTCGATCGTGCGGAGCATCTCGGGTTCGACCATCTCGTCACCGTACCTGAGAGTCAGTGCGCTATGTCACATTGTCGGCCGCTGCGGTGAGAGTTGGCCCGCCGGAACGTCGTCGGACGGGCCCGGGAGGTACGACGGACCCACCCCGAAGGCTTACCCAACTGTGCAGCGGGGTATCGTCGCTGGTCATGGGTCTTTGGGGAATCGTTGTGGCCGGTGGCTCCGGTACGCGTTACGGCACCCTCAAACAGCTCGAACCGCTCGGGGGTCGACGAGTGCTCGATCTTGCGGTGTCCGCGCTGATCGACGGCCCTCCGGATGCCTCGGTCGATGGTGTTGTGGTGGTCGTGCCGGCCGCGGTCATCGGTGCCGTTGAGTTGCCAGGCGACGTTGTCGTCGCCGGTGGCGACAGCCGCGCGGCCTCGGTGCGCGCTGGCTTGGCTGCGGTGCCCACTGACGTCGATCGAGTGCTTGTGCACGACGGAGCTCGCCCGCTGTTGCCTTCTGATGTGGTCGGTCGAGTGGTCGCCGGACTCGATCGGGCGCCTGCGGTGGTTCCGGTCGTGGCAGTCACCGACTCGTTGCGTTCGGCCGGCGGTGGCTCGGTCGATCGCTCGGGGTTTGTCGCTGTGCAGACTCCGCAGGGCTTTCACCGCACCGTTCTCGAGCGAGCGCACGATGCATCTCTTGATGCAGCGGCGGCAACCGATGACGCATCGCTGGTCGACGCCCTCGGCGAGGTCGTGCTCCACGTCGACGGCGACACGTCGAACCTCAAGATCACGACCCCGGCCGACCTGGTCATTGCCGAGGCCCTTCTCGCCCGAGCGACTCACTCATCAAACGAAGAATCGAGCAAGCGTTGACCGAGACCCCGAACATCAGGGTCGGGCACGGTTTCGATGTCCACCCGTGGTCTGACGACCCAGATCGGCATCTGGTCCTCGGCGGCACCCACTTCCCCGAAGTGGCTGGTCTCGCTGGCCACAGCGATGCCGATCCCATCGCCCACGCCTGTACCGACGCGATTCTGTCGGCCGCTGGTTGTCCAGACATCGGCCAACTGTTCAGTGACACCGACCCCGCGTTGGCCGGCGCTGACAGTGTTGATCTGTTGCGTCGAGCGATGGTCGAGGTTGCTGCTGCGGGGTGGGCGGTCGTGAACGTCGACTGCACCGTGGTGGTCGATGCTCCGAAGCTGGCGCCGCACAAGAGCGAGATCGAAGAACGACTGAGCGCTGTCGTCAACGGCGACGTGCGGGTCAAAGGTAAGCGAACCGAAGGCCTCGATGGTCTCCAAGGAGGCGTGCAGTGTCACGCCGTAGCACTGGTGGTGAAGGCATGAGCGGTCAACGTAGAAGCCAAGGAAACAAGGGTGGGGCCCGAGGCCCCGGAGGTAAGAGTCCCGGTGGCCCCGGAGGAAAGAGCGGGGGCCGCGGGTCCGGCGGCAAAGGTCCGGGCGGGCCCGGCGGCAAGGGAGCGGGCAGTCGGGGCGCAGGAAGCAAGAACTCGGCTGGCAAGGCGCCGGGTAGCCGGGGCGCGCCCAACAAGGGGTTGGCGTCGAAGGCGGCGGCCGAACGAGCTGGACCGCCAGAGAGCGGTACTCCCTCACGACGCGGCAGGCCGCAGGGCCGAGGCGGTAAACGATCCCCCGCAGCCAAGCGCGGCCTCGGTGGCGACCACGTCGAGGGTCGTCAGGCTGTCCGCGAGCTTCTGCTCGCCGGAAAGCGGCGTGTCCGAGAGATCGTGATGATCGAGGACATGGATGCAGCAGACATCCTCGAAGACATCAGCGAGCTGTCGTTCGAGATGAAGGTCCCGCTGCGCGCAGTGCCGCGCCGTCGCTTCGAGTCAGAAGCGCTGACCGAGTCGCATCAAGGCGTCATGGCGCGAGCGGACACCCTGCCGGAGTCCTCGCTCGAGGATCTTGCTCAGATGCCCAATGCCCACATTCTGGTGCTCGATGGCGTCACCGACCCGGGCAACCTCGGCGCTCTGCTGCGGACCGCCGAGTGTGCTGGCGTCACCGGCATCGTGCTGGCGAAGCACCGCGCCGTGCACATCTCGCCCACGGTCACCAAGACCGCTGCTGGCGCGGTTGAGCACCTCGACATGGCCGTCGTCGGCGGTATCCCGACTGCGATCAAGGACCTGACCGATCTTGGCGTGGTGACCGTTGGTCTCGACATGGAGGGCGATACGTCGATCTTTGGCCTCCCGCTCGCCGGCAATCAGCCGGTTGCCCTGGTGCTTGGCGCCGAGGGCAAGGGGCTGGGTCGCCTGGTGAAGGAGCGGGTGGACGTTCGGGCATCGATCCCAATGCTGGGTGAACTGAACAGCCTGAACGTTGCGATGGCCGGCGCCATTGCGATGTTCGAAGTCGTTCGGCGCCGAGAGGCATAGGAGAACGATCGTGGCGACATACACAGCGTGGGACGGCAATGAATATCCCTTGCCGATCCCAGAAGGTTGGTACCGGGACGCCAACGATCTTTGGTGGCCTGAAGGGCACGGGCCGGGACCCGACCCGCTCGCCGACCCGTCGGGGCTCCCGGGCGCGCCTGGTGCGACATCATCGGGTGACCGAGAAACGACCATCTACTCATCTCCTGCGCCGAGTGCGGCCGGAGCAGCCGCAGTGCCAGGCGTTGCGCCAGACACTGCGCGAAAGCGTGGCGGCGGCGGGGGCGGAAGGACGCTCTTCGTCCTTGCTGCAGTGTTGTTTGCTCTGCTGGCGATCGGTGGTGGTGTGTATGCGCTGCTGAGCTCGGACGATGCCGAAACAACAGCTCCGACGTCGACGTTGTTCGCCCCGAGTCAGGGCGATGCTGATGAGGCGACGCCCGGTACGACCGAGGCGGGAGACGAGCCCGCTACCACGGTGTCGGTCGTTCCAGGAAAGGGGTCGATCGAGGATCCGTACGAGGTCGGGGAGCAGATCGTTGTCGAATACACCGATGCTGCGAGTGAAGAGCTCCGGACGTGGACCGTTGAAGTGTTGGGCAATGCGAGAGACATCACGCAGGCCGTCCTCGACGAGAATCAGTTCAACGAGGCCCCTGGCGGCGGCCAGCGGTTCATCGGTGTCCCGATTCGAGTGACCTACGTGTCGGGGCCAGCGCCAGCTTCGTTGTTCGAGCTCACCTTCAAGGCAGTCGGACCGAGCGGCGACGTGCTCACGACCTTCGATCCGTCGTGTGGTGTTGTTCCGAACGCTCTCGACACCTTCGCTGAGATCTCGAGGGGAAACGTCGTGGAAGGCAGCATCTGCTGGACGGCATCGCCCACTGACGCAGCTGACCTCACGATGTTGATCGAAGTGTTTCTCGAGGACACCGAGATCTATGTCGACCTCAGTAACTGAGGCGGGGGAACTGAAAATGCGGAGCGAGCCCGAAGTGGGATTCGAACCCACGACATCTGCTTTACAAGAGCAGCGCTCTGGCCAACTGAGCTATCCGGGCAGGTGGACGATCCTAGCGCGAAGGCGGGGGCGGGTGGCCGACGAGCTCGGTCATGCTAAAACTGTCTGCAGTTTCCGCCGACCGGCCTTGGCTGTGTCGCAAGATCGTTCCCGCTCGACACATTCGATCTCGAGGTATTCGACCTCGAGCTCATCAACACTGTTCAGGAGATCCACATGACCGCAGGCGCACACGACACCGGCGAGGGCTTTGGCCGTTCGGCCGGCGTGAACGCTGCTCGCGGCATTGCCGTCATTGTTGGCGCTGTGCTGTTGGGGGTCTTCTTGATGGTTCGTGGTGTCGACGACAACTCTGTTGCTGCCGAAGAGGGTGTCGTCGAGGAGACGGCATCTGACGCCGGTGCAGGCGCCGATGACTCCATCGTCGCCGCTCCCGAAGATGTCGTGACGACGCTTCCGCAGGAAGAAGCACCGGCGGTCGACACAACGCTCGGCGCCCAACGCAACCCCGCTGAAGTCATCACACTTGCCCTGAATGGCACCAGCCCGCTTCGGTCTGGCGTGGCAGGCTCGACCCGAGATCGGCTGACGACCGCCGGATATGGCGCTGCAGCACCCAAGAACGCCGACACCCCCGGTCCATCGGTCATCCTCTTCGTCGAGGGATTCGAATCTGATGCTCGAGCCATTGCCGAGTTGTTCGGCGTCGATCCGGCGGCTGTGGTCAAGCCCTTTGATGCCGCAACCTCTCCGATCGCCGACACCCAGAGCGCCAACGTCATCGTGATGGCTGGCAGCGATGGTGTCATCACTCCCTGATCGCAGACACTCAACATGGCTGGTCGAATCGTCGTTGCCTTCGACAAGTTCCGAGGGTCGGCTACATCTCAAGAGCTTCTGACCGCCGTGTCCGGAGCGTTGGAGCCGCTCGGCTGTGAGGTCGATGGGGTGCTGCTCGCCGATGGTGGCGAGGGTTCGCTCGATGTTCTCGGTGGGGCGAACAAGCGCACTGTCGTGACCGACCCGCTCGGTGACGCAGTCGAAGCAGCATGGCGACTCGATGGCCAGACTGCCTTCATCGAGATGGCAGCGGCTTCGGGTCTTGCCGTTGTGGGCGGAGCTGAAGAGAACGACGCGGTGACCGCAGACACGTGCGGAACCGGTGAGCTCATCAGCCACGCCATCGAACTCGGCGCTCGAACCGTGTATGTGCTGCTCGGTGGTTCGGCCACCACCGACGGGGGCTTCGGCGCGCTGCGTGCGATGCCGCCAGCGGGCCGTTTGAAGGAGATCGAGATCGTCGTCGCGTGCGATGTCGAAACGGGCTTTGTTGATGCCGCGAAGGTTTTTGGCCCCCAGAAAGGGGCGTCAGTTGCTCAGGTCAAGTTGCTCACTCGACGTCTCGAACGGCTGGTCCAGGTCTACCGGGACGAATATGGCGTCGATGTCTCGCAGCTGCGAGGTGCCGGAGCGGCCGGTGGTCTCGCCGGAGGACTCGTTGCTGTCGGCGCTCGGATCGAGAGTGGATTCGATGTCTTGGCCGAGGCGGCGTGCCTCGACCAGCGTTTGGTCGGCGCCGATCTCGTGATCACTGGCGAGGGATTGCTCGATGACGAATCGTTCAACGGCAAGGTCGTCGGGGGAGTGGCCTCGTGGGCAGCAGCCGAAGGCGTTCCCGTGCTTGCCGTGGTGGGTTCGGCTTGCGACGGAGTTGCGTTGCCGAGCAATGTCCGCCTGGTGTCGCTCTCGGAGCGGTTCGGCGAAGATGCGTCGTGGGGCTGCCCACTGGACCTTGCTGGCCAGGTGGCCGCAGAGGCGGTTCGCTCGCTCGGCCTTGTCGACTGACCGCAGTCAGTCCTTGCTGATCCCGTGCTCAGTTCTTGCTGAGAACTCGGGTGAGCATCACGGCCACCGCAACAATCACAGCGACGGCGAAGGCCAGCTTGGCCAACGTGATGACGAAACCGATCACCATCTTCAAGATGATGAAGCCGACCACGACAACGATCACCGAGCCGATGATCGCTACAGAAGCGGGTGTCTTCGGCCGTTCGAGTGGTGTAGTCACCCTGACAGCGTAGAACAGCCGTCTGATCCATGGGGCCGGCAGTCTCGGACAGGCGTGCACCGTTCGGCTTCTCGGCGAAGTTGCAGGAGGGCACCCGCAACGATCGTCAGAGGGTCGTGCTCGTCGCATGTCTTGCCTGTTCGACGAATCACGCGGCGTGCGTCGCTGACGGGCACGTCACCCAGGTGGTGGACGAGTTCAGCGAGGCGATCAGGTGAGGCTCTACGAATAGGGATGATTGCTGCGTAGCCGTGGGCCTGCTCTCGGCCAATGGTGATGGTGGTCGACGTGCGATTGACCTCGTTGGAACCAAATGCTTCGTTCTGTCCGAACATCGTGGATCTCCGTTCCCGTTGTGCGCTGCGTGCTGTGCAAGGGCTACGGACCCTTTGGCCCAGACCTTGAGGAATTTCTGGGTCGAACGACTCAACAGCAAGCTCCACGGGAGAGGTCGGTTGGCCTCTTCGATCGAATTCTCCGAGATTCTCCCGCCGAACATTCATGACTCTGCCGATCGTGCCGAAACTCATCTAGTCATCGTTGTTTCTCCCCTTTACAACGATGGCATTCTCGGCGGGAACCGGGAAAACGGCCGGCAGCTTCACAGCTGCCGGCCGTTCACTTTTTCGATCTGCTGCCTGCCGGATTGGCGGCGACACAATGTTGAAGACTTCCGTCCTCGGGCTCGTTGCAGTTAGCACTCTCGCGTCTAGAGTGCTAACTCGAAATCGACCCACCTTCGAGGAGGCCTCGCCCCATGGCGAAGAACATTTCGTTTGACGATGATGCACGACGCAAGCTCGAGTCTGGCATGAACCAGCTTGCTGATGCCGTGCGCGTGACGCTCGGACCAAAGGGCCGCAACGTCGTGCTCGACAAGAAGTGGGGCGCCCCCACGATCACCAACGATGGCGTGTCGATAGCGAAGGAGATCGACCTCGCTGATCCGCTCGAGCGCATTGGCGCCGAACTGGTCAAAGAAGTCGCCAAGAAGACTGACGATGTTGCTGGCGATGGCACCACCACCGCAACGGTGCTTGCTTGGGCAATGGTGGGCGAAGGCCTGCGCAACGTCGCTGCTGGCGCCAACCCGATGTCGCTCAAGCGTGGCATCGAAGCCGGCGTCGCCGCTGCGGTTGCATCCATTCGCGAGATGGCAATTGACGTCGAAGACAAGTCGCAGATCGCTCAGGTCGCGTCGATCTCAGCAAACGACACGACCATCGGCGGGCTCATCGCTGACGCCATCGACAAGGTCGGCAAGGACGGTGTGGTCACCGTTGAAGAGTCGAACACCTTCGGCATGGAGCTCGAATTCACCGAAGGCATGCGCTTCGACAAGGGCTACATCAGCCCCTACTTCGTCACTGATCCTGAGCGCATGGAAGCCGTTTTCGAGAATCCGTACCTCCTCTTCGTTGGATCGAAGATCAGCAACGTGCGTGATCTCGTGCCGCTGCTCGAAAAGGTCATGCAGACCGGCAAGCCGCTGCTGATCATCGCCGAGGACGTCGAGGGTGAGGCGCTCTCCACGCTCGTGGTCAACAAGATCCGTGGCACGTTCAATGCTGCTGCGGTGAAGGCTCCTGGCTTCGGCGATCGCCGCAAGGCCATGATGCAAGACATGGCGCTTCTCACCGGAGGCCAGGTCATTCTCGAAGAGGTCGGCCTCTCACTCGAAACCGCCGAACTCGACGTGCTCGGTACTGCTCGGTCGGTCACCATCACGAAGGACGAAACCACCATCATCGAGGGCGGCGGCGAAAGCGTCGATGTCGCTGGTCGGATCAACCAGATCCGAGCCGAGATCGACAACACCGACTCCGACTACGACCGTGAGAAGCTCCAGGAACGCCTGGCGAAGCTTGCGGGCGGCGTTGCTGTGCTTCGAGTTGGTGCAGCGACCGAGGTCGAACTCAAAGAGAAGAAGCACCGCATCGAAGATGCCGTGAACACCACGAAGGCAGCCATCGACGAAGGCATCGTCTGCGGCGGCGGCGTCACCTTGATCCGAGCCCAGGCCAGCGTCGAAGCAGCAGCGAAGAAACTGCGCGGCGACGAGCGCACTGGCGCACTTGTCGTTGCTCGCTCGCTGCATCGCCCGCTGCAGCAGATCGCAGAGAACGCTGGCCTCGAAGGCGGTGTCGTGGTCGACAAGGTCCGCAACCTCGAAGGATGGAACGGCCTCAACGCCGCGACCGGCGAGTATGAGGATCTGCAGAAGCTCGGCGTTGTCGATGCTGCGAAGGTCACCCGATCCGGTGTGGAGAACGCTGGCTCGATCGCTGCGCTGTTCCTCACCACCGAGGCTGTCATCTCCGACATCCCCGAAGAAGGTGGGGGCGGCATGCCCGACATGAGCGGAATGATGTAAATCGAAACGCTCTGGCAAACGGCCCGTCGCGCATCCTTCTGGAATTGCTCGGCGGGCCGCTTGCGTTCTGTGGTCACCCTGACCGATGCAGGTCGGCTGGTCGCTTTCATGATGGGCGCGCCCGATGGACGTATTGTTTGAGAGGACCGAACCCTCGAGGTGGTTCCAGATGTCATCGTTTGGGAGAGGGTCTCCGACCTCGATTCGGCCTACGCCGTCGGCGAACAGGACAAAGGCACGCTCACCGCACACTGTCGTTGGGTCTTCGTCGATGAGCCGGAGTGCAATCTGAACTTCGCTTGAGACCGGAGTGTCCCAGCACCAGCCGTGCCCGATGACGAGGCAGCGATTCGTGAACACCTCCGAGCATTCGCCAAACGCCGGCCGAGGTGGGGATGGCGACGCGCAGCCACGGACCTGCGAGCCCACGGCTACGCAGTCAACAACAAGCGTGTCCGGCGTCTGTGGCGAGACGAAGGACTTCGCGTTCCAACGAAACGGAAGAAGAAACGGCTCACCGGTGTCGGCACCCACATCGGCGCGATGACTTCGATTCGCTGCTCGAAGCGCAGGTCATCATCGAAGACCACCGAATCGACTACAACAATCACCGACCCCACTCAGCGCTCAGCCAGCAAACCCCTGCTGGCTTCGCTGCTGACTGGACCATCAAACAACCCAACGCCGCATAGCAACTGGACCAAACAACGGGGCCCTTTCATGGCTGGTGGCTGTTATCGAGTGGAGTCTGGCGAAGCGGGACATGCGCCATTGATCTGGCGTGAACTCGCTGCAGATTGGCTGCGCTCAGACCAGCTCTACTCCAACATCGATTGCATGGGTCGCGAGGGCTTCGATGTCGGCCTTGTCTCCGGTGAGCACGGTTCCACCCGGCTCGGCGATGGCCACGACGAGTGCGTCGACAGCAGAACCAGCTTTGGCCCGTCGCCGCAACTCGGCGGCTCGCCGGGCAGTTGGCTCGCTGATTGATGACTCAATGATGCACATCTTCAGAAATCGGTGTGTGTTGGCGTCGCGCCTTGGATCGCCGTACAGCGATTCAACCAGGACCATCGTCGGGATGACGGGTGGCCACAGTTGTTGAGCTCTCAATGCCTCGATGAGTGAGAGGGCCCTCTTGGTGCGGGAAGCGAGACGCGACACTCCTCCGCTGTCGAGTACGAGCACGGCTCAACCGACTCGGTCGAGCGAGCGATCCCGGATTCGTCGTGCGATTGCATCGGCGGTGGATTGTTGCCGATGGCTGGGTTCGCCCACCTCGGCAGCGAGTTCTTCGAGGTATTGGTCTGTTTCTGCGAGTGCGTCCTGGCGTTCGAGCTCGGCCCGCAGTGCAACCTGTAGCAGCTCAGAGGCGGGGAGGTCGCGTTGTTTGAGTTGTTCGTGAAGATCGTCGGGTAGGTAAACCTGTACGCGTGGCATACGCCTAACTATACGTATATGTTTCTTCTTCGTCCAGTAGGTCCGTGACCCGAAGTCAAGCGGAGCGGTAGGGCCAATTTCGCGCCGGGTAGAAGACGGCCACGAACCACTCGATAATCGCGCCAAGCAAACGTGGGCGCTGCGCTGCAGTACCGGCGAAGTCGGTCGGCCCGATGCTGACCAGCACCGCCGCATGAGCACGCCCCAAGCCGACATCGCAGAATTTCTTTGCCAAACCCTCATGGGCCGAACGGACCACCCGATGGAGGGGCATGACATCGTCACTCCCCACGATCGCAATCGACCAGATCGCCGTCATGGATCTGCTCACCCTGATCGAACACGCGCCGACGCTCGACATCGGTGGCGATAGCGGACATTCGACCCGCCCATTTCAGGTGTGGCTCGAGTGTGCTTTCGAGCGGGCCACGACGGCCTCGACCCGTCGTCTCATCGAAGACGTGATCGACGACATCAGCCTCGTCGGCCCGATCGACGACGAGCTCAACGAGCTCGTGTTGGGTGCGCTTGCCTCGGTCGAGTCCGCTCTCGAATGTGACGAGCAATACAGCTGACGAAGAGTTCTGTTCGGTGCACTCGCCACGACCCGAGGGGCGGCGAGTAACCTCCCGAAGTGCGATCGCGCAGCCAAACGTTCATGGCTCGCCGCTTCATCAGCGGCGAATCAGCGAAGAACCCCGACGACCTCCTGGTCGAGGAGCCGCTGGCGATCCATCTCGACGATGTCCAGGTCTCGTCGACGATGCGAACCCCCGGCCATGATTTCGAGTTGGCAGCCGGCTTCTGTTTGACCGAGGGCGTGCTCCATGATGCGCCGATTCTCGGTATCCGGTACTGCGCAACAGGAGCGCCTGTCGACTCGGACTTCAACGTCGTGTCGGTGTCCACCGGAGGCGTTGCCCCCGAGCCAACACCCCGACTGGGATCGACGAGTTCGTCCTGTGGCATCTGCGGCGCCGATGCCATCGATGAGTTGACGTCGCGACTCGAGCTGCTGCCGAGCTACACACCGTGGCCGCCCGAATTCCTTCTCGGATTGCCAGATCTGGCAACCGAGCAACAGGGCTTGTTCGATGTGACCGGAGCCAGCCACGCTGCCGGCGCATTCGACCGCGACGGCAACCTCGTCGTGTTGCGCGAAGACATCGGCAGGCACAACGCCGTCGACAAGGTGATTGGTCATCTGATGCTCGAAGCGGCTGCAGCTGGCGACAACTCACCGGACTGCACTGACCTGGCGCTGTTCGTGAGCGGCCGAGCGTCGTTCGAGATGGTGCAGAAGGCGTGGGCGGCAGGGTTCACCGCCTTGGTTGCGGTGTCGGGCCCGTCATCGTTGGCGGTCGAGACATCTCGACGCGCCGGCTTGACCCTCGTTGGGTTTGCTCGTGGCGGGAACGGCACGATCTACAGCCCGACCTCCGCTCTGTAATCCGCACCACAGTGATCCCTACAACGTGATCCCTACAACGTGATCCCTACACTCAGGCCATGTTCGAACCAGCGGTTCTCAGCGAAGGCGTCGGCGTTGTCCACCTGTTCTGGAAGGTGAGTCCGCTCGCGGATCGCGATGCAATTCTGTCGGCCATCAAAGAGGCGACGGCCGACGAAGACCAAGTCGTCACCGTGGCCATGCTGGGCCACAAAGCCGATCTCGCCACCATGGCGTTGAGCAAGGACCTCTGGCGCCTTCGTGAACTGCAGACCGCCCTCTCCCTCGCCGGACTCGAGCTGGTCGACAGCTACGTCTCGCTGACCGAGGTCAGCGAGTACGCGAAGGGCGCTCCGGAAGAAGCCAAGCAGGCGAGGCTCTATCCGGTGTTGCCGCCGGAGGGCAAGAACGCGTGGTGCTTTTACCCGATGAGCAAGCGTCGCGAGCACGACGACAACTGGTTCACCCTCGATTTCGACACGCGTCGCGACCTCATGATGGAGCACGGCATGTCGGGTCGGAAGTTCGCCGGACGCCTGGTGCAGCTGATCACCGCATCGACTGGTGTCGACGACTTCGAGTGGGGGGTCACCCTCTTCGCCCAGAAGCCAGACGATCTGAAAGAGGTCGTGTACACGATGCGCTACGACGAGGCATCGGCGGTCTACGCCGACTTCGGTGTGTTCTACACCGGCCTGGTTGCTGAGCCCGAGGCGACCCTCACCGCCATCGGCATCCTCTGATTCTCTGGCGGTGACATCTGTCCCGCCCGGTACGGCGTCGGGGGCGCCCGTTGTTTACCTTTGACCCATGTCCGAGGTCCCGTCACCGCTCGACCCGCCGCCGGTCGCACCTCGACCTGTTCCGCCGCCGAGCGCTCCACCGGTTCCACCGCCGACGGCAGCGACGCCGAACACGCTGCCTCCAGTTCCTGGACCGGCTACTCCGAAACCGCAGCTGCCGTCAGACGCCGGCAAGGTTCTCGGGGGTCTGATCACCGCAGTGTCGTCAGAAGAGGTCGATCTGATCCTCGACGATGGCCGTCCTGCAGTGGTGTCTCGCCGAAACTTCGACGGAAACGACACCGACCCGTCGACTGTGTACAGCGTTGGTGATCGGGTCGAGGGAGCCGAACTCACTCGCGAAGACCCGAAGAAGCGCGTGGTGCTCTCACGAACCTGGGCGTTGAAGAAGCGGGCGTGGGAGAAGGTCGTGGCTGCGGCGGAGAGCAATGAACTCCTGCCCGGCACGGTGGTGTCGGTGTCGAAGCGGGGTGTTGTTGTCGATGCTGGCGTTCGAGGGTTCGTCCCCTCGACACACCTCGAGCTCGAACCGCCGGCCGATCTTGCTCCCTTTGTGGGTCAGACCTTTGACTTCCGGGTGCTCGAGGTCGACATCAACAAAGAGCGGCTCGTGCTGTCACGTCGATCTTTGCTGCTCAAGCAGCAGCGCAAGGAAACCCACGAAGTCCTCGGCCAACTGGTGATCGAGGAGACCAGGTCCGGCGTGGTCACGTCGCTCACCGACTACGGAGCGTTCGTCGACCTCGGTGGCGTGAATGGTCTCGTACACCTGTCCGAGCTGTCCTGGCGGCGAGTTCGGCACCCTTCAGACATCGTCAGTGTCGGCGATGCTGTCCAGGTGAAGGTGCTCGACGTCAAGGTCAAGAAGCGTCGGGTGTCGCTGTCGATGCGTCAGCTCACCCCTGACCCTCTCGCCGGGATCAGTGAAGGCGAGATCATCGAAGGACCGGTCTGCCGTCTGGTCGATTTCGGGGCATTCATCGATGTCGGAGGAGCCGAGGGACTCGTGCATCTCTCGGAGATGGCGGAGTACCGAGTGGCGACGCCGGAGGAGATCGTGACGCCCGGCGAGACCGTCCGGGCCAAAGTGGTGTCGATCGACAAGAAGCGGCGCCGGATCGAGCTGTCGATCCGGCAGGCTGTCAGCAGTGAGTTCGACTGATTCCGACGACGACAAGCTGGCGGCATATGCCGAAGACCTTCTGGTCGGGCTTTTCACTCACACCGGCGTCTGGGTCGAGAACGTCGTCAGCGCCCGTCTTGCTCCGGAGCTGACGCAGCCGATTGTCTCCGCGTTGGCAAGCGATGTCGATCGGGCGCTCGTCGAGGTGGCTGAGTTGCTTCGCACTGACATCGATGCCCAACGAGCCAACCCTCTCGCCGTGATTCGATCCTTGGTGCCAGGAATCACCCGTGCGCTCGTCGCCGCTGGTGTCGCCCCCGTCAGCCGGGATCCGGATGCACAACGGCTGTTTCCTGATGACCATTTCGACCTCACGCCGGGTGCCTTCAGCGACATCCACCCCGACCTGCACATGCCTGGACTTGCTTGGGGTGCAGCCAAAGCGCACGTGCACATTCAGCGCCGCCGAGCCGAGGGGATGAGATGAGCGGAGCGTCGAGTGAGATCGCCGCCCACATCCCGAATCTGATGGATCGCTCGAGATTCGTCGGCGAGGGTATTCGCTTCGTTGGTGCTGCGAGGGAAGCGGCCGCTGCAGGTTTGGTGATCGTCGATCTCGATCGATGCCATGAAACCGAGGCGTTCGCCGCACTCGATGGCCACACGATTGGGTTCGGAGCGCATGTTGACACCCAGAGGTTGGAAGCAGCGGAGTTCGCTGGCTTCGACGACGTCATGGCCCGTTCCGCCTTCTTCCGACGGTTGCCCGACCTCCTCGCTGAGCATCGCGCAGGCGGCAACGAGACCGGGTAGACAAAGACATGGCGAAGACCCGCAAGCTGCTCCTCGACGCCCCTGAGCTCACCGGTGCTGCGTACTGTCGTGCGCACGCCGATGCCGCCGATGCGTGGTTTGCCGAGTTGATGTCGGCAGCAACCAATGACCTCGACGGCATTGCGTTGCTGGCCCTCGGTGGCTATGGGCGCGGTGAGCTGTGGCCATACAGCGATCTCGATGTCCTGCTGGTGCATCACAAGAAGCGAAAAGACATTCAGGAGATCGCCGAGAAGCTCTGGTATCCGGTGTGGGACCGCGGCCTGAAGCTCGGACACATCGTTGGAACGGTCGACCAAACATTGGATGGGGCCAATGGCGAACTCGACCGGGCAACGGCGCTGCTCGATCTCCGGCTTATCGCTGGCGATGCCAAGCTGCACGAGAAGCTCGAAGCCGGCACGGGCAAGTTGTGGACGAAGAAGTCGAGCGATTTCCTCGACCTCTTGGCCACCTCTGTCGAGGAGCGGCACGACCGTTACGGCGACGTTTCTTTCACGATCGAGCCCGAGCTGAAGAATGGCCGTGGCGGTCTACGCGACCTGCACGCCATGCGTTGGGCCGACCGAGCCGAGCCGGGTTTCGCCGCCGCAGAGCTCGCTGAGCTCAGTCCTCAGTCCGACCTCCTCTTGACCGCAAGAGTCGAGCTGCATCGCACCGCTGGTCGTGCGACCGACACGCTGTCGCTCGATGATCAAGACGCAGTCGCCGAAGCCATGGGTATCGAGAATGGTCAGGCTCTGATGCTCGAGCTGGCGTCGGCCGGTCGTCGGACGGCGTGGCACAGCGATGAAGTGTGGGTTCGACGCCACCGGCGGCGAACGAGCAAAGCGACCTCGCCCCAGCTCCTCACCGAGCAATTCGAGCTGCGTGATGATCAGGTGGAACTACGCGGTGAGGTCACCCCGGACAGCGATCCGCTGCTGACGCTTCGGGCCGCTGAGTTGGCAGCACGGAGCGGCAAGATGCTCGGGCGAACAACGCTCGAGCAGCTCTGCGATCACGGCGGCGTGCCTGAAGAGCCGTGGAGCAACGAGGCTCGTGGGTTGTTCGCCGATCTCTTCCTCACCGGGCGTTCCGCCATCGAGGTGGTCGAGGATCTCGATCAATTCGACCTGATGGTTCGCCTGCTGCCCGAGTGGAACACCGTTCGGGCGAAGCCTCAACGCAACGTGCTGCACACCTATACCGTCGATCGGCACCTGTGCGAAGCCGCTGCGAACGCGAGTGAACTGGCTGAGTATGTCGATCGGCCAGACCTCCTCGTCGTCGGTGCGCTGCTCCACGACATCGGCAAGGGCTACCCGGGCGATCACACCGAAGTAGGTATGGAGAAGATCTCGGCCATAGCCGAGCGCATGGGGTACGCCGCTCCTGACATTGCGGTCTTGGTCGATCTGTGTCGCTACCACCTGATGCTGTCCGATGTTGCTGCTCGACGTGACATCTCCGACGGCGGGACAATTCGAGCCGTCGCTGCTGCTGGTCGGTCGGTTCCATTCCTTCGGATCTTGCAGGCGTTGACCGAAGCCGATTCTCGAGCCACCGGGCCATCAGTATGGAACTCGTGGAAGGCTGGCCTGGTCGCCCAGCTGGTCGATCGTGCGTGCCACCTCATCGAGGGAGGCAAGCTCGAAGACGTCACCCCCGACTTCCCACCCGCAGATGTGTTGGCCGAGATGGAACTCGGAGTCCGCTCGGTGGAGGCGCTGCGAAACGTGGTGACGGTGGTCGACAAGGACGCTCCCGGATTGTTCGGTCGGGTCTCGGCTGTGTTGGCGCTCAATGGGCTCGATGTCTTGGACGCTGCGGCGTACTCCGCCGATGACGGCATGGCGTGCAGCCAGTTCACCGTCAACGACAGCGACGGCCATGGCGTCGACTGGGCCCCGGTCATCGCTGACATTCACGCTGCACTGGATGGTCGCCTTGCGTTGACGGCGAGGGTCAAACGACGGGCCGAGCAGTACCAGAGGTATCGCCGACGGTTGTCAGCCGAGCCGGCGCGACGTCTGGTCACCGTCGACAATTCGATCTCTGATGTGGCAACGATCGTCGATGTGCATGCACCGGACACGATCGGACTGCTTTTCCGCATCACACAAGCCCTCGCCGAGTTCCGGCTCGACATTCGCAGTGCGAGCGTGCAGACCCTCGGCCCCGAGGCCGTCGACAGCTTCTACCTGTGCGACCATCTCGGCCAGAAGATCCAGGACGCTGATGTCCTGCGAGAACTGGAGCTCGCCATCATGGATTCAATGGGGAGCGATGAGTAGTGGACGACATGTCTGACAACCCCGTCCCCGTCGATCCCGCTGAGCTGATTCGGTGGTCTGAGTCGCTTGCCGGTATCGCTCGCACCGGCCTTGGTTTCACCGAGAGCAACTACGAGCAAGAGCGTTACGAAGAGATCCTCGAGGTGGCGGCCGACATCAAGGCGGCGGTCAGCGCCGATCCTGCAACCGCACCGAAGCACCGAGCCGAGTGGATGAAGATCGTCGGCAGGGGAGTGGCGGGGTACGCAACGCCGAAAGTGGCGATTGGTGCCGTGGTCGGTGACGACGAGGGCCGACTCCTGCTGATCCAACGGTCAGATTCAGGGGTGTGGCTCTACCCGACTGGTTGGGCCGACATCGGCTACTCGCCAGCTGAGGTGGCGGTGAAGGAAGTCCAAGAGGAGACCGGTATCGAGTGTGAGGTAGTGGCGCCGTTGGCGATTCTCGATGGACTTCGTCTTGGCTTCACTCGACTTCCCCTGTACTCGTTGGTCTTCCACTGCCGGGCGGTCGGAGGAACGCTGGCTGCGCACCCGCAGGAGTGCCTCGACGTCGGCTGGTTCACCAAGGACACGTTGCCGACGCCGTTGGCAAGCGCGGACCGCTGGGTCGCCTTGGCCTTTGATGCCATCGAGGGCCGGGAGTACACCACCAGCTTCGATGCCCCGCGCCAGCCAGTCTGGCGTGGCGAGCAGCACTGATTTCATTGAGAACTGACTCGGCTGAACACAAACCTGGTCGATTCCAACGCAAGAACCCACGGGCCGCAATCGAGGCCCTCGTTCGAGCCGCAGCGCTTGGTGACCGCCGCCGATCAGGCCCGGCGTCATGCTGAGGGTTTCTGGGGAAGCGGAAGTGAAACGCCGTCCTCGGTCGCACTCGACTCTGTCGACATGGCGAGATTCGATCGCTGATGTTCTGGCGGGCTATTGGTCCTTGAGGAACTCTTCGAGCTCTTCGATCAACTCAGCAGTCGACTCCGGCCGCATCGAAGCGTCGTACTGCTCTTCGATCTGTCGGACGTAGTCGGCGGTGTCGTCGTCGTCGGCGACGAGATCATTGATCTGGGAGGTGTAGTCCTCGGCCTGGGTGACCAACGCAGACGTCACCGTGGGAGTGACGAGAATGTCGCCAACACGCTCGACCAAAGCCAGTGCTGCCTTGGGTGACGGGGCGTGTGGGACATAGCTCGGGATGGCGCCCCAGAACGACAACGACGCGAGGTCTGCTTGTTGTACTTCGTGGTGCACGACACCGACGATGCCCGTGGGTCCTTCGTAGGTCGACGGCTCGAGATCCAGTTGTTCGCACAACGCTCGGTCGTGGCTGGTGCCGTAGACCGTGACTGGCCGGGAGTGGGCGACATCGGCGATCAACGCGCCGAGTGTGACGATGAGGCCGACGTCCATTGCTTTGGCGAGTTCGACGATTTGCTCGGAGAACGTCCGCCACTTCAGCTGTGGCTCGTTGCCCGTGAGGATGATGACGTCTCGGGCGGCATCGGGGAGTTCGGCAGCGAGGAACTCATTGGCTGGCCACTCGATCCGGCGTTGGCCTTCGGCATCGAGGCGGACCATCGGGCGAGTCGAGGAGAAATCGAAGAAGGGTTCTGCCTCGATTGCAGCGAACGGTTCGGCACCGAAACGGTCGGCGAGGTGACTCGCTGCCATCGTGGCGGCGTCGCCCGCGTCGTTCCAGCCCTCGAAGGCGAGGATCAGCATGGGCGACCTGAGGACAGGGCGATCGTTCATCCAGCGAAGGTAGGACACCTTGCGAGGCTATCGGGGTGATCTCTCGCCATACTTGTCTTCGTGCAGGTCTCAGAAGTCACCGAAGTCAGCGATGCTCTCATGGATGCATTCGCCCGTTTGATCCCTCAGCTCTCGTCGTCGAATCCGCCGCCGTCACGCGACGAAGTGGCCGAGATGGTGGCTTCGGAAGCGTCGATCCTCTATGCCGCCGAGCACGAAGGCCAGATCGTCGGCAGCTTGACCCTGGTGCTGTTCCGTATCCCGACGGGCGTGCGGGCGTGGATTGAAGACGTTGTGGTCGATGGCGAGGCGCGTGGACTCGGTGTGGGGCGGGCGTTGAACGAAACGGCGCTCGAGCGGGCCAGGCAGGCCGGTGCGACCACGGTCGATCTCACATCGCGCCCCAGCCGTGAAGCGGCCAATCGCCTCTACCAGCGCATTGGCTTCGTGGAACGGTCCACGAACGTCTACCGCTACGACCTCTCGGCGGAGTAGCCGCCGGACCAACGAGTCGAGAACGGCTCAGTCGAGGAAGACCGCTCGCAGTTGGGCTTGGGTGTGGGGGTCGCAGCCGTGCGACCGAAGCCAGTCGGCGAGGGAGTTCTCGCCCCCGATGGAAGCGAGCGCTCCGGTGATCCAACGCGAGTTGGTTCCCGACATGCGCTCCATCTTCTCCGCAGGCATGTCGGCCATGCGGGGAAAGCGGCTGAGCATGTCGGCCATGGTTCGTTGCGTCGTGGCCTCGTCTTGGCGGTAGTGGGCTAGTGCGTTGTCGAGGCTGACGCCGAGCGTCAGGTGAAGGATGACGACGAAGAGTCCGGTGCGGTCCTTGCCGGAAGTGCAGTGGACGAGTGCCGGCAGGTTCGCAGGGTCGGAGAGGATGCGAAGTCCTCGTGCGATCTCGGACCCGTTGTGCTCGAGGATTTCCTCGTACATCGGAGCCATTGGATCGGGATGCTCTTGCATCCGGTTGTCCTCACTGGGTGTGCCGGCGGTTGGCGGACCGACGGCTGAGGGAAGATGCTCCCAGCGCACCGACACGTCGTTGGTGGGGAAGTGGCCGTGACGATCGACCTCGCTCCGGGAGCGGAGGTCGATGACTGTTCGTAGATCGAACGACCGCATGGTCTCGATGCCTGCGGGCGTGAGGGAATCCGGCGATGCCGAGCGGAGGAGGCGGCCCGTGCGGACCCGAGTGCCGGTGCTGGTCTTGCTGCCGCCTACATCGCGGACGTTGAATGTGCCATCAACGGTGTAGGTCGGCCCGCTTGGCCCAGTGCCGAAGACGCCCGACTCGGATCTGCTCATCGGGCAACGCTACTCCTTCGGGGTGTTGCGCAGGGTCGCGAGCAGTGCAGCGAGAGCGTGGAGGCTTTGTTCGCGCCGCATGGCCCACGCCCCGGGTGGGAGCATGGCGACCGAACGGCGGACCTGTTCCCACTCCTCAGCAGTCTCGGGGCGGTGGCCCAAAGAGTTTGGTGTGGGCGTGCCTGGGATGTCGGTGGAGTCGGCCATCGAATGACACTATCGAACAAGTGTTCGATCGCGCCTATTCTTCCTCGGCCACAGGAGTGAGCTGGAGTCGTTGGATCTGTCCGCCAGACAGGACGAGGTAGAGCTCGCCGTCCGGGCCGGTTCCGATCGACACCAGTTCTTCTCTCGGAGCTCGTACCGAGAGTGGGCGAAGGGTGGTCTCGGTGCTGACGGTGAGGCCAAAGATCTCGCCGGTGCAGTAGTCACCGAACACGTAGACGCTGTCGAGTTGCGGAATCACCGGGCCGCGATAGACGTGGCCGCCCGTGATCGAGCAGCGTCCGTTCTCGTGGCTGTAAGCGAAGACGGGATAGGTCGTCGGAACGGGGGCGGTGCCGCCATCGAAGGGTTGGAACGCCTCGAGTTCATTCCAGCCGAGGTTGGCGCCATTGCCGAAGTCCTGGCTTGCGGCCAGGCGATTGATCTCTTCGAACTCGTTCTGGCCGACGTCGGCAATCCACAGGTTGTCGGTGCCGGCGTCGAAGGAGAATCGCCAGGGATTGCGAACGCCGTAGATGAAGACCTCGGGTGAGCCACCGCCGTCGACGAACGGGTTGCCATCGGGAACCAGGTAGGCCGCAGTCTCGGTGGCAATGGGGTCGATCCGCAGAATCGAGCCGAGGAGGGTGTTGGTGTTCTGCCCGTTGCTGTCTGGATCGCCGCTGCCGCCGCCATCGCCGACACCGATGTAGAGGAAGCCGTCGGCGCCGATCGAGAGTCCGCCGCCGTTGTGGTTGTTGGCGGGTTGTGCGATGCGTAGGACTTCGCGTTGAGACGCGGCGTTGGCTCTGCTGCTTCGAGCGATGTCGTACTCGTCGATGACGAGGGCGCCGCCGAGGTCGGTGTAGCTGACGAACAGAAGGCGGCCATCGAGGGAGAACTCGATGTCGAGAAGCCCTTGCTCGCCCGAGAGCGAGACGAGTTCGGAGATGTCCAGCACCACGCTGGTGTCGGGGTTGATGCGCTCGACGCCGTTCTTGTTGAACGTGCGCTCGATCCGGCGCACGATGCCGTTGCGTTGAGCCACCCAGAGATCGGGGCTGCCCGACCGAGACTTCAGCGAGATGGGTTCTTCGTATTCGGCAATGAGGACTGCCTCGAGGTCGAGGTCAGACCACTCAGGGTCATCGAGGCCGTCGTCTGGCTGGGACTCGATCAGGACGGGCCCACTCACGAACTCTTGGTTGTCTTGTGCCGTGCCGCCGGACCCTTCGTTGCTGTCGCCCTCGATCTCGGCGGCATCGATGGCGGCTTGGCGCTCGTCGAATGAAGGAATCGAGCACGCACTCGTGAGAAGCGCCGCTGTTGCTGCGCCGATCAACCATCGTCGCCATGTGGAAGTCGATTGCTTCACTTCAGTCCGTCTCTCGTCGTCGCCCATCGTCATTCCTGTTGTTGCACTTCGTGTGGTTGTTGCACTTCGTGTGGTTGTTGCACTTCATGTGGGGGTCATCCCACACCTCGAGGAGCCGTTCAGCCCCTCGATTCCGCTTGGTTTCGTCTAGCGCGAGAGTTCCCGCACGAGCCCTTCTTGCACCACCGACACGACCAGTTGACCATTCTGGTAGATCTGGCCCCGAGCCAGGCCGCGGGCCCCGGATGCAGTTGGTGTGTCCTGTGCGTACAGGAACCATTCGTCAGCCCGGAACGGTCGATGGAACCACATGGCGTGGTCGAGGCTCGCCATCATCACGGTGCCGTCCATGAAGGTCAGGCCGTGCGGCCGGATCACATTGTCGAGCAAGGTCATGTCTGATGCGTACGTCAAGACGCACTGGTGCACCACGATGTCATCGGGCAGTTCGCCGTCGGCCCGCATCCAGATGAAGTGCTCGAGATCTCCGTCATTGCTCGGAACGACGCGGGTGTCGATCGGACGGGGACGGGTGTACCACTCGCCGAGTTGCTCTCTGTGCTCGAGGTTCCGCTCTTGGAACGTCGGCAAACTCTCTGGGCTCGGCAAGTCGGCGGGCTGAGTGCTCTGGTGTTCGAGCCCCTGCTCAGGGCCATGGAACGAGGCGGAGAGATGGAAGATTGCCTGGCCGTGTTGAATGGCCACGACTCGACGGGTGGTGAACGAACGGCCATCGCGAATGCGTTCGACCTCATAGACGATGGGGATCGTGGGGTCACCTGGCCGCAAGAAGTAGGCATGCAGCGAGTGCACCAGGCCGTGCTCGACGGTTCGAGTGGCGGCGACGAGCGCCTGGCCAGCGACCTGGCCGCCGAAGACACGCTGACGTTTCTCGTCGGGGCTCTGGCCGCGAAAGAGGTTCTGTTCGATGGGTTCGAGATCGAGGAGTGCGAGAAGGTCATCGACGGGAGCTTGCGACATGGCTGCCCATTGTGGTGAGAGAAACGCTTGAAGCGGTCGATGCGGACGCCGATTGATGAAGAATGCGCAGATACTCTTGGTCGGTGCCTTCCTCCGACACCGCCTCGACCACCGGAGCGACCGCTACTCGGTACTTGCTGGTGTCGGCATTCAACTTCGTGGGCCACCAGGCGCTGCTGTTCTTGGCCAACAGCGTGTGGGGATGGTCTGGCGGCGTTGCGAACATGTTCGCAGCCATCGTGATGTCTGTGCCTGCCTACCTGCTGAGCCGAGCCTGGGTGTGGGAGGTCGAGGGCAGCCATGACATGCGCCGTCACGTCCTGCCGTTCTGGGCCATCACCTTCGTCAGCTTGATCGTGTCGACCGTCTTTGCAGCCGTTGCCGACAATGTCTTCGGTGCCGGCATTGCGGTGAACATCGCGAGTCTCACTGGTTACTTCATCGTCTGGGTCGCCAAGTTCTTCGTCCTCGGCCGACTGTTTGCTGCTCCCACTGTCGAATCGAGCTTGATTCCATGACCGAGACGTCTCCATGACGCAAGCAATGCCCACCAGCGCTCGAGGCTTCGCCGAGGCAGCTCGTGGGTTCATGCCGCCCGAAGAGGGTGTTGCTCTCTGGCGGGCAGCGCTCGACGCCCCAGCAGGCCCGATGCTCGAGGTCGGGTCCTATTGCGGCAAGTCTGCCTGCTATCTGGGCGCAGCGATCAAGCAGCGCGACGACGCCACACTGTTCTGTGTCGACCATCATCGCGGCTCGGAGGAGAACCAAGCGGGCTGGGAGCACCACGAGCCAGACTTGGTCGACCCTGCTGTCGGCAAGATGGACACACTGCCGATCTTTCGCCGCACAGTGCACGATGCTGGCCTCGAAGACGTTGTGGTTGCCGTTGTCGGTGACGGGCCTCGTATTGCTCGTTCGTGGTCGACACCGTTGGCGTTGCTGTTCATCGACGGCGGGCACGGCGAGGAGCCAGCGCGGCTCGACTTCGAGTTGTGGACCCCACACGTCGCGCCCGGTGGGGTGCTCGTGATCCACGATGTGTTCCCCGACCCCGCCGATGGTGGTCGACCGCCGTACGAGCAGATTTATCTGCCAGCGCTTGCATCTGGTGACTTCGCCGAGATCAGCGCCACCGGTTCCCTCCGAGTCCTGCAACGGCTCGCATAGGAACGAGGCGCTGGGTCGCGATTAAGGTCCGACCATGGCTACTGCAGAGATCAACGGAATCCCGATTCGCTACGAAGATTCCGGCGGTGACGGCCCCGCCATCATCTTCAGTCACGGCTTCATGATGGATCACACCATGTTCGACGCGCAGGTGGCTCGCTTCGGATCTGACTTCCGTTGCATTGCTTGGGACGAGCGTGGCTTCGGCGACACACCAGCACCCGATCACTTCACCTACTGGGATTCAGCCGACGACGCTGCTGGGCTGCTCGACCATCTCGGCATCGATCAGGCCGTGTGGGTCGGTATGTCGCAGGGCGGCTTCTTGTCGTTGCGGGGAGCACTCGCTCACCCGGACAAGGTCAAGGCGATCGTGTTGATCGACTCAGATTCCGCCGTCGACCCGCCCGAGGTGCTCGAGGGCTACGGCGGCATGCTCGCCGCCGCTACCGGCGACGACGACGAGGCATTCGAAGCGGTCATGCAGGGTGTCGCTGGAATGATCCTCGGCACTGAGGAACTGGCCGCTGAGTGGATTCCGAAGTGGCGTGAGCGTCGGGGAACGAGCCCGCTCGACATCACCGGGCAGACGCTGCTGAGCCGTGATGACGTGACCGACCGCCTCGGCGAGATCACCTGCCCCGTGCTGGTGATCCACGGCACCGACGATATGTCGATCTCGATCGAGCATGGTCGTGCCGTTGCCGCTGCGCTTCCTGACAGCCGTGGGATCGTCGAGGTCGAGGGTGCAGCCCATGCGCCGAACATGAGCCACCCCGACATCGTCAACGACGCCCTCGCCGCCTTCCTCGCCGATCTCTAACTCCGGCCCCACTCTGTCCCAAACCCGAGGTTTACGCCCTACCGATTCGGGGGCGTGAGCCTCCGGTTTGCGATCACGTGCCGACGGTCTCGGCCAAGGCGTTGATGGTGGCGGCGCGCTCGTCGGGATCCGGGGTGGGAATCACAGCGGTGAAGTCGGTGGCTCCGGATGCAGCGATCGTGGCGACGCCTTCCTTCACCTGCTCGGCCGTGCCGATGAGTGAGATGTCGGCCGGGCCCTCGACGCCTTCGATGTCGAGCATGGCTCGGTAGGACGGAAGCTGGCCGTAGATCGTCAGTGTCTTGGCCACCATGGCCCGGGCAGCTTCAGCGTCGTCGGTCACCCAGACAGGAAGGCTGCAGACAACCGACGGTGTGGGACGATCAGCGGACGCTGCGGCCTCGTTGATCTTGGGAACGATCTGCTGTTCGAGCGTCTTCGGGCCGACGCACCACAGGATCGTGCCGTCGGTGCGTTTGCCTGCGATCTTCAGCATTTGGTCGCCAAGAGCGGCGAGCATCACTGATGGGGCTTCGGTGGTCGGACGGGCGTACTCGCCGAGGAAGCTCCAGACCTCGCCGGTGTGGTCAGCGTTGCCCTCTTCGAGGAGCGGCTGGAGGATGTCGAGGTAGTCGAGCATGTGGCGGATGGGCTTTTCCCACTTCATGCGCCAGCTCCCCTCGACTGCCACCTCATGGCCGAGACCGATGCCGAGAACCGTGCGACCGCCGGTGGCAGCTTGAGTGGTCAGCGCCTGAGCGGCGAGGGCCTGCGGGTGGCGAGGCCAGGTCGGGATCACCGCGGTACCGAGCGTGATGCTCGAGGTGGCATCGCCAGCGACGGCCAGAGCGGTCAGTGCGTCGACCAAGCCAGTCTGAGCCAGCCAGTAGGAGTTGAATCCCTTGGCCTCCATTGCGGCAATGTCGCCGGTGATGGTGGGGATGTCGGGACGAGCAAGAAGGCCGGAGCCATTGATTCCAATACGCATGACGGCGACCTTAGGTCCCGCACGCCGGCCGAATGTAATGAACCGGGGGCTGCAACCATCAAAACTGACTGACCCAAACCCCGGGTTCAGGACCCTCAGTTTCGATGGCTCTCAGACTCCCAAGTCGGAGTTGAGAGCGCCAGCGAGCAACTCAAGGAACGTCAAAGGCGCCCCGCGCCGCCTCGTTCCCGTGGCTGGTGAAGAGGTCCGAGGTGGGGTTGGAGCCGTCGAGAGCGTCGGCCAGCAGGATGACGGCGGCTGCGGTGTAGGCGCTGCGCTCGTTGTCGGGAAAGTGCACCAACTCGGGGAAGACCTTGCCGGTGAAGTAGCTGCCGTCACGATCGCGAAGCGCCTGGACCCACGAGAGCATCGTCAGCGCAGTGGAGCGATCGCCGACCGCGAGATGGGCAATGGCGCACTCGCAGGTCTCTGCTGCGGTGACCCACGGGCGATCCGAGACGCAACGGACGCCCTTGCCTGGCATGACAAAGGTGTCCCAGCCTTTCGCCAGCATCTTGCTGGCGTCGTCACCGACGACGGCACCGGTGAGCACGGGGTAATACCAATCCATGGCCCAACGAGCTTTCGGCTCGAACGCATTGGGGTGGTTGGCGATGACGCTCACGAGGCGATCGCGAGCATCGACCCAATGGTCTCGATCCTTGCCGAGTTCGGTGGCGATGGAGATTGCACATTGCAGGCTGTGGCAGATCGATGACGAGCCCGTGAGCAGCGCGTAGGTCCACGGCTTGCCTTCGGGATGCCGGGCCCAGATGATCTCGCCCCGCTTGGTCTGTAGATCGAGAACGAACTCGATGGCTGGCTCGACCACATCCCAGTAGTCGGCGAGGAACTCCTCGTCGCCGGTGGCGAGCCAGTGATGCCACACGCCAGCTGCGATGTAGGCAATGCAGTTGGAGTCGAGCTTGGAGTCCTCGATGCCGTCGGCGGTGTAGTAGTTGTGCCAGCTGCCGTCGGGACGCTGGATGTCGGCCAGCCATTGGTAGGCCAGCTCAGCCTCGTGGATGAAGCCGCAGGTGCTCAGTGCCATGGCGGTTTCGACGTGGTTCCACGGGTCAGCGTGGCCGCCCGGATACCACTCGATCATGCCGTTCGGCAGCTGCAGGTGGACGATGCTCTCTCCCGACAGCCGAACATCGCTGGCGGTGAGCAGACCCTCCACTGAGGGGACCGACATCTCGGTCATCAGGCGTTGACGAGTGCTGCAGCGACGGGTCGGTCGGCGTAGACAACGACCGACTTGCCGAGGACAGGATTCAGGACGCGTTCGGTGGTGCGAGTGAGCGTCGGGGCTTTGACGATGTCCCAGGTGAGCAGTTTGAGGTACTGCTTGACGAGAAAATTGTCTTCGTTTTCGAGGCCAACAGCGCACTTGAGCCACCAGTAGGGGCTGTGCAGCGCATGCGCTCGGTGTGAGTCGCCCGGCTCGAACCCGACCGACTCGAGCTTCATGCGCAGCTCGGGCTGGCCGTAGATGCGGACGTGGCCGCCGACCGAAGCGGGTGCGTGGTACGACTCGTTCAGCCACCAGCAGATCTGCTCGGGCAATTGTGAAGGGACGGTCGCAGCAAGACGACCACCCGGTGCGAGCACTCGGAACAGTTCGCTCATGACGCCGAGATCGTCAGGGACGTGCTCGAGGACCTCGCTGGCGATGATGCGATCGAAGCTGCCGTCGGCGAACGGCAGCGTGAGGCCGTTGGCCTGCACGGTGACGGTGGTGATGCCTTCGGGCAGGTCGCCCTCGACGAACATCGCGGCGAACGTGTCTTGGGTTGCCTTCATCTCGTCGAACGCGAGATCAGCGGCAACAACAGAGGCGCCGCGGCGAGCAGTTTCGAAGGCGTGACGACCAAAACCTGCGCCGAGATCGAGCACCCGCATGCCGGGTTCGAGGGCGAGGCGGTCGTAGTCGACGGTGAGCATCAGGCAGATTCCTTGCTGATTTCAGGGGCACGGCTGGCTTCGAAAGCGCGCATTTCGATCACTTCTCGGTATTGCTCGACGGTGTTGACAGCGGTCTGGCGCCAGGTGTAGAGCTCGCTGGCTCGTGCCCGACCAGCAGCACCGATCTTGGCTCGCAGCTCGGGGTCGTCGAGTCCGCGCTCGAGGGCGACACGCAGCGAATCAACGTCGCCTGCCTTGCAGCGAAGAACGGTCTCACCGTCGACGCCGGTGACCTCTGGCAGAGCGCCACCATCGCTGGCCACGAGCGGTGTGCCTGAACCCATGGCTTCGATGGCGGGAAGCGAGAAGCCCTCGTAGAGCGAAGGAACGACGGCGAGTTCGGATTCGGAGTAGAGCTCGACGATGCGCTGATCGGTCACGCCGGTGACGAACTGGACGTGGTCGGCGAGGCCGAGTCGTTCGATCATCTCGGCCGACGGGCCGCCCGGCTTGGCCCGGCCGATGACGGTGAGGCTGACATCTCGCTCGGTGCGTAGCTTGGCCATGGCTTCGAGGAGGAACTTCAGGCCTTTCAGCTCGACGTCAGCGGACGCCGTGGTGATGAGGCGGCCGGGGATGCGTTTCACGCCGGGAATCGGCTTGAACAGATCGGGGTCGACACCGACGTGGACCAGACGCATGCGGTCGAGATCGACACCCATGTCGTCGTGGATGTCCTGGATGGAGTTCTCCGACACCACCACGATGCGGGGCATGCGTTGAGCGACTCGCCCCTGCATCTTCACGAAGCCATACCACTGGCCAACGCTGAGCCGCTTGCGCCAACTCGGAGCCGCTTCCATCTCGAGGCGGCGGTCGACGGTGATCGGGTGATGCAGAGTGACGAGGGTGGGTACGAGCTTGTTGATACCGAGAATGCCGTAGCCGAGACACTGATTGTCGTGGACGAGGTCGAACTCTGACGACCGCTGCTTCATGACCTGGAGGGCCCGGTAGCTGAAGGCGATGGGCTCGGGGAACTGACCGGTGCTGAACGTGGCCAGCTCGAGAATGTCGGCCTTGGTCTTGATTTCCCAATAAGCGGGGAAACGACCGGGGTAGGCGTCGTTGAAGATGTCGAGGCTGGGCAGCTTGGTCAGAGCGATGCGCTCGTCGAGATCGGGGTAGGGCTGGCCGGAGAACACCTCGACCGAGTGGCCGAGATCAGCGAGTGCTTTGGTGAGGTGGCGGGTGTAGACGCCTTGGCCACCCACCGTGGGCTTGGACCGATACGAGAGGTAGGCCAACCGCAGCGGCCCGTCTGGCCTCGATGCTCTGGATTCGGCGGCGGGAATCGGGTCGGTGGTCATTGCTCTCTTTTCCGGGCGACTCTGACGCAACTCGCCAAGCCAACAACGCTGTAAGGCTACGGGAAGTTCCTTGCCACGCCCCGTGGTCGGCGCAGCTCTTGCGTGGCCGGAGCTGGGCAGGAGCGCCGTGAGATTTCAACGCTGAGGCCTGCCCCGGCACACTGCCCGGATGCGTGCAGTTGTCCAGCGAGCGAAACAAGCATTGGTCACCGTCGACGGTGAGGTGATCGGCGAGATCGGTCAAGGCCTCTGCGTGCTCGTCGGTGTCACCCACGACGACACCGAGGCCGAGGCACTGAAGCTGGCCGACAAGCTCTGGAAGCTCCGCATCTTCACCGATGCCGAGGACAAGATGAACCTCGCCGTTTCCGATATCGGCGGCGAGGTGCTGGTCATCAGCCAGTTCACGCTCTACGGCGATGCCAAGAAAGGCAACCGCCCCAGCTTCATGGCGGCGGCTCGCCCCGGACAAGCAGAGCCTTTGATCGAGGTCGTGGTCGAGCGGCTAGCAGCACTTGGTGCCACCGTGCCAACGGGGCGCTTCGGAGCAGACATGTCGGTCGAGCTCATCAACGATGGCCCGGTCACGATCATCATCGAGCTGTGACCCACGGCGCTGAAGTCCCCGCTGTGCGACCGGGGAGCTCATATTGATGCGGAATCGAAAGCAACCAGATAGCTCCGGCCTGGTAGCGTTGGCTTCGTCAACCTGACTGGGGTGGAGAGGCCCCAGGCAGGTTGGCACCTGCCTTGTGGGCCAGCGTGCAGCGGTCAGGGGCGGAGGACGTACGCGATCGACGGCGGTGTTTTGCCGTCGAGGAGCTCGAGGAAGCGTTCGATGACGGCTTCGGAGCCGTCGCTGTGTTCGACAGTCAAGAGTTCGTTGGTCCGCTCGACGAACGGTGTCCATGCAGCTCCGAGGCGGGCGTCGAGCTCGGCACCGCCCCATTCGGCGCTGCGCTTCTCGATCTGGGTCGGGGCGAAGAAGAACGTTTGCTCGGGCCCTTCGAGAGGGTCAGCGCCTGCCTCGACATCCCAGTGGGTGCCTCCGATGATGGCGGAGTGCTTCAGGCTGTCGCCGAGGAGGGAGTGCACACCCACGATGACCGGACGGTTGCCAGCAAAGTCAATCAAGACCGAAGGTGTGTCGGCTTCGAGCTGGTCGATCTGGTCGTAGGTGAAGACGGCGTCGTAGGTGCCGAGGCTCTCGCAGAACTCAACGTTTCCTGGTGACGTCAGACCGACCACGGTGACGCCATCTCGCTTCGACAACAGCTCGGCGGTGCCGAACGCAGTCTTGCTCGACGCGCTGGTGGCAATGACGGTGGGGGCTTCAAAGAAGTCGTTGTCGTCGAGGAAGTCATCGATCATGAAGGAGGTGAAGAACAGCGGTCGCAGCAGCATCTGAGCATCTTCGAGATCCGCGGAGTAGCTGGTATCGCCGGAGGTGAAGGAGTAGCGGTTGTACGTGGCTGGCAGCTCGGCCCGATGTGCGCTGGCATCGAAGAAGCCAGACTCGCTGATGCGGGCCGGCTGGATGATGAGTTCGGTCGACATCGGGAGATAACCGTAGACCCGCTGGCCGACCTCGAGAGCGCCAACCGTCGACTCGACGACATCAGCGAACCCCCACACGGGCGTGCGGCCCCACTTGGTGCCGTCCTCGCCTGGCTCGGCGGGGAAGAAGCCCCAGTAACCGATCGAGTCGCCGAAGGCGGCGTAGGTGATGTTGTTGGCAGTGAGGCCGAACGCGCTGATCTGCAGGCGGGCTTCACCGTCGGCGAGCGGGCGCGGCGTCATCTCGCGAGTGGTGAGATGGTGGAGGTCGTCCCGGTCGATCAGGACGTCCCAGTTGGTCGGTGTGGCAGCCATGGCGAGACCGTAGCGGGCGATGGTCTCGGGAATCGAAGAGAGTCATCCGTTCGGATGACCAAGGCCAGACCATCAGGCGATGCCTCGTCGGAGAGGCGGCACTAGGTTCTGTCGCGTGGCACACGCATCGCTCCCTCGAGGCCAAGGGAAAATCAGCTGGCGCTGGTCAGACGCGTTGCTGGCGGCGTGTTTGGTGGGTGTTGCGGTTCTTGGCGTGGTTGCCGGCAACGACAACGACGTGGCGGGCGACCTCAACCCCGAGGTGTGGTGGGAATGGATCCTGGTCTTGAGCCCTTCGATTCCCGTGGCATTTCGTCGTTCACACACCAAGCAGGCCACGATCGCGTCGGTAGGAGCTCAGCTCGTCGTATGGGTCATTGGCTTGTCGTCGTCGTTCCTCGCTCCACTCGTGTTGATCTACACCGCAGCCGCGGACGCAGACACCCAGGGCCGGCGCACCGCCGGTTGGGCGTGTGGAGCGCTTGTGGCCACCACGTTTGTCGGAGTGATCTCCGCTCCCGACGTCACCATTGATCTTCTGTTTCTCACCGCGCTGACCTGCACATGCGCCTACGTTCTCGGCGTCAACGTGGCCGACCAACGATTGGCGGCGTCGCGTCTCGCTGCTGACCTTGCCGTTGCCGACATGGAACGTTCGGTTGTCCAGGAGCGGGCAGCGGTTGCCGAGCGTCAACGAGTGGCTCGAGAGCTGCACGACATCGTCGGTCATTCGTTGTCAGTGATCGCTGTGCGTTCCGAGGCTGCGAAACGAGTGGGTCCATCAGACCCATCGGTTGCCATCGAGGCGGCCGAAGCCTCTGGAACGATCGCCCGAGCAGCGCTTGCCGATGTGCGCCGAGTGTTGTCGGGGCTGCGAGACGAGGAGACCGCGGTAGAGCTCGCACCTCCGGCCTCGCTCGAAGATCTGCCGGCGCTGCTCGCCGCGACCGAGCAGGTGGGTGTCACCATCAACGTGGTCGAGCCGCTGGCCGGCGCTGACCGTGTGGGCGCAGCGGTGGCCATCAGCGCCTATCGCATCGTGCAGGAGGCGCTCACGAATGTGATCAGGCACGCCGGGCCAAGCGCAAAGGTTGATGTTCGAGTTGCCGTGGACGGATCGAGCCTGGTCGTTCAGGTTGACGATGACGGTTCTCGCCGGCCTACTCGGGCGGCTTCCGAGCACGGCACTGGCCTCACGGGAATGCGGGAACGAGTTGCCGTGCTCGGCGGAACCATCGAGGTTGGCCCGGCGGCCGACGGAGGTTTCGGGGTACGTGCGGTGCTTCCTCTCCAGGCGGCCGAAGTGAGGAACGCATGATTCGGGTAGCGATCGTCGACGATCTCGAGATGGTGCGGACCGGGTTTCGGCTGATCCTCGAGCACGAAGAGGACATCACCGTCATTGGCGAAGCCACCAACGGGAGCGAAGGCATCGACCTCTGTCGTGACCGTCTCGTCGACGTCGTGCTGATGGACATCCGGATGCCAGAGCTCGATGGCATCAGCGCCACTCGCTCGATCGTCGAGCTCGCCGAGGGTCCGCAAGTGTTGATTCTCACCACGTTCGGGCTCGACGAATATGTCACCGAAGCCATTCAGGCTGGCGCCGCCGGGTTCATGCTCAAAGACGCGTCAGCCGACGACCTCGTCGATGCTGTTCGGGTTGTGGCTGCGGGCGACTCGGTGTTGTCGCCAGCGATCACTCGCATGGTGCTGTCCCAGGCCCGGGGGGCGGTCTTGCCGCCCACTCGTGACGACGTTCCCGGCATTGCCGACCTCACCGAACGAGAACTCGAGGTGCTGCAGCAGTTGGCGGCGGGGCGCTCGAACGCCGAGATCGCTGATGCCCTCTATCTCAGCGAGGCCACGGTCAAGACGCACCTCGGCCGGGTGCTTTCGAAGCTTGGCGTGCGTGATCGTGTGCAAGCCGTGATCGCCGCATTCGAAGCAGGCATCGGCCGCCCCGAACAATGATGTCGAAGTTGGGAGGACCCGACCCCTCCCAAGTTGGTTGGGGTCGGGTCCTTTACTCTTCCTCGGTGTTGAGGAATTTTGACGCCCGGTCAGCGAACCCGAGGAGCGCAGTGTTGACGTAGCGCTCAGTGTCTTCGAACACCTGCGACGCCGTTCCGGAGAAGTTGCGCCTGGCCTCGTTCACGTCCTCGAGGTACTGATGTTCGTCGGATCGCTTGACATAGTCGCCGTCAACGATTGCCTCATACGCGCCGCTGTCGATCCAGCGTCGGAGCTGGGCAACGCGAACCACGGGGAACGGATGTGACCGGCGGAGCGTGGACATGAACTTGTAGTACGCATCGAGGCCATCGGCGTCGAGGTACTCATCGGATTGGGCAATGAATGCATCGAGGTCGATCTCGCCTTCGCGACCACGGATGCCGCCAGCCATCGAGGCGAGAAGCCCATACGACGCGTTGGGCTTCTGGGTGGCGAGGAGGCCGGCCCGATCGCAGGAGATCTCGGCCTTGCGGCTCCATTCCTGAAGGGCGAGCGTGATCGGCAACACGGCCTGGCCGAGTACAGGAATCGACGGCCGAGCGAAGTCGAGGAGGAGGAAGAGCAGTGTTCGGTACAGCGCATGATCGCTCATGATGTGGCCGACTTCGTGACCGAGAACAGCCCGAATCTCCCGGGGCTTGGACAGCTCGATCAACGAGGAGTTCAACACGATGAAGGGGTGGTCCATGCCGACGGCCCCAGCATTGGCCAACGGAGTCTGCGAGATGTAGAGCGGGGGAACGTCGGTGTCGAGGACTGCGCACACCCGGACCAACTGCTCGTGGATGTCGGGGTATTGCGAAGGGCCGACCTTGATGGCCTCGGCCTGATAGCTCATGCGAATGTTGCGCTCACCGAACATGCCGACGACCTTGCGAAGCAGCGTGTCGAACCCCGGAATCTGCTGCAGCGCCCCCAATGCGGCGCGGTCGGTCGGGTGCTCCCAGGAGACGGGGCTGATGTCGGTGAGGGTGGTGGCCATGGGGCTTCCTCGCTGTGGTGAATGCTCGATGGGTCGAACGTGTTCTTTCGAATGTCCCACCTTCGTTAGGCTTTCGCCATGGGTTTCATCGTCGATCGTCCCGGCCTCACGCTCATCATCGTTGGCGTCATTGCCTTCCTGATTCGCAACGCGTTCAACTGGGTGCCACTGATCGGTGGCGCAATGAGCGCCATTCTCATGTTCGCTGCAGCTTTCTTCATCGTCGGTGGCATCTGGATGTTTGTCGTCGGCCGCAGCTCCGACTGACTCCCCGTTCTGCGGCACGCAGCCCTCAGAAGTGGGGGTGGAATGCCGCAGAACAGAGGTTGGTGGTGGTCAGGTGAGGACGATGGCGCCCTTCTCGGCTTCATATCGCTCGGTGGCTTCCTCGACCGCCACCATCTGTTGTTCGGCCAAGGCGGGCCGTGCTGCTTGTGCTCGGTTGGCAGCTTCGACCAGACCGCCGCCGCTGCTCTGGAAGCGCGGCATGACGTGACGAGCCAACAGTTCGTAGCTCCTTTTCGTGGCCTGGGGATTTGCCCAGTTGTGGGCCAACGTGAGGTACGCACCAAAGCCGCCGTTGGATTGTTCGAGCAGCGTCTCGATCTGGGCTACCGCCTGCTCCGGCGTGCCGATGACCCCGAGGCCCCCGTTGACGAACTCGATCATCTCGTCGATGTCAGCTCCGTCGACCGCCATCTGTGGGAACGCTGCCACGTCCTGGAAGTACTTGAACCATTGGGTGATGCCGTACTTCACCTCTTCCTTGGCTTGCTCCTCGGTTTCGGCCAGATGCATGAGGCCGACGAGCCGCCATTTGGCCCGATCGGCGACCTGGCCAAAGGTGGCTGCGGTCTCCTCTTGCACACTCCAGTGATGGGCGAGCACGTCCATGCCGACGGCAACAGTGGCGCCGAGTGACAAGACACCGTGGCCGTACTTGCCGGCGAGCTTCGCCCCCGACGGTGATGCGACGGCGGCGATGGCCATGTCGAACAAAGGCTCAGAGTAAGGACGCAGGTGAAGGCGGGCGTCTTTCAAGGTGAGACGTTCGTTCTGGTAGCTGATGGGCTCTTCCGAGGTGAGCAGGTGCATCACGACCTCGAGGTACTCCTCGAGCAGTGGCCGCATCTGTGTCGGTTCGAGGCCGAGCATCGCTGCGTCGGTCGGCAGGGCTCCTGGGCCAACGCCGAACATGATACGTCCTCTCGTGAGATGGTCGAGCAACACCATGCGTTCAGCCACCCAGAGCGGGTTGTGATACGGCAGCGACACCACGCCGGTGCCGAGCTTGATGTTCTTGGTGCGCTCGGCCGCCGCCATGATGAAGATCTCTGGCGAGGCGATGATTTCGCTGCCCGCCGAATGGTGTTCGCCAATCCAGGCCTCGTCGAAGCCGAGTCTGTCCATGTGCTGAAGCAGTTCGAGGTCCCCTTCGAGTGCCAGCGTTGGGTTGTGGTCTGGTGAGTGGAATGGCGCCATGAAGGTGCCGAATCGAAGTCGCATGTCAGAGTCCCCTTCTGATTGTTGTCGCTTCTCGATGGACCGATGCCCAGCAAGGTGTGTCCTTGGTCACACTATGGATGGTCGGCATCGCTGTCACATCGAGGCGAGGTCGGCCGGTTGATCCTTGCCGGCGCGAGGTCGGTATGCGAACATGTGTTCGATGACTCATCGATCGATTCTCCACGCTGACCTCGATGCGTTTTACGCCTCGGTCGAGCAGCGAGACGATCCCTCGCTACGAGACCGGCCGATGATGGTGGGCGGCGGTGTTGTTCTTGCCGCCAGCTACGAGGCCAGAGCGATGGGCGTTCGTACTGCGATGAGCGGGGGAGAGGCTCGTCGTCGATGTCCGGGGATCATCGAGGTGCCGGCTCGAATGTCGGCCTACTCAGAGGCCAGCGCCGCAGTTTTCGAGATCTTTCGCGACACCACTCCTGAGGTCGAAGGCTTGTCGATCGACGAGGCCTTCCTCGACGTCACTGGCCTGCGTCGGTTGCGCGGTGGCCCGATCGGGATCGCTGAGCGACTTCGAGCGCGAGTGCTCGACGAGGTCGGCCTGGTCATCAGCGTCGGCGTGGCATCCACCAAGTTCTTGGCAAAGGTCGCAAGCGGTGCCAGTAAGCCCAACGGTCTGCTCGTCGTGCCCGTCGGTGGCGAGCTCGATTTCCTTCACCCGCTGCCGGTGCAGAGCCTCTGGGGAGTCGGTGCAGTCACTGCACAGAAGCTCAACGAGCGAGGGATCTTCACCGTCGCCGAAGTGGCCGAGCTCGACGAGCCAGCCTTGGTGTCGATGCTCGGTGCGGGCTCTGGCCATCACTTGCACGCGCTCGCGCACAATCGAGATCCACGCCGCATCGACACGGGCCGTCGTCGACGCTCGATCGGGTCGCAGCGGTCCTTTTCCCGACGGGGCCTCGACCGTCAGGACTGTGATGCTGTGCTGCTCGAGGTGGTTGATGGGGTGAGTCATCGACTTCGCAACGCCGACCGGGTCGCTCGCACCGTGGTGCTGCGGCTGCGCTTTGGTGACTTCCAATCAGCGACGCGTTCTCGCACGCTCGCGCAGGCAACGTCATCGACCGACCCCATTCTGGCCACGGCGCGAAGCCTGCTCGATGGTGTCTGGGCTGAAGCGGAGCGACGAGGGCTCACCAAGATCGGCATCTCGGTCTCCGGCTTGACCGACGACTCGTCGATCCAGATGGCCTTCGACTTCGACGATCGGAGGCCAGTCGAACTCGACGCGGCGATGGACCAGATCCGAGATCGGTTCGGCAAGCGCTCGATCGGGCGCACCACGCTCGTGCACCGAGCTGATCGCAGCGTCCCACTCCTCCCCGACTGACCACCTGGAGACTGCCTGGTGCGGGCGGGGTGTGGGACGATGGCGGGATGGATCCGCTGACCGCCGTTGTCGTCTTGGCCATTGCTGGCGCTGCCGCCGCGGTGGCGATTCTGCAGATGGACCAGGATGCGACGGCATCGATCGAACTGCCGCTCGATGCCTTCACCTCGGGGGATCTTCCCGCTGTGTGCTGCAAGACCGGCGAGCCTGCTGAGGTGAAGGTCAGGGTCGAGCAGAGACGATGGTTCCGCACGATCGTCGAGGGCATCGTTCCGGTCACCAAGGCTCGGCTCGCCGAGTTCACAGGCTGGCGGGATCTCTACCGGCGGGCTGCGGTGGCGTTTCTTCCGCTGGCCGTGGTTGGTCTCGTGATCCGGCTGGCTGCTGACCTGCTCGTGGTGTCGTGGGCGGTCGACCTTGCGTTGCTTGCGGTGCTGTTCCTTGCTGTCTATGCGCGAACGAAAGCTCGCCGGCTGCTGGTGAGCCCGAAGAAAAACATCGACGGCAAGGTCGGCTTGCGCGGCCTGCATCCTGCATTCGTCGACGCAGTGCGGGCGAGCCGACAATCTGCCTGAGGCCCCGTTGTCGAGGCGGTGTTGGTCGATCGAGCATCGTTCGAGCATCGTTCGAGTCCGGGCACCTCCCGGCGATGTGCTGCAAGACTGCCGGCGCGGCCGCCGTGGTGGTATCGGCGTCGGTACTCATTGCTCAGCGTCACTTGGCAGAGCCGAGGCTCGGACGCGACGGAACGGTCAAGCTCCGGGGTGTGCACCCAGCCTTCGTGCGAGCCGTTCAGGAATCGCGACCGAGCAACCGGCCGGCCACGATGGCCCCCAAGCCGTAGATCAGTACCGGCCAGAAGCCGACCAAGCTGGCGAGGGTCCGGCCGTTGCGCATCTCGACGGTTGCTTCGAGCACGGCCCGTTCGCCGATGTCGGTGCGCTGGATGAGGTCACCGTTGGCGTTGATCACTGCGGACAACCCGGTCGGGGCGGCCATGAGCAACCACCGATCGTTTTCGATCGCTCGCAGTTGGTTCGAGGCCACCTGTTGGGTGTGGACCTGCGTGAGCCAGTACGACGAGCCATTGGTCGGGTTGACCAGAAGCTGGGCCCCGTTCTCGATGGCATCTCGCGAGCGGCGCTCGAAGTAGGCCTCCCACGAGATCGCCACGCCAACCACACCGACCGGTGTGTCGAGCACCGCAGGGGCTGTTCCTTGTATCACGTCTCGGCTGGGGATCTCGCTGCTGAACCGTTCGATCAGACCACGAAGGGGTACGTATTCGCCGAACGGCACGATGCGTACTTTGTCGTACCGGGCCACTTCCTCGCCATCTGGCGCAACTGCAGTGTGGTAGTTGACCGTGGCGGTGTTGTTCTCGACGGGATAGAACCAGCCCGGCAAGAGCGTGGCGTTCTGTTCAATGGCGACACCAGAGACTCGTTCGGCGGCGTCGTCGATGTTCAGGAACCGTCCGGGGTTGACGACGTTCTCTGGCCACAGGACGAGGTCGACGGGGCCGGAGATGTCACGGGTGGCTTCGATGTGGCGAGCGAGAACGACTGGCTGCTGGTCTGATGAGGCCCGGGTGCGAGTTGGTCCGCCACCTTGAACCACAGCGACATCGAGCTGGTCGACCACCTCAGCCTGCGGGTGCAGCCACGCGGCGGCGAGTGCAACGACGACAAGGCCAGCGGCGATACGGGGCGCTGTGGTTTCTCGCTCGACCACTGCCGCAGCGAGTGCCTGGCCGATCACGATGACCACGATGATCACGAACAGCGGTCCGAACAGCCGGGCGGTCTGCCCGATCGGGGAATCGACTTGGCTCAAGGCAACATTGGCCAACGGCACCCCGCCAAAGGGCCAGTACCAGCGGACCAGTTCCGCCACGGCAAAGGCACCGGGGAAGACCCAGCGCCGGCGGTGGTCTGGTGGGGTCAGTGCGGCGGCGATGCCGTAGTAAGCGGCAAACAACAGAACCGCAATGAGATAGCCGGGCGGGGTCAGGTCGAGCATCCAGAGCATCGCGGGGCCGAGCCACCACACGCCAACCATCCACATGCGGCGGAAGCGCTGCTTGGCAGTGGTGTCCACCAACAAGCGATCGAGAATGGCGAAGCCGATGAACGCAAGTGGCCACCACCCCCACGGCGGGACAGAGCCAGCGATGCAGATGCCAGCGAGCGCACACTTGAGCCAGACCGGCACTGTCGGAAGTCCTCGCAATGGTCGGGGCCGGGTGGCCTCGGTGGTTGTCATGCAGTGATCAGATCTGCGGCCAGTGAGCGGCCGCTGTCGATGCAGGCGGGGATGCCGATGCCCCGGTAGGCAGCGCCGACCACGTGCACGTTGGGTGCTTCAGCGGCGAGCGCATCGAAGATGGCATCGACTCGGTCGGCGTGACCCGGCGTGTACTGCGGGAAGGCATGCATCCAGCGATGCACCCGGGTGGCTGTGGGCGGTGCGGTGATGTCGATGAGTTGTGCGAGCTCGCCCACCAGGTGAGCCGCGAGCTCGTCATCGGTGAACTCGAATGCTCGCTCGTCGCCGAAGCGGCCGGAGGTCAGGCGGATCAGTACGTGACCTGGTTTGGCGTAGTGCGCCCACTTGGTGCTGAACCACGTCGAGGCGGTCATCACGCCACCATCGACTCGAGGGAACAAGATGCCCGATGCGTCGAGGACGGGGTCGACGTGATCGGCAGGTAGCTCGACGGTGACCTGGGCAACCGAGGCGTACTCGATCGTGGCGAGTAGCTCGGCGGCTGTCGGAGCACCCGAGGCAGTGAGCTTGGCCGCCACATCTGCAGGAGCACCGATGATGACGCGATCGGGTGCCGTTCGGTTGACGGTGGCCTGAGCGAGATCGGTGATCGGCGCGTTCAGGTGCAGCGATGCAACAGGCAGACGATCGACCAGCGCATCGATGATGCGGTCGAGGCCGCCGGGCAGGCTCAGAAACACGGGGTCGTTGGTCCCGGCAGAACCGAGTGTGGCGCCAACGGCGGGTCGGCTGGCGCGGAGGCCTTCGATGATCGATCGGTGCTCGGTTGCTGCGGTCCACAACTGTGGTGCACCGGAGCGCAGGCTCAGCCGGTTGATGTCCGATGCATTGATGCCGCCGATCAGCGGGTCGATCAAGCGCTCGGTCACCTCGGCGCCGAGGCGGGCTCGGCAGTAAGCGCCAACGCTGAGCTCGACGCCGGCGTGGTCGTACAGATCTGTCAGGGGAAGGCTGAGATCTTTGGCCGCCCTGGCCACGCCGTCGGCCGACACTGCACCAGATGTGGCGAGGGCTTCGAGGTCGGTGGGAACGCCCAGCACGGTGCCAGCCGGGATCGGACACAGGGCACCGTCTCGATGGAAGTAGGCGGGTACCGGCGAGATCGGGGCAACCAACTCGTTGGCGAGGCCGAGGTCTTCGCAGAGCTGCTTGCCTTGGGGAACCCGCGCGAGGAACGTGTCCGGCCCGGAGTCGACGATGCGATCGCCAACGGGGGAGGACCAGATCTTGCCGCCGAAGCGATCATTTGCTTCGTAGACCTCGATGTCCCAGCCCGCGTTGTGCAGATCGAACGCAGCGCTGAGGGCAGAGATGCCCCCGCCGATGATTGCTGCGCTTGGCACGCTCAGCTCCCGGAGGGCCCGTCGGTGCGGCCTTCGGCGTGGACGAGCTCGACGACGCGAAGCAGCTGGTCGGGGTTGACCTGCGGAAGCACGCCGTGGCCGAGGTTGAAGATGTGGCCGGGGTGGCCGTCATTGTCGGCGAGGACGCGCCGAACCTCGTTCTCGAGGACCTCTGGCGGGGCCATCAGCAGCGCTGGGTCGAGGTTGCCTTGCAGGGCGACCTTGCCGCCGGTGCGTTCGCGGGCGTCGGCGAGGCGAGTGCGCCAGTCGACGCCGACGACGTCGGCGCCTGCTTCAGCGATCTGATCCAGCAGCTCTCCGGTGGTGATGCCGAAGTGGATCTTGGGGACACCGAGATCGTCCATGGCGGCAAGGATTCGCTTGGAGTGTGGCAACACGTATTCGCGGTAGTGCTCTGGTCGAAGAGCACCAGCCCAACTGTCGAACAACTGCACCGCCGATGCGCCGTTCTCGACCTGGTTGGTGAGCGTGCCGATGGCCAGGTCTGCGAGCAGTTCGCAGAGTTGATGCCAGAGTTTCGGGTCGCCCATCATGAGGGCCTTGACCTTGGCGTAGTCACGGGAGGGCTTGCCCTCGATCATGTACGAGGCCAGCGTGAACGGACCGCCAGCGAAACCGATCAGCGGGATCGTGAGCTCCTCGGCCAGCTTCTGCACGGTCTCGGTCTGGAACCAGAGATCGTCAGGCTCGAGCGGGCGGACTCGATCGAGGTCGGCAGCAGAAGCAAAGGGCTGCTCGCAGGTGGGGCCGACGCCTGGGGTGATGTCGATGCCGAAGCCGACAGCGAACACCGGGGTGACGATGTCGGAGAACAAGATGGCGGCATCGACGCCGTAGCGACGAACGGGCTGCAGCGTGATCTCGGCGGCCCGCTCCGGATCCTGGATGGCGTGGAGAATGGTGCCTTCGCCTCGCACTGCTTTGTATTCGGGAAGCGAACGGCCCGCCTGGCGCATGAACCAGACAGGGACGTGATCGTGGGGCTCTTGGCGGCAGGCCTTGATGAAGGCAGATTCAGAATGATCAGGACGGTTCGGCACGGTCGCACACGGTATCTGGTGCCCTGCGACCGGGAGCAGTCAGGGGAGTAGTCCGAGAGCGACGAGCTGGTCTCGAAGTGTGGCGACACCGACGAAGTGTTCGCTCGACATGCCGATCTCGATGGCACCGGAGAGCTTCCGCTCCGAGTCATCGGTGAAGAACACCTCGGTCGGGCTCACCCCCAGCGCACCACAGCAATGCTCGAATGCTCGGCGATCTGGCTTGGAGTAGCCGATCTCAGCGGTGTTGAAGACGGCATCGATGTGGGGCGTCACGCCCAACTCTTCGAGTTCGGCTGGGATCGTGTCCGACCCGTTCGTGAGGATCGCCACCGTGGTGCCCGACGCTCGCAACTCGTCGATCATCATGATCATCCCGGCATCCACCGTGCCCTTTTGGGCCAACCACTCTGCCGCTGCTTGTGGATTGCCGACCGCCTCGCCCACCGCAGCCGTCCAAGCTGCTCGTGTGATGCGCCCGGTGATCAGTTGTTCGATGAGAGCCTCGTCGAACGCGGCATCCCAGAGCGTTCCAGGGGCAAGGCCGGCTGCAGCTTCGACAGCGGCTCGGTGGTCGGTCTCGAAGTGACGGATCACGCCGTCGAGGTCGAGCAGAACCGTCGTGATCTGTGGTGTCTCGCTCATGGTCGATCAGTATGGCCGGTGGGGGTGGGGTCGAAGGCTTCGCTGCGGACCTCGGTTACGGTCCCAGGCGTGTCGGTCGAAGAGCTGCCAGATGAAGACGACGCTGGCGGCGCTCTGTCGAGCGACGAGCCCAAGCCGAGCGCGTTGCGCGGCGCCATTGAATGGGTGGCCGTTGTCGTCGGCGCAATCGTTGTCGCCTTGGTGGTGCGAACGTTCCTCCTCCAGGCGTTCTCGATTCCCTCCGGATCGATGGAGAACACGCTCGAGGTCAGCGATCGCTTGCTCGTCAACAAGCTGAGCTACCAATTCGGCGACATCGAACGCGGCGACATCGTGGTCTTCTCCAAACCAGAATCGCTCTCCTCGCCGTATGACGATCTGATCAAGCGAGTCATCGGTCTGCCCGGCGAGGTGCTGGAAGGCCGAGACAATCAGGTCTTCGTCAACGGTCAAGCGATCGTCGAGCCGTATCTCGACGATGCCGTGGTCATCCGCGACTTCGGTCCGGTCGAGATCCCAGCCGACCATGTGTTCGTGATGGGCGACAATCGAACCAACAGCACCGACGGCCGAGTTTTCGGGCCGATCAACACCGACCGCATCAAGGGAGAGGCCTTCCTTCGCTACTGGCCGCTTTCTCGAGTGGGTACGCCCTGACGCTGGGCTGACGTGGTGCTCGCGGAGTTGTGAGCACCCGCCTCTAGTATTGATTCCCTCATTTCGAGGTGTTTCGGGGGCGTATGTCAGAGTCGGTGGGTTCACACCCAGAGCTAGTCGAGGAACAGGCACATCTCGACCGCGCCTTCGCGCGGCTCGACGCGGCTCGCGCCGAAGCCATCACGCTGAAGAACATGGTCGAGGTCGGCCAGGGCGGTACGAACCAGGCTCGTTACGAACGCGAGGTCATCAACGAGCAGATTGCGATACGGCTCAAAGATCTCGACATCGGTGATCGGTCGCTCTGCTTCGGTCGGATCGACGAGACAGAAGCAGCTGGCGCCGGCAGCTATCACATTGGTCGAGTTGCCGTAGCGTCGGAGAACCATGACCCGCTCATCGTCGATTGGCGAGCCCCGATCGCGGAGGGGTTCTACCGAGCGACCGGCCGTGATCCCCAAGGCTTGGTTCGTCGTCGGCACTTCATCTCTCGAGGTCGCGAGTTGCTCGGGCTCGAAGACGAGTTCTTCGGCGACGCCGCTGGGAAGAATCAAGCCACGATCGGTGGTCGTGAGCTGCGAGGTCAGGGTGCATTGGTCGCTGCGCTCGAGACCAGCCGCACCGGCCGGTTGTCTGACATCGTCGGCACCATCCAGGCCGAACAAGACGAGATCATCCGGGCTCCGCTGCCCGGTGTGCTCATCGTGCAGGGTGGCCCAGGCACAGGCAAGACCGTCGTTGCACTGCACCGCGCTGCCTACCTGCTCTACACCCACCGCTTCCCGCTCGACGGTCAGGGCCTCCTGGTTGTCGGCCCGAACCGCCTCTTTCTCGGCTACATCGAGCAGGTACTGCCCTCACTCGGTGAGGCGGGCGTCGAACTCTCGGTTCTTCCCGATCTCGTTCCTGGAATCCGAACGCAAGGTCGCGACAATCCCGAGACTGGCCGCATCAAGGGCGACCTCAAGATGGTCAAAGTTGTTCGCCGAGCCGTGCGTGACCGTCAGCGCCCGATTCGGTCCGATCTCATCGTCGGGTACGGGGCTCGGTATCTCCGATTGCGCACCCAAGAATCCGAGAAGATCGTCAAAGAGGCTCGGAGCCGATTCCGTTCGCACAACGCTGGCCGCAAGTACGTGGTCAACGCAGTGTTCGAAGCGCTCACTGCGTCTCACCCCGACGGTGCCTCGGTCTCGAACGTGCGTGAGGAGCTCGGCACCAACCGCGAGGTCAAGGCAGCGATCAACTGGATGTGGCCGGTGCTTTCTCCCGCCATGTTGGTGCACGACCTCTATGGCTCGAAAGCGCTGATCGCCTCGGCCGGGACATCACTCACCGCTGGCGAACGAGCTGCTCTCCATCGCCAATGGGACTCGAATCACGACGCTCGGCAGGTGTTGTGGACCGTCGACGACGTTCCCGTTCTCGACGAAGCATTCGAGCATCTCGGCCCCCGTCCGAAGAAACACGACCTCGACGAAATCCGCACGTACGGCCACATCGTCGTGGATGAGGCGCAGGATCTGTCGCCGATGCAGCTGCGGATGCTCACCCGTCGCTCGCTCAACGGCTCGATGACCGTCGTCGGTGACATCGCACAGAGCACGGGCGCATGGGCTCACGACCACTGGGACGAGATTCTCGACCATCTGCCTGACCGCAAAGAGCCTCGCCATCGCGAGCTCACGGTCGGCTACCGCATTCCAGGCCCCACCATGGATCTCGCGGCCAAAGTGCTGAAGGTCGCAGCCCCGCAGCTCGACCCGCCTACTGCTGTTCGATCAGACGGCGATGTGCCCGTGATCATCGAGGTGCAACCTCCAGCGTCGTTGCTCCAGGTCGCGATCGAGCGAGCGACCCGGGAGTTGGCCGACCTCGATCACGGCAATGTTGCTGTGGTCTGCGCTACTTCGGCCTACGACGGCGTCGTCGATGCGTTCGAGGCGGCTGGTGTTGCCATCGGCCGAGCCAGGCGCGACGGGTTCACCCGGTCGATCACGGTGGTGCCGGTCAATTTGGTGAAGGGGCTCGAGGTCGATGCCACGGTGGTGTTGGAGCCCAGCCAGATTCTCCGCGAAGAACAGCAAGGCGCTCGCTCGCTCTACGTAGCGGTCACTCGCTCGACCAAACGTCTCGCCATGCTGCACACCGAGCCATTGCCTCACTTCTTGCTGTAGCCACTCGATTCGAGGGGCTGACATGAAGCGATCTGCCCTCAGTGGTCTGGAACCGAAGGGTAGAGCAGAGCATTGGTTGAACTGCCGAGTCCCGCCACGTGGGCCGGCAATTCTTCGATGGGCACCGGTCGGCTGAGAAGGTAGCCCTGGGCGTGTGTGGCGCCGATTCTGCGGAGTTCATCGAGCTGGGCTTGTGTCTCCAGTCCCTCGACCACGACACTCTGGCCGACGACCGATGCCAGGCTGTGAATGCTGCGGAGCAGGGCAGTTTGGCGAGGATCGATACCGAGTTCACCAATCAGGCTCATGTCGAGTTTCACCCAATCGATCGGTAGCGAGAGCAGTTGATCGAGCGATGAGTACCCGGCTCCGAAATCGTCGACGGCGAAGCGGACTCCCATTGCTCGCATGACATGGAATTGCTCGACCCCGATCGCGTTGTCGCCAAGGTGTTGCGATTCGGTCAGTTCCAACACGAGACGACCCGGCCGGATCTCGAACTCGGTCATCGTGTCGGCGACCGATTCGACCAGGCGCCCTCGTACGAATTCCACAGCAGAGACGTTGACCGAAATTCTGGCGTGGCGCAGCAGTGGATCCTCGGCCCAGACTTGCAGCATCGTTCCCGCAATCCTGAGCATCGAACGGGTGAGATCGCCGATCAGCCCGATGTCTTCGGCTAGAGGAATGAAGACGCTTGGTGGCACGGACCCGCCGCCGGGCAGGCGCCAGCGAGCGAGCAGTTCGACCGCTCGGATCTCGCCGGTCTCGATGTTGAAAATGGGCTGGCCGTCGGCGGACAGGGTGTTTTCGCGAATCGCCTGGCGGAGGCGTGTTTCGAGACCGCTGCGTTCGTGGATCTCCGACCGAAGTTCCTGGTCGAATTGAACGACCCTGCGTCGACCCGTTCGCTTGGCTCGGTACATGGCATGGTCGGCGTGCACGAGCAATCGCTCCGGAGTGGCTTCTCCCGCCTGGAGGGTGGCGATGCCGATGCTGGCGGAGATGTAGACGTCGTCGACCCGCCCGATGGCGATCGGTCGTTCACTTCTTTGAAGTGGTCCAAGTCGATGAACATCACGCTCGTTGGATGAGCGGGATCGATGGCTCGTTCGGAGAGCAGCGCCATCACTCCTGTCCGATTCGGCAAGCCGGTGAGCGAGTCGTGGGTGGCAGCCCATTGGCTCGACTCGGCATCGAGGTGAGACTTGACCCGCAACTCCAGGAGTTCGGTCCACCGGGAGGTGTTGGACACCATGTCCCTGACCGTCACCACAGCGAAGATGATGCAAGCAACCGCAGCGACCGGTTCGCCGGTGGCGATCAGAGCGGTCGATGCCCCGAACCACATCGGAAGTGCGACCAGACGGCCGAGTGCGTTTGGCCCGGAGTAGCCGGCGACGCCGGCACTCATGGCGAACAGGCAGGCAAGGGTGATCCAGCGGAACTCGCCGAGCCGAGTGGCGTGCAAATCCATCCACAGCGTGAGGCCGAAGCCAGTTCCGATGGCGATGTGGGCGAGGTGAGAGGCAACCGGGATGCCGTCGGTGTGCTTGATGGCGGCAAGCCGGGGAATCAGGAACGAGGCGGTTTGGACGGCCACAGCCACGAGCAGAACGATGAACCAGAGCACCAGGAAACGTGGTGGTTCGGATGTGGCGGCGACCAACATGGTCCAGAGGGCTGCGGCCGAACCTGTGCCAATCGGCCCGCTCCAACGACTCGCTCGGTAGAAGCGACTGCGTTCTGTCTGCACTTTTTCTTCGAAGGCAGCCTGTTTGGAGGCAGCTTTGGATGGTTCAGCTCCCACAAGCGACACATCGGCATCTTCGTGGGATCTATGAAGCTGGGAGCAAAGAACGGTCAGTTCGGCCTGACCGTGAGCAGAAAACCGGCGTCGCTGTCGTCGGTCAGCTCGGCCAGTTGATCATCAGCGAAAAACCACTCGACGATGCCGTCGGTCGAGTAGTCGCAGTTCAAGGTTTCGTTGACGAGTTCATCGATGACCCGGCTGGTGAGGGCATCGCTGCAGTCACCTGTTGCGGCGCCGAGAATGAACTCGGTCTTCGAACGATCTGACACGGCGACCTCGACGGGCTCACAGCCGGGGCCGATCACCGCGATTGGTCCATCGCTGGTGATGTCGATCTGGATGCCTGGATCTAGCGCTGGCACTGATGCCGAGACCTCGAGCACTTCGGTCACAGCGTAGGTGCCGGTTTGGATGTCGTCGGAGCCACGGGCGAAGGTCCACCAGAGCGAGGTGGAGACGAAGGCCAGGGTGATGAGCCCCATGGTGACCAGCGACGAGCGGGGGATCTTGCCGTCTTCGGGCACCCCGGGCACCCGCTTACGGATGTAGCGGAGTAAACGATCGGCCCACGCAACGTCTTTCGACAAGATGGTGAGGCCGCCGGCGATGATCAACCAGCCGGGTCCGGGAAGTGGAAGCGCGATGATGCCGATGATGACGACGATGAAGCCGAGGGTCATGCGGCCGATCCGAACCAAGGCATGCGCCTTTGCTTCCTCGGCGCTGTCTTCGCGCTCGCCGGTTTCGAACTCGGCCTGGATCGCCGCCTCTTCGACGCGGTCCTTGAAGTCATCGAGTCGATCGAAGATGCCGTCGGACTCGGTTGGGTCAGGTGTTGATGACATGTGAGTGTTGAGCGTCGGGCGAACCCGATCAGTTCCCCGCGAGTTCGGCGACGACGGGAGCGAACTGTTCCATCTCATCGGGGCCGACCCCGACATAGCTGAAGCCGTAGGTTTCGCGGCGAGCCTGGAGGTCCTCGATCATCGAAGCCGGGTCACCCACGAGAGCGAGTGGGGATTCGAGGGCGTCCTCAGCCGACATGCCCATGCCGGGAGCGAGCATCTCGGCGGTTCCCTTGCGGTCGTCGGTGAACATCATGACGAAGACGCGAACGTTGAGTTCGATGTCGTCGAAACGATCGCCAGCGCCTTCCTTCACCCAGCTGAGTTTCTCTGCGTACTTTGCCGCAGTGGCATCGCTGGCTGTGTTCGAGTCGATGACGCCGGCGTGCAGGTTTGGATTCACGCCAACGATGTCGGCGTGCTTGCCGGCGAGGCGCAAGAAGCGCGGCCCGCCGCCGCCCATCAGGAATGGCGGATGAGGCTTTTGGACCGGCTTGGGGTGGAGATCGAGATCGGTGATGGTGTAGTGCTCGCCCTGGAAGGAGAAGGGCCCTTCGCCGAACAGGCCCTCGAGGATTTTGATGGATTCGACCATCCGATCGATGCGAATGCCGGGACGGTCATAGGTCATGCCGGCAGCGTCGTAGTCAGACTTCATCCAACCGGCGCCGATACCGATCTCGAGCCGACCGTCAGAGAGCAGGTCGAGGGTGGCCATTTCGTTGCCGAACACCACCGGGTGGCGGTAGTCATTGCACCAGACCAACGCCCCGACCCGAAGGGCTTCGGTCGCATCTGCCGCGGCCTGGAGCGCCAGGGCAGGGGCCAGCTGGCCATCGAAGTGATCGGGCAGCGTGAGCGTCTCGTAGCCGAGATCTTCTGTCTTCTTTGCCAGCTCGATCCACTCGGCTCGATTGGTTGCGGTCTTGGCCTGGACGCCGAAACGGAAGGGCTTGGTCATGAGGTTGAGCCTAGAGCAGCCTGCGTCGTCCGCTAGACCTCACCCGGCGTTGTTCTCGCATGAGTTGTCGGGCCTGGCGGACCTTGGCCGCGTGTGCTCGGCGCTGTTGTTGTATGAGCTGTTCGGTTCGGTAGTCGGGTGGAGAATGCACGGTGTACTCAGTTCTGTGTTCGGGCGCGCTGGCGCAGCACCGTTGAGGTTCGTGTTCCTGCGCTGTTCGGGCGCTTCTGTTCGGGCCGGGAACGGCCGGGTCAACGCTCTGGATGAAGGAGGAGCGGCGGCGGTCAGCCAGCGCTCTCGAGGATGGTCGGACCCGTTGCTCGACGGCGTCGGGCTGGAAGCATCGTGGCGATTGCCAGATCGTTCATGTGCATGTCGGGTCCTCCTTTCGCTCGAGAGTCGGTGCAGTGAAACCGCAGAACTCGGACCCTACGACGGACCGAGGAACGAGGCCAACGAATATTGGGCTGCCTAGCGATACGACACGATCTCGTACTCCACGCCGTCGTGGTCCCAGAAGTAGAAGCGTCGGCCCGGCTCGTAGTCACCGTGATTGGTGGGCTCGAAGCCGCCAGCGATCACTCGCTGTTCGATGTCGTCGAGATCCTCGACGACCAACGCGATGTGGTTGAGCCCGCCAATGCGGTCATAGGAGTTGGAGGCCTGGTCGGCGGCGTCCCCCATCGTGTACAGGGCCAGGTAGTCGTCGGCAGTGCCGACGTGGACGCTGCGGCCGCCATGGATCGAGCCGCCCTCCCATCGGACATGCCAGCCGAAGATGCTCACGAGCATCTGGGCCGTGCGGTCCGGATCGCTGACGGTGATGTTCACGTGTTCGAGGCGTGCGGTTGCTTGTGATGTTGTCATGTCGTAGTTGTACGGTCTCAAGTGCACTTGAGATCAAGGGATTTCTTCGAGAAAGATGTGACCATGGCCCAGAAGACCGAAACGATGACGATCGGCGCGGTAGCAGAACGAACAGGGCTGGCCGTGAGCGCCGTCCGCTTCTACGCCGATGAGGGGCTGATTGCATCCGAGCGGGCCGCTTCTGGCCACCGTCGATTTTCCCGGTCGGTGATTCGTCGCATCTCATTCATTCGGATCTGCCAAAAGCTCGGCTACTCGCTGGAAGAGATCACCCGTCAACTCTCGACTCTTCCTGACGGGCGGACGCCCAACGAACGTGACTGGGCTCGGTTGGCCGCTGGATTCTCGACAGACATCGATCAACGCATCGCCGAACTCACTCAGTTGCGAGACACACTTTCGGGTTGCATTGGATGCGGGTGTCTTTCACTTCGGCACTGCATCATCTGGAATCCCGAAGACGGCGCTGCCGCTCTCGGCGACGGCCCTCGCTACTTGTTGGGTGACTCGTCAGCCGATGTCGTCGACTGAGCTGCGTTGTTGCGTGGGTCCGATCGGTTTGGTGTCTCACCCGGTGGGTACGGTGCGTTGGTGGCTGGCAACGATTCTGGTGGAAGAGGGAAGGCGGCGGCCAATGACCGTCATCACCCCGTGCTCGACGGGTTCAGCGCGCCAGCTGCTGAATGGTTCCGCACCACCTTCCCCGAGCCCACCCCGCCGCAGGTCCAGGGCTGGCCCCGTATCGCCGACGGTGATCACACGCTGATCCTTGCCCCCACTGGGTCGGGCAAGACACTGTCAGCGTTCTTCTGGGGACTCAACGAGATCACCAGTTCGCCGCCGCCAGAGGACAAGAACCATCGCACCCGCATTCTGTACATCTCGCCGTTGAGGGCGCTGGCGGTCGACATCGAGAAGAACCTACGAGGGCCGCTCCAGGGCATCCGGTTGGCTGCCGAGCGCCTGGGCTCGCCGTTCTACGAGCCTCACGTCGCCCTTCGGACCGGCGATACCAGCCAGGAAGAACGACGTCAGCTGGCCAAGGATCCTCCGGACCTTCTCATCACCACGCCGGAGTCGCTCTATCTCATGCTCACCTCGAAGGTGCGCGAGACGTTGGCCGGGGTCGAGACGGTGATCATCGATGAGATCCACGCCCTCGCAGCCACCAAGCGAGGTGCTCACATGTCCATCACGCTCGAGCGGCTCGAACGCGTCACCGAGAAACCGCCCCAGCGCATCGGCCTCTCCGCCACCCAGCGGCCCCTCGACGAGATCGCTCGTTTTCTCGGGGGTTATGACGCCGACCGCTCAGCACGACCGGTATCCATCGTCGACGCCGGCGTTCGCAAACCGCTCGACGTCGAGGTGATCGTGCCCGTGGAGGACATGGGTCGTCTCGGAGAGGTGGTCACCGACGAGCCAGTGTCCGGCCCCGCCGCAGCGGGTCCAGTTCGGCGAAGTATCTGGCCATCGATGCACCCTCGGTTGCTCGAGTTGATCCAAGAACACCGCAGCACGATCGTCTTCGTGAATGCTCGCCGCTTGTCCGAGCGGTTGGCAACACGGCTCAACGAGCTGGCGCTCGAAGGCGAGAACCGATCGGCGGAAGCCGAGGGACGGTCGCCGATGCCGGGGACCGAGCTGGTCAAGGCGCACCACGGCTCACTCAGCCGCGAACAGCGGCTCTTGATCGAAGACGAGCTGAAGCGAGGCACCCTCAAAGGTCTCGTTGCCACCTCGTCACTCGAACTCGGCATTGACATGGGCGCCGTTGATCTGGTCGTTCAGGTCGAGTCCCCCGGCGCAGTCAGCCGTGGCTTACAGCGTGTCGGGCGTGCGGGTCACCAAGTTGGTGCTCCGAGTGTCGGCAAGTTCTTCCCGAAGCATCGGTCTGACCTCGTCGAGGCTGCGGTGGTCGTGGATCGAATGCAGAAGGGACTCATCGAATCGACGCGCTACCCCCGCAACCCCGTTGACGTGCTGGCCCAACAGGTCGTGGCGGCATGCGCCCTCGATGATTGGGAGGTCGACGATCTCTTGTCGATGATGCGTGGGGCAGCGAACTTCGCCGAGATCAGCGACGAGGCCTTCACCAACGTGCTCGACTTGTTGGCCGGTCGTTATCCCTCTGACGAGTTCAGTGAGCTGCGCCCACGTCTGAATTGGGATCGGGTCGAGGGTGTGGTTCGGGGGCGCCCTGGTGCGCAACGTTTAGCTGTCACAAGCGGTGGCACGATTCCTGACCGTGGGCTCTATGGCGTGTTCTTGCCAGACGGCACCCGCGTGGGTGAGCTCGACGAAGAAATGGTCTACGAAAGCCGGACCGGTGAGACGTTCCTGCTCGGCGCCAGCACGTGGCGCATCGAGGACATCACGCACGAACGCGTTGTCGTGACCCCGGCGCCCGGCCAGCCGGGCAAGATGCCGTTCTGGCATGGCGACGGACCGGGCCGGCCCCTCGAACTCGGGCGAGCGATGGGCGAGTTCATGCGGAAGACCGCTGACATGCCGGCCGATGAAGCCATGGCCAAGCTCCACGAAGACAGCGGCCTCGACGCACTCGCAGCTCGGAATCTCGTTCAGTATCTCGAAGAGCAACGTGAAGCGACCGGAGTGGTGCCGAGCGATCGAACCATCATCGTCGAGCGGTTCCGAGACGAGATCGGCGACTGGCGTGTGTGCGTGCTCAGTCCGTTCGGTGCGCAGGTGCACGCCCCCTGGGGCATGGCGCTGCAGCACCGGCTCGCTGAGGAGTTGGGCTGGGATGTCGAGCTCATGTGGAGTGATGACGGCATCGTGATCCGCCTTCCCGAGGCGGTGGATCACCTCCCGGTCGACGAGTTGCTCGTCGACCCTGACGAGCTCGAGGAGTTGATCGTTGCGCAGCTGCCGAACTCGGCCATGTTCGCTTCACGATTCCGCGAGTGCGCTGCCCGCGCTCTGCTGCTGCCCCGGCTCCGGCCCGATCGCCGGACCCCGCTGTGGCAGCAACGCCAGAAGGCGGCGGATCTGCTCGGTGTCGCCGCCAAGTACCCGAGCTTCCCAATCCTGCTCGAGACCACCCGCGAATGCCTGAACGACGTGTTCGATGTCCCAGCTCTCAAACAGGTGCTGACCGAGCTGCGGAGCCGCAAGATCAAGGTGGTCTCGGTGGATACCGACACCGCATCGCCGATGGCGTCGTCGTTGCTGTTCGGTTGGATCGCCCAATACATGTACGCCGGCGACGCACCGTTGGCCGAACGGCGGGCGGCTGCGCTGTCGCTCGATCGCGAGCTGTTGCGCGATCTGCTCGGTGCAGAAGAGCTGCGAGAGCTGCTCGACGCTGAGGTGCTCGCGACGCTCGAAGCCGAGCTGCAACGTCTGGACCCGAAGTGGAAGGCTCGGTCGACCGACCACGTCGAAGACCTGCTTCGTTGGCTCGGGCCGCTTTCGCTGGAGGAGATCGAGGAGCGCTTCGATGCCGAAGCCGCTGCCGCTTCAGCAGACGCTGTTGTGACTCAGTTGCTCGAAGACCGTCGGATCATCGCGGTCGGTATCGGTGGGGGAGCGGGCGGCGAACAACGCTTGGCGGCAGCCGAAGACGCATCCCGCTTGCGCGACGCTCTCGGTGTCGCTCTGCCGCCAGGGCTGCCGCAGGCATTCACCGACTCGGTCGACGACCCGTTCGGTGATCTGCTGAGTCGTTTTGCCAAGTCGCATGGACCGTTCCTCACCGCTGAGGTGTGCGAGCGCTACGGGGTCGAGCCAGAGCGAGCCGAGACCGGGCTGAAGGAACTGGAGCGGCAAGGCAGGGTGCTTCGCGGTGAGTTCCGGCCCGACGGCGTCGAGCGGGAGTGGTGTCACAACGACGTGTTGCGGGTGCTTCGCCGTCGCTCCTTGGCGGCGCTTCGTAAGGAAGTCGAGCCAGTCGAACAAGACGTGCTCGCCCGATTCTTGCCCGAGTGGCAACAGGTCGGTTCTCGCACCAAGGGCGTTGACGGTCTGGCTGAAGTCTTGACGACTCTGCAGGGGGCTACGTTGCCTGCTTCGTCGCTCGAACTCGACATCTTGCCGGCTCGAGTGCCCGACTATTCGCCGTCGGACCTCGACACGCTGCTCACCGCTGGCGAGGTGGTGTGGGTCGGTGCCGGTTCGCTCGGGGTTGCCGATGGGCGAGTTCGATTGGTGTGGCGAGATCAGGTGCCGGCCCTGGTTCCTGAGCCAGCTGACCCCGTCGAAGGCGAGCTGCACGACGCATTGCGAGCGTGTCTCGGCGCACGAGGAGCTGTGTTCTGGTCTGACCTGGTGGCGGCGGCGCAAGCTGCTGGCCACGACTACGGCGACAACACGGTGCTCACGGCGTTGTGGGATCTGGTGTGGGCCGGTGAGGTCACGAACGATTCTCTCACGCCGCTGCGCGCAGTGGTCGGTGGTGCCATCCCGAAGAAGGGTGGCGCATCCTCTCGATCGAGAAGCGGGCGGGCGAGGCGACCCAACATGCGCCAGTTGTCGCGCCTTGGTCCACCGGCGGGAACGGGCCGATGGTCGCTCGTGGCGCCGTTGCGGCTGCCGGCGGTCACACCAACCGAGGCCCGCCACACGCAGGCACTGCAGTTGCTCGAACGCTACGGCGTGCTGACGCGTGAGATGGCGCTCGCCGAGGGAGCTGAAGGTGGTTTCGCCGGGGTGTACCAGCTGCTGAAAGAGATGGAAGAGCGCGGTCAGGTTCGGCGCGGCTATTTCGTCACTGGCCTGGGTGCTGCCCAGTTCGCCCTGCCCGGAGCAGTGGATCGGTTGCGCGACGAGCGCCGAACGGGTTCGGTCGATGACCTCGCTCCCGCCATGGTGCTGGCGGCATCGGACCCAGCCCAGCCGTACGGTGCTTCGTTGCCGTGGCCGGAGGTCGAAGGCCGCCCGAGCCGCGCGGTCGGGGCCTATGTCGTGCTGCGAGACGGCCACCCGCTTGCCTATCTCGAACGAGGCGGCCGCAGCATCACGATCTTCGAACGGGCCACAGGCGACGCCTCGTGGGTGCCTTCACTCGCATCGCTCGTTCATCGCAGGCAGGTGAAGAAGATCGAAATCCAAAAGATCAACGGTGTCCCGCCAGCCGAGCAGCCTGAGCTACGCGACCTCCTCACATCGAACGGCTTCGCCCAGGGATACAAGGGTCCGACCCTGCGCTGAAGGTCCGTTCAGCTCATTCGGCGAAGCATGGACTCCTGAGCGACCGACATCTTCAGCAACCCGTCCGCGGTGTAGATCTCGCCCTGGTTCATGCCTCGCCCGCCAGCAGCAGCTGTGCTGCGCTGATTCCACCGTGGGTGGGAACGCCTTTTTGTCCGCGTTTTCTCATGAACTCAATCTGTTGCCCGATGGAACCCGGCGGTGGCTTCTGGTCGACGCCGAATCGAGCAGGGGCAGCGAAGCCCCGTTGGAAGGACAACACGATGAGTTCAGCCGAACCCGACACCACACAGGTGCGTCAGCAGGCCCAGGCTGCGACGACTTCGATTGGTCGCCGCATTCTCATCCGGAGCCTAGTTGTCGGCTTGGTTCCCCTCATCCTGCTCGGCTTCGTGGTCGTGATCGGTCTCAGTAACTTGAGCGACACTGCGGCCACCCGAGCTGACGAGAGTCGCGAGGTGCTCGCAGAAGAGAGCGTCGAGGTCACCAGCCAAGAACAGGCAGCCACGGTCAGTCGAGAGATCAACCTGCTGCTGAACGAGCGAATCAGTGACGTCCAGGCATGGTCCCGGTCGTCTGAGGTCGTCTCTGCTGCAACTGAGGGAACTGCTCGAGCAGTCGAAGAGGACCTCGCCAGCCGGTCGATCGATGACCTGGAGGCAGCCTTCGAAGAGACCAAACGGATCGATCTCGACATCGAATCCCGAAACTTCCTCCGCTCCGAGCTGGAAGCAAACCCCGACTTCGCCGAGATCTTCTTCACCGAGGCCAACGGCCTCAACGTGACCTTCACCGATGCAACCAGCGACTTCGTCCAGCGAGACGAGGAATGGTGGACCGGTGCGATGGCAAACGGACTCCACATCAGTGACGTCGAGTACGACCAGTCAGCCGAACTGTTCTCGGTCGAGATCGCCGTGCGCATCGAGAACAGCGTGACGGGCGACGGAGTCGGCGTACTCAAGACCGTGCTCGGTATCGGGTTCGTTCAGGAATTCGTCGATCGTCGTGCAACCGACACGGTCGAATACGTCGTCGCGCTCGCCGATGGTCGGCTCATCGCCGACACGGCGTCAGACCACAACTCGCTCCGCATGATGACGCCGAACTTCGCCGGTGCTGCTGCTTCACCAGGACTCGGCACGGCCATGGCAGCCGACCTGCAGGCTGGCGACAGCGGTGTTGAGATCAATGACGACTTCGTCTTCGGCTATACGACCACGCTCGACCCGTCCTCCTTCGCCGGCTCCGAAACGAACGGCTTCGCTGGCTTCGACTGGATCGTGGTGTCGACCCAGACCTCCGATGTTGCGTTCGCCCCGATCCGTGGTGTCGAAGCGCTGAAGACCGACATCGCTGATGCTGGCAGCAACCTGCGAACCATCACCATCCTGGTGCTGCTCGCCGGTATCGCTGCGGCCTACTTCATGGCCCGCAAAACGGCTCGAGGCATCGTCAAGCCAATCCAGCAGCTCACCGATGCTGCCACGTCGGCTGCTGAAACCGGCCTGCCGAAAGCCGTGGAAGAGATCAACGCCGACGGCGCCGACCTCAGCTCGATCCAGTCCCCTCGAGTCGAGATCGCCACCGGTGATGAGCTCGAGACACTCGCCGGTGCCTTCAACTCGGTGCAAGCAGCGGCAGTTCGTCTTGCTGCAGAACAGGCCACCAGCCGCCGCAACACCACCGAGATGTTCGTGAACCTCGGTCGCCGAAATCAGTCGCTACTCAAGCGTCAGCTCCGATTCATCGACACGCTCGAAGCAAACGAGCAGGATCCGGACACGCTCGAGTCCCTGTTCAAGCTCGACCACCTCGCGACGCGCATGCGCCGTAACGCCGAGAGCCTCCTGGTTCTCGCCGGTGATCGCTCGCCTCGCCGTTGGGCCAAGCCGATCGAGGCGCAGTCAGCGGTCGAAGCTGCTCTGGCCGAGGTCGAGAATTACGACCGTGTTGACCTCGGCGCGATCGACGATGGCAAGATCCAAGGCAACATCGTTGCTGACGTTGCCCACATCCTCGCCGAGATCATCGAGAACGGTCTGAACTTCTCGCCACCGACCGCTGAGGTCGCTGTAGTCGGCCACCAGTCCGGAGATCGTTACGTCATGACGGTCACCGACGAGGGCTTTGGCATGAAGCAGGACGAGATCGAGCGGATCAACGAGCAGTTGGCGACCGTCATCGAGATCACCGAGGTGCCGTCGCAACAGCTTGGTCTGTTCGTGGTCGCCCGCCTTGCGAATCGTCACGGGATCCATGTCGAGCTCAGCAATGCCTCGAACGGTGGCTTGGCTGTTCGAATCGACGTTCCTCTCGCCGAGGAACTGGCCGAGGCCACCACACCGGAATCTGGCTCGAAGAAGAAGGCCAAGAAGGTCGCTGCAGTCGAAGCCGAATCGGCCGAGGTCGACGAAGCTCTCCAAGCAGATGCTGAGGTGCAAGAGTTGTTGTCCAAAGCTGAGGCAGCCGTTGCAAAGGCAGCCGCAATCCGCGCCAACCGAGATGAACGAGACGTCCTCGAAGAGGCACGACTCGCCGAGGTCCGGCGTCAGGCTGACAAAGATCCATCTGGCAACGAAATCGACGGAGCCAGCGACGAGGAAGTGACCACCGTCGATGTTGGCGAGTTCTCCTTCCCACGTCGTGGCGCCAAGGCGAAGCCCGCAACCGCGGCCTCGTCGAAGCCGAAGACCGAGGCCGAACCTGCACCCAAGCAGCGTCGCAAATCTGACGCTGCCGAGCAGCCCCCGGCCGAAGTCGACGAGTACGGGTTCAAGCGTCGTGAGTCGAAGAGGGCTCCGAAGGATGCAGTCAGTGGCAATCGCCGGAAGGCGGACTCGAAGCCCACCTCGTCGAAGACCGCCGAGGGTGACGTGCAAGAAGTCGCTGAGAAGAGCCGCAGCCAATGGGGCAGCTTCCAGCGTGGCAAGGCCGAGGCAGAGAACGCCGCTGACGATGCAGAGCCAACAACCGCAGAAACTGCAGGTAACTCTGCGGGAAAGAAGGAAAAATGAGCAACACAGTGAGTGACGACGCCAAGAACTTCAACTGGCTTCTGGTCCAGTTCGTCGAGAACACCGATGGCGTGCAGGAATCGATCGCAGTGTCCTCTGACGGTCTGCTTCTCGCAGCCTCAGCGGGTCGCCAACGCGACAACGTCGACCAGTTCGCAGCCATCATCAGCGGGCTCATCAGCCTGACCGGTGGAGCAGCGAGCTGTTTCGACTTCGACGAGGTCGAGCAGATCATCGTCGAGATGGAGGGCGGCTACCTGTTCGTCACCACGATCGCCGATGGTTCGACACTTGGTGTCGTGGCCGATCGCGATTGCGACATTGGCTTGATTGCCTACGAGATGACGCTGCTCTGCCGACGGGCCGGTGACGCTTTGACGCCATCGCTCATTGCAGAGTTGAAGAATCCGTTGGCGGTTGGATAAGACCATGGCTACTGACGACCACGATGAGGACGAAGGCAGTCTTGTCAGACCCTTCCTCCTCACCAAGGGGAGAACTCGCTCGTCCGGTGTCTCTGTGGTGATGGAGTCGCTGATCGATCGATGTGCGATCGACAACGACACCTACCGCAGGCTCGACCGAACCAAGCGAGACATCTTCGACCTGCTGTCCGAGCGGCTTTCTGCCGCTGAGATCTCGGCGAAGCTCCGACTGCCTCTCGGCGTCATCTGTGTGCTCGTCGGAGACATGGGTGGCGACGAAGTTCTCCAGGTGCACAAGGCAGCTGATACCGGCGACGAACAACTACTCAGGAGATTGATCGATGGCGTCCGCGCCCTCTAGAGCCACAGTGCAGGTTCAAGCCGCACCAAAGTCAGTGAAGATGGTTGTTGCTGGAGGCTTCGGCGTCGGCAAGACCACCTTTGTTGGAACCATCAGTGAAGTCACTCCTCTTCGCACTGAAGCGAAGATGACCGAGGCTTCCCTCGGCATCGATGACACGTCGAAAGTCCAGAGCAAGACGACCACCACGGTGGCCATGGACTTCGGCAAGGTCACGATTGCTGATGACCTCGTGATGTACCTGTTTGGTACTCCCGGGCAGGATCGTTTCGGCTTCATGTGGAACGACCTCGTCGAGGGAGCGCTCGGCTCCATCGTCTTGGTCGACACTCGCCGCCTTGACGACTGCTACGACGCAGTCGACTACTTCGAGCAACGCGACCTGCCATTCGTGGTTGCGATGAATGAGTTCGACGCTGATCACAAGCCTCCGGTCGATGCGGTTCGCTATGCCATGAACATTCCCGATCATGTGCCGATCGTGACCTGCGACGCTCGCGACAAGGACTCGGTGAAATCGGTGCTGCTCGTGCTGTTGCAACTGTTGCTCGATGGGACCAACGCCTAGCCAATCGCTGACTGGTGAGGTTCCCGACTCATCGTCCACACATCGGGTCCGCGCTGACCACGGTGCGTCACCACCCGGTGATGAACCACCTCGAAGCCAACGGTTCGATAGAACTCGACGTTGCCCTCGGTCGAGGTCTCCAATCCGCACAGCAGCCCCAATCGGTCGGCCAATGCCAAGCCCGGCTGGAGCACTTGCGCGCCAAGACCACGCCGACGGAGGTCTGGGTGTGTGGCCATGGTCTCGAGGAACAGGTGCGCCGTTGCCGGCCGACCGAAGCCTCCTTCCGCTGCGGCAGCGGCGGCGAGACGCTCGCCGTGCAACGGGGTCGATCGTTCCGCCAACTCGACGAACAGCGAGTCGTCGAGATTGATCCGGGAGTCCGACCACACCGCAGCGCTCACGACGTTGGATTCGTGCTCGGCCAACCAGACCAGACCGAACCGAAGCCCGATCACCTCGAGCGAGATGCGCTGGAGCTCGGTGATGCGTCGAACGTGATCGTGGGCATCGACGCACCAACGCGTCCATGGGTCGTCGGCAAACGCCGATCCCAAAAGCAAAGCGGTGGCCCCCACGTCGGACTCCACCGCTCTACGAACAATCACGTGCAGAAGCTAGGAAGAAGAGATGGCGTCGAGCACGTTGAGCTTGGCCGCTCGGCGAGCGGGGAAGTACGCCGCCAGCACACCGAGCACGGCACCGAGGGCGACGTAGAGAACCAGGTTCGTCCATGGGATGGCGGTCTGCGTGATGAACTCGTCGGGCAGCGCCGTGATGCCGGCGTAGGCCAGGAGCACACCCATGATCACGCCGAGCAATGCGCCGAAGACACCCACGATCACCGCTTCCCAACGAACCGATGAGCGCAGCTGGTTGCGAGTCATTCCGACAGCTCTGAGCAACCCGATCTCTCTGGTGCGTTCGAGCACCGACAGCGCCATCGTGTTGATGATGCCGAAGAAGGCGATGATCAGGCACAGACCGAGCAAGGCGTTGACGATGATCAGGATCTGGCCGATCTGATCTTCGAGGCTCTCCTGGAACTCGGTGTTGTCCTGCACCGCGAGTTGTGGGAACTCGTCGATGACTCCTTCGACCGCAGGCCGACCATCGGCGCTGTCGACACCATCGGCGTACTTCAGTCCGAGGAAAGCAACACCCTCGACCGAGACGTGATCGGTTGTCGTGGCACGATCGATGAAAAAGGCGCTGGCCAGAATCGAGTTGGGTTCGTAGAGCGAGACGACCTGGAGCATCTGGTCCTCGCCGTCCTCGAAGACCAACGTGATCGAGTCGCCGACGCCAACTCCGAGTTCACCCGCCTTTTCGTCGAGGACCATCACTTCGCCCGCTGCCACGGTGTCGACACCATCGACCACGGCAATCGAGATGATCTGAGAAGCGACATCGCCGTCGAATGCGCTCACGCTGACGGTCTCGTCGCCGAGCGATGCATCGAGTTCGATGAAGCCCGAAACCGGGCCCGTCTCTTCGAGTGCGTTGAGGCGGTCGACCACGGTGGTCGAGAAGGGAAGGTTCTGCGCTTCCTCGAACACGAAGACGTCGGCGGTGAGCGCATCTTCGAGCAGATCGTTGAATGTCGCGATGATCGATGACGCCAGAACCGACACGCCGGTGATCAATGCGAGGCCGATCATCAGCGCAGTTGCGGTCGCAGCAGTGCGCTGTGGGTTACGGCTGGCGTTGTCGCGAGCGATCCGGCCCATCGTTCCTCGGGTGGCCGCCACAGGAGCGCCGATCAACGAGGCGACTCTGCCGGCGAACAATGCGCTGAGCATGGCGACGCCGATGAAGGTGAAGATCGAACCCAGGCCAAGGAACGTGAGGACCCCCGTCGTGTTGCCCGATGTGCCGAGGAGGCCAAGGCCCAGCAGGATCATTCCGGGCACCAACACGAGGGAACCGGTGATGATCCGGAACTTCATGCTTCGCTCGGATGCGCCGGTGTCGTGGAGCGCCTCGAGTGGTGAGATCCGTGATGCTCGGAACGCGGGGGCGATGGCGGACACAACGGTCACGAAGATGCCAACGACCATCACCACGATGATCGTCCGGGTCTGGATCTCGAGGGGGCCGTCGGGGAATGCGCCGCCGGCCTGGCTGAAGATCCACTTCAGACCTGCGGCGACACCGATGCCGGCGAAGAGGCCGACGATCGAGGCGACGATGCCCACCACCAACGACTCGAGCAACACCATCGTGCGCACTTGAGACCCGCTGGCGCCGATGGCCCGCAGCAGTCCCATCTGCTTCTTCCGCTGGCTCACCAGGATGGCGAACGTGTTGTAGATGATGAAGATGCTGACGAACAGGGTGACGAGCGCGAAGCCCAAGAGGATGTTGCCGAAGATGGTGATGAACTCACCGAACTCGGCTTGCGTCTCTTCTTCCGCCGTTGTGGCCGAGACCACTTCGATGCCATCGGGGGCAACGGCTTCGAGGCTGGTGACGAGCGCACTGGCAGACACGCCGTCTTCAGCAGCGATCACGATGCCATCGATCTGGCCGGGTTGTTCGAGTACCGACTGCATCGTCGGTAGATCCATCAGAACGAACATCGCTCCAGGGGACCCGAACTCGATGGTGCCCGAGAGCTCGAACTGTTGGACGCCGGTGGGAGTCACAACGCCCACGGTGTCGCCGATGCTGAAGTCGCCCTGTGTGGCTTGGGCAACGTCGATGGCGATCTGCTGGCCGGTCGGTGCCTCACCGTCGATCAAGGTGAACGACGACAACTCGCCAGGTCCAGCCCATGAGATGGCGAGGACGGGGGGTCCCTGTGGCCGAACGATTTCGCCTTCGGCGTCGATGGTGTAGATCGCTTCGAAGGCAGACAGACCGGGTTCGATCTCAGCAACTCCATCGACTGCAGCCAGATCGGCCGCGATGGATTCGTCGAATCGTGGTGGGTCGTTGCTGTTCGACACCTCGCCATCGGGCGCTCGAACGACAGCATCCACGCCAGCGAAGATGTCCTCGCTGACTTTGTCGAAGACCGAACGCAGGCTGTCGGCAAGGATGAACGAGCCAGAAACGAAGGCCACGCCGAAGACGATCGAGACCATGGTGAGCAAGAGGCGACCCTTGCTCGCAGCAATGCTGCGGAGAATGAGCTTGCGCATCGGTCAGTCTCCCAGCGACTTGATGCGGTCGAAGACCAAGTCGGCGGTTGGGCTCGCCATCTCGTCGACGATCGAACCGTCGGCCAAGAAGAGGACTCGGTCGGAGTACGAGGCGGACACTGGGTCGTGGGTGACCATCACGATGGTCTGACCGAGATCACGAACCGCTGACTGCATGAAGTCGAGAATCTCGGCACCGGTCTTGGAGTCGAGATTGCCAGTGGGTTCGTCGCCGAAGATGATCGCCGGGCGGCTGGCGAGGGCTCGGGCGACGGCCACACGCTGTTGCTGGCCACCGGAGAGTTCGTTGGGGCGGTGGGTCTGACGGTCGGCGAGGCCGACGGTCTTGATGACCTCGTCGATCCACTCTTTGTCGCCCTTGGCGCCAGCGAGGTCGAGGGGAAGCGTGATGTTCTCCCTCGCGTTCAGGGTGGGGATCAGGTTGAACGCTTGGAAGATGAAGCCGATGTTGTCTCGGCGAAGGCGAGTGAGCGCTTTGTCGTTGAGCGAGGAAACAGCGGTGTCGCCGATGTAGGTCTCGCCGCCGGTGAGGCGATCGAGCCCAGCCATGCATTGCATCAGCGTCGACTTGCCGGAGCCGGAGGGACCCATGATCGAAGTGAATCGACCCTCTTCGAAGCCGACGGTGACCGAGCGAAGCGCATGCACCTCGGTGTCGCCCGATCCGTAGACCTTGGTGGCGCCCTCGCAGCGGGCAGCCCATGTTGAAGTTGGTGTCACAGATGCGGTCATCGCAGTCCTCCTGAAGTGATGGTGAACGCTACGCGCACATGCAGGAGGAGGCATCCACCGTGTGGATGATTCACGTCACCCGATCGGAGGAGCTGATCGGCGATGGCCAGGTAGCTGACCCAGCCAGACCGCAGTGTTCGAGTGAAGGGCGCCGTCGATGAGTTCGCCGCTACAGAGCAGGACGGTCTGAGAGGGGTCGATGGCGAGCGGATCACCCGAAACGTTGAGCCAACACTCCGCCCCGGAGCCTCGTCGAAGACCGATCACACCGTCAGGGGCGTCGAGCCACTCGATGTCGCCGTCGTTGACGAAGCAGTCTTTGCGGATCGAGAGTGCCGACCGGTAGAGCTCGAGCGTCGAGCCAGCCACGCCCTGCTGGGCCTCGGCCGAGAGCGCCCCGAATGCGTCGGGCTGGGGAAGCCAGCCAGCGTTCTCGCCGAAGCCGAACGAGGGACCCGAGGTCGACCACGGCACCGGCACGCGACATCCATCGCGGCCCTTGGCCTTGCGGCCCGATTGCTCCCACACCGGATCATCGAGCACGTCGAGAGGCAGGTCCCACACCTCGGGCAGGCCGAGTTCTTCGCCCTGGTAGAGATAGACGCCACCAGGGATCGCCAACATCAACATGACGCCGGCGCGAGCTCGCCTCAGTCCGAGCTCGGCGTCGAGAGCGTGGTGGGGGCCATCGAGCAGCCATGATCGCCAGTCGGTTCCGTTGGGCAATCCGTAGCGGGTGGGGTGGCGCACGACGTCATGGTTCGAAAGCACCCACGTGGGCGCAGCGCCGACCGCCTCAGCGGCTTCGATCGAGCGACTGAGCACGGTCTGCATGCGGTCGGCATCCCACGGGGCGGTCAAGAAGTCGAAGTTGAACGACTGGTGGTACTCATCGGGCCGGATGTAGAGCGGAAGGCGATCAGCAGACACCCAGGCTTCGGCCACCATCATGGTCTGGTCGTACTCGTCGAGGACCGTGCGCCAGCCTCGAACGATCGGATGCAGCTCGTCACGATCCCAGAAGGGGTGGTCGGGTGTGTTGGCGTTGGCGAGCAGCACGGGGTTCTCGTCGACGTCGGGGAAGTTCATGTCTTTGGCCAGACCGTGAGCGACATCGACCCGGAAACCATCAACACCACGATCGAGCCAGAACCGGAAGATCGACTTGAACTCTGCAATGACCTCGGGGTTGGTCCAGTTCAGGTCGGGCTGGGTGTGATCGAAGATGTGCAGGAACCACTCACCGTCGGCGAGCCGATCCCAGGCCGACCCCCCGAACACGCTGGTCCAGTTGGTGGGCGGCTCGTCGCCGTCGGGGCCTTTGCCGGGACGAATGTGATAGCGGTGTCGAGCGGGCGAGCCGGGCTCGGCTGCCAGTGCCTCTTGGAACCATGCGTGCTCTATCGAGGTGTGATTGGGTACGAGGTCGGTCACGACCCTGATGCCATGGGCGTGAGCGTCGGTGATCAAGGCTTCGGCCTCAGCGAGCGTTCCATACCGGGGTTCGATGTTGCGGTAATCGGCAACGTCGTACCCGCCGTCGTGGAGCGGCGATTCGTACCAGGGGTTCAACCAGATCGCGTCGACGCCGAGATCTCGGAGGTACCCAAGCCGAGATCGCAGACCGGCGATGTCGCCGGTGCCGTCACCGTTCCCGTCAGCGAACGAGCGGATGTAGACCTGGTACACGACGTCGGTCTTCCACCATGGGAGGTCAGCCGATGCTGGGATGGTGTCCGATGAGCTGTCTTGCGCCTGGTTCACCGCGAGAACGCTAGCGGGGGCCAGACTGCCCCGATGCCTGAGGGAGACACCATCTGGAGGACGGCCGGAAGGCTGCGCCCGGTGCTCGCTGGCAAGACGGTTGCTCGGTTCGAAGCCCCTCGGCTCGCCGCTGCCGGGCCTGCGGTCGGCACGGGCATGCGGGCGCTCATCGAGACGACCGAAGGCTGGCTGGGTGTCTGCTTCGACGCCCCGGTCGTCGAGAGCCCTGCCCCCGATGCACGGTACCGATGGAACGAATTGTCCAGGATGAGCACGCACGAAGCACCTGCTGGTGCCCGGGATGTCAGTCTCGGCCCGCCGTGGGTCTGTAGATGAATCGCGACGGCGTCGAGAGAGGTCAGTAGGCTGCCGGGAATGGCTTGTTCGTCGTGTGGAGGGGAGCTCCCTTCCGGGTCCCGATTCTGTCCGCATTGCGGGACACAGCAATCGGCTGGAGATGAAGAACGCCGCGTCGTCACGGTCTTGTTCGCAGACATCGTCGGCTTCACCACCGTGTCTGAACGCCTCGACCCCGAAAACGTCAAACACCTGGTCGACCGCTGTTTCGAGCGACTCGCGGCGGACATCGTTGCCTTCGGTGGCGTCGTCGACAAGATTCTGGGTGACGGCATCGTCGCCTTGTTCGGTGCGCCGATTGCTCACGAAGACGATCCCGAGCGAGCGGTGCGAGCTGGCCTGCGAATGCAACAAACCATGGCAGCCCTGGCTGCCAGCTCTGATGCCCCGTTGCAGCTCCGCATTGGCGTCAACAGCGGTGAGGTACTGGTCGGCATGTCGAGTGCTGGCGGTGATTACACCGCCATGGGCGACGTGATGAATCTCGCCTCGCGCCTCGAAGAAGCTGCAGAGCCAGGTCGAGTGTTGGTCGGGCCGTCCACGCACGCAGCCACGGTCGAAGCCATTTCGTATGGGCCGTTCGGGGAGGTCAAGGCTCGCGGCCGTGGCGAAAGAGTCGAGGGCTGGGTGGCGCTGAACCCCATCCGCCCGCCGGGAGCTCGCAGCCGGCGATCGGTTCCCTTTGCTGGCCGAAAAGCTGAGCTCGCCGCCATCTCGGCACAGGCTCGCCTGGCGTTCGAGGGTTCCCGTGCCCACGCCACCTTGATCGTGGGCGAGGCCGGTATGGGTAAGACCCGCATCGTGCAGGAGGCGTCTGCTCGGATCAGCTCGAAGTACGACGTCAGAGTCATCGAGGGTCGAGCGGTTCCCTACGGTGAAGCCAATGCCTGGTGGCCTGTCGCCGACGTGCTGCGCCAAGTCTTCGCCATCGAGATCGATGCCGATCCCGGCCAGGCGCGCTTCATCGTCGAAACTGGACTCGCCGATCACTTGGCCTCTGCTGATCCGACCGAGCGAACTCGTTATGCCACTGCATTGCTTCACGCACTCGGCTACGAAACAGCGCTGCGTGGCGGCGATCGAGAAACCAATCGGGCCGAGGTGATGCTGAGTTTCACGGCGCTGCTTCAAGCTGAACTCGAGCGCAGACCCGTCGTGCTCATCATGTCAGACGTGCACTACGCATCCGAGGGTGTCCGGTTGCTGCTCGAACATCTCTTGCACGAGCTGGGTCGCATGCGGTTCCTGTTGTTGATGACTGCGAAGGAGTCCCGCCCGGTCTCCCTTCCCGCCGGTCGATACGGCTCGATGGTCCTGCCGCTCGCCCCACTTCGAGATGCAGCTGCCAAGGCGATGCTCGACGCCTTCGGCCTCGATCTCTCTGAAGAGGACAAGAAGCGAATCGTTGAACGCAGCGGCGGCAATCCGTTCTTCCTCGAAGAGCTGGCTGGTCTGGTGAAATCTCGTAGCGACAGTGCTGCGGGTTCGCTGGTGTTTCGCTCGTCTGGAGAGCTGTCGAGTCTGCCCGACAACCTGCGGGGCATCATCGCTGCCCGCCTCGACGCGCTCGACCCGCAGCTTCACTCGCTCATCGAGGCTGCTGCGGTGTTCGGTCCGAACGGCCCTGTGTCCGGCCTCGCCCGCATGGCTGAAGTTCAACTCGGCATTGCCGACATCACGCCACTGCTCAACGAGCTGGTCGAAGCCGACCTGATCGTGGTCACCGGGCATCGCTATGAGTTTCGGTCTGACTTGGTTCGTGACGTTGCGTACGCCACCCTGACCAAGGCGGGTCGGGCAACGACTCACCACGGCATCGCGTCGTATCTCGAGAGTCGTCAGCGCACGGGTCACCGTATGACGATCGTGCTGACGATTGCTCGGCACTACGCCGCTGCGTTCGAACTGATGGAGGGTCTGGCTGGCGTCCCTGACCTCGATCCAGTGGAGATCAGAGAAAAAGCCACCTATTGGCTCAACGAGGCAGGCAACCGCTCGCTCGAAAGTGGTTCGCCGACCGAAGCGGAGCACTGGTACTCGCTCGGTGTCGAGCTGATCGAAGATTCCGAGACTCGTGCGGGATTCCTCTACGGCCGGGCTCGTGCTCGCTCAGAGGTTCGAGATGTCGCGGGAGCCCAAGCCGATCTCGAAAGCATCGCCGCCTTGGCCGACCCCGATCCTTTGCTGGACGCACGGGTCCTCCTCGAAAACGGCGAGCTCGATCGCAAACGAGGTGACTTCGACCGTGCGGTGCAGCGTCTGTCCGAGTCGGCTGTCCGGCTCGCTGATCTCGGCGACAGTGAGAAGGAGTCGCTCGCTCTCCGCCTGCTCGGAATGTCTGAGTTGGGTCGAGGCGAGGTGGTGCTTGCCAAAGCGGCGCTCGAAAGGTCTCGTGCGGTCGCTGCTGCGAGCGAGGATCGCCGCTCCGAGGCCTGGGCACTCCAGGGTCTTGGTTTCCTGGCCTACCGGTCGGGCGATCTCCGGGACTCGAAGCACCTCGTCGAGCAGGCCATCGAGATCTTCGACGAACTCGGCGATGCCGGTGGCATGGCCTGGGCAAAGGGGATCGACGCCTGGGTCGCCTTCCACTCCGGCGAGTGGGATCGGGCTCGCAGCTTGCTCGAAGTTGTCGGCCCCGAGCTGCAGCGCCGCGGTGATCCGTGGGCCGAAGCAGCGATGCTCAACCTGAGCGCATCGCTCGACTTGTGGTCAGGCGACGGTGAATCCGCCCTCGAGAACGCCGAGCGCGCTCGAGCACTCGCCGAGAAGGCAGAAGACGCCGCCATGGTCATGCAGGCCCAGGGTCTCGCAGGACGAGCCATGGTGTCGATTGGTCAGATCGAGGCCGGCCGTCAGTTGTTGGAGGCCGGCTTCCACACGGCGCAGCGTGATCAAAGCATCGGCGGTGTCCGGTTTGCTGTCATGGCCAACGCAGGCAACGCAGCGCTTCTGGGCGAGTCCGACGCGGTCATTCGATGGGCAGCCCGGTTCGAGGGCGAGATCCCCAACCCGGAGATGCTTGGTGAAACCGACCTCGCTGTTTCGGTCGCCCTGGCCATGCTGCAGCGAGGCGCAGTTGAAGAAGCGGCAACGCAGCTTGCGTGGCTGGAACACGTGCCGGAACAATCGAACATGTACGCCCGAGCCGTCGAGGCAATCGCCGCCGCTGCTCGAGGCGATCTCCAACTGGCTCGCACCAGAGCGGGTGAGGTTGTTGGTAGCCAGGCATCGACGTATCTCGACGTCGCCTTCGCCCACCTCGCCATTGCGGCGGTGCACCGCCAACAGAACGATCAGGTTTCGTGCGAGCTCGCACTGGCATCAGCAAAGGCGTCGGTTGCTGGCACGCAAGACGTGGTCATGCCCCTGATCATTGCGATGGCAGAAGCAGTCAACGGCTTCGGCAACGTGGCGCACACCGAGATCAAGTTCCGCGGGTTGGGTCTTGAACCCGAGGGCTGGCGTCGGGCTTGGCAGATGGCTGCCTCCGGCGGGCAATTGATCGCCAGCTGAAGGTGCGACCAGCGCTGCTTCAGAACAGCGTTCGGGTCCGGAACCATCCGGTGAGGCTGAGTCGCTGGCGGTCAGACGGCAAGACTTCGTGCCAGAAACGCGACGATTCGAAGAGCACGAGGCGTCCAGCTGTGGGTGAGACATCGACGTACTCGTGCGTTGCTTCGTCGAGGTAGAGCCGGAGCGACCCGCCGTTGGCATCGAGCCAGCCCTCGTTGAGGTAGAGAACCAGACTCAGCTGACGTACCTGCGGCCCGGTCGAGAATTGGTCGAGGTGCTTTTGGTAGACCGCCCCGGGTGGGTAGGCGGCAAAGTGGCTCTCGATCTCGTGCACGTTCATGAAGAGCTGCTCGTTGAGCGCCAACCGAAGCGCTTCGAATGCTGCCAGGCAGTCGATGACGGGTGGTTCAGCCGACTGCTCGTCGAGCCAGCCGATCGAATCGCCCCGAAGCGATGCATTCTCGGTCTTGATTTTGCCCGTGCGGGCTTGCACGAGCAGGCCCTGTGCCTGGTGCGCTCGGGCCGTGGCAGCGAGCTCACTGACCTGTGTTGGACTCAACAGGCCTTCTGACACCGAGTAGCCGTGCTGGCCGAGATCTTCGGCGATCCCGCTGAACTTCGGCGTCATGGTCGGGATCGTACCGATCGGTCTCTCAGAACGAGGAAGGGCGGGGCCGAAGCCCCCGCCCTTCCAACAATCACTTGTTCGCTCGGTGAGGAGCGAAGTGCTTACTCAGCAGGCTCGAGTGAGACCTCGTGGTAGCGACCCTCGACGGCGGGGATGCCGGCGCCGAGTTCGCCGGAAGGCAGGTGCCAACCGTTGAGGCCAGTCACGGCGGGGGTGACGCCGAATGCGGTAGCGGTGTGCCCCGAGTACCACAGCGGAACTTCCTCAGCGATGAGCATCATGATGCTTTCGTAGAGCGCGTAGCGCTCATCGAAGTCATCGGTCTTGGTCGCTGCCAGGGCTGCCTCGAAGGCGTCCTGGTTTGCCCAGTTGGAGAAGTTCGTCGGTGAGACAACGCCGGGAACGCCGAAGGCTTCAGCGACTGCAGCGTTCGGAGGGGTGACCTCAGCGTTGATGCTCAGTGACGGATCGTCATCCGAGCTCCAGCGCCAGCAATGCGCCTGGTGCGTACCGGTGAAGTCCGGCGGTGCACCGAGAGCGTTGTTGATGTGGGTCTGCTGATCGAAGTTGGTCAGCGTGACGTTGACCAGCTCTGAACCGGTCCAGACTTCCTCGACGACCTGCAATGAGGCGATGAGGGTGGGGTCTGGCGGGCAGGACAGCTCGGCGTCGATCTTTTCGCCAACGGGCTTACCGTCGGAACGCTCTGGATCGTCGACGTACTCCTGAAGGAGGGCAACGCCAGCTTCGAAGTCGAACTTCGGCCAGGCGTCAGCAACCTTCTCGGAGTACCACGGTGAGTCCGGGCTGAACCACTGGGTGGCGGGCAAGGAGATGCCGGTGCCGCCGAGTGCTTCGATGACACGGTCCTGCGGGTTGAGATGCGTCAGGCCCTTGCGGACACGAACATCGTCGAACGGAGGAATTGCGGTGTTGAAGTGACCGCCACCGGTGTTGTTGCCCTGGAACTGGATGAGCTCGATGCCGTCCTGGTCCAGTGCGTCACGGATCGTGCCTTGACGCAGGGTCTGGAAGGCGTCGACGGTGCCCGAAAGCAGCGAGTCGAGGCGAGTGGTCTCGTCGGGGATGGGACGGAAGGCAATGCTGTCCAAGTAAGGCAGCGGGTTGCCCTCGGGATCGGTGAGCCAGTAGCTGTCGTTCTTGACCACGACGGTCTCGTTGTCGAGGTCGCGTGATTCGATCATGAACGGGCCGGTGCCCACGGGGGCGATGCTGTACGCCTCGGAGTCAGCGGCTGCACCTGGCTCGAACACGGCGCCGATGGGCGCTCGGGTCAAGAAGGCGAGGAAGGCGGAGTTGCCCTGGCTGAGCGTGTAGGTGACTTCGAGGTCACCGGTTGCTGCCACGCTGGCAAGACTCGCCTGGCCGATGGCACCAGCGGAGGTTGCACCGGTTTCCTGGATGGCGAACATGTCGACGATGGTCTGAGCGTTCAGCTCGACACCATTGTGGAACGTGACGCCAGGACGCAGGGTGACGACGTACTCGGTGAAGTCGGCGTTGACGCTCGACGACTCAGCCAGGAACGGCTGGGGCACGAAATTGGTGTCGATCTCGAACAGGGTGTCGTGGATCGTGCGGATGATGTTGTAGCAAGGTGAGGCGCAGGAGTCCTCCCACGGGCGAAGGCCGGTGGCTTCAGCTTCGAGGCCAACGGAGATGGATCCACCGTAGGTGCGACCCTCTTCGCCGACTTCAACCTCTTCGACCTCGGTGTCTGGAGCCGTCGTGGCCGTTGACTCTTCTGAGGTCTCTTCGTTCGTGTCGGTGTCTGTTTCGCCGTCTTCACTACCGCCGCAGGCGGCAGCGATGAGGGCGAACGAGAACAACAACGCGAGCAGTTTTTGCAACTGTCGCAGCTTCATGTGTTTCTCCCCTTCGGGCGTGCCGGGCGGCACACCATTGGTGTCTTACAGCCGTTTGTGTACCGAGCTGCGGGCACGTCCGATGGGGGACAGAGGGGATTGTCACGTGGTCATAAGTCTCACCGCTGCGGTTTGACAAACGGCACGCCAGCCGTCGGTCAGTCCGGCTGCGGTGTGGTGCGCAAGTAAGGCTTCACCGTGGTGAAACCTGCAGGAAAGAGTTCGGTGGCGTCTTCGTCGCTGAGCTTCGGCGAGACGATCACGTCGTCTCCTTGCTGCCAGTTCACCGGGGTTGCGACCTTGTGACCATCGGTCAGTTGGAGTGAATCGATCACGCGCAGGATCTCATTGAAATTGCGACCGGTCGAAGCGGGGTAGGTGAGAGTGAGGCGCACCTTGTTCGCAGGATCGATGATGAAGACCGAACGCACCGTCATCGTGTCGTCAGCGTTCGGGTGGATCATGTCGTAGAGGTCGGCAACGACCCGATCTGGGTCTCCGATGATCGGGAAGTTGACAGCGGTGCCCTGCGTCTCCTCGATGTCACCAATCCAGCTGTTGTGGCTGGCGACGCTGTCGACGCTCACGGCGATGGCTTTGGTGTTGCGGGCGGCGAATTCCTCGCCGAGCTTTGCCGTGGCGCCGAGTTCGGTCGTGCAGACGGGGGTGAAGTCGGCTGGGTGGGAGAAAAGGACGGCCCACGAATCAGCCTTCCATTGGTGGAAGGCGAACTCGCCCTGGGTGGTGGGAGCGGTGAAGTCGGGAGCGGTATCGCCAAGTCGAAGTGTCATGCCTTCATTAAACCCGACAAAGTCGATCAAGTATTCCGTATTTCGAAAAAAGTGGTCAGCCGCCAGCGACGGTGGCCGGCGGTGCCTCGGTGACTGGTGGCGCAGTCGTCGGCGGAATGGTGAGCTTCTGGCCGACCTTGATGCTGTTGACATCAGCGATGCCGTTGAAGTCGGCGAGATCCTGGGTGCTCACACCGAAACGCTGCGCGATGATCGACAGCGAATCACCCTGCTGAATGATGTATTCAGGCGTGGTGGTTGGCGGAGGGGTGGTGGTTGGCGGCAGTGTCGTGATGACCGCAGCCGTTGACGAAGGTGAGATCGATGCTTCGAGCGAGGTGGCACCCTCTTCAGGTGCGTTGCGCCCGCAACTCGCCAGCAATACCACTGCCGCCAGTGCGATCGCTGTCTTCTGCGCTGTGCGGACTGCCGTCATGTCCATCTCCTGTACCTCAACCGTTGTGAGGTCCGAGTATGGCCCACGGCTGCATGCAGCGCTGGCATGCGTCAGGACTTCAGCAAGGATCAGAGCACGAAGTACTTCAATCCGCTGAATCCAAGGAATGGACCCGGAGCGAAGCGCCTCTCCGCTCTTCCCGTCAGCGACGCTTGCCCTTCTTCTTGCCCTTGTTCACCTTGCGCGGCCGCTCACCGTCTCGTTTGCGTTCAGCGCTGGCACGACTGCGGCTCTCGACGCGGCGATCGAACTCGTCGAGCTGTTCGTTCTGGAGGTCGAGTTCGGCGTGGAGTTCGTTCCAATGGATCAGCCGACGATCGGTGGTGCGCCCCTCGACTCGCGCTTGGGTGACACCGCAACCTGGCTCTTTGCCATGCTGACAATCGGCGAATCGGCATGCTTCTGCAGCCTCGGCGATCTCGGGGAAGGTCTTGTGCAAGCCGTCGAGCGCCTGCCACAACCCGATCTCGCGAATGCCGGGAGTGTCGATCACGATGCCGCCTCCGGGCAGGGGAACCAGATCTCGGGTGACGGTGGTGTGCCTGCCTCGATTGTCGGTGGCTCGAACTTCGCCGATGCGTTGGACCTCGCCACCGGAAAGCTCGTTCACCAGGGTCGACTTCCCGATCCCGGACAGGCCGAGCAGGGCAACGGTGCGAGCTTTGGTGAAGTAGGTGCGTACGCGATCGATGTTGCGGCCAGACACCGTTGACGTCGCCAGTGTCACCACGCCGGGTGCAATCGCCGAGATGCTCTCGACAGCTTCCTCGGAATGGTTGACCTCGTCGGCCTTGGTGAGCAGGATCACCGGTGTTGCGCCACTCGCCCACGCCAGTACGAGCTGGCGTTCGAGGCGATTCAAGTTGAGCGGACGATCGAGCCCGTGCATCACGAAGACGTCGTCGACGTTTGCCGCCAGCACCTGTGGCTCTGGCACCTTGCCTGGAGCTCGCCTGGTGAGGGCGGTCCGTCTGGGTGCAATGGCAGACACGACCGGCCCGTCCTCTGGATCGTCGACAACGGCGACGAAGTCGCCAGTCGACGGTGCCATGTCTGATGACGACCGCACCGAGCTGGATGCGGCCAAGATGGCATCGCCGCCGGTGAACACCAAGCAGAAGCCACGAGAGGATCGAGCAATGCGCCCGTGGCTGTCGGCCTTTTGCTCGGCGACCCAGGCATCGAGATCGGCATCCCAGCCGATCGATTCGAGCGTTGGCGCCAGCTTGGTCAGGTCGTCAGCCATCAAACCCCTTGCATGTACCGCAGCCAGCCGCGGCGGGATCGAAGAGGGTGAACGGGAGAGGAGGGGGAAGCCACGGCGTACCGATCATGGCGCGAATTGCAGGGCTTCGGTAGGGGGAGCGAGATGTTCAAGCAAAAAATCGCGTTGGAGATGCAGGAGGTTCTCGGCCACGATTTCTTGCGGGGTCATGTGGGTGACGCCGCTGAGTGGCAGGACTGAGTGGGCTCTGCCGGCAGCCAGCAGGGCACTCGAGAGTTGCAATGTGTGGGCCGCAACGACGTTGTCGTCGGCAAGCCCGTGTATCAACAGGAGTGGTTTGGTGAGCGCTGCTGCTTCGTTGAGCAGGCTGCTGTTGGCGTAGTGGGCTGGGTCGACTTCGGGGTGCCCGAGGTACCGCTCGGTGTAGTGGGTGTCGTAGAGCTGCCAATCAGTGACAGGTGCACCGGCGATCGCAGCGTGAAAGCGGCCGGGTGCACGCATCACGGCAAGGGCGGCGAGGTACCCGCCAAAGCTCCAACCTCGGATGCCCACGCGATGCAGATCGAGGAAGGGAAACTCTTCGGCGGCGGCGTCGAGGGCGTCGATCTGGTCGTCGAGCACGGGAGAGGCGAGGTCGCCCCAGACCTCGCGTTCGAACGCTGGCCCGCGACCTGGCGTGCCGCGGTTGTCCACGACGAGAACAGCGAAGCCTTGATCGGCGAACCACTGGGAGGTGAGATGCCCGAGATGGTTCTTCAGGACGCGCTGGGCGTGCGGGCCGCCGTACGGGTCGAGCAGCACAGGAAGCGGGCTCACTCCGTCGTGGTCGGTGGGAAGGAACAGCGCCGAGGCGAGCGAGCGCTCTCCCAACCGCAAGAACCGAGGGACGGCGGTGATGACCGGTTCCTCGACGTGGCTCGCGATCATCGCGACCGGGCCGCCATTCACGAAGACGCGAACGTTGATCGAGCTGGTCTCTGGCATGGCCGACGTGATCACGATGATCTCGCCGTTCGCGGTAGCGGTGTGGACTCCTGGCTCGCTGGTCAAGAATCGGGCCGGCGCATCTGGGCGATCGATGTCGATGGTCGCGACATGGATTTCGGTCGAGTCGGTCCAACCAGTGACCACCACACGTCCGTCGTCGACGCCAACGATCGAGCGCACGTGCAGTTCGCTACCAGAGATCACCTCGCCATCGAGACACAGCACACGGCGGTCGAGGTCGGTTCGATCCTCGACGGTGAGGAGGCTGCTGTCGGCCCAGGTCGGTGACCCAGGAACGAGCTCGACCCACGTGGGGTCGGTGATGGTCTGGATCTCGTCGACATCGCCAGCAGCGATGTCGACCGAGGCAATCGAGACCAGACGCTGATCACGGGTCTGGCGGACCACGAGCGGCGGGTGATCGGTGGTCCAGACGATGTCGGCCAAGTATTCGAACAGGTCAGCTTCGAATGGGTCAGCTTCAGAGCTCGTGGCGCTCCAAGGAATGAAGGTTCGGGTGCCATCGAGTGCGATGTGGGCCAACTGCACATCAGCATTGGAGGTGCCCGCAGCCGGATATCGAATCTCGTTCGGAACCGTTCCCGGGTTGGCCGGGTCGGCGATGAACCACGGTGTCACGTCGTGGTCTGACACCCGAGTGGCGAGGAGTCCCGACCCATCGGGCGCCCACCAGAACCCGCGGGTCCGGCCCATTTCCTCGCCAGCGATGAAGTCAGCCCGACCCCAACTGACGAGCGGGTCGGCCTCGGCCGCGAGCTCGATGTCGTCACCGCTTTCGAGGTCGAGCAGTCGCAGCGATCGATCGGCGACGTAAGCGCATCGGCGGCCGGTGGGGTCGATGCGAGCGTCGAACAGGCCGTCGGCGCACGACACCAACCGGGAGTCATCGGTGACGAGATCGGTGACGACGATCGATCCTCCGAGTTCGGTCACCGCAGTGGTGCAGGCCGTGTCGGTGCTGTAGCGGACAATGCCGGAAGCGCTCTCGCGTGCTCGTTCTCGACGAGCCCGCTCGGCCGGGGAGACTTCGGCGCTGCCGATGGCGAGCGCGGTCGGATCAACCACGAGCCGCTCGGCTGAGGAGGCGATGTCGACCGCCCACAAGCAGAGCACCGGATCGGCGCCGTGCTTCGAGCGAAGAAAGTAGACCGTGGTTCCGTCAGGCGAGACGGCGGTGTTACGAGGAGCGCCGAGCGTGAAACGGCGAGTCGCTGCATGTTGTCGTGGGAAGGACAGCGGTTCAGCGGTCATGGACACGACCCTATGAGTTCTGTTGATCGGCGGCGCAGAACCTTCCACATCTGGTTACTACGACGGGAGCCCCTTGACCCCCAGGCCCTGCAAGCCTGATCGAAGGTCGTCCCTGAGCGTGGCTGGGTCGATCCCGGTGGCGGGGTCGATGTGGAGGCCGAACGCTGCTTCGTCGCCGAGCGTGAGCAACGTGGTGTTGAAGGCGGTGCCCCCGACAGGTCCCACGGGCCGTAGCGAGGCGATCTTGGTGCCAGCGATCCAAAGAGGGATGGCCGGTCCGGGCAGGTTGCTCGTCGCGATGTCGATACGGCGCGTTTGCTGCAGTGCGATCGAGGCGGCGACCGAAGCGGGAAGCAGGTTGGCGACCGTGCCGAATGCTCCCATGGCGCCGGCCGTCGTTGCGACGTCGTCGCGCTTTGTTTGGATCTGGCGACGCAGTTCGCCGAGTCGTTCATCGTGGCCCGCCCCGGTGCCAGGCAGCCCGACCGCAATCGGAACGAATGCATTGCTCGCCGGGTCGTCGTCAGTCGAGCGGGTGCTGATGACAACCGATGTCTGGAGTTCGGGTAGCTCGACGCCGGCCCGGTCGTGTTGACGGACCGCAGCCTCGGCGCAAGCAGCGACGAACAGTTCGTTCAGGCGAATCTCTCGCTCCCTTGCCGCCGACTGCAGGAGTTTGAGCGGTGCTGCGTACGTCACGAGGCGACGGTTGCCGGAACGTTGCGTCCACAACGCCGAGCGAGCGGTGTCATCCGATGATGGCAGTTGGTCAGCGAGGTGTTTCGCTGCGGCTCCTGCCTCGGCCGCTCGTTGCGGATTGGCAAGAGCGTTGGCCGCTTCGTTGAAGAAACCGGCAATACGCTCGGCGCCGAATCGAAGCGAATCGCCGAGGCTCGCCGGGTTGGGGTCGAGGGGAGAATCAGCCGCCAGCGAGTCGAGGATTTCTTGGACCGAGCCCATCTCCGGGGCAGGGGCATTGGCCTTGAACTCGAGAAGGTGAGCGGCGAGGCCGAGCGCTCCCTGTCCGTCGGCGATGGAATGGTGGAGCTTGACGATCACTGCGCTGCGACGTCGAGGGAGACCGGCGACCACCGTGATCTGCCAGAGCGGGCGGTCCCGGTCGAACGGGTCGTTGATGATCCGACAGGCCAGGGCCTCGAGGGTGGCCATGCTGGCGGGCGCCGGCAGTCGCAGCGCCCGCAGGTGGTGATCGATGTCGAGGTGCTGATCGAGCACTCGCTCAGGCGGAACGAGGGGGATGCCGCTTGGCTGTACACGCTCGCGGAGAGCAGGCACCGTCGGGAGCGCCTTGATGATGGTGGCCCGCAGTCTGTCGAGGTCAGGTGTGCCCTCGACAATGGCAATGGCGCCCATCGTGGAGCGCAGCTGAGGGTTCTGTTCGACGCTCCACATCAGCGCTTCTGTGTCGGTCATGCGGCTCGGCATCGCACCAGGATGCCACCCGTTGATCACCGAACGGGAGGGCGCCGCTCGACCACTCCCACGAGGTTCTCCGCCGTTGAGTTCAGAGAATTGTCCGGTTGACCGATAGGATTGTTCTCGTTGTCCCTACTGGTGGTAGCTCCTACCGCCTTCGGAGCAGGCCGATCACCTGATCGTTCTGCTCAATCATCAAGAAAAAGGTGCCCCAACATGGTCAAAGTCTGGATCGATCAGGATCTCTGCACTGGCGACGGTCTCTGCGCTGAGATCGCCCCCGACGTCTTCTTCGGAATGGATGACGGCCTGTATTACGTCAAGGAAGACACGGCCAATTTCGGTGCCGAGAAACTCTTCGACGGCACCGCCAATCCGGCTGGCGCTGAGGGCATGGCCCGGGTACCCGACGGAGGCCTCGATCGCGTGATCGAATCCGCCGAAGAGTGCCCTGGCGAGTGCATCTTCATCGACGTCGAGTAACACTCGCCGGTACCCCGGCCTCTGACGAAGAGTCATTTCGACACAATGAACATTTCGACACAATGAACTGGGCCTTTTGGCTCAGTTCATTGTTGTTTTGGTCGATGGTCAAGGATGCGATTCGTCAAACTGGTGCTCTTCGCGGCCCTGATGGTCGGTTGGTGGCAGCTTTGGCACGTCCGCGATTCGATCACCTCGGCCTACACCGACGAACGTGCTCCGCTCGCACTCGAGCTCGATGGCGTGAACATCGCCCCGCTCGAATCCGACCGACCCGAGTCGCCCTTTGCTCTCGTCGCTGCTGGCACCGATCGTGCGCCCACGTTCTTGCCCATCGCCACGCAGCCAGTTGACGAAGAAGCAACCTCGGTTGGTATCACCGGAGGCTCAGTAGCTCTGTCTGGTTCGGTGCAGCTGACCGATGGTACTCCGGCCGCCGGCGTGACCGTCCGTATCGAACGCTTCACCAGTGATGGCCAAGCGACCGCCGAAACCGTCAGCGATGTGGATGGCTCATGGTCGGCGAACGGGCTGCAGGGTGGCCGGCTCCGGGTACGGGCCTTTGTCCCGAACCAACTCGCTTCGGTCGAGTCCACGGTCCTCGTCATGAGCGAAAACGGTTCAGCGCAAGTGCCGCTGACCTTGGTTGCACCAGACCCAGGCCTCAGGTTCAGCTTGGTTGGTCCTACCGATATCGCCATTGGGACTGCAGGAACTGCTGCGGTGGTGATCAGTCGAGAAGCCGTTGACGGTTGGGGCCGACTCATCCAGACGCCCGTCCCCGCCAACGTGACCACCGCGTCGATTTCGGGGGCCCGTCTTCTCTCCGCTGATCGTGTCGTGTCCGACGCCGGCGGTGCTGTCCGCTACCTCATTGCCTGTGATGTCGAGGGCTCACCCGTTGTTGCGATCTCCACCGGTCAAGTGCGAACGATGCTGGCGCTGCCGAGGTGCGTGCCAGCCGCCTTGGCGGTCGAGCCCGAAGCCGAAGCCGATCTCGCAGAGCCAGTCCGATGAGGGCGGAGCGAAACATCGGTAGCGCCATCGGCACCGCGCTGAAGGTGCTCGTTGCCTTGGCCATCTCAGCGGTGATCGTTCCCCCGGTCGCTGCGGGGGTAGCCGGGTTGACGCTCATGCGGGCGCCACTGCCTGGTGACCTTCCCGATCAGCGACCGCAGATCGAAGCCGTGCCTTCGGTGGCTTTCGACCGCTACGGCAACCAGATCGCTGTCTTCCGCGGCTTCGACCGCACCGTCTCGATCGAACCTTCCGACGTTCCCGACATCGTGAACATGGCGGTGATCGCCATCGAGGATCAACGCTTCTACGAGCACAACGGCGTCGATCTCGAAGGCATCGCTCGCGCCGCTCGGGTCAACCTCGAGTTCGGCGAAGTGGCACAGGGCGGCTCGACGATCACCCAGCAATACATCAAGAACACCTACCTCTCGAACGACCAGACCTTCGAACGCAAGTTCCGTGAAGCTCTGCTGGCCACTGAACTCGAAGAGCAGCTGAGCAAGGACGAGATCCTGTTCGGCTACCTCGAGTCGAGCTACTACGGCGCCGGGGCGTACGGCATCGGCGCTGCGGCCGAGGTCTACTTCGCCAAGCCGGTCAACGAACTCGACGTCTCCGAAGCGGCAACGCTTGCCGGTGTCCTCCAGGCTCCGACCCGGTTGTCGCCACGAGAAGACATCGAGGCCGCCGAGGCGCGCCGTCGCCTCGTGCTCGAAGCAATGCTCGAGCAGGGGATCATCACCGAAGAACAACATGTACGAGAAGCAGCACGCACCCTTTGGGACGGCAGCGGCGATCGGCCGAGCCAGACCGTGACGTTCGTGGCGCCGCCTCCGGCGAATGGCGCATCTGACCACCCCTACTTCGTTGACTGGATCGAGGCGCAACTTCTCGAAGAGCTCGGCCCCGACCTGCTGTATCGCGGTGGTCTGCAGATCCAGACCACGATCGATCCGGCGCTCCAGCGTTCCGGTGAGATCGCCGTGGCGGCACGGCTCGAGAACACCGACTACCCCGTCGAGATGAGCCTGGTGTCGATCGACCCAGCGACTGGCCACGTGGTGACCATGGTCGGGGGGCGTGACTACGAGAACTCGCAGGTGAATCTGGCGACGGGCGGAACCACTGGTTTTCAGCCCGGCAGTTCTTTCAAACCGATCGTGCTGGCTGAGGCGTTCTCCCAGGGCATCGGCCCCGACACGATCTATCCCGCTCCGGCGCAGTGGACGGTTCCCGGCTGCACGGGTAGCCAATGCACGCTGAGCAACTATGACTTCACCGACCGAGGAGACATCACGCTGCGGGAGGCAACCCGAGCATCGGTCAACACGGTGTTCGCCGAGTTGGTGACCGATGTGTCGGTCGAGCGAACAGTCAGCATGGCTCGCGCACTCGGTCTCGAACGACTGGATCCAGATGGTCAGTACGGGGCGAGTCTTGCGCTCGGCGCAGCAGAGACCTCCTCCCTCGAGATGGCATCGGCCTACGGAACATTTGCGAATCGCGGCTTGCGTATGTCGCCCATCGGCGTGCTCAGGGTGACCGACAGGAACGGCAACGTCCTGATCGACCGAACGACGCGAGGTGGCGTCCAGGTTCTCGACCCGATCGTTGCTGACAACATCTCAGACGTCTTGGCCGAGGTGGTCACCGAAGGAACCGGTCGTCGTGCCGCCGTTGCCGGACACCCGATTGCGGGCAAGACGGGCACCGGTCAGGAGTATCGAGCGGCCTGGTTCGTCGGCTACACGCCAACGCTGGCCACGGCGGTCTGGATGGGGCACGCCGATGGCTTGGCTTCGCTTCGCAACGTCAACGGGGTTGGTCGTGTCACCGGAGGCAGCCACCCCGCAATCGCCTTCAGCGAGTTCATGTCCGCAGCCTTGACCGGTGTTGAACCACAAGCGTTCCCGATCCCGGCTGAGTTGACCCAATTCGAAACTGCAGATGACGTTGTTGCCCTCGTCGATCGCACCGTCGCCGGTGTGCGCGGAGATGATCGAGAGATCCGAGCCGACTGCGACGGTGACTGCCGCATCAACGGCGTGCCAGAACCCGTGCTCGATCCGCCCCTCGCCACGACGACGACCCCGACCACAGACCCAGCCGGGCCGACGATCATCACCTCCAATCCATCGACAACCGCCAGCACGACGAACAACTCGACCACCGCGTCGACGAACGGGAACTGACATGACCCGACGACTCCGCAAGTCCAGCCGAACCGAGAACGACGGGCTCGCCGACGTCGATGAGAAGTTCCGCGAATTGATCGACGCCGCCGACCAGATGGAGGCAGCCGAACCTGCGACCCCCGATGGGGTCGGCTCCTCGCAGGTTGTCGAGGCCGAGGTCGTCGAGCCAGAGGTTGTCGAGGCAGAGCCACCAGAAAACGAGACTGCTTCGAGCCCGACGCGACGAGCGAGTCGGGCTCGGTCCGGCGGCAGCGTGGCACCCTTCGTTGAACCACCAAGCCGTTTTTCTCGTTGGCGCAAGATGAAGGGCTGGCGCCGCCAAGGGTTCGTTCCATTGAGCCCTGGCCGCGAAAAGCGTCGCCATCGAATCCTGCCCCGCACAGTGATTGGTATCTGCACGATGCTGATGTCGGTGGGTATTGGTGCAGGCCTTGCTGGTGCTGGCTTCTACGCCTACTACGACGACCGTCTGGCCGACAACGAAGCGCAGGTCGCTGGTTTCGTCGAGACCTTCGACACCCAGTTCACCGATGCTGCTCTCGCCATCGAGGGCCAGCGTGACGCGGCGCTCGAAGATGTCAGAGCCGAGCTGTTGCCGCTGGAGGCCTACGTTGCTGACGCCAACGGTGTTTCCACACTGCCCGATACCGCCGGCCCATCGGTGTGGTCGATTCGATCACTCGATGACAACGGTCGAGCCACTTCCGGTTCGGCGTTCGCCGTCGTCGATCACCAGGGAGGCACCGGTCTGATCACACAGCTCGATGTCGTCCGCGCATCGATCGTGACGCCTGCCCCCGCCGTCGAGCTGGTGAAGGGCGATCGCGTGATCCAGGCCACGCTGTGGACCTGGGACGAAGACAACGGTCTTGCGCTCATCGTCACCGATCAGGTGCTGCCCGTGCTCGACATCGCCGATGCCGTCGAAGCTGATCTGTTGCTGGGCCGCTCGGTCTTCGCTTTGAGTGGCTTCGGCGCCCGAGGCGCCACCGCATCTCCTGGTCTCATGCTCGACCGCTCGACACAGGGGCTCCTCCACACCGCAGCAATCGGACCAGCGTTCGATGGCGGGCCGATCGTGGACGGGACCGGTCAGGTCCTCGGCATGACGACGAGTGTTGTCACCCCCGAGTTCGGTGACATCAACGTCGCCATCGACGCATCGGTGTTCTGTCAGCGGGTCCTCCGCTGTGTGAACGGCTTCGAAGCCGGCACCAACTAGAGCTTGGGAGGGGTCGGGTCCTCCCAACTTCTGATCAGTGAGTCATCGAATACAGCAAGACGTCGCGAGGCTCGTCGCTGATGTTGGGGTGATACCCCCAGCGGTCGAGACGGCCGTCGAGGGTCATGCCGATCTTCTCCATCACGCGACTCGACGCGAGGTTCTCGACATCGACGTAGGCCTCGACCCGCCAGAGCTCTGGCTGCTCCAGACACCACTCCTGCACTGCAACCGCTGCTTCGGTCATGAATCCCTGCCCCCAGAGTGAGCGACTCAGTACCCAAGCGAGCTCGGCCTTCGGAGGTTCGAACCGAGCCTCGATCATGCCGACGATTTCGTCGTCGATGGTGATGGCCCACGGATAGGCGGGGCCGTGCTCCCAGAACCCGGCCAACATGCCCAGCACGAACTCGCTCTCTTCGGCCGAAGCGTGCGGTGCCCACGTGAGGTACTTGGTGACCTCTGGGTCGCTGGCGTAGTTGGCCGACATCGCCGGCGCGTCGGTCACCGTGGGTACACGAAGCACGAGACGCTCGGTTTCGATTCGCTCGGGCGGGCGGAGCTTTTGGGCCTCGGTCATTCGCTTCTCCCGGTCGTGGCGAACGGTGGGCATCGATGCATTCTGGAACTCAGCACATCACTCGGCAAGCGAGTTGGGAGGACGCTGTTCGCTTCGCTCACTGACTGAGTTGCTCGCTGACGTTCACAACTCCCCCCGCTATGAAAGGAGGGGACCTGCGGTTGCGGCCCAGTCGGCGACGACGTCATCGAGGGTATCCATGGCGGTGTCGAGCATGTAGAGCCCACGGCTCGGGACCGAAGCACCGAGCTCGACCAACAATGGGCGCAAGTGAACCTCTGGTGCCAGCGCATGGCTGGGATTGCCCCCGACCATCACGGGCACGGCCTGGCACCCGGCCAAGCCGTCGTTGCCGTACTGATCGAGGAACGCCTTGAGCAGCCCGGTGTAAGTGGCTTTGTAGGTCGGACAGGCAGTGACGATGACGTCAGCACTGGCGACCCGTTCGGTCAGTGCCTTCACGTCTTCGTCGCCCCACTCGAACAAGTGGCTGGCAATCGTGGCCAATTCGATCACGACGACCGCATCCCCACCACGGGCAGCGGCGATGGCATTGCCGACCGTCTCGCCAACCGTGGTGGTGCGACCGCCCGGATTCGGATTACCGATGACAACAGCGACGGTCACTTGCGGGACTCCATGAGCGGCATGATCTTCTCGCCGAACTCCTTGGTGGCGACGGGGTAGTCGTCGAACACACACATGGTTCCCTTCACGCCGGGGATTTGCGAGACCTCGTCGAGCTTGGCTGCGATCGTGGCGTGGCTACCGACGATGGGACCGATGTTGAGATTGAACGCGCCCTGCATCTCGGTGATCTTGTCGGCCGTGGCGCCAGCGGTGTCGAGCTCGGCCTGGCCGGTCATGAACTTGATGGCCTCGAGGTCGGCGCCGTCCTTGTAGTGCTGCCATTTCGCTTCGGCCTCGGCGTCGGTCTCGCCCATCGTGATCTGGAAGAGGACATAGATGCCGACATCTCGTCCAGTCTTCTCGGCAGCAGCGACGAGGCGTGCAGCGTCGGCACGTACGACGTCGAGGTCCTGTGTGCCGATGATGAACTGGTAGTCACCGTAGGTGGCGCAGAACTCCATGCCAGTGTCGGACTGCCCCGCGCACACCAGCGGCACCTTGCCTGCCGCCGGGGGAGGGCTGAGGCGGCAATCGTCCATCTGGAAGTACTCGCCCTTGAGATCGCTGACCCCGTCGGACCAGAGGTCCTGCATGATCTTGACGTATTCGGTGGCGTAGTCGTAACGCTTCTCGTAATACCAGTCGCCTGGCCACACGCCCATCTGGCTGTATTCGATCTGGTTCCAGCCGGACACGATGTTGATACCGAAACGACCGCCGCTGATGTCGTCGATGGTCGACGCCATACGAGCGACCATGGCGGGCTCCATCGTGGGCAGTGCCACCGAAGCGAACAGGCCGATCTTGTCGGTCACTGCAGCCAGGCCAGACATGAGAGCAAACGACTCCATGTTGTGGTCCCAGAACTCAGTGTCGCCACCGAAGCCACGGAGCTTCACCATCGACAGCAGGAATTCGAAGCCCTGGGCCTCGGCTTCGAGCGCCGTCTTCTTGTTGAGCTCGAACGACGGCATGTACTGCGGCGCGTTCTTGGACATCATCCAGCCGTTGTTACCGATGGGAATGAAGATGCCGACGTCCATGAGTGCTCCTTGGTTGGTGAAGAAGCCTTGATTAGCACCGAACGAGTCTCGGCATCCAAGAGACCGAGTGAATTCTCAGTTTCGGAGCGCGTCGAGCACGGCGGCGAGGGGTTCGACGTCGGCGTATTTCGCGTCGAGATCGAAGAGGCTGGCGTTGTGGGTGCCGGGATTGCGGTCGCCGCAGGCCTCGGGAACCACGACGGGAATCAGGTTGTGCTGGCAGGCGTCGAGCGCTGTCGCTCGCACACAACCGCTGGTCGACACGCCGCCCAACACCACGGTGTCGATGCCGAGCGCCGCCAGCTGTTCTGCCAAAGCGGTGCCGAAGAACGAAGAGGCGCTCTGCTTGGTGATGATCGCCTCGCCGTCGGCTGGGGTGAGCTCGGGGAGCCACTCGCCGAGCGGATTGCCTTGGTCGAACGACGACAGCGCCCCGACCTTCCGGTAGAAGACGCCATTGTCACCACCTGGCTCGAACTCGACCCGGCTCCAGAACACCGGCATGTCGTTGGCTCGAGCTGCCTCGACCAAAGCCACGCAGCCATCAATCGCAGAACGGTCACCGAGATCGAGCGGTGACCCTTCGGTGAAGTACGCCTTGCACATGTCGATGATGACCAGGGCCGGCTTCTCGCCGAACCCGAGGCGTCGATTGAACGCAGCGTTTCCTGAAGACATGTGCCGATCATTGCACGAGGTTCACCCTCGTTGTCTGCTGTGTTGTACAACGATGCGCTGTCCGAGTCAGGGCTGTCGGTACAAGCATCCCTGTTTGGTCTGCGGATAGGGCAGTGTCGCCCGCCGGCAACCGCCGCCGAAGCAGGGTCAAGCGTTCTTGGGCAGTTCAGCGAACGGGAGCACCTTGTCCTGGTTTGGTTCCTTGGGCAGCCCGAGTGCTCGCTCGCCGATGATGTTGCGCTGGATCTGATCGGTGCCGCCGTAGATCGGCGGGGCTTGTGCGTAGAGCGCCGTGCCGGTGACCATGGGGAGGAACGGGTTGCCCGTCGCCTCGTTGAGGGCGTCTCGTTGCTCATCGGTGTAGGCGTGCAACATGCCGAACGGCCCGATGATCCTCAGACCGAGGTCTCGCTGCAACCGCACCACATCACTCATCATGAGCTTGCCGATGTTGGCCATGCCAGCGATGTCGCGACCCTGTTGTTTCTCGGCCTTCACCCGCTGCGAGTTGTAGCCACCGATGGCTTGCAGCGTGTGGAGGCGGGCCAGGTCTTGGCGAATCAGTGGGTCGCTGATTGTGCCGTTGTTGACGGCGAAGTCGACCAAGTGCGAGCGCTGGGTCTTGCGCTTCTTCGGCTTCGACTCGGTCTCGTCGGCCTTGGGAGCAGGCTCCCGCTTTTTGGGAGCCATGTCGCGCGCGGTTGCCTTCAAGTTGCCGGCGATCGTTCCCGGGGTGGGGCCCGCAGCGGCGCCGGCACCTGCGCTGAGGCCGGAGCGCTCTGCCTGCAGGGTGGTGTTCGCCACGGCCCAACCCTGGCCGACGTCACCGATGACGGCGTTGACGGGCACCCGCGCGTCGGTGAGGAAGACCTCGTTGAACATCGCATGGCCGGTCATCTCGATCAGCGGGCGGATCTCGACGCCCGGTTGGTGCATGTCGATGGCCATCCAGGTGATGCCCTGGTGCTTGGGCACATCGGGGTTGGTGCGAACAATGAGCATGCCCATGTCCGCCGACTGGCCGAGAGAGGTCCAGACCTTCTGTCCGTTGACGATCCACTCGTCGCCGTCGAGCTCGGCCCGGGCGCTCAAGCCAGCGAGGTCAGATCCAGCGCCCGGCTCGCTGAACAGCTGGCACCACGCCTTCTTGCCGGTGACGATCTCGCGCACGTAGAGGTCGATCTGTTCTTGGGTTCCGTGCGTCGCAATGGTGGGCGCAGCGAGCATCAAGCCGAGCCCGCTGGGCGGGCCGACCGCTCCGAACGAGGTGATCTCGCGCGACACCGCAACAGCTTCTGAACGCGACAGACCTCGTCCGTAGGCATTCTCGGGTAGGAGCGCAGAGGACCAACCAGCCGAGCCGAGTCGCTCCCACCACTGTTCGATGGCGAGCGCTGGGTCCCAGTTTTCTTCCAGCCAGGACCGGACCTCGATGATCAGATCCTCGCTGGTCTGCGGACGGCTCTCGGTGCTTGTCATCTCGGTCTCTTCCAACTGGGTCCCGGAGCGCCGGGCGGCAAGCCCGAAATCTAGCCCGTACAGCGATTCGGGGGGAGTCCGCACACCAGCTGTCGAAGCGAATGGCCGGTACCGTTTGTTCATGGCTGATCTGTTGCGACCCCATCCGTCTGGCCCGTCTGCACTCCGCTTGCTACTGAACGCGGCAACCGAATCCAAGCAGCCAGTGGTGCTGCCCGGTTGCTACGACGCTCTCGGCGCCCGTCTGATCGAGCAAGCGGGCTTCGACGCTGCCTACATGACGGGGTTCGGCACGACCGCTGGCCTGCTCGGCCGCCCCGACGTTGGTCTTCTCGGCTTGACCGAAATGGTCGACAATGCCAGGCGCATCACCAATGCCATCGACCTGCCGGTATTGGCTGATGCCGACACCGGCTACGGCAACCAGATCAACGTGATTCGCACGGTGCAGGAATACGAGCGGGCGGGCATCGCTGGCATCCACATCGAGGATCAGGTGATGCCGAAGAAGTGTGGACACATGGACAACAAACAGGTGGTCGAAGCCTCGGAGTTCGTCGGCAAAATTCGGGCGGCGGCGTCATCGAGGCAGAACCCTGACTTCGTGTTGATCGCGCGCACCGATGCCCGGGCCCCGCACGGTCTCGACGAGGCCATCGGGCGGGCGCACGCATGCGTCGAAGCCGGTGCTGACGTGTTGTTCGTCGAAGCGCTGCAAGGTGTCGACGAGATCGAGCGCGTCAGCAAAGAGTTCGCCGGCGTGCCGCTGCTCTTCAATTGGGCCGAAGGCGGCAAGACTCCGCAGCTGACCTACTCCGAGATCGCTGCGCTCGGGTTCGCCATGATCATCATGCCGATCGGCACGATGCTGGCCGCCACGCAGGCAATGCAAGGTTTCTTGGCCAAGCTCAAAGCAGATGGCACTCCGGCTGGCTTCGCCGACGAACTCATGGGCTTCAGCGAGTTCACCGACCTGATCGGCTTGCCCGAAGTCGTCGACCTCGAACAGCGCTTCTCCTGACCTGACCCCAAAACCGCAACTGCCACCAGGCTGGGTCGCTAGGGCGACTGAGCGTGGCGGCAGTTCGGCGGGGGAGCTCTTGATTGGATCTAGTTGTTCGAGTTGGTGGCTCGGGCTTGCCAGTTGATGGTGCCGACACCATCGCCAGCTCCGGTGCCGGTCGAGATCACGATCGCGCCACGAAGCTCACGGCCAGGGGCCAACGTGATGGTGCCGGTGGTGGTTTCTGACACGTTGCCACCAGCGTCGACGACGATGGGTTGTGCGTCCCAGCCAGCGCCGACATCGCCGGGCAGACCAGCGGGTGGGACCTCATCGGCGTCAGCTGCGCCGACAACGTCGGAAGCGGTCGAGAGATAGATGCGGGCCGAGCGATCGTTCCAGTCGCCGACACCTGTGGTCGAGTCAGCAACAAGGGTGATCTGCAGAGGCACGTTGCAGCGGTTCTGATAGCGAACGATGTCGGTGTAGACGACTCGGTCACCGGTCATGCCACGAACAGCGATGTTCTCCTGGATCAGGTTTGAGCCATCGACCTGGATGGTCTGGGTGTCGTCGAAGGCAACGAAGGGGTCATCGGCGTCAGCACCGGTGTAGGTCAAGGTGTCGTCGCCGGCAGCCTTGAAGAAGCAGGGATCGGCAGCCGTGATCTCGGCCTGCATGAAGTTCTGCACCACGAGGGAGGCCATGGCTGGTGTGGCGAACACGAGGGTGGCCACGAGGAGCAGTGCGCCCCGGGTTGTCAACTTGCTGAGCATCAGGAGTTCTCCGTTGCATTTTCTAGAGGAAAGCGTGGGCGGTAAGCGATGAAGATGATCGAGGCAGCGACCACGAAGGCCAGTGCCTGACTGAGGATCCACAGATCCACCAGCGGTGGATTGATCAAGTGGCGAACCCAATGCATGCCGATGAGGATGAGCGACATCGCAAGGCCACTGGCCCAACCGAGCACGAGCGAGGGGGTGTCGCGTCGGCGCCAGAGGTTCCAGAGCGCGCCGGTGGCGGTGACGCCAACAGCGAGGGCAATCGACCACGACATCAGGGGGACGAAGCCGCCTGGTGTGGTCTGGATGCCGAGAAAGGGGAGGAAACCACCAGCGAATCGGATGTCTATCGCCGTGCCGTTTCCGTTGGCCAGCAGGATCGTCGCTGCCATCTGGGCGCCGAAGAGTGTCAGCGCCGCCTGCAGTGCGCCGAGCACCAGGTGATGGGGACTGATCGTGCGTTCCATACCCCACCCATCGGCAGGGCCAAACGGATCATGAGGGGGCCAAAGGGATTAGTCGGACCCGCCGAGATCGATCAGTTCTTCCCACCCAGCACGATGAGAGCGCCGATGGCGGCGGCCGCCTTGCCGAAGCTGAGAGGATCGGCCTTCTTCTCTTCCGGTTGCTCCTTCGACTCGGCAAGGGGATCGACCTTGGCGTCTTCGTTCATGGCGTTCACTTCAGCCCCGATGACGACGGCGATGGCGGTGAGCTGCAGGAAGATGATGATGGCGGCGATGGCGCCGAGGATGCTGTAGCTGGCCGGAAGCGAACCGGCGGCGAAGCGGAAGTACAGGCTGAAGACCACGGCGAACAGCAGGAACATGCCGGCGCCAGCGAGGGCTCCTGGGTTCTTCCACGGGGTCTTCGGGGAGCGGTCTGGGCTGTAGCGATAGAGGACGGTGAAAGCGAACATCATGAAGAACAACATGGCGACGTAGCTGCCGATGCTGATCAGTGCATTGAGTCCGCTGCCGAGACCAGCCCAGTCGAGTACCGCTGGCAGGCCGCCGAACACGAAGCCGATCAGGGCAACGGTGACGATGCCGCCAGCGGTGAGGCCGTAGGCCAGCGCCCGGACTTTCAAGCCGCCGCGGCCCTCGGTTGCGCCGTAGGCAAGCGTGATCACGTTCATGAGCTTCTGGAGTGCGCCCGATGCCGCCCACAGGGCAACGAGGATGCCGATGATGAGGGCACTGGTGCCGCTGCTCTTGGCCTCCTCCACTGCGGTAGTGACCTGGGTGTTGATGAACTTCGCTGACTCTTCTTCCATGTTGGCCGTGGCGTCTTTGATCTGGGTCGCCAGGTCTGCCGGGTCGGTCACCAGAGAGTAGATCGAGATCGTTGCCACGATCGTGGGAATCAGAGCGAGCAAGCCGTAGAACGCGATGCCAGCGGCGATCACCACGACGTTGTGGGCCTTGATGCGGGCCATGACTTCTTTGGCTTTGGGGACAAAGCCGTCGGGGTTGTTCTCAGCGGCTTCGGTCTGGGAACCGGTCGATGTGGCAGTGGCAGTCATGGCGAGTGTTGTCCTGGAGGTGCGAGTGGAGTGTGGGTTCGAAGAGCAGTGTTTAGCTGTCGAACTCGTCGTTGACGTCGATGATGTGGGCGCCCGTTCGGTCTCGAGCCGCTCGACCCTTGTGGTCGACTGCGACCGCCTTCGGGCGGAACGGGCGCTGCGGGAAGTTCAGCCGGTCGATGAGCACGGCGATCAATCCCAGCACGAGTGCTGCACCAATGAGAAGGAAGACGACGTTCTGGTTCATGAAGTGCCGTTCGTCAGAGCACGGCTTCGCCAATGGCACGCCATGCATCGAGGGGGACTGCAGCACGATCGGCTTCGAGCACCTGGATGCAGACGTGATTGGCGCCAGCATCCTGATGTGCCTTCACCCGAGCGAGCACATCATCAAGTGTGCCCCACGCGACGATCGCATCCACGACACGGTCGTCAGCGTTGGTGAGCTCTTCTTCTGAATAGCCGAGGCGCATCAGGTTGTTGGCGTAGTTGGGAAGCCCGAGGTAGACCGCCATGTGTTTGCGGGCGATCTCGCGGGCCTTGGTCGGGTCGGTTTCGAGCACGACCATCTGCTCGGTGGCGAGGTAGGCGTCGGGGCCCATGATCGTGCGGGCGATCTCGGTGTGTTCGACCGGAACGAAGTACGGGTGAGCGCCATCGGCTGCGGTGGCTGCGAGCTCGAGCATCTTTGGGCCAAGCGCCGCCAGCAGCCGCATCGTGGGCTGCTCTGGCTGCACACCGTGGAACATCGACGCATCCATACGTTCGAGGTACTCACGCATCTTGGTCAGCGGCTTGGAGTAGTCGTGCTTGCGCACCCACTCGGTGAGGGTGTGGTGGCTGACGCCGAGGCCCAAGACGAATCGGCCGTTGTAGGCCTCGTTCAACGTCAGTGATGCGTTCGAAGTGGTCATGGCGTCACGAGCCCAGATGGAAGCAATGCCAGTCGCCACCTGCATGTTGTTGGTCGCCTCGAGCATGATGGCGGCCGACACGAACGGATCCCTCGACACTGTTTCTGGAATCCACATCGTGGGCCAGCCAGCCTCGTCGAGTTCGGCGACCACGTCACGAACAACGCCTGTCGGGTGTCCGTCCAGGACGCCTTGCCAGATACCAACGGGACCGAGATCGTTCATGGCCACGAAGGTAGCCGAATCGGCTCTCGAGTTGAACCGGCCCTTCAGCCGAATCGACGCTGCCGTTTGGGTCGCGAGCGATGGATGATCAGCGACATCGACGGATCTTCATGGGTTGCCCAGCGTTGCTTGTAGTCCATGTCCATGCCCATGTCGTAGGTCTCGACACCTTCGGCCACAACAGCCTGGAGCGTGTGGTGCTGCAATAGGTGACTGATCGAGAGCGGCCTGGCCGACTCCGCGAAGCTCAACTGCAGACCGCGATAGCGCTGATTCCTGACGCCTCCGAAGATGAAGCCGACGTCCTCCCCGTCGACCACGGCAACGGTGGCGCGGAACCGGCCCTGGGTTTGCAGTCTTGCGGTCATGAGTTCGTAGAAACGATGCATGCCGGGGCTGGTGATGCCATCGTCGGTCATGCCTTTCCAGCTCGTGCCTTCGATCTCGACGCATCGCTGATACGCCGCCGGGTCGGCGGACACGTCAACGAAGCTGACGCCATTGATCTGGGCTCGCTTCTCTGCTTGGCGAAGGCTCTTTCGGAACTTCGCACTTCGTCCCGCGAACCACTCGTCGTGACCGGTGCTGACATCGGCGACTTGGCGCACGATGCCATACACCGCTTGCACCTGGCCGAGCACGGCAAGTGGTTGGGCCATGGCTCTCGCCAGGTCCTCATCGAGTGGGAGCCCGGCAATCATGCAGATGTCCCAGTCGTCGACGCTGCGAAGGTGTTCGGCAGCGAACTCTGCGAGACCAGGGAGGTCAGGGCCGATCAGCGGGCAGGAGAAACCCCACATGGGTTCGAGTCCTGCAACGACAACAGCTCCGTCGTTCATACGTGCGCTGGCGAACAGAGCGGCTCCGGTTCCGGCTTCCGACCACGTCAGAGGAGTTGCCCCTTCGCTGAATGCTTGGTGCGCACAGAGGAACCAGTCGGGACCCGAACACCAAGGATCGATGCGTGGGGTGCGATCGACGAGGGACTCGATGTGTGCAGTGTCGGCGTCGACTTCGCCGAGTGTGCGCCACGTCATCGATGGATTCTGCCAGTCGGGACCGGAACCCTGTGGACCAGATGAGTGAAATTTTTCCTTGATTCCCAGGTTCGAACGGCCGATCTACCGAGGTGTGACCGCTCGTCCTGTACGCCCAAGTCGACTCGCCAACACGGTGATCGAACGCCAGATGGCTTCGTCTGATCAGTGGGTCGTTCCCGAGCCTCCTTCGTCGCCAGTGCCGCCGATGCTTCCAAGACGGCCGGCTGTGGATCAATTGATCCCGCCTCCTGGCGACACGGCCCTGCTGCCTCCGTACGGCGAAACGCCAGACGACTACGTGGGCCGATTCTCGTCGAATCAGCCCGTTGCGGAGCCGACATCGCGCCCCCGCCCGCCTCGTTCGGTCTCAGAGGCTGGTATTCCCGAAGGTCTCATCGAAGACATCTTCATGCGTTGGTTGCTCGGCGTGAAGCGAGCCTCGACCAGCAACGTTGGTGCTGCGTTGGCCCTCGGTCCCTCGATCATTCAGCAAGTCGCCGACGATCTCCGGGACAAGGGCTACCTCGAATACCTGGGCCTCGAAGGCCGCGAGTACCGATTCACGCTGACCGAATCGGGTCACGCAGCGACACTCGAGCGAATGAAGATCTCGCTCTACGCGAGCTACGCGCCCGTCTCGATCCAGGAGTACGAAGAGGTCGTGGACCGACAGCGAGCAGTCTACGAAGTTGACCAGGCTCGAGTTTCTGAACTGTTCTCGGACCTCATCCTTCCCCCGTCGCTGATCGACAAGATCGGCTTTGCGCTGCTGAACGATGGGGCGGTGTTCCTGTACGGGCCTCCGGGAACCGGAAAGACGAGCATCGCCGAGCGCATGCGCGGAGTCTTCAGCGAACCCATCTTGGTGCCGCACTGCATCGAGGCCGATGGCCAGATCGTGATGGTGTTCGACCCGGTCGTGCATCGACCCATCGAGCCGCAGCCGGCATCGCTTGATCCCCGCTGGGTGCTGTGCGAGCGTCCGTTGGTGATCGTCGGTGGCGAGCTCAGCATGGAAATGCTCGACCTGAGTTACGAGGCGGTCGCCGGCGTCTACACCGCACCGATCCAGCTTCTGGCCAACAATGGCATTCTCGTGATCGACGACTTCGGCCGCCAAACGGTCACACCGGACGAGATCCTCAACCGCTGGATCGTTCCGCTTTCTCGCAATGTGGATTACCTGAAGCTCAACAACGGCGCCAAGTTCACCGTTCCCTTCGCGGTGAAGCTGGTGGTGTCGAGCAACTTCGAACCAAGCCGCCTCGGCGACGACGCGTTCCTTCGTCGCCTTCGCAACAAGGTGTTCGTCGGCTCGTGTTCACCCGAAGCATTCGACGGCATCTTGTCGAACGCAGCAAAGACGATGGGGGTCACATTGACCATGGAAACAGCAGCGCATCTGCGTCAGGTGGCGATGGCCAACATCGGGGAGCTTCGACCGTACGTTGCGGTGGACTTCTGCGACTTGCAACGGGGGATTGCTCGCTACCGCGGAACAGCGCCGGTCCTCGACCCAGCTGGGGTGGATGAAGTGTCCGAGATCTACTTCGGCGACCCCGAAGCCCTCGATTCGTCCTGGTAGCCGCCTGCCAAACCCCGGGTTCCTGGCCGTCAGTTTCGATAGTTCACGCCCCCGGTTGCGTTGGCTCAGCCCACGTCGGTGGGGTCGTCGAGCCGGTTGAGGAGCTGTGGTTGTGTCGCCAGAACGAGGCCGATCACCACGATTGCCATGCCTGCACTGGTGACGACGGCCCGAGGGCTGTAGGCATCGGAAAGACGCGTCTGCAACAAGGCTCCGATGGGATAGCTGGCGGTGAAGGTCATGATGCGTAATGCCATGACCCGGCCCCGAATTCGATCAGCGACGATCGACTGCACAGCAGTGTTGCTGGTAGCGACGAGGCTCATGAAACACATGCCGGCGGCGAGCAAGCCGACCGCTCCCTGCCACGGTGCAGTCGATGATCCGAAGATGGCGATGGCAATCCCATAGAGCGGCAGGGCAACACCGATGATGCGACCTCGTTCGAGATCGCCGAACATTCCACTCACGACCGGCACACCGAGGATTGCTCCGACGCCGAGCAAGGCACTCAGCACGCCGAGGCCGGTCGGCCCAACGGCGTAGACCTGCTCGGCGAACACCACGACGAAGGTGACGACGGGGAAGCCGAGGAAGGCAACGATGGCGGCCACGCCGATGCCCATGAGAATGCCGGGTTGGCCGCGCACATATCGAACGGCTTCGGCGAACCCGGCGAAGATGGGGCGAGGCTCGAGTTTTTGGGTGATGGCGTCAGGCCGGATGATGAACAGGGCGATCACCACGGCGCCAAAACTCATGGCGTTCGCGAAGAAGGCCAGGCTCGGACCGGCGGCTGCAATGAACAGGCCGCCAACTGCCGGGCCGATGGCTCGGGCCGCGTTGAACTGCAGGCTGTTCATCGTGATCGCCGAAGGCAGATCTTTCACCGGCACCAGCAACGGGATGAAGGACTGCCAAGCAGGAATCGTGAACGAATTGATGATGCCTCCGATCGCTGCGACGCCAACGATCAGTGCTGGTTCTCGCTGACCTGATGCGTAGGTTGCCCAAAGCCCGAGAGCGGCGAGTGCTCCGCAACTCTGGCCGACGATCAACACCGTTCGACGGTCGAAACGGTCCGCCACGTTGCCGGCGATGGGGCCGAGCAGGACAGCGGGGAAGAGCGATGCGAACACCGCGATGCCCGCCCACGTGGCCTTGCCTGTGATCTGCAGAAGTACGTAGGGGAGCGTGATGTTCTGGAGCCAGGTGCCCGAGTTCGACACGAGCGCACCGATCCAGAAGCGCCGGAAGTCTCGATGTTGGAAGGCCCGCACGCCGTGGCGGAAGCCACTCGGGCCGTTACTCATGAGGGCCAAGCTATGCGCCGGAGCGGCTGCGGCGAAACGTTCAGCACCGACATGCGCTGGAGCGGTGCGTGAGAGAGCCTCGGGATCCATGTGAGGCGCTGACCAAACCCTGGTGCCCAGCTCTCGGTGCTGATCCTGGGGGAAGCGCGAACGGCAACTGTCCTCGACGGTCCCGTCTTTGATCCGGAGAACGAACACCTGCTGGGCTGAACTCGGGAGGGGTCGGACCCTCCCAAGCCTGCTCGGCTGAGTAGTCGACGCTTGACGTGCTGATCGGTTGCCCATACCTTGAATTTGGAAGCGCTTCTAAATCAAGGGGACGAGATGACTGCACGCACCGGCCTCGACCGGCTGACCTACGAAAAAGAGGCCGTTGCTCCGTTTGTCGGCGCCATTGGCTGGCGCAGCGTGTTCAACGCGACCTGGAGTGTCGGCGGTTGGGTCGCAACGGTCTGGCTGTATCTGGCCGCCTCGATTCCGTTGTGGGCGGCCATGTTGCTCGCCGGCTTCTTCATCCAGGCGTGCTACATGCCCGTGCACGAAGCGGTGCACAAGACTCTGAGCGGCGGACGTCCGCAGCTGGCTTGGCTCGATCGAACCGTTGGCACGATCTGTGGCTGGCTGATGCTGCTGAGCTTCGAAGATCATCGCATCACACATCTGATCCACCACACCCACGCCAACGACGAGTTCGATCCCGACGTCCTCAACTCCAAGGGCTCGCCGAAGGACCTTGTGGTTCGGTCGATCATCGGGTTCGTGATGTATCCGTTGGGCCCGATCATCTCGGTCGTGCCCGCACTCGCTCGGCCTGTTCCGGTGGCCATCCGTCAACGTCTTGGGATGTCGGCACAGCTCCGTGGCCCCGAAGCGGTCGCGGCTGCTCGGAAGACAGCCTTCACCCATCTCGCCTTCCTGATCGTTGGAACGGTGCTCGGGTTCGGCGCCGTGGTCTGGTTGCTCTGGTACGTGCCGATCTGGGTCGGCCGGGTTTGGCTTTCCGGCGTGTTTGCCTGGCTGCCACACCACCCGCACGGTGAGACCGGTCGCTATCGCGACACGCGTATCTTCACCTTTCCCGGCAGTGGCTTCTTGATTCGAGGACACGACTACCACCTTCTGCACCACATGTTCCCTCGCGTGCCGCACTATCACCTGTCCTCGCTCTTCGATGAGATGGGTGATCACCTCGTCGAGCAGGGCGCTCGCGTGGAAGGAAGCGCAGCGAAGCGTGTAGCGGTGCCGACTCCGTGAGCGGCGCTCGCCCTAGCCAGACCGCTGCATCACGTCAGCGGAGGACCACCATCCTCGACGCGGCCCGGGCGCTCATCGCCGAGCGAGGCATCGACAAACTCGTCATCGCCGACGTTGCCGAACGAGCTGATGTCTCGGTCGCCACGATCTACAACTTGGTGGGCACCCGCGATCGACTGCTGATCGCGCTGCTCGACGACGTTGCCGAGACCGTCCGTAGTCGCCTGGCCGAACAGCCTGCGAGTGACGGGGTCGACGGCTGCGTTGAAGTGATCACCGCAGCGTGCGAGACCGTTCTCTCCGATGCCGCGACCGTGCGCACGGTCCTTGCATCAGTTGGTGCGGTGGCCCCCGATCAGTGGTTGACCGAAGGCATGGGTGGACCAATCAGGGAGCGAGTCGACGCGGCGATCGACTCTGGCCACATCGGCAACGAGCTGTCACCTGCAGCGATCACCGATGGCATTCACCTCGGTTTCCGAGGTGCGCTGATCAGCTGGGTGTTCGGCTTGCTCACCAACGATGAACTCACTCCGAACGCAGAGCTGATGGCGCTGCATGTTCTGGCCAATGGCGCTGCTTCGAAGCACCAACCCACCATCCGGTCCCGTCTTCGACGACTCGCAAACACCTCGCTCACAAAGGACATCTCATGACCACGGTTCCTCCTGTCAACGACTGGATCTCTGATTGGGATCATCACGATCCTGCTTGGGTGAACGACCCGTTCCCGATTTGGGATGAGCTGCGCTCGGGTTGCCCTGTGGCTCACACCGATCGCTATAACGAGGGCGTTTGGCTCCCCACCCGGTTTGAGGACGTCACTGCCGTGGCTCGCGATACCGAGACGTTCTCCAGCGGACACAGCGGTGTCCACGCTGGTGGCACGATTGAACGGGGCAAGTTCCCGCCAATTCACCTCGACCCGCCAGAGCACGGTCTCATTCGACGCGAGCTGCTGCCATTCTTCAGCCCCAGTCGGGTTGCAGGTTGGGAGCCCTCGATCCGTGCTCACTGTGAGGAGCTGGCCGAGTCGCTCGCAGACCAAGACGCCGCCGACATTGCCATGGACTACGCCGCGCACATCCCGGCTGCGGCCATCGCTGCCATCCTGGGGGTCGATCCTGGGGACGGCGCCTACTTCCGCAAGTGGGTGCATGGCCTCGAACTCGGCGACAACGACATCGAAGCTCGACAGCAAGCAGTGAAGGAGATGGGGGAGTATTTCGCCGAGGCCATCGCAGATCGGCGAGCGAACCCGTCAGATGATCTGATCGGCTACCTGGTCGAAGCCGAGGTCGACGGCGAACGCCTCGACGACGGAGCCATGCAGCGTTTGCTGTCGTTGCAGTTGGTCGCTGGGATCGACACCACCTGGGGCGTGCTTGGTGCATCGCTGTGGCACCTCGCCACGCACCCAGAAGACCGCAAGCGCCTGGTCGAAGACCCATCGCTGATCCCGAATGCGATCGAAGAGTTCTTGCGAGCGTTTGCATCGGTCAGCCTCTGGCGGACCGTGGTACAGCCGGGTGCCATCGGCGATCAGCCGGTTGAGGTCGGCGACACCGTGATGATGGCGTTCCCCGCGGCGTGTCGCGACCCCGAAGCGTTCGATCGGGCCGACGAGGTCATCATCGGCCGGCAGCAGAACCGTCACGTCGCCTTCGGCGCTGGCATCCACCGCTGTCTTGGGTCGAATCTCGCTCGGCTCGAGTTGAACATCGCGATCGAGACTTGGCTGAGACACTTTCCCGACTTCGAGCTGGTCGAGGGTGGAGAGGTGACCTGGGCAACGGGCGCGATCCGAGGCCCTCGCTCGGTTCCGGTCAACCTGTAGTCAGTCCCACTCGCCGAGGAAGTCCTCATCGATGTCGTCTGGCACCATCGAGTCGCTGTCGTCGTCGGGCACGTCGCCCTTGTAAAACGCTTCGGTCAACCATCCCAGGACTTCGTCGTCGACCTGCTCAGGATCGGTGAGATTCATCACGTGGTAGAAGCGACCGCTCATCTCGCTGACCTTGCGAGAGAGACGCTTGCTGGCCAGTTTCCGGCGCAACGTGAAGCCGAGGGCGACCCACTTGGTCATCGAATCGAGCGTGGCGAACGTAGGGCCGTTCTTCAGCAGGATCTTCCTTTTCAGTGGGTCGACGATGAGATCGCCGTCGAGCGTTTCGAGATGGGCGTTGACCACTCGGAAAATCGGTTCGGCCTCGGGCCGCGCCCCGGCGAAGTGCTCGGCGAGCGTCAGACCCGGCTGGCACATGTGGCCAGTGCCCTTCGCTCCGAACACTCTGTTGCACTTGGGACACGTCCACGCCATGGCGGCAACCTAATCGGTGCGAGGTCACTCACCGGTCTGGGCCGATGCGCCCGTGAGACAGAACGTGCGGGAACGATTTCCGCTCCCGCACGTTCAATGATCATGGAGAACTACAGCGGAGTGAACGGAAACGTCGGTGCTCACGCTGAGATGGCGAGCCGAAATGCGAACTTTGCCAGCGGCTTTCGGAATCAGACGGTGCTGGCGGCTGCATTCCTGGCGGCGACGATTGCTGTTGGTTGGCTGCTGTTCAGTGGTCCTTCAGACCGCGAGGTCATCGATGACCAACTGGCAGAGGTCGGCGTCAACGCAACCTACGTTGGCGAAGCGCCCGACGGTGGCTACCTCTTCACTGTGAATCGAGCGTGTGGAGACGAGATCACGTTCACTGCGACCGTCGGGGAGTCACAGCTCGACAAGCCGCGATCTGTCATCGTCGACGCGGACGGTAGCTCTGCCTACACACTCACCGATGCCACGATGCCTCGTCTGTTGAACTGCTGAGGCCGACGGCCCTCAGAGGTTGATGGTCACCTATCGGTGGCGCTGGCGAGCCTTGCTTCTGTGCCAGTATCGGAAATGCCTGCTGGCCTCGATGGCAATCCGAACCCTGTGGTGACCGAAGCTCGCACGATCGTGCTGAACACGGTTGCCGATTCGATTCTGAGAATCGCTCGCACACGAGTGCTCGTCGGTATCGACGGGCAATCCGGCTCGGGGAAATCGACGTTCAGCGATGAGCTTGCTGCTGTCATCCGGGGCAACGGCGTGCGAGTGATCAGGTCGACGACGGACTCCTTTCACCGCCCTCGAGCTCAGCGCGTGCGGCTCGGGCCGACGTCAGCCGAGGGTTTCTACGCAGACTCGCATCAGCTCGATGTGATCGCCGGCGAGCTGTTGCGCCCATTCAGCGAGGGCGCTGGACAGGTTCGAGTTGCAGCCTTCGACGAACCCTCTGACACACCCCTGCATGAAGTCGTCGAGGTCGACGCAGCGCAAACGGTCTTGATCTTCGACGGGCTGTTCCTGCAACGGCCCGAACTCGAGCGGTGGTGGGATCGCTCGGTGTACCTCGACGCCAACGAACGCCGAGACCGTGAATGGCTCGACTTCTTGCTTGCTGACCTGCCCGAGTCAGCAGCGGCCAGGGCAGCGATCATTGACGAACGCCTGCAGCGAGCCCGCTGGCCTCGTTACCGATCCGGTTGGCGCACCTATGTGGAGCAGACGGGCCCGGCGTCGAAGGCGTCGATGGTGATCGACAACAACGACGTCTCCCACCCTCGAATCATTGATCGAGCTGCCACCAATAGTTGACGTCGCCGAGTGGTTTGCGATCGCCACCGAGTGAGTCGTACAGCGCTTGCGCTCCGTCGTTGTGGCCGCCGGTCGAGAGCCAGAACCGGGTCGAGTTCTGCCGCCTTCCGAGATCCATGGCCGCCGAGGTGAGCTGCTCGCCGATGCCCTGGCGCCGCGAGTCCTCGTGCACCATCAGGTGGTGGAGATACGTGGTGAGGCGCCCAGTAGGACTCCGCATCTGGAGCCCCCAGGCAAAGCCCACTGGTTGAACGTCGACGTAGGCGCCGAGAACGAAGGCCAGTGGCTCGGCGAGGAAGGCGAGTTGGCTCTCGGCGTTTCGGCTGTTGGTGGCGGTGAAGTCCGGATCGACGGTTTCCAGAAGGTGGGCCAGTTCATCTGCTTCGCCGATTGTGAGCTCCCGGATGTCGACCATGGTGGCGAACCTACAGCAGCTCGTGCATCGCTCGGGGCCCTCGCTCGAGCACGTGGGCGGTGCGGAGGGCCACACCGGCGAGGCTGGATGCGTTGCCCGTCCACGAGCACCACGCCAGATGCTGGACACCGATGTGGAGTTCGTAGCAGTGGTGGCGAAGCGCAGCAGCGCTCAGGTCGTCTCCCTCGATGGGCTGCGACATCGTGCGGGTCCAGGCGTCGAGCTGCCGGATTCCCGGGTGCCAGGGTTCCCAGAACGACAGCCACGCCACGTCGTAGATGTGGTCGCCCAGTACCGAGCACTTCCACGAGAACACAGCGTTGACGTGGCTGGCATCTTCGGAGACGAGGACGTTCTGATGCAGCAGGTCGCCGTGGACAAGGTCTCGGCGCTCTGGGCAGTGCTGCAACAACTCGATGATCTTCGCTTCGGCTCGGCGGTAGAGCGCATCCAGTTCGGGATCGTCGGCGATCTTCGGTCGCCACCCGCTGACCGTCGAAGCGGGGTCATCGACCAAGGCCCGCTCGAGCCACTCACGCCATGAGCCCCCATGACCGCCGAACCAGTCGACTGCGGTCCCGGTGGCGGCAGCACGAAGGCTCGACAGGAGGGAGTCGATCGTCGGCCCGGCAGCAGCGGCGTCCCGGATGGTGATGTCTTCGAGAAACCGTCCGTTGGCGCGTCGAGAGATGGCGAACCAACGACCGAGGCCCTCACCGACCTCCAGCACTTCAGGGATCGGCAGACCATCACAGGTGAATCGATGCGCCGCCCGATCCATCTCGAACCCGTCGCCGGACGAGGCGAGCCGCAACACGAAACCTTCGTTCTCGACCGAGTAGCTGTATGCGGTTGACCAGAACCCACCGTCGAGTGGTGCCAGGTCGGTGATCGTTCGACGGTGCCGGTGAGCCAGGAACTCTTCGATTCGTTGGATCGAAGGTGGGTCGGTGGTCGTCACAGCGGCCGACTACAGCCGAGCTCTCAACGCGTCGCAACCGGGTTCAACAGATCAGTCATGCTCGCGTAACAAAGCGGAAATCTCGGCCTCGTAGCGTCGAACGATGCTCGAACGCCTGAACGCCACTCCCGACAACTGCTTCTGGGGCTACTTCGACCCGACCATCGAGCCGGTGCTGACGGTGGCGTCGGGTACCGAGATCGACATCGAAGCAGTCACGCACCACTCCGGTGATGCCCCCGACTTGTTGATGGACGCCGGTATCAAGGCCATCTGGGACGGCATTCCGGCTGAAACACGGACGCCAGGCGTGCACATCATGACCGGGCCGATCGCGGTGGAAGGGGCGGAGCCTGGCGACGCGCTCGTGGTGGAGATCCTCGACATGTGGCCTCGCCTCCAGCACGGGGCGAACCTTGCTGCGCACTGGGGCCGCCTCTACGACGACTTCGGCAAGGAACGCATCACGATCTACGAACTCGACGGCCCGAAGACCAAGAACGAGGCTGGCTACTCGCAGTTCCCTCCCACCGCCAAGCCGATCTTCGGGTTCGATTTCACCGAGCGAGAGCTCTACGACCAGCCCGGCGTCATCTCGCCGCCCGAGCGCAACCCTCGCGACGTCTTCAGTCGAGACGTCGCTGTCCCGGTTCGTCCGCACCTCGGTGTGATGGGCGTGGCCCCACCCGGCACCGAACGGCTCGACAGCGTTCCGCCTGGCATCTGGGGAGGCAACGTCGACAACTGGCGATTCGGCCCTGGCGCCACGGTGCGCTACCCCGTTTTCCACGAAGGCGTCGGCTTCTACGTCGGCGACCCGCACTTCGCCCAGGGCGACGGTGAACTGTGTGGCACGGCGATCGAAGCGTCGCTCGATGTCCGCCTGCGTCTCTCGATCGAGAAAGGCGCTGCCCCAGGGGCGCCGCTTCTTGAACACGACGGTTCCCTCTACACCCACGGCTTCGGCCCCAATCTCGACGAAGCGATGCTTGCAGCGTCGCGCGAGATGGTCACGTTGATCACGACTCGATTCGGGCTGTCCAGTGATGAGGCCTATTCGGTCATGTCGGTAGCCATCGACCTCGGCATCACTCAAGTCGTCGATGGCACGGTGGGCTGTCACGCCTCCATCGATCCAGCGATCTTCAAGTAGGGGACCATGCGCCTGAGCCCCCACGAGCAAGAACGTCTGATGATTCGTCAAGCGGCCAGTTTGGCGAGGGAACGCATGGCCGACGGCCTGCTCCTCAATCAGCCAGAAGCCACCGCCGTCCTGGCCAACTGGGTGCTCGAGCAGGCCCGCCGAGGTGCGAGCGTTCCCGACCTCATGCAGCAGGGTCGCCAGGTGCTCGCCGCCAACCAAGTGATGGACGGTGTGGCCGCTCTCGTACCCGAGGTGCAGATGGAGGCCACGTTCCCCGACGGCACCAAGCTCGTCACGATCCACCACCCAATCTCGCTCGAAGAGACCTCGCTGATTCCTGGCGAGATCCAGGGCCCAGAAGACGACATCGAGATCAACGCCGGCAGGCCGGTCACCACGCTGCGGGTCGAGAACGCAGGCGATCGGCCGATCCAGATCGGTTCGCACTATCACTTTGCCGAAGCCAACCCAGCCCTGGCATTCGACCGTGCAGAAGCGCACGGTCAACGTCTCGACATTGCGGCAGGAACTGCGGTTCGTTTCGAACCGGGGATCGCTCGCGATGTCGAACTCGTGCCCTTCGTGGGTGATCGAGTGGTTCCGGGGTTGCGGGGCGAAACCGCTGGCTCGCTCGACTCAGACCTCACCGGCGACACTGGAGGAGCAGCATGAGCTTCATCTCTCGAGCCGCCTATCGAGAGCTGTACGGGCCAACGGTCGGGGACCGTGTCCGCCTGGCCGACACCGACCTGTGGATCGAGATCACCGAGGACCACTGCGTCGGTGGCGACGAGGTGGTGTTCGGTGGCGGCAAGGTCATCCGCGAGTCGATGGGTCAGTCGATGCGAACCCGGGCCGAGGGAGCTCCTGATCTTGTCATCACCGGCGCCATCATCTTGGATCATTGGGGAGTGATCAAGGCCGACGTCGGTGTGCGTGACGGCCGCATCGTGGGAATCGGCAAGGCCGGCAATCCCGACATCATGGACGGCATCGATCCGGCGCTGGTCATTGGTCCGTCGACTGAGATCATGGCTGGGCAGGGGCGCATCCTCACCGCAGGTGCGATCGACTGCCACGTGCACTTGATCTGCCCGGAGTTGCTCGACGAAGCATTGGCATCTGGCATCACCACCGTGGTGGGTGGCGGCACCGGTCCAGCCGAAGGATCGAAGGCCACGACGGCCACTCCCGGATCGTGGCACCTCGGTCGAATGCTCGAAGCGCTCGATCATCACCCCGTCAACATCGCACTGCTCGCGAAGGGCAACACGGCATCGCCGGACGCCCTGTGGGAACAGGTGCTCGGCGGTGCGTCTGGCTTCAAGCTCCACGAGGATTGGGGCACCACGCCAGCAGCGATCGACACATGCCTCACCGTCGCCGATGCATCCGGTGTGCAGGTCGCCATTCACACCGACACGCTCAACGAGGCGGGCTACGTGGAAGACACGATCGCTGCCATCGGCGGCCGGTCGATCCACACGTTCCACACCGAGGGCGCTGGCGGCGGGCACGCCCCCGACATCATGACGGTGGCGTCTCACCCGAACGTGATGCCTTCGTCGACCAACCCGACCAGGCCGCACACGATCAACACCGTGGCCGAGCACCTCGACATGCTCATGGTGTGTCATCACCTGAACCCGGCGATTGCCGAGGACTTGGCCTTCGCCGAGAGCCGCATCCGCCCATCCACCATCAGTGCTGAAGACGTCCTGCACGACATCGGCGCTATCTCCATCATTGGCTCGGACAGCCAAGCGATGGGGCGGATCGGCGAAGTGCTCATCCGTACCTGGCAGACCGCTCACGTGATGAAGGTGCGACGCGGCGCACTGGAAGGCGAGGGGCCCGCTGACAATCTGCGGGCGCGTCGTTACGTTGCCAAGTACACGATCTGCCCCGCCGTCACTCATGGCCTCGATCGCGAAGTGGGCTCGGTGGAAGTCGGCAAGCTGGCCGACCTCGTCCTGTGGGAGCCCGCCTTCTTTGGGGTCCGCCCTCATGCCGTGCTCAAGAGTGGCATGGCGGCACTCGCTGCCATGGGCGACGCCAACGCTTCGATCCCCACGCCTCAACCCGTGTTGCCGCGAAAGAACTTCGGTGCCGCCCCTGGTGTTGCTCCTGGCCTTTCCGTGGCCTGGGTGGCCGAAGCGGCGCTCGAGGATGGGCTGGCCGACCGTCTCGACGTGAAGCGCGAGTTCGTCCCGGTCAAGAACACTCGCTCGCTCGGCAAGGCTGACCTGCCGGAGAACACCGCCTGCCCGCAGATCCTCGTCGATCCCGACACCTTCACCGTGACCGTCGATGGCGAAGTCATGGCCGAAGCGCCCGCTGTCGAACTTCCGATGGCTCAGCGTTACTTCTTGTTCTGATGTCGACAGCGCTTCTCATGTTGCTCGCCGACGGGCGGCTTCCAACGGGTGGCCATGCAGTGGGTGGCGGCGTCGAGTGGGCGGTGCGCCACGACGACTTCACCGACCATGCTGTGCTCGAGGATTGGATCGTCGCTCGGCTGGCAACGCTCGGGCGCGTCGAAGCGGCGTTTGCTGTGGCCGCTGGCTACGGAACGGCCCCGCTTGGTGGTCTCGACGCCGAGTTGTCAGCCCGCATCGTTGGGCCTCGAGCCAGGGAGGTCAGCCGCCAGACGGCCCGCCAGTTGCTGCGAGCGGCTCGTCGAATCTGGACCGACCCTCGCCTCGATGCCCTCGTTGGCCCCGAGCTTTTAGACGGCGCCCACTACGCCGTCGCCTTCGGCACGGTCGCCGCCGTGGCAGGCGCCGACCCGACCGAGACGGCGACACTCGTGCTGCACCACCAAGTGGCCAGTGCGATCACCGGAGCGGTTCGACTGCTTGCTGAAGATCCGATCGAGCTCGCAGCGATGCAGGCCCGCATCGCCATCCACGTCGACGACCTTGCTGGCTGCGCCGAGACGTGGTCGCAGATGACGCCACCCGATTTGCCTTCACACTCGATGCCGTTGGCCGAGGTGCTCGCCGAAGACCACGGCACCTGGACCTCGCGACTGTTTGTGGCCTGATGACTGACCGGAACGAGACAGACCATGCATGACCCCCTCGCCACCTCCGTGCTTCCACCCCTTGCCGGCGATCCCGGCACTCGGCCGCTGCGCATCGGCATCGGTGGCCCCGTCGGTTGTGGCAAGACCACACTGGTCGGTGCGTTGTGCACTCGACTGCGCGATGAGTGGAGCCTGGCTGTCATCACCAACGACATCTTCACCTCAGAAGATGCCGAGGCGTTGCGTGAGGCCGCGGTGCTGCCGCTGGAGCGCATCGTGGCTGTCGAGACCGGTTGCTGCCCGCACACCGCAATCCGCGATGACATCGCCGCCAACCTCGATGCCGCTGAGCAGCTCGAAGCCAAGCTGGGCAGTGTCGACATCACGCTGATCGAGTCCGGGGGAGACAACCTCACGGCGATCTTCAGCCGCGGCTTGGTCGATGTGCAGATCTTCGTTCTCGACACGGCGGGCGGCGACGACGTGCCTCGCAAGGGCGGCCCCGGCGTTGCCGCCGCTGACCTGCTCGTGATCAACAAGATCGATCTGGCGCCCTACGTGGGTAGCGATGTCGACCAGATGGTGATCGACGCTGACGCCAGGCGAGATGGACGGCCGACCGTGGCAGTGTCGCTCGCCGCCGACGAGCAAGGCGTTCGGTCGGGTGTTGCCCCGGTTGCCGAGTGGATCACTGCCCGCATCAACGCGTGGCAATCGTGATCCTCCGATGAAGGCATCTGCCCTGGTCGTGGCCGAACTGAGAAACGGTCGCACCGTGCTGACCGATCTCCGATCCGAAGCACCGATGGCCCTGCGCGAAACAGGGCTGCGAGAGGCATTGCCTCTGGGTGCCATGCAACGTCTGTCGATGTTGGGCTCCGCTGCCGGACCGGTCGGGGGCGATGAGCTGACGATGACGGTTCGGGTTGGTGCCGGGGCGTCGCTGAGCGTCGAGGCCGTGGCCGCAACGATGGTGTTCCCGGCGACCGACGGAGCGGTCTCGAAACAGCGGCTGGAGATCGTGGTCGAGGCCGACGGATATCTGCGGTGGGCAGGGCAACCGCTGCTCGTGATCGAAGGTGGCAACCACGAGCAGACCATCAGCATCCGGCTGGAAGAAGGGGCGCAGCTCGACTTCCTCGATGAGGTCGCTTTGGGTCGAACTGGTGAACTCCCTGGCCGGCTCGACGCTCATCTTCGTGTCGAACGCAATGGAACACCGCTGATCGATCAGCGTCAGGTGTACGACCCGGCGAGTCCCGCCTGGAAGAGCACCGCAGGGGCCGGAGCGTTCCGTCATGTTCGTCACCATCTCGTCGTGGGCCACCGGGCCGAGTCGGTCGTGGTAGCGGTTGTCGAAGCCGTCACTGCTGCCCGGTTCCCGCTGGCCGAAGACGCCGAGCTGGCCATCACGTTGGGCGTCGATCGATGTGCCGGGGCAGACTGACCAAGTGACGAAACCAGGCGGCCAGACCACCAGCGGAAGCATCGTGCGAGGCACCGTCGTCACGATGGATGCCGAGCGCACCATCATCGGCAACGGAGCTGTGGTGATCGACGACGACGTCATCACTGCGGTTGGCCCGTTCGAGGCACTTCGGGCCAAACACCCCGAGCATGATGTGCACGGATCGCCCAGTGATCTCTTGGTGCCCGGTTATATCAATGGGCACCAACACCTCACCGGTGATCGATTGATCCAGTCGTCGATACCTGACGAGCTCGCTCCCGGTGAAGCCATCTTCACCTGGGTCGTGCCCATCCACGGCGAACACACCGGTGACGACGACGAACTGTCGGCCACGCTCACCCTGGCCGAGTCGCTGACCAACGGCATCACCACCACCTTCGAGGCGGGCACGGTGGCGCACCCCGAGCGCATCAAGGCCGCGGCGTTGAGAGTCGGCGCCCGACTGACCGTCGGCACGTGGGGCTGGGACATCGAACACGGTCCGTTCACTGGCTCGGTCGACGAAGTCTTGGACCGCCAGCGGGCCTCTCTGGACCTCGCTGACGGCGGCTTGATCTCGAGCTGGGTCACCTTGGTCGGTCACGACCTGATGTCAGATGAGCTCGTGGTCAGTGCCACCGAGCTTGCCCGAGAACGTGAGGTCGGGATGACCTTCCATCTGTCGCCGAGCACGAGCGACACCGAGAGCTACTTGTCCAACACTGGCAAGGCGCCGCTCGTGCATCTCGACTCGCTCGACATTCTCGGACCGCACCTCGCGCTCGGTCACGGTGTTCACCTCGACGATGACGAAGTCGAGATCGCTTTGCGCTCAGGCCTCGCGGTGGTGTCGTGCCCGTGGGCGTATCTTCGCCTCGGCCAGGGGCTCTCGCATCGCTTCCGCCACTACGACCTCTGGAAGGCGGGCGGCAGGGTTGCGTTGGGGTGTGACTCTGAGAACGCTGGCGATCAAGTCGACGGGTTGCGAGCGGCGGCGTTGTTTGCTGGCATGGCCAAGGACACCCAGATGGACCCGACCATCTTCGGTGCCCACGAGGCGCTCGAGCTGTTGACGATCAAGGGCGCTGAGGCACTCGGTATCAGCGAGCGAGTCGGCTCGATCGAGGTCGGCAAGCAGGCTGATCTCGTGGTCCACGATCGAACGCGAGTCGAGTGGATTCCCCCGAGCCCTGACCCGGTGCTTCAACTGGTGTGGGGTAGTGACGGGCGCTCGGTGCGTGATGTGTTCGTGGCCGGACAGCAGGTGGTCAGCGACGGTTCGGTGACGGCGCTCGACGTGAGTGCACTGATCGACGATGCGGTTGCCGCTGGTGCTGCGTTGAGGAAGCGCAGCAATGTTCCTGCAGCTGCTCGTTGGCCAGTTCAAGACAGCTGATTTCGGTAAGGTCTGACCAACAGACCGATCTTCCCAGCTGTAAGAAACAGTCATTGCCACAACAAGGAGCCTCATGAGCTATCCCAATGCCCTCGTGTTCGTCGATTTTCCCGTCAGCGACGTCGATGCCGCCAACACCTTCTATTCCGAGGTCTTCGGCTGGGAAGTCGAGGAGCGCATCCCGGGTGTCTTCCACCGCATCATCCCGGGTCAGAACTTCAAGCTCGATGATGGCTCGCAGGGTCCCACCGGCAACCTGCACATGGGCATCTCGAACATGGCCAACATGCGTCCGCATCCCGATCCCGCCCCGCCAGCGCCTCACACGGTCGGCCCTGGCCGAGGCACCCGCGCCTGGATCCTCATCAGCGATGACGACTCGTTCGATGCCATTCTCGAACGGGCCGCAGCACATGGAGCGACCGAGTTGTGGCGCAATCACTTCTGGACCGAATTCGGCGGAGCGAACTGCTCGTTCATCGACCCATGGGGCAACCAGCTGATGCTGTGGAGCCACCCCGAAGGCGCCGAGCAAGATCCAGACACCCATGCACTCATCGGTGATTGGCAGCTCCCCGAGGGCTGGACCATCGAATAGCGAACGCATCACCCCGTTCTGCGGCACCTGAGCCTCATTTTTGAGGGTGATCCTCCGCAGAACGGGTCGCTGGTCAGCGGAGCAGGCGGAGCATTTCTCGGCTGCCTTCGATGGTTTCGCCGAGGCCCTGGAACATGTTGTCTCGGTTGACAGCGGCCAAGTTGCAGCTGACGCCGTCGAAGCCGAGGTCGAGCAGCTCTTGCATCTGCTCGGCGCATTGCGCTGGGGTGCCAACGATGGCGAACTTCCGTGCGAGCTCGGCATCGATCAGGCGGAGCATCTCGGGCGGGTCGTAGCGATCGAGGTCGAAGTACCAGCCGGTGGCATCGGCGAGGGTGGCCACGATGGCCTTGCTGCGGTCGGGGTCGACTGGTGGGCCATACGGGCCAAGGATGTCGAGGTAGTGAGCGGCGAATCGCTTCACGCTTTCGATCGCCAGGTCTTCGTCGTCAGAGATGCACAGCGTGACGCGAGGAAGCACCTCGATCTCGTTGACGTCTCGGCCCACGCGGGCCGCACCCTCGGCCAGCCAACCCCGATAGCGGGCCACGATGTCGGGCGTGAGATGTCGCGCCCCGACCAGCGCGACGTCGGCCACCTCGCCCGCCAGCTTCATCACCATCTCGCTGCGAGTGCCGATGGCAATCGGCACGTTCTGCTTCGGCGGGCGAATGAGTGCCGCCCCGGTCAGCTGTGTGGTCTCGCCGTCGAGGTTGATCGCCCCTCCGTCGAGCATCGCTCGGATCGCAGCAACGTTCTCTCGAACGGTTTTGGCGGGCTTGGGATACTTGATGCCCAACTCTTCGAGGCCAGCGCCGACGCCGATACCGCAGAATGCCCTGCCGCCGGACAGCTCCTGCAGCGTCGCCAGAGCCGCAGCGTGCACTGCTGCATGACGGGTGTAAGGGTTGGTCACCATCGAACCGATGTGAATGCGCTCCGTGCGCGCAGCAATCAGGGCCTGCAGCTGATACGTGTCCGGCCAGCCGACAACGCACGAAATGCCGAGTCGGTCGAACCCGACATCTTCTACCAGACAACCCAGTTCCACCGCCTCACTCGGCGCCATCCCCGGCGTGATCTCCGCTTCGAATGTGAGAGTCATGTTCGTTCCTGTCTGTCCATCTACCCGTTCTGTGGAGGATCACCCTCACTTCTGAGGGTGAGGTGCCGCAGAACGGAGAGGGTGGTTGGTGAGTTAGAGCGTCGGCCACTTGGCTTTGTCTGGCAGACCGGAGCGAGCGGTGATGGCTTCGCCGGCGACCTGGCACCGTTGGTAGAACGTGGCCTCGTCGACCGTGGTCATGACGCCGGCGTCGACGACCTTCTTGCCATCGACGAAAACGGTGTGGACGCCTCGACCGTCTGCTGACCACACCAGCTGGTTCATGACGTTGAGCAGCGGGCGCCACTCGGGGCGATCGGTGTCATGCAGGACGATGTCGGCCTTCTTGCCGATCTCGAGCGACCCGATCGAGTCTTCCATCTGCATGGTCTTGGCGCCGCCGATCGTGGACATCTCGTAGGCCATCTCGGCCGGGAACATCTGCGGATCCTGGCGACCGTCTTTGAACAACCCAGCTACGAGGTAGGTGGCTCGCATGAGGTCTGAGTAGTTCGAGGCATTGTTGCCGTCGGTGCCGATGCTGACGTTGACACCGTTCTGGACCATCTCGGGCATCTTGCCGATGGCCGTCACGCCGTAGCTGACCTTCAAGGCAGTGGTCGGGCAGTGAGCGACCGAGACGCCGTGCTCGCCCATGATTGCGAGTTCGGTGTCGTCGACCTGCACGGCGTGTGTGATGGCGACGTCGGGGCCGAGCACGCCGATCTCGGCGAGGTGCACCATCGGCCGTTGCCCGAACTCGGCAATGAAGCCGTCGGGGTCGAGCTTTGCCGGTGACATGTGGAAGCTCATGCCGGTGCCGTGCTCGGTGGCGAGTTCGCGAGCTGCCTTCCACAGCGGATCAGACGCTGTGGTGTGCCCGACCAACGTGGTCCATGCGCCCAGACGCCCGTCCGCCACCGAGGCGAAGTCCTCGAGTTGCCGCTGGAGGAACTTGATCGATTGATCGGTGTTCTGTTTGTAGACATCGGGCTCGGGCGGAAGATCCCAGACCCATTTGCCGACACGGCCCCGGATACCGACCTCGACCAGTCCATCGATCACCTCGTCGAGGAAGCGAATCGTGCCCGCCTCGAGGAATGTGGTGGTGCCCGACTTCAGCATCTCGACCGCAGCCAGCTGGCCGGACAACCGCTCTTCCTCAGCGGTGAACACTGAGTAGAGCGGGCACAGCCACATGAACACGTTCTCTTCGAATGGAGTGTCGTCGGGGACGTAGCCCCGGGTCAGCGGCTCGCCGGTGATGTGGATGTGCGTGTTGACGAGCCCAGGAGTGACCACGAATCGGTCGCCGCCGACCACCTCTTTGGCTTCGTAGCGCGCCTCGAGATCTGACTGCTTGCCGATGTCGATGATCTCGCTGCCCCTCACGGCAACGGCGCCGTTGCGGATGATGTCGCGAGTGCCGTTGACGGTGACGACGTGGCTCCCACAGATGAGCGTGTCGATCTGCTCGGGGGTTTGGCCTTCGGGTACGGACATGGTGAAGTCTCCTGGTAAATCAGGTCTGGGGCGGTGTGTCGGCGAGTGCAGTGGTGGCACGCGGTTTGGTGGCAACGAAGCTCTGCTGGAACCCGATGGGTTCGATCAGCCGAAGGTGTTGGAAGCCGGCGGCGGTCAGCCACTCGGAGAACTGCTGGTGAGTGAAGCAGAACCCCTTCTCGGTGCTGGCCATCATGGTGGTGCCCATGATCACGGCGTGGGGGTTTGCCTTGCGTTCGATGTCGGGGAAGTAGTCGGCGAGGATCAACTTGCCTTCTGGTTTGAGCGCAGCGAAGGCCCGTTCGATCAGGTGCTGAGCGCCCTTGGCTCCCTCGGTCCGGCAGACATGGCCGAGGACCACGATGTCGTAGTGGCCGTTTTCGATCTCCACATCGTGGAAATCTCCCGGCCGGAACTCACACCGGTCGGCAACCTCATGCTCGGTGGTCTTGGTCCGGGCGACGTCGATCACACCGGGCAGGTCATTGATGACAGCGGTGCCGTCGGGGCAGCCCTCGAGCATGGCGATGCCCCATGGGGCGCCGCCCGCACCGAGATCCAGGATCTTTGGTGATCGAAGTGCTGAATAGCGGATCTTGAGATCGGCCCGAGAGGCACACCGGTACATCGTGGTGAAGGTGCCCTCGACCAGGGGCACGTAGAACGCGGCCGCATCGTCTTCGATCGGGTTGGCTGGACGACCGTTGCGGACGGTGTCGGCCAGCGTGGTCCAGTTCTCGTGCGGCCCAGGAGCGACCGGAATCAGATCTGCCATCGTCGCGGGGCCGTCGGAGACGAGGTACCGCTTGGCGGTGTCGTTGAGCTCGTAGATGTTGTTGACCTGGTCGAGGCCACCGATCGCGACGACCCCGTCGAGCAGCGAGCGCAGATGATCAACGGGCAGGTTGGTGGCGTCGCTGATGGTCTCGACGGTGGCCGGGCCAATGCACTGGAGCTCGTCGAACAGGTTCAGTTCCAGAGCAGCCAGCAAGATGTAGTACCGGCCGAGTCCCTCGATGGCGGCCCACACCGGGGCAGCAGGAGGTGGCTTGTAGTCGGTCCACGGCCGGCCTTTGTGGGCCATGGTGTGGGTCTTCTTCAGTTCCGGATAGGGAGCATCCCGCGGTTCGAACATCAGGGCCGAAGGACGATCTTGCCGAAGAAGTCGCTGCTCAGCATCTTGTTCTGGGCTTCAGCCGCATCGGCGAGTGCAAATTCTGAATCGATGATGACCTCGAAGTCGCCAGAGCAGAAGGTGTCCCACGCTGGACCGAACTCCTCGGGACGATACGGGTCCGAGCCCATGATCTTGATGCCGGAATGGAAGAGATAGCCGAGCGAGGGGATCGTCGCTTCGTCGCCGGACGAATTGCCGCAGCAGACGAGGCGCCCGTGCACACCGAGACCGAAGAGCGACGGCCCGAAGAGAGCGGTGCCGACATGATCGAACACCATGTCGACTCCCTTGCCCTGAGTGATCTCGCGAGCGAAGCCAGCAACATCGCCGGTGCGGTTGTTGATGACGTGGTCGGCACCCAGAGCGAGGGCTCGTTCGCATTTCTCGTCGGTGCCAGCGGTGGCGAGCACAGTGACGCCGTGCTGCTTGGCCATTTGGATCGCGGCAGTGGAGACGCCAGAACCTGCGGCGTGGAGCATGAGCGTCTCGCCAGACTGCAGCTCGCCAACGTCGAAGAGGGCGTGGGCTGCGGTGAGGTAGCACGTGGGGAAGGTGGCGGCATGCTCGATGGGCATGTCAGCGGGCACGGGGTAGACGTGCGATGCGGGGACCAAACACTTCTCTGCATAACCACCGGCGACGGTGCCGCCGATGATGCCGAGATCGCCGAACAGATCGCCCATGCCCGTGAGCTTGGAGTTGTCAGCGACGCCAGCAAGCGACGGATCGACCACGACTCGGTCGCCAACGGCCACGTCGGTGACTGCGCTGCCGATTGCGGACACCGTGCCGGCGACGTCCATGCCAGCGATGTGAGGGAACGTGAAGCCAGGCATCTGGAACCAGCCGTTGCGTTGCACGACGTCGAGCCGATTCAGTGCGGTCGCCCCGACGTCGATGACGACGTCGCCAGGTCCGGGTTCGGGATCGGCGATGTCGGTGTACTGCAGAACGTCGGGTCCACCGGTCTCGGTGTAGAGCATGGCTTTCATGGCGTGCCTTCCTTGGAATCTGTGGAGGCGGAAGTGGTTACTTGAGGCCTCGGAGGAATGGTCGGGTGAGCGCAGCCGGCGGCCGCACCTTGTGAGCGAACAACGCCATGCCGGCGATGGTCACGAGGTAGGGGAGTGCCTGGAGCAGTTCGGTGTTGACCGACTCGACCCCGGCAGCAGGAAGCGAGAGCCGGAACGAAACCACGGCGCCGAACAGCAGGCAGCCCGCTACGGATCCCTTCAGCGTCCAGCCTCCGAAGATCACCGCAGCGATGGCGATGAAGCCGCGGCCGCCGATGATGGAATCGACAAAGCTGTTGACCGAGGTGAGCAGGTAGGCGCCACCGATGCCCGAGGTGATGCCAGCCAAGTAGATGGCCTCGCGTCGACGCTTGTTGACCTGAATGCCAGACACGTCAGCGGAGTTGGGGTCCTCGCCGACCGAGCGCACCTCGAGGCCCCAGCGAGTGCGGTACACGAGCCACCACACGAACGGGATCAGCGGGTAGATGAGGTAGAAGGGCCAGATCTGTCCGAACAGGGCGCCGCCGACGAGCGGGATGTCGCTGAGGATCGGGATCTCGACGACCTCGACACTGGACACCGCTGGCTCGAGTTCGTTGTCGAGGAAGCCGACCAAGCCGAGCACCAGAATGTTGATCGTCAACCCGACGACGAACTGGTCGGCAGGTAGACGGTGGCTCAAGTTGGCCTGCACTGCGGAGAGCACCAGCCCAGCAATTGCTCCGGCGATCAAGGCAACAGCCACCGAACCGGTGGCGTCGATGGCAACAGCAGCGGCGAACGCACCGCTGAGCAGCATGCCCTCGACAGAGATGTTGAGAGTTCCCGCTCGTTCGGCCACCCACTCGCCCGATGCGGCGAACAGCAGCAGGACAGCGCCGCGAGCAGCGCTCTCGTAGGTGATCGCGTTGGAGAGAATGTCCCAGACGGCGTTCATCAGACACGCTCCTTCGACGCGTTGACTGCTCGCCGTCGTTCACGGATGTAGAGCACGGCGGGCGGAATCAACAGGGCAAGCACGAGGAGCGCCTGGACGACATCAGTGATCTTGCGCTCGACGCCGGTCGCTGCGAGGAAGCCCGAGCCGGTTCGCAGCCCAGCAAACACGAACGCAACCACGATGGCCGAGACCGCTCGTTCCCGAGCGACCAGTGCGACGAGAAGTCCGGTCCAGCCGATGTTGGTCGAGAATCCAGGCACGAGCTGGTAGTTGCCGAAGTCGCCGCCTGCCAACATCGCAGCACCGGCGAGTCCGGCGAAACCGCCGGAGATCAGCATCGATGCCATGCCGTACCTGGTGGCCCCGACGCCGGCCCGCTGAGCGGTCCGGGGGTTCTGGCCGAGCATGCGCAGCCGGAAGCCGGGAACAGTGCGAGCAAGGACGAACGCGGTGGCTGCGGCCAGGGCAATGGCGAGAAAGACCGTCGTGGGGAACTCATTGCCGAACCACGTGATGCGAGGAAGACGGTTGTCGTCAGCCAGCTGCTCGCTGACCTGATTCCGGTTTGCTCGATCGCCAGCGGGGGCGAGCAAGAGCCATTCGTTTTTCAGCCCGTAGCCGACCGCAGAGCCAGCAACGGTGGCCAACAGCAGTGTGGTCAGCACTTCTGGAACACCCCGCCAGTACCGCAGGGCACCGGCGAAACCAGCCCAGATCGCGCCGCCGACGATGCCAGCAATACAGAGGCCCATGACCACCACAGGGCCAGGCCCGCCGAGCCTTGTTCCGACGTAGGTGGCGAAGGCAGCGCCGATGAGCAGCTGACCCTCCTGGCCGATGTTCACCAAGCCAGCTCGTGCACTGACGATCGTGCCGAGAGCAACGAGCAGGAGTGGAGCGGCAGCACCGAGAGTGAGCCCCCAGCGACCAGGATTGCGAACGCTGCCATCGAGCAGCGCGTTGAAGACGTCGGCAGCTGAGCCTCCGGTGACCGTCACGAGAATGCCGGCGAGCGCGAGAGCGCAGAAGATCGAGAGGGCGTAGAGGGTGATGACCTCGGAGACCACGAGGTGGCGGCCGCGCGCTGCAGCGCTGACTTCATCGGGGCTGTTCTCGGTGGGTTGGGCAACAACGTCGGTCACTGTGCTGCTCCGCCTTCGGCTTCATCGATGAGTGCGCCGCCCATGAGCAGGCCGAGACTCTCCAAGTCGACGTCTGCTCGGGACATCTCACCGGCGACCTTGCCTCGGCTGAGCACGACGATGCGGTCGGCAAGGTCGAGGATCTCTTCGAGCTCGGTGGAAATCAAGAGCACGGCAACACCGCTCGCTGCTGCGGCTCGGAGCTGTTCGGACATGTACTCGATGGCGCCGACGTCGAGGCCCCGAGTTGGCTGTGCAGCGACGAGCACCTCGGGTTGATTGGCCAGCTCTCTGGCGAGAACGACTCGTTGCTGGTTGCCGCCGGAAAGGGACCAGAGCGGGGCGTCGGGCCCTTGGCAACTGATCGAGTACTGGTCGATCAGTGCTTCGGCATGCTGCTTCATTCGTTTGCGGTCCATCACCCCGCCCGAAGCCACCCGCCCCGGCTCCGCCAGGAACAGATTCTCGGCAACGGTCATGTCGAGGACGCATCCAGAGTCGTGACGGTCTTCGGGAATGACAGCCACACCGGCAGCAGCCATGGCCCCAGCCTTGCCGGTCTTCACCTTGGTCCCGGCGACCGTCACTTGACCGCCATGGAGGTGCAGCAGGCTGGACATCAGATCACCGAGTTCGCGTTGACCGTTGCCTTCGACGCCAGCCACACCGAGGATTTCACCGGGACGGACGTCGAGCGAGAGGTCATCGAGTAGAACCCGACCATCCCCGCCTCGAGCGGTCGCGTCGCGAATCTCCAAAGCCACCGAACTGGCGCCAGGAACGGTCGCCTCAGCGTCCCGTTCTGGCGCCGGTTCTGGCAAGACGCCGAGAGCGGCGCTTTCACTTCGCAGCGAGACAGGGCGTCCGACCATGGCACGGGCCAATGATGCGGCGTCACTGTCGGCTGTGGCGATCCGTTCAACGACCTTGCCCTGCCGCATGATGGTGACGGCATCGGTGGCGTGGCGGATCTCGTCCAGTTTGTGGCTGACGAGGGCAACGGCCCGACCTTCTTCATCGACGACCCGGCGGAGTGCTTCGAACAGTTGCTCGGACTCGGCGGGTGTGAGGACCGAGGTGGGCTCGTCGAAGATCAGAACCTGGGGGTCTCGACGGAGACACTTGATGATCTCCACTCGCTGGCGCATGCCAGCAGGGAGCTCGCCGACGACAGCGTCGGGGTCGATCGTGAGGCCGTAGTGCGAGCTGAGGTCGCCAACACGGTCTCGAATTGCGGCAGGACGAAGCTTGCCGACATCGCCGAGCGCAACGTTCTCCCAGACGGTCAAGGCGTCGACCAAGCTGAAGTGCTGGTGGACCATGCCGATGCCCTGCGTGGCGGCGTCGATCGGGTCGTTGATCGTGGCGACCTTGCCGTCGATCTTGACCTGGCCTCCGTCGGGGATCACCAGGCCGATCAATACTTTCATCAGCGTGGACTTGCCAGCGCCGTTCTCACCAAGAACGCCGTGGATGCGGCCGCGATCCAACGTGAGGTCGACGGCGTCGCAGGCGACGACCGCACCGAAACGCTTGGTGATGTTCATCAGCTCGACCGCCGGCGGGCCCGAGGCTGTTGCCTCGAACCCGCCGCTATCGATGGATGGAGAAGGTGTCACGCTAGAAACGAGACGGCTCAGCCGCCTGCGTACGCCTCGCCTTTGATGGCACCGAAATCGCCAGCGAAGTCGCCGTTGGCGATCGAGGCGTAGACGGCGTCCATTGCTGCGGTTTGCTCATCAGTTGCGTCGCAGATCAAGGCGCCCGGCTCGGGATCGATACCGACACGGAAGACCTTGATTTCGCCTTCCTTGACGTCGCCGCTGAGGATCTGCGGGAAGATGGCGCTGACGTAGTCGCCACCATCAAAGCGGGCGGCAATGCTGTAGTCGAGTTCCTCATCAGCGTCACAGACACTGGAATCGCCAGCGCTGGTGGTGATGAGGCCTGCAGCTGAGGCTGCTTCGACCACTGGGCGGTGCGCTCCACCGAGGTACGGCACCACGGCTCCGGCGCCACCGTCGATGGCGTTGTTCAGTGCTTCGGTGGCGTTGGCCACGTTGTCGAAGTCGAACGGGAAGTCGCCGGTCGGGACGTAGGTGACGGTGAGGTCAGGGTTGGTGTTGGTGAGGCCGAGTGTGAAAGCGAGCAAGAACTCGTTTTCGAAGCCGAGCTCACAGCAGCCGAGGAACGCGACCTCGGTGCTGTCGCCGCCCTCCATCAGCAGAGCTGTGGCAACACCGGTGGTGTAGGCAACTTCAGAACCATCGTCGAGGCTTTGGGCCAGGCCGGGGGTGTCGGGGAAGCCAGCACCACAGTTGCAGTACCAGAACACATCGGCGTACTGCTCGGTGAGGTCACCGAGCGGCTCGGCAATCTCGGACGCACCGACGATGACGATGTCGACCTGAGCAGCGAGGTCGCCGAGAGCCGTTGCGGCATCGGCAGCTTCGATCTCATCAACCACGATCACGTCGTTGAAGCCATTGTCGACCGAGACCTGTGTCGCGGCGTCGACCACGGCTTGGTAGTAGGCGCCATCATTCGCGGGACCAGCAGCGGCCACACCAATCGTGATGGAGCCGTCACCATTGGCATCGAACTCCGCCACCATGTCGTCCATGGCAGGAGCTTCGTCCTCCATGGTGTCGCCCTCGGTCGTTGCTGGTTCTTCATCAGCACCGTCGGCCTCAGTGGTGTCGGTGTCTCCACCGGTGTCTGTTGCTTCTTCGGCGTCACTACTGCAAGCAGCGGCAACCATCATCAGCGCAAACAACAGCGCAAGGAACTTCTGGACATGTTTAGGCATTGCTCTCTCCCCTTTTGTCTTTCGAGTGGCACGGCTCTGTATTCACAGAGCCACGAATGGTCATTGCTGTCACGGCTGGGGCCAGGCGTTGCGATAACGCTGGACCAACCATCGGTTGAACTGGATGTGGCTTTCCTCTTGCCACGAGTAGCGACCCCGCGGAGCGAAGCGTGAACGCAACCCTCGTTGTACCTTCGTCGTGGCGTCTTGGTCTTGATCGACGAACACCTGCACCCCGGCGTCGGACAACGCCATCTTCTGTTCGAAGAGCGGGTCCTCGAGTGACGATGGGTGGAAGATGTAGCCGATCTCGACATCGATGGTCTCGGGCCCGGTTGGGCGCACGAGGAAGAAGAAGCACTGATCTGGGGCGGTGCCGAAGCACAGCGTTGGTGGCATCAGCGCAAAAGTCGAACGGTTGCGCTCTTCGTCGGTCAGCCCTGGGAAGATCTCCATGATCGCTCGGTGTGTTGCGTTGAAGCCTCCGTCTTGATGGGTGTAGCCGGCAGTGCGGAAGATCACATTCGAATCGTCGTCCCACGGAACGGGGAACTCGGTCATCGATGAAGGACAGAAATCCTGGACGAACTGGTGGAGACGGTTGGCGTGGTATCCGTCGTTGAAGTTCTCGAACATCACCTTCCAGTTCCACGGCAAATTCTCCAGAGTGAATGTGCCAGGACAAATCGCATGTTCGAGGTCGTAGTTGTGAACGAAGGGTGAATAGCGATCGAGGGTGGGTGTCAGTGCTTCGGCCTCGTTGTCGAAGTTGACGAAGACGAAGCCCAGCCACTCCTCGACCTTGAGGTTCGGCAGCCCATGGTCGGCCTTGTTGAAGTCCTCGGTGCGTTCCATGGCGGGAGCGCCCAGGAGACGCCCGTCGAGGCCATAGTTCCAGTGGTGGTACGGACACTTGAAGGTCGAGTTGTTGCCCTCGCCTTCGCATACTTGCATGGCTCGGTGCTGGCAGACCGCAGACATCGCCCGAACATCACCCGCCTTGTCACGGGTGACGATGATCGGCTCACCGACGATGTCGACGGTGAACCAATCGCCTACGTTCGGGATGCGTTCGGCTCGGCCAACGCACAACCACTCCTTCATGAAGAGCGCTTCGACTTCAAAGTCGAGGAACTCTCCAGAGGTGTAGAGCTCGGGCGGCAATGTGGTTGCCGTGGACACGTCGTCGATCGATCGATCGAGGTCACCGAGCAGTGGGCCCGTGAGCATCGACGGAGAGTTCAGGGACACGGGAGTTTCGACAATGTCGGTCACGATGCGGAGACCTCGTCTTTCGCTGGAGTCGTTGGAGAAGGGATTGGATCTGGATCGGTGTTCAGGGTGAGCCCGTCGCGAAGCACGAAGGTTCGGATCTTGCCGACGCTCGTGCGGGGCAATTCGTCGAGGAAGGTGATGTCTCGGGGCTGCTTGGCTTTGCTCAGTCGGGAGGCGCACCATTCCAGCAGGTCATCGGTCGTTGGTGGATTCGAGGTGTCACTGGCGACCACAAAGGCGACGGGAACTTCGTCGCGGATCGGGTCAGGTGCTCCGACCACGGCGGCTTCGAGAACGGCTGGGTGGGCGCTGAGAATTGCGGCAACTTCGACGGTCGACACATTCTCGCCAGCCACTTTCAACACATCGGAGCGCCGCCCATCGAAGAAGAACCGACCATCGGCATCGCGGGTTGCTCGGTCACCAGTGCGGAACCAACCGTTGCGAAAGCTCGCTGCGGTGGTGTCGGGGTCGTCGAGGTAGCCAGCGAAGAGTGTGAGGCCGGGCGCGCCGCCAACAACCACCTCGCCGACGATGTCGGGTTCGACCGAGTTGCCCTCGGGATCGTGGAGATCGACGGTGCAACCCTGCGTGACGAAGCCCATCGAGTCGGGGCGGGTGTCGGTGGCGCTGTCGCTGAGAACAGCGGGGATGGTCTCGGTCATGCCGTACAGCTGACGAGGGCGTACTCCGAGCCATTCGCTGATGGTTTCGTACTGGTCGTTGGCCAGGTTCTGAGCGAACCAGCAGTGGCGAAGCTTCAATCCGTCGACGGGGCCACCACGGGCCAGGATCATTCGCATGGGAGCAGCGAACAAGCTGGCGCACGTCGCTCCGTGACGGGCGACCTGGTCCAGGAACTTGCTCGCCGAGAACGTATGGATGAGCGCTACCGAAGCGCCGGCCCAGATGGCCGACGCAAAGGAGTAGTACTGCGCATTCGCGTGGAAGAGCGGGAGCACGACGATCTGCCGATCGGTGTGGGTCAGCGCTGCGGCCTCGGCCATGACCTTGCCGGCGAAGGCGTAGTTGGCCTGGGTGATCTCGACGCCCTTGGGTCGCCCGGTGGTGCCGCTGGTGAACATCACCGCAGCAAGATCAGTCGGCGCAGGTGCGGCCCAGTCGGCGAATTCGGGATCGGCACCGTCGCTGACGGTGGCACCGCAGTCCATGGCATCGTGGAATCGGGTGACACCTCGAGCGGCTTCATCGACTTCGATCACCGTGAGATCGGAAGGCGCTGCAGCTCGGTACGTGTCTGATCTGTTCGTCGAACAGAAGCCGACCGTTGGCCCGGTACGTTCGATGTGGTCAGCCAGTTCGCCGACGGTCCCCATCGGATCACTCGGGATGATGGCGGCGCCGAGACGGTTGGCTGCGAGCCACACGGCGATGAAGGTGGGGCAGTTCGTGAGTGCGAGATGCACGGTCGCACCCTCGGCGACGCCGACCTCTCGAAGATGCGAGGCGACCTGAGCAACCTCGCGATCGAAGTCGCTGTACGTCCACTCGCTCACATCGCCTGACGGTCCCTCGAACACGAGGAACGACAAGCTGGCATGGGACGCAACAGCCTCGGCCCAAGCCGCTGAGAAGGTCAGCTGGGCAGAAGTCGTCGGCTCATGCTCGAGCTGGGTGGACGAGGACGACACGGCTACTCGGAGCTTCCGTAACCGCCGCCACCGGGCAGTTCGAGACGGATCACGTCCTCACCGGTGAGGCTGATGCGGGCCTGGGTCGTCACGGCTTCCCCGTTGACCTTGAAGCTGCCGGCGTCGCCCGCCTCGCCGCCGAACACACCAAGGGGTGGGTCCGAGAGACGGCTGGTGACTGCGTTGAGCTGCCACGCCCGTTCGGTGTCGACCGAGAACTCGATCGCTTGGCCGAGGCCGCCGACTTGAGCGCCAGCGCCGCCGGATCCTTCGCGGAGCGACTTCTCGTGGAAGCGAATGGGAGCCGAGGCTTCGACGACTTCGATCGGCACTGCGGAGATGCCGGTCGGGTACGAGCAGGCACTGAGGCCCGGCTTGGTCGCTCGGGCGCCGACGCCACCGGCGTAGGTGAACATGGCAGTGATGAACGGCGAGCCGTCGGGGTGGTTGCCGTTGACTTGCATGGTCCACACTGCGCCGGAACCTTCCGCCATCGAGGCCTCTGGGCGGATCTGGGCGAGCGCCTTGAGCAGCGCATTCGGAAGGAACATGCCAACCACGTGGCGTGCGGTTCCCGGCTGTGGCGGGATGGCGTTGACGATCGACCCTTCCGGGGCGTTGACCAGAATCGGAGCGAGGCTGCCGTGGTTGTTCGGGATGTCGGGGTTGAGAACCGACCGCACGGTGAAGGTCGTGTAGGCGTGGGTGTAGTTCATCACCACGTTGATGCCCCACGGCGAAGCGTCGGAGGTGCCCTCGTAGTCGACGGTGATCTCGCCCCGGTCCGGGTCGACGGTCAGAGCGCAGACGATGTCGATCTTGTCGCCATCAGCTAGATCGAGGATGGCACTGGCGTTGTAGGTGCCGGCTGGAAGCTCGCTGATGCTCTTGCGAGTGGCAGCTTCGGAGCGGGTGATGATCTCGTCAGCGAGACCTTCGATGTCGCTGAGGCCATGGGCCTCGCACAGCGTGTTCAGCCGTTGAGCGCCGATCTCGCCTGATGCCATTTGGGCATGCAGATCGCCCGCCATGTGGTCGGGCTGGCGGACGTTCGACATGATGAACTTCCACACGTCGTCGTTGCGCTCGCCCAGCTTCATCAGCTTGCAGATGGGGATCCACAGGCCTTCTTCGAACACGTCACGACCGCCAGCGCCGATGCCGTAGCCGCCCACGTCGGTGTGGTGAATGGTGGAACCGAAGAGGGCGATGACCTTGCCATCACGCCACGCCGGCACCAAGACGGTGACGTCGAGGAGTTGGCCAGCGGTCTTGTAGGGATCGTTGGTGATGAGCACGTCGCCGGGCTCGAGGGTGTCGACGGGGTACTCGTCGAGCATCTTCTGGGCACCAATGGCGAGTGAGTTGATGTGGCCGGGGGTGCCCGTGACCGCTTGGGCCACCATGCGACCGCGACGGTCGAACACAGCGTTGGCGAGGTCGCCCGCTTCTCGCACGATGGGGGAGAAAGCAGAACGCTGAAGAGCGCGAGCTTGCTCGTTCACGGTGGAGATCAGCGACTGCCACAAGATCTCGAGTTCGATCGGGTCGAACGATCCTCCATCGCTGGAGTGATTGGGACGCTCTTCGACAACGGTCATGCGGTCTCGCTTTCGTTGTTGTTTGTGCTGGTGCTGCTCGTGCGGGTGGCGGCAGTCCGACGTGCAATGAGGCTGCCGTCAGTAGCGACTTCGACACTCCAGCCTGGTCGGATCACCGAGGTTGTTTCACGTTCTTCGACCACCGCAGGGCCGACGAACGTGGCGCCGGCACCGAGATCGGCTCGGGCGTAGACCGGGGCGTCGACAGCGGCGACACCGCGACTGAAGATCATGGGTCGGCTGCTCTTCGGCGTTGGAGGACCGTCGGCAGGGGCAAGCGTTTGATCGGGTTCGACCACCGATGTGGTGGCTGACGCCGAAAGGCGCCAGGTGATGCCTTCGACGGCGACATCGGGGATGGCCATGCCATAGATGCGCTTGTACTCGGCCTCGAATGCTGCCGTCACCTCTGCTGCGGTGGATGGCCAGTCATCGCCTTCACCAACCCAGATCGTGACCTCGTTGCCTTGGCCCGAGTAGCGAGCATCAACGCCGTAGCGGAACACCACAGCGTCGTCAGGCACTCCGGCGGCCGACAGAACCCGACGGCCCTCGGCTCGGAGCTCGTCGAGCAGAGCATCGCGCTCGGAATCATCCATCGTGGTCAACACTCGGGGCATCGATCGAGCCAGGTCGATGCGGACCGGTGACACGAGCGTGCCGAAGGCCGAGAGCACGCTGGCGTTCACGGGGAAGATCACGGTTTCGGCGTCGAGAAGCTCGGCCACACCGCACGCATGAACGGGGCCAGCACCGCCGAAAGCGATCAGGGGAACGCCACGGAGATCAACGCCCATTTCCACGCCGTGCATGCTGGCCGCAGCGGCCATGTTCTGATTGACGACCTCATGGATACCAGCAGCGGTGTCGATCATCTCGAGGCCGAGGCCGTCAGCGATGACCTGGGCTGCAGACGCTGCCAGGGACGGATCCAGCGGCATGTCGCCGCCGAGGAACGCAGCGGGGTCGAGCAGTCCGAGTAGGACGTCAGAGTCGGTGACCGCCGGGATGGTGCCGCCCTGGCCGTAGCTGGCAGGGCCCGGATCAGCGCCGGACGATTCCGGACCGACCTTCAACAAGCCGAACTGGTCGATACGGGCGAGGCTTCCGCCACCAGCACCGATCTCGACGAGATCGACCGAGGGAACCGAGACGGGGAAGCCCGATCCCTTCTTGAAGCGGTAGGCCCTGGCGACTTCGAAGGTGTTGGTGAGCTCGGGTTCACCGTGCTCGATCAGACATGCCTTGGCCGTGGTGCCGCCCATGTCGAAACACAGAAGGCGCTCGACGCCGAGACGACGGGCGAACCAACTGCCGGCGAGTGCGCCAGCAGCCGGACCGGACTCGACCAGACGGATGGGGCCTTGGGCCGCGTCATCAGCGGAGACAACGCCACCGTTGGAGAGCATCATCAGCACACCGCCGCCGAAGCCCTCGGAGCGCAACCACGCCTGGAGTTCTTCGAGATACGGGCCGATGACCGGCATCGTGGCGGCGTTGCACGATGTGGTGACCATGCGGGGGTACTCGCGAATCTGAGGCGAGACCTCAGCCGAGATGCAGACCGGGACACCGAGAGCGGTCCGGAGATAGTCGGCCACGATCTGTTCGTTGGCAGAGTTCACGTAGGAGTTGAGCAGGCAGATCGCCACGGCCTCGACGCCTGTCTCGCGCAGTTGGTCAGCGAGCGCAGCAAGCGACGCTTCGGTCGGAGCGGTGAGGACGTTGCCCTGCGCCGTTGTGCGTTCGTCGAGTTCGAAGGTGAGATCGCGCGGGATCGGGGGAGCGGGGAACTCGATCTGGAGGTCGTACATGTCGTAGCGATGCTCGTCACGGATCAACAGCGTGTCGCCGAAGCCCTTGGTGGTGACGAGGCCGGCCCGACCGGTCTTGCCCTCGATCAGCGCGTTCGTGATCAAGGTGGTTGCGTGGACGATCGGTGCCGTGATCTCGCTGGGCGTCACACCGGCCTTCGCCAGGAGCTGGGTCACGCCAGTGCGGACGCCATTGAGCGGAGCGCCGGGAGTGGTGAGCGTCTTGTCGACGACCACGCGGCCGCTCTCGCCGTCCAGAAGAACGACGTCGGTGAATGTGCCGCCGATGTCGACGGCCAATCGCCAGTCAGCCATCAGGCTGCGCCTTCGGTGCTCGCAACGAGTGGTTCTTCCATCAGATCAGCACGCGGTGGTGAAAAGACGTCGAGGATCCAGCACTCGTTGAGTTCCTCGTCACCGACGAAGACGCTCTGACCGTGCCACACACCGGGAGGTGCGAGGTAGGCCTGGTTGACGCCGATGACGTCACGGCTCTCGTCGGTGTCGTCGTCGCCGATCCGGAAGTCGAGTGCGCCGCGCACGATGATGCCGAGTTGCTCGTGCTCGTCGTGCTTGTGCAGGAACGAACCCTCTGAGCCGCCAGCGATACGCCAGAAGCAGAGTTGGAGGTTGTCTCCGGTGATCACGCGACGGCGGAAGCCGGCGCGATCAGTTTCTCTGAACTCTTCGTCCTCGAAGAAGTGGCAGTACTGGTTGGCGAGATTCATGATGACGACTCCATGAGAACTGTGAACTTTTTCAGATCGGCGTCGAGGTCCAGCGGGCGAACGATCGCCTGGTGCTCCTCTTCGCCCCAGAACTCCGGCGGAACGAGCCACATGACTTCGAACTCGAGCCCGTCGGGGTCCTTGCAATAGAGACTCTTGTTGACGCCGTGGTCTGAAGCGCCGGCGAGTGAGCCAGCCGCTTCGAGCTTGTCTCTCATGGCGGCGAGATCGGCGAGCGTCGGCACTTCCCAGGCAATGTGGTACATGCCCACTGTGGACTGACCGGCCTGCGACGGCCCGGCGCCCGAGCCGATGGTGAAGAACGCGATGTCGTGGTGGTTCTCGGACTTGGGAGCCCGCATGAATGCGTACTGGCCGGGGGCTTCGACGACGTTGATGAAGCCGAGCACTTCTTCGTAGAACTCGCGATGGCGACCCGAGTCGCGAACGTAGAGAACGGCGTGGTTCATTCCTGAGATACTCATGCGTTGCTTCCTGTCTGGGTCTCTGAAGTAGAGCTCGCTGATGCAGCGGTTGAAGCGTGGCCGATCAACTCGGCGAAACGGCGTCGCCATTCGACTGACGGCTTGTCTGACTGCACGTTGGCGAGACCGACACGGTCGAGCGGCAACGTGCCAGGGATCTGTTCGAGCATGACCTTGTCCTCGGCGCCGATGGCCCGATCGAACACGATGGTCTCCTCGGCATCGAGACTGTGGTCGTCGTTGCGCCACACCACGAAGGTGAACAGTGAGTTGGTGTCATCCACGGGTGTCGAAGAGAGCAACAAGATGTGCTCCAAGCCGTCTTCGTACCTGATCGTGGATCGAACGAGGAAGGGGAGATGGAAGCCGGTCGACATCTGGCGATGGACGATGTCGTCGGTGCTGCCGCTGATTGCTTGTGCTTCTTCGGGGTTGCTGGCGTCGACCTCGTAGGCGTAGCCGAAGAAGTCGTCATCGAGTTGGCTGAGTTCGACCTTCGCCACGACGGGATCTTGAGCGCCGCCGAAGGTGCCGATGTGGACATACGGGAAGTGGCTGACGTCCATGAAGTTGTCGACCATGCGAACCGCCGAGACCGACCAGGGCTCGATGCCGGTGTTGATCCGGCGAAATGCGGGGTCGTCCTCCCAGGGCATGGCGGCCAGAGGTTGCGATGGAGTGCCGGGGCAGATCCAGACCAGGCCGTATCGCTCCTCGACGCTGACGCAGGGCAGATGAGCCGTGGGCGGAACGGCGGCACCGGAACCAGACGAAGGGATGTCGACACAATGACCTTGGTCGCTGAAGCCCCAGCCGTGGTAGACGCATGTGAGCGTGCCATCGGTAACCGTGCCGATGGACAGCGGGGCTTCGCGATGCGGGCATCGATCAGGTGCGGCAACCAGGCTGCCGTCGGTGGAGCGCCAGATCACGAAATCGCTGGCGAGGAGGCGGACGCCGAGCGGGCGTTGTTCGCTAGCCGAGGAATCGACGTCGGCAGTTTCGGCGACTGGATACCAACAGTCTTGGAGAGCTGCTCTCTCGACGAACGACGACATGCCTTGTCCTTCTCCCTTGTGTGAGTTACAGCAGGTATCGACCTGCTTGGTCTGACCAACTGACCATACGGGAAAAACAGGAATCTGTCGAAGTGCTTGTTCGCTGTTCACACTCCGTTCAAACTCAACCGCCCTGCCAGGCGATGCCGAGGAGCGTGTTGGTCAGGCGAGATCCGAGACCATCGAGTGCTCGACGTCGTCGAGATGCTTGATGGACTCATCTCGGCAGCGATCGGTGTCGCCGGCAACGAACGCTTTGGCGATCGCTCGATGAGCGGCGGAGGACTCGGCCACGATTCGCTGCACTTCTTCGCGGTTCTGCTCGGCTCGAAGCAGTGTGTCGAACTCGTGTGAGCGGAAGAGCTGGTCGAGGACCTTGCCGTAGAGCTCGATCAAGAGGGGGTTGTTGCAGCTCGCTGCGATGGTCGTGTGGAACTCGCGATCCAGGCGGCGGAAGTCGTCGAGTTCGAGGTCCTCGTCGAAGTGGCGAGCAAGATCAGCCACTCTGGCCCTTGCCTCATCGTCGGCTCGACACGCAGCCAGTTCGAAGATCGGCACCTCGAGGAGGCGGCGCGTCTCGAAGAGATCGGAGACGAACGAGGTGTGAGCGGCCTGTTGTTCGACTTGGACGTCGGGCAGGTGTTCAGCGACATAGGACCGATTGCCGCGCCGTTCGACGACGCCCATCGACACCAAACCCTGCATGGCTTCCCTCACCGAGGTCCGAGCAACGGCGAATTGTTCCGACAGCGCTCGTTCTGACGGCATCTGGCTGCCGGGGGCGAGCTCGCCGGTGGTCATGCGGTGCAGGAGTTGAAAGCGGATCTGGCCGCTGACGGTTTCCCGTGAGATCGGTTCGAAGGGTGGTGGTTGCGTCATGGGTTTTGGTTTGTTGGTAGGACCAACAAACCAAAACTCTAGCCGTGAGTGGGTCAGCAGTGCTGAACCCAGTGGTCTGACCGTCGGACCGGTGGTAGTTTCTGATCCACAGACAGCGCATCCCGCGACCTCCGGAGACGTCATGACCGACAGCACGGCGAGTGAAACCACCCCCACGTATTCGCTTCATCCGAGCGAACCGCGCTGGACCCACATGGCGTTGCGGGTCAGCGACATGGACGCGACCATTGCCTGGTACGAAGAGTTCACACCGCTGGTGCTCATCGATCGCCGCGAGGACGATCAGGGCTACGGCGGCTGGTTGGGTATGCCGGGTGAGACCAACAACCCCTTCATCCTCGTTCTGGCCCAGTTCTTCCCTGACAAGGACCCGTTCGGTGCAGCTCCCATTGCGACGCTGGCTCCGTTTGCCCACCTCGGCATGGAGATGCCGAACAAAGAGGACATCGACGCCATCGCCGAGAAGGCCAAGGCGGCGGGATGTCTCGGGATGCCTCCAACGATGATGCCAGCACCCATTGGCTACATCACGATGTTGAAGGACCCCGATGGCAACACGATCGAGTTCTCGTGGGATCAAGGCGTGTACGCCACGCTTGCCGAGCGCTGGAAGAACTGAACTGAACTGCAAGCGCTTGTAGTCAGCGGTTGTTCAGGGCAGCGCTGGCAGAACCTCAGTGCCCATCAATTCGATGGCCTTCTGCAGGTCTCCGACTGGCAGGGCCCCCACGTCCATCAAGAAGTTGTGACGATCGAGTCCGAGCATCTCATTGATCTCGCTGATCCGGTCGACGACCTCGGCTGGGCTTCCGCAGATGGCCGGCCCCGTGATGAGGTCATCGAACTCGGTCGACCGGCCAAAGCTCTTCCGGTCAGTCAGGGCGAACTGGACGTAATGATCAAGATGGGCCCGCCATTGCGCCTTGGCCTGCTGGCTTGTCTCCGCAACATGGAGGTAGCTCGGGAACCCAACCCGAGGCGCGGTGTTGTTCTCGGTGTCGGGCTGGAAGTGTGAGCGGTAGTGGTCGACGACTTCGAGGTAGTCAACGGGCCACTTGAACAAGCTCGGCAAATGGAGCGGCAGGCCGAGCTCGGCGGCAAGGCCAGCAGAAATGGTGGACAGGCCGCCCCCGATCCAGAACGCTTGGCCAGGCTTTTGGATCGGTCGGGGCTCGATACGAACTGCATCGAGCGGGCTTCGGAAGTCGCCCGTCCAGGTCACGCTTTCCTCGGTCAGAAGGCGCAGGACCAAGCGGAGATGTTCGTCGAAGATGGGGCGGAGTTCTTCGAAGTCCTCGATGCCGAAGGCCTGCGCTGTCGATTGGGACACGCCGCGAGCGAAGGTCGCTTCGGCGCGGCCATTCGACAAGACATCGAGCACAGCGAACGCTTCGGCGTATCGAACAGGATCACGCTTGGCGAGCAACGTGACCGATGTGCCGAGGCGGATCGTGGTGGTACGAGCGGCGACGTAGGCCAGCATCAGTTCCGGGGCCGGGAGGATGTAGTCACTGAAGTGATGTTCTCCGACGCCGAAAACGTCGAAGCCCGCTGACTCGGCCAGGACTGCTTGGTCGGCAATGGCGTTCAGGCGGCTGGCTTGGGTGACCGCCATTGAACCGTCGGGTGGGGAGAGGTGATCGCACAAGCTGATCACTCCGTATTCGACCATGGCGGGGAGCCTACGCACTTCGCCCCGGCCCGCCCATTCCTGTCGCTCCGGCCTGGTCCACTCCAAACCCAGTTCATCGGGTGTGGCGTGTGAGGTTCAGGCCTCGAGAACCGCGACGCCTTCGATCTCGACGAGTGCGGCATCAAGGAAGAGCGACTGCACCCCGATCAAGGTGATCGGCACGAGCGGCAAGCGGGTTGATGCCCCGCCCAGCCCGGCGAACAGCTCTGGCTGCATGGCTTCGGTCCAGCCGACGATGTAGATCGTGATCTTGGCCAGATCCTCCGGCCCTGCATCTGCTGCGATCAGAGCCTCGATCAGGTTGTTCATCGCCTGGCTGGTCTGAGCGGCAAGACCCTCGGCGAGCGCTCCGCTGTTCTCGCTACCGATCTGGCCGGACAGGTGCACGACTCGCCCGGCTGGTCCGATGGAGATGTGGCTGAATCCCGCCGGTGCGGGCAGGGAGGCGGCGTTGCGGAGTTCGATCGTCATGACGATTGGCTAGCAGACGGACGCCGGAACATCGAACGAGCTCGTCTCGCAGCGGTTTCACCACCTGGCGCAAGATGATCGAAGATCGACGCTTGCGCCGCTCGCCGGATGAGGTCAATGGACGCACGATGAATGCATGACTTCAACGCACCCGTTCGCCTGCATCGAGCGCCCGCTCGAACGAGCTCGTCGTCCCGGACGCCCCGTGATCCATGTTGTTCATCGACGAACGAACTGGTGCGGCGAGCAACTCGGGTTTGCCGCAGGCGAACACACGCGCCGAAGCGCCGGGCTTGCCGGGGGTTCAGTTGTTGCAGGGTTCTCGGCGGCCGGATGGTTCGCCATAGGAGCCTCGATCAGCGAGACGATTCGGCCTGGTGGTGGCGTGGGCTCGGCCGCTGGGTTGGAAGATTCGTAGTGTGCGATCAGGTAGGAGTTTGATCGCCCACTGGCCTTCGTGGACCGAGTGGTGGTGTCGACTGCAGAGCGGCACGAGGTTGTCGAGATCAGTGAGACCGCCGTGTTTCCATTCAGTGATGTGGTGGGCTTGACACCAGCTGATTGGTCGGTCGCAATTGGCCCATCCGCAGGTGGAGTAGATGGCTTTGAGGGCGGCCCATTGATGATGGGTGGCCGTGCGGTACTGACGGCCGACATCGATGGGTTTACCTTCGGCGTCGAGTCTGACGCTGCGGACGTTGGCGTCGCAGCACAGCCGTTTGATGGTTTCGAGTGCGAGTTCGCGGCCGTCGACGGTTTCGCGAACGGTGTGGTCGTGGGGGCCGTTGAGGATTGTGTTGGCGTCGACGATGACGGTGATGTCGGCTCGGCCTTTGATGCCGTTGCCGTGTGAGACGAGTTCGATGAGTGCGAGTGCGTCGAGGTGTGGTCCGAAGGTGACGTCTTCGCCCTCGGCTTTGGCCTGCTTGGCCATGGCGGCTGCTTCGCTGGCGATGGCATCGGTCAGGCGAGTGAGGAGTTCAGGGTCGAATTGGCCTCGGACTTGACCCATGCCGTTGCGGTCGGTCCATGACCGGAACTCTGCGGCGGCTCGTTGCCTTTGGGCGGTGGCCAAGCCGTGGTCATTGGTGATTTGATCAGCGAGCCGGCGGACCTGTTTGTTGAATGCGTCGACAGGGGAGCTGCCGCTGCGGTTGACGAGGTCGCCGGCGCATTGATCGAACAGTTCTCGGAGTTGGGGTTCGATGCTCTTGCGGGCCCGGTCGAGGGCGTCGAGGTGTTCGCCTCCGATGTCGCCGTTGTCGAGAGCGTCGCCAGCTTCAGGGATGTCCTTCGCGGTGCGGGAGCGGTTGGTGTCTGAGCGGGCGGCCTTGTTGGAAACGTCACCTTGGCCGCTGAATGTTTCGGATGCGTCAGGGCCTGCGTTCGTTTTGGCCAGCTCGTCGCTGCGTTGCCCGATCTTGACCTTGATGGCGGTGAGGGCTCGTTCGCTGCGGCGGATCTCGGCCATCAAGGAGGTGATGTTGTTCGACGTCAAGTCGGACGCAGAGAAGGAGGTGTTGCGCTGCTGTAGCTGTTGCAGTGTGGCGATGATCGGGTCCACGGCATCCTTCTGGGTCGATTGTACCAAACACACGTTCGTAGTCAAGCACTAAATAAAGTAGTTTAAAATTAGATGGCAGTAATTAACCTCAGCCTTGGTTCGAATTCCCCCGCCCAGCGATAGGGGCGATCCCCGATGCGGCGGCCCAGGTCACCGGATCACGGTGGACAGATGTCGACCAAGCCCATCCCAAGCGAAACCATCGAGTCACTGCGAGCCGGTTCAACGAACCTCGATCTGCTCCGTGGGTACCTCCGGTCCAATCCAGTCGCTGGGCTCGGTGTGCGGCCGCCTTCGTTGCGATCAACGGCCTGGGCTCTCGCCCCGATCTATGCAGTGCTGGCACTCGCCCTTGGTTTGGGCACGGGGATTCTTGAACCGGGCTGGCCATCGATCGGCGAAGCGCTCATCCGACCGATTGGACTCTTGCTGTTCCCGGCGTTGATCGAGGAGTTCGTGTTTCGCGGAATCCTGCTGCCGCGATCACTGATCGATGCGAGTTGGCAGCGGCAGTGGGGAGCCATTGGTCTTTCCACCGTGGTCTTCGTGCTCCACCACCCGATGAACCACATCTTCATCGGCTTCACCGACACGTCGCTGTTCATTGATCCGGGCTTCCTCGTGATCGTGGCGGTACTTGGCGTTACGTGCGGGTTCGCCTACCTGCGGTCGGGCTCGCTCTGGGTGCCGATCGCCATCCACTGGGCAACCGTCGTTGTCTGGAACCTGTTTCTCGGTCGTTGAGTGCGGTCTACGTTGGCGTGATGTCCGACCCCAAAGCTGAGCTCGTCGAACCGCTCGCGAAGTTGAACGACGCCGTTCTGTCGAAGCTCGAAGGTCTTGGCGAATATGATCTGCGGCGTCCGATGACTCCAACTGGCACGAACCTGCTCGGCATCGTGAAGCACCTCGCCAGCGTGCAGGCCGAGTACTTCGGCGATGTGTTCGGCCGACCGTGGCCCGAGCCGATGCCATGGCTTGGGGAAGGGGCCGAGATCAATGACGACATGTTCGCTACCGCTGATGAGGCGAGTGCCTGGGTGCTCGACCTTTACCGCCAGTCATGGGCGCACGCGACCGAGACGATCGCGAGCGCAACCCTTGATGACGTCGGCGAGGTGTCCTGGTGGCCCGAGGAGCGACGGCACCCAACGCTGCGAGCGGTCGTGCTGCACATGACGGCGGAGACTGCCCGTCACGCCGGCCACATCGACATCGTTCGTGAGCTCATCGACGGAGCCGCTGGCAGGTTCGCAGGCGATGCGAGCATCGCAAGTGACGACGAAGTCGATTGGCCCGCCTACACCGCGAAGGTCGAGGCGGCTGCCCGTCAGGCGCCTGACCCCATGGTTGTCTAGGGCAACCTCACGGTACTGAGGTCACCGTCGCCTGACGGCGGCCACGCCAGCACCGTTCACATTGCGGAAACAAATGGGAAACACGTCGGACTCACGCTGGCGGCAACCTTTCGTCGTTCTGTTGTGACGACGAAAGGTTCCTGATGGACACCGGTGACAATGCGTGGATTCTGATCTCGGCAGCCCTGGTGCTGTTCATGGTGCCTGGCCTGGCGTTGTTCTACGGCGGCATGAGCCGTTCGAAGAACATGCTCAACATGCTGATGATGAACATGATCTGTCTCGGAATCATCCCGATCATCTGGTACCTCTACGGCTACTCCCTCAGCTCCACCGGCACGAACCAGTTCATCGGCACCTTCGACAACATCTTGTTGCGTGACATCAGCGGAGCTGCACTGCGAGACGTCTTCTTCGCCCTGACCTTCGCCTCGATCACCCCCGCCCTCATCTCCGGCGCGGTGGCCGATCGCATGAAGTTCTCGGCTTGGGTGATCTTCGTTCCCGTCTGGTTCACGCTGGTCTTCATTCCAGCCTGGGCGTGGGTCTTCCGCTTCAACGGCGACGACGGGGCCGAGAGCGGCTTCCTCAACATGCGGGGCAGCCTCGACTTCGCTGGCGGCACCGTTGTGCACGTCGCCGCTGGCGCTAGCGCACTGGCCCTGGCCATCGTGCTCGGCAAGCGCAAGGGTTGGCCGAAAGAGCCGATGCTTCCGCACAACCTCCCATTCACCATGATCGGCGCTGGCATCCTCTGGTTCGGTTGGTTCGGCTTCAACGCCGGATCTGCGTTCGCTGCTGACAACATCGCCATCCAGGCGTTCGCCAACACCTTCATCGCTGGTGCGGCCGGCATGCTCGCCTGGCTTGCCGTTGAACGCCTTGTCGACGGCCACGCCACCTCACTTGGTGCCGCATCCGGCATCGTCGCTGGCTTGGTCGGCATCACGCCGGGCGCCGGTTTCATGGGCGTCAACGGTGCCCTTGCCGTTGGCTTGGTCGCCGGAGCGGTCTGCGCCTACGCCGTTCGATTGAAGGTCCGCTTCGGCTACGACGATGCACTCGACGTGGTCGGCGTGCACATGGTTGGCGGCCTTGTCGGTGGCCTGCTCATTGGCGTCTTCGCCAGCCCGTCCGCTCTCGGCGGCTCGTTCGAGGGAGGCCTGGTCGAGGGCGACGGAGCGGGCCTGCTCGTCGAGCAGATCTTCGCCAATGTCATTGTCGGTGTCTTCGCCTTTGTCGTCACCTTTGCCATCGCCAAGGCGCTCGATGCAACGATGGGCATCCGAGTCACCGAAGACGAAGAACGCACCGGCCTCGACACCACCCAGCACAGCGAGACCGCCTACAACGGCTGATCGCTGAAGCGACGAACCTCTTAACCATTGGTGCCAGGCACCAGTGGTTAAGAGGTTCAGGGGCGGAAGCCTTGGGGGTGCGAGCCCGGCTTCAGTGTTCTCCGCGCCAGTCGGACCCAGTCACACAGCATCGCCCGGGTGTCTCGAGGGTCGATGATCTGTTCGATCTCGTAGAACTCGGCTGACCGATGCGGCGAGCGATACCGATTCAGCCGCTCTGCAATCTCGGTCCGCAACGCATCCGGGTCATCAGATTCGGCGAGGTCAGCCTTGTACGCCACTTCGAGTCCGCCCTCGAGCGGCAGCGAACCCCAGTCGCCGGACGGCCACGCCATACGCATCGATTTCGTACCGGGCTTGCGGTTCGAGGCCCCGGCGATGCCGAACGCCTTGCGAATCACCACGGTGCAGTACGGCACCCGCGCTCGCCGAAGCGCCACCAACACCGTCGACCCGGCCCGCACCGTGGCCTCGTGCTCGGACTGCTTGCCGATCACGAAACCGGGGCAGTCCTCGAGGTGCACCATCGGCAAGTTGAACAACGATGCAAGGTCGATGAGTCGCGTCAGCTTGCTGCACGAATCGGCAGTCCAACCCCCGCCATAGATCATGGGGTTCTCGGCATAGAGTGCGACCGGCACGCCATCGAGTCTGGCGAACCCGCCGATGATGGATGTGCCCCAGTTCCGGCCGATCTCGAAGAAGCTGTCGGTGTCGACCACGGCCTCGATGATTCGGAGCATGTCATAGGCCTGTCGAGGATTGCGAGGTACTGCATCGATCAGCCAGTCCTCCCGCCGCGCACCATCATCGGTCCAGTCTTCGATCGGTGGCAGCTCGTCGATACTGCTCGGCAGGTACGAAAGGAACTCGATCGCTCGTTCGAAGGCCTCCTCCTCGGTGTCGACGGCATCGTCGATCGCTCCGTTACCGGTGTGGATCGAGGCGTGTCCCAGTTCCTCCTTGCTCACCGAACCGAGACCGGCCTGCTCGACCAACGCAGGCCCTGCGATCATCATCTGTGACGAGTTCCGCACCATCACCGAGTAGTGCGAGGTGGTCGCCCTGGCGGCACCCATTCCTGCAACCGAGCCGAGCACCAGCGACACCGACGGCGCCAGATCCAGGTGATCGATCACGGTGTCCCAGCCAGCCAGCAACGGGATGTAGGTTCGGCCCGCCATCTCGATGGTCTTCACCGAACCACCGCCGGACATGCCGTCGAGCAGTCGAACATGGGGCAGCCGCATCTCGACTGCCATCTTTTCCGACGCCTCTCTCTTGGCCGAGATCGACGCATCGTTGGATCCGCCTCGCACGGTGAAGTCGTCGCCGGAGATCACCACCGGTCGCCCCTCGAGCTCGGCCAGGCCGAAAACGAAGTTCGATGGCAGGAGATCGAGCAGCTTCCCGTCATCGTCGTAGGTCGCCACGCCAGCCGTCTTGCCCAGTTCCCAGAGCGAGCCGGGATCGACGATGGCCTCGAGTCGCTCTCGAACCGTCAGCTTGTTGAAGTGATGCTGTCGTTCGACCTTGTCCGCGCCGCCGAGGTTCTCCGCAAGCGCCTCTCGCACTCGCAGCTCTTCCAGTTCAGGTTCCCAACCAGCCATGCCCCGAGTCATAGCTCATCGAGCCCGACTCTTCCCAGCGCAACCTCGCAGAGTGACCAGATCCTCGCCCGCCGAAAATGGCAGTTTGCAAGGGTCAGGGATGGGTCGAACTGGCCGTTTGGGGCTATTTCAAGCCTCTTGTCGGTGTTTCTATGTGATTCAACATCAAACCTGGGCCGAACGAGCCAGTTCTCATTTTTCGTTGGATACCGCTTTACGTGGTCGGGCGAGGGCCGATGGATGGTGCGTCCTGCAGCTCGGGAAAAAGCAGAGCAGCAATACATCCAGGAGATTGCGGTCAGTGAGTGGTGTCTACGGCAATGGCGGAACGATGAACAGCAGTGAGGGCGTGGTGCGTGACGACTCGGCCACCTTCGCAGCGGCGGGGACAGCACCTGTGGCCGCACAACGCCCACGGAAGAGCGGAGCGACCTCGACAGACGCGACCGGTCGGGCCCTCGAGCAAGCGATGCTGATCCGGGCTCACGTTGCCTCGATGCGCATCCAGGTCCAGGACGCTCACGTGCACGTTGCTGAAGCTCGCCTGGCCTTGCACACGAGGCCGCTGCCGAAGACCATGTAGAACCATCTCGTCCCAGCTAAGACCACACCGCTAGGGTTTCACTCCAATGAGTGACACTCCATCGGTGCGAGCACAATGACCAATAGCGGCGGGCAAAAGATCGACGAAAGTCCATTGTTGGTGTGCGCTGTCGGCGCCTCCGCCGGCGGGCTCTCTCCGGTCGAAGAGTTCTTTGATTCGATGCCGAGCAACACAGGTGTTGCCTTCGTCGTCGTGCAGCATTTGTCGCCCGATCACGAGTCGATGATGGTCAGTCTGCTCAGCAACCACACCGCAATGCCAGTCGAACACGCGGTCGACGGCGAACCGCTACATGCCGACCACGTCCACTTGATCTCCCCGGGCACTGAACTCTCGGTCGAGAACGGCCGCATGGTGGTGTCGAAGCGAAGCGTTGGCTCCAAGGACATCCCCAAGCCGATCGACTTGTTCTTCAAGTCGATGGCAGCCAACTACAAGACCAATGCCATTGCCGTGGTGCTGTCTGGCACCGGGTCCGACGGCACTGCTGGTATCGAGACCGTGCGTCGGGCAGGAGGCATCACGCTCGCCCAGGACGGAACTGCTGCCTTCGCCGGTATGCCAACCGCTGCTCGCGAGAGTGGCTTCGTCGATGCCGTGCTCGATCCAACGTCACTCGCCGGTGTGGTGAGTCGCTTCGCTGCCACCGGCAAGAGGCCAGTGTCGAATGATGCGGAGGTCGTGCTAGATGGCGATGAAGAGCGAATCCTGACCTATCTCTCGATGTCCAACGACATCGACTTTCGTGAGTACAAGCCGGCAACCGTCGGCCGGCGGCTCCAGCGCCGTATGTCGATGTCCGGTCTTCCGACCCTCAGCGACTACGCCGACGAAGTCAGAGACAATCAGGTCGAACGGGCGGAGCTGATCGAAGACCTGTTCATCGACGTCACGCAGTTCTTCCGAGATCAGGAGGCGTTCGACATTCTCGAAAAGGACATCCTGCCTGAACTGCTCGAAGAGGCGGCGGCAGAGAATCGACCGTTCCGGATGTGGACCCCGGGTTGTGCCACCGGCGAAGAGGCGTACTCGTTGACCATGCTCGCCCTCGAGGCAGCTGATCGAGTCACCTCCGGACCACCTCCGTCGATCCAGACATTCGCCACCGACGTGCACATGGCTGCACTCGAGACCGCAAGCAGCGGCGTGTACCCCATCGACCGTATGGGCAACGTCTCGACCAGGCGTCGCGAGCGCTTCTTCGAGCAGGCCGGCAACGACTACGTGGTCAAGCCAGAAGTTCGATCCGCTCTGACGTTCGCTCGGCACAATCTGCTCACCGATGCCCCATTCACCAGGGTCGACTTGGTGAGCTGTCGAAATCTTCTCATCTACTTCCGCACACCGGCGCAGGAGCGGTCGATTTCGTCGATGGGCTTTGCACTGCGCAAGGGTGGCGTGCTCTTCCTCGGACCGAGCGAAACGCTCGGTTTCGCAGCGGCTGACTATTCGCCGATCAGCCAGTCGTGGCGACTGTGGCGCAAGGAGTCCGACCAGATCGAACGCTCCTACCGACGCAATCTCCCGACTGGAACTGATCTCTCGGTCACCCAACGCTCTCCGTTGGGCACGACCGATCCCAGCGTGCTCCGGGCGTACGACGCAATCCTCACCGAGCACTTCTCTGCCGGTGTCATCATCAACCAACGTCGAGAACTCATCTACGTGATGGGTAGCGCCACGAGTTGGCTCGGTTATTCGAGCGGCCGTCCGACCGCCGACACCCTCAGTCTCATCACCGATCCGAATCTCCGGCTCGTTGCAGGAGCCACTCTGCGCGAACTCGAATCCGGAGCGGAAGTGGCGACGCCTCGTCAGCTCGGGGTCAGTTTCACCGGCCCGAACGACGAGCCGGTCGCCCTGCTCGGTAAGCGAGTCAAGGTCTCTTCGGACCGCTTCAACTACCTGCTCTACACCGCTCCGAGCTTCACCTCGGTGTCCATGCCCAGCGCACCGCTGCAGCTCGACACCATGACCGCCACCACCGATGAGCACGTTCTTGCGCTCGAGATCGAGCTGCGCCACACAAGAGAGAGTCTTCAGTCCTCACTCGAAGAGCAAGAGACCTCCAACGAAGAGTTGAACGCAGCGAACGAAGAACTCATCGCGTCGAACGAGGAGCTCCAGTCGACCAATGAAGAGCTCTCCTCGGTCAACGAGGAACTGCGAACGCTCAATGATGAACATCAGCGTCGTCTCGACCAGATGCTCGAGCTCTCCGCCGACCTCGAGCAGCTCATGTCTTCGACCGAGATCGGCGTGGTCTTCCTCGCTGAAGACGCCTCGGTGCGTCGCTTCAACGAACCAGCGCGCGACTACTTCCGCATTCGAGACAATGACGTCGGCCGTCCGTTCACCGACATCGTCACGTCACTCTCTTATCCGGAGCTCCACAACGACATCCAAGAAGCCTTCGACACCGGAGCAACGTCGTCGAGGACCATCCGGAACATCGCCCTGCCCGACCAACGCCTGTTGTCGCAGGTCACGCGTTACGAGCTTCCGCGACAGCGGTGGGGTGTGCTGATCGCAATCGTGAATGTCAGCGAAGTCGAACTCGCCGACGAAGAACGCATGCTCGGCGCAGCGCTACGGCATGTGCCGGCTTGGTTTGCGATCTGGGACGAAGGACACCGCTGGACCTACGCCAACCGTCCGCTCGGGCTCACCATCGAGGATCCTTCTCAACTCGTCGGCAAGACCTACGGCGATGTCTACGACGCCGAGACCGCCCAGCGATTCGAGGTCGAGAACCGTCAGATCCTCGATACGGGTGAGCCGCTGAGTCAGCTTCGTGCCGTCAACGGCGAGACGGTCATCACCTCGAAGTTCCGCGCCGTCATCGACGGTCTCGTCCACGTCTGCGGGCTTGCCATCTCGTTGCAAGACGTCACGGGTCTGCCGGAGATGGAGCGGGCCCTCTTGATCGCCGACACAATGGAAGATCTCGTCACGGTCGGTGTTCTCGATGCCGATGGTGAACTCACGTGGTCGACGGGGCTCGAAGGCGACGATGTTCCGACCAATTGGCTCGATGCCGACCAGCTCGCCCGCTTCGGGCTCGACCCGGACTCTCATCGCGAAGCATTCGGTCGAGCGAGTCGGGGCACCATCTCCGAGGCTCACGGGCGCCTCGTGGTCGACGGCGTCGACGAGCGGTTCGTGTTCTCGTACGTGCCGGCGCGTGCGCAAGAGGAGTCGAGTCGCTACCTCGCAGGGACCGTCATCTTGCGTGTTCTGACCAGCGAAGCCTTCGAGCGCGAGCTCGACGAGAAGCGGCGTCGAGTCAGCGAACTCGAAGCCGACCTCATGTTGCTCAAGGAATCGACCTCTGCCGACGTTGCGACGCTTGCCGAACGCAATGAGGATCTCGACAACTTCGCTCACGTCGCCGCCCACGACTTGAAAGCACCACTGCGATCGATTCGTAGCTTCGCTGAGATGGCGCTCGAGGGCATTCCGGCGGACTCGTCGCCAGCGCAGCAGATCGAGCAGGTCATCAACTCGTCGAAGCGCATGGGCAACCTGATCGAGAGCCTTCTCGAATTCGCTGCGATCGGTCGTGAAGCCGTTGAGCCAACAGAGGTCGATCTCATAAAGCTCGTCGATGACATCACCATCGATCTGCGGTCAGCGATCGACGACCGTGACGCCGAGATGGTGATCGACCTCGATTCACCGCACGTCCACGGCAACAGTGACGCCATTCGGCAGGTCTTGGCGAACCTCGTCAACAACTCGCTGAAGTTCTCCGGCGATGCACGGACCCTCATCGCCATCCGTTCCACGGCCGATCGAAACGGCATCCGCATCGATGTCACCGACAACGGCATCGGTTTCCCTGCTGAAGAGGCAGATCGGCTGTTCGAGCCGTTCCAGCGTCTGCATGCTTCGCCTGAACCCGGTTCCGGCGTTGGTCTCGCCATCTGCCGGCGCATCGTGCAGCGGCACGGTGGCAAGATCTGGGCGACCAGTGATCCGAACGGAGGTGCTACGTTTTCGTTCTGGCTTCCCGAGCCATCGGCTGAAACGGAGGCCTCGTCATGACGGACGAATCGCAACCGAAGAGTGCGCTCACGTATCTGTTGGTCGACGACGACCCGGCAGACCTCGAGCTTCTCCGCACTGCTTTCTCCGAGGTCAATCCCAGTGCTCGGGTCGTGACCGAGAGCGACTCGGCACGCGTCATCGACTGGCTCGAAGCCTCACTCGTCGAGGGTGAGAAGTCCAGTGTTGTCGTCATCACCGATCTCAGCATGCCTGCGCCTCGCGGCGACGATCTCGTTCGTGCCATCCGACAGCGATGGGCCTGTGGCCCAGTGTCGATCGTTGTGTCGACCTCTGACCGAACCGGAGACGTCACGAAGGCGTACGAAGCAGGGGCGAACGCATATCACGCCAAGCCGATGGGCTATCACAGCACCGTCGCTCTGTGTCGTTCGATAAGCGACTACTGGGGAGCAGCCGACAAGCCGCTGATCGCCAGCCGCTGACTGGCTACTCAGCGAGCTTCGTCTCTGAGGTCATGGGCCAAGAGCTCGAGCGTCACCGTGGTCCCGATGCCACTGTCCGGCTCGATCTGGATGTCTCCGTCGACCGAACGAACGAGTCGTCGGCAGATAGCGAGCCCGAGGCCCGTGCCTTCGATGGCCTTGTCGAGACGTTCCAGCGGCCGGAAGACTTGCTCGCGCTGCGCTGCCGGTACTCCTACACCGTTGTCATGGACGGCGATGCGAACACCGCCGTCGAACGCAGCTGCTTCGACGTCGATCTGCAACGGCGTCTTCGGCCGGCGGAACTTGATGGCGTTGGTCAGAAGGTTCTCGATCACCCGTGCGAGCACATCTTCGGTTGCCCGCACAGTCAGATGAGCATCGATGTCGACCGTGACGTCGGCATTGGTTCTTTCGAGATCAGCCTGGAGCATGGCGAGGACGCGTTCCACACAAGCTTTCACGGGAACGGCCTCGAGCGCAGGGGCTGGACCTCGTAGACCGGCGTAGTCGAGCATCGACAGCACCAATCGGTCCATGTGGCCGAGCGTGTCATCGAGGCGCTGCCAGAGATCGGCTGACTGGCCGCCAGGCGTCGAGTCGATCCGGGACAGCGCTTCGGCGAGAAGGCGCGAGGTTCGCAGCGGGGCACGGACGTCGTGCGCCACCATGTGAGCAAAGTCCCCGAGGTCGCTGTCTGCCTCCTCGAGCGAGTTACTCAGGGTGTGCAATCGTCGTTGCGCTTGACGACGGGTCATCGCAAATCGGATGGCCCGGCGGAGTGTGTCCTCGCTCATCTGGTCTTTGTTGATGTAATCCTCTGCCCCGACTTCGAGCGCGAGAATTGCGAGTTCCTTCTCGGATGCTCCGGTCAGAACAACAAGAGGAACATCCGGTGCAGCTTCGACCAAACGCTCCGCAGCCTGGATGCCACGAGCATCGGGCAAACCGAGATCGGACACAATGAGGTCGGGCGCTCGATCCTGGAGGGCTTCGAGCGCAGCCTTGAGTCCGGTGACGTGCTCTACCTCGAAGTCGAGGTCGGCGCGCTCGAGCCAGGCTTCCACCAGCAGCGCATCGGTTGGATTGTCCTCGACCAGCAGAAGGCTGAGTGGCCGGTTGTGGTCGACAGCGTCTTCACGCAGGTCAAGAAGCGTCATCGCTGAGATCGATCTCCTCGACAAGCAAGACGTCCTCGATGTCTGATGCGAAGTCTGGGCTCACGAGCTTCAATACAGCATTGAGTTCGTCGTCGCGCTCGAAGCCGTTCCCCGAAGCAACGAACGACATGACCTTTTTGAGGAAGGTTTCCATCCCGCTGAAGGTGCTTGGCTTCGTCTCGAACGACATGGCGCCGCTCTCATAGGCCGCATACTCGTCTTCGAGTCGTGTCGAGCTCGTGAAGACGACGACGGGAATCTGTTTGAAGACGTCGTGCTTGGCCAGCTCGTCGAGTGTTCGGATGCCGTCGAAACCAGGCATCCGAAGATCGAGAACGATCGCATCGGGAAGGTTGTCGACGTCGTGAGCCTCGGCCAGAGCGAGCAAGAGATCGCTCCCATCGGGGACAAACCCGATCGTCATCGGTAACTCCAGCGCCTGGGCTGCCATCGTCACGAGCAAATGCTCATGCGGGTCGTCGTCTGCCATGAGCAGCGAGACTGGCTTGGCTTGGATTGCTCCCTCGGGCGAGGGAGTGTCATTCCTGTAGGTCTTCATCTTGCGGTGCCTCCAAGATCCGGGTTGCCCAGGGGTGTGGGCCACCCGACCCCTTCGGCGCTGAGATCGAGGAAGTGAGTAGTTCCGGCAACAAGCACCTTGGAGCGACATGGGTTTGCTCGCTGGCGGCTCCGGAGAGAAGAAGCTCGTTGGGTCAGCTGCTTCCCGAGATCGGGAACTCGGCGACCATCCGGTCCATTGCCGAAGCCAAGATGTCGTCGTTCTTCATCGCGTCGTGGAACGCGAGGAGATCGTCGTGGTCGATGACATCGCCGACGTGAAGATCGTCGAGCGAGGACGGAAGCGACCACGCCTTCTCCTCGACAACGCCAGCGGTGATGAGAAGATCGAACGTTCTCTTGGCGATGTTCTTGACCGTTGTCATCCCACACGTCGGACAGCTGAAGCGATAGGTGCTGTCGTCGGTTTCGAGACATCGACGGACCGTGACTTCCCTCGTCCGCAATTCGACGTCGCCACAGTGTTCACATGTTGCCTTGATGCCTGCCATGGTTTTCTATCGGGATGGAACGCTTCAGATCCAGGGTCCAGATGACCCGTTCGGGTGGTCGTTTGTCCCATCTCGTGTAGGTCTCGGACCGATGTCGTTTGGCCGTCTGTATTTTCACAGAACTGGCTCCCCGTGGTAGTCAGACCACACGCTCGTTCACCAAGGACACCGAATGACCGACAACGTCAATCCCCGCGACCGCAGACGAGATCGACACCGCCTCGGTGGATGCTGTACTCACCACAACGCGCGCCGTGCGCAAACGCCTCGATCTCACCAAGCCTGTCGACATCGATCTCATCATTGGCTGCATCGACATCGCCGAGCAGGCTCCCTCTGGCGGGAACCAGGGCAGCCGGCGCTGGGTCGTGGTCACCGACCCCGAGATCAAGGCCGCGATCGCCGAGCTCTACATGGCCACCGGCGGCGGGTTCATGATCTCAGCTCGTGATCGCATCGCTGGCACTGGCCACCCGCAAGAGAAGGTGATGGAGTCAGCGGCAAACGAGCAGAGCTCGTCGAACTGCTCGGCATCCCGGCCGAGAACACCCCGATCGCCACGATTCCCGTGGCGTGGGCCAAGGGCACTGGCTTCCGCCAAGCCCCCCGATATCCAGCGAGAGAGATCACCTTCATGAACAACTACGGCACGACCTGGGCGTCAGGCCCGAGCGACCCTCCCTGCCTTGCCGACGGCCCCGGCACCGTCGTCGAGATCGACATCAAGGCCGAAGCGGCCGATGTCTGGGCCATGATCTCCAATCCGGCCATCAGCGCGAAGTTCAGTGGCGAATCCCTGGGAGCGGTCTGGGCCGAAGGTTTCGATGGTCCGGCGCTCGGTGCCCAGTTCGTCGGCACCAACAAGCACAAGGCCATTGGTGAGTGGGACGTTCCCTGCTTCGTGCATCGCTACGTCGAAGGCGACGAGTTCGGCTGGGTCACGTCAGACCCCGACAATCCAGGCGCCCAGTGGTGCTTCGAGTTGGCATCGATCGCTGGCTCGGTCCGGCTCCGTTACAGCCTCACCATCGGGCCAGGACCCTCGGGTATCTCCCGCGCAATTTCGAACATGCCCGACCGGGAAGCCGACATCCTGCATGGCCGGGTTCGAGAGCACCGGGGCAACATGCAGAAGGTGCTCGAAGGAATCAAGGAAGCGCTGCACCAGGAGCCAGACCCCGAGCGAGCCAGCCCGATCTTCGACAAGTGACGGGGCGTCAGTCGGCGCGACCGAGGCGCGGTGTGCTCCAGCCGTACTGCACCGAGAGCAGCCGTACGATGAAGATCAACAGAGCCACGGGTAGCCCGACAACGTCGAAGCCGATGTTTGCCTCTGCTGCCAAGGCAATGGCGAGTGAACCGCCGGCTGCAGGGATCACGTAGAGCCCGCTCTCCGGGGTGAAGATCGTGGGGACTTCGCGCACCAGCACGTCGCGAAGGATGCCGCCGCCGGTGGCCGAGAGCGCTCCGATGAACGTTGCTGCCAACACCCCGACCTCAGCATCGACGGCCTTCGAAGCACCGACCACCGCAAACAGGGCGAGGCCAAGAGCGTCGAAGATGATCACTGGCCGGTGCAGCAGAGCGGGAAGTCGCGGCACCGCAGCGGTCACGATCGCAGCAGCGACTGGCACCAAGAGGTATCGCTGATCGCGAAACGCGCCAGGTGGCGTGAAACCCAAGAAGACATCGCGCAAGATGCCGCCAGCCAAACCCGTGGCGATGGCCAACGAGATTGCCCCGACCACATCGAGCTGCTTCTTCACAGCGAGCGACGCCCCCGAGAGGGCGAACACGAAGATGCCGATCAGGTCGAGGGCTACAAGCACTCGCCGAAGCTACCGCTGCAAACCGTGCAGGAGCTCAGTCACCGCACCTCAGCCTGCAGCCAATCTGAAATGGCCACTCCGATCTCGTCAGCGCTGTCCTCTTGGATGAAGTGGATGCCTGGCACGGTCACCTCGGTCTGGTTTGGCCATGACCGGCAGAACTCGCGTTGCGCCCCGATGAGGATGGTTCCCGGGTCGGCATTGACGAAGAGTTTCGGTGTCTCCGAGGTCTCGAGCCAATCGGCGTACGCCTGTACGATTCCGTGCACCTCGGCCGGCTCGCCGTCGAGTGGGATTTGGCGGGGCCAGGTGAGCGTTGGTCGACGGCCCTCGCCTGGGTCGAGGAATGGACGCCGGTATTCGTTCATCTCCTCGTCGCTCAGCTTTCGGATGATCGAGGCCGGCAGGATCGCTTCGACGAAGAGGTTCTTGGTGAGCACCATCTCTTCGCCAGCGTCGGAGCGCATTGCCTTGAAGATGTCTGTTGCTCCCTCTGGCCATTCCTCCCACGTCACTGGCCGAACAATGGCTTCCATGTAGGCAATGCCGGCGACACGGTCTCGATGTCGGTTCGCCCAGTCGAATCCGAGCGCAGATCCCCAGTCGTGGATGACGAGGGTGACCTTGTTGCCGATGTCGAGTTGGTCGAGCAACCCATCGAGATACTCACGATGCTCGACAAAGGTGTACGAGTCAGGCCCGACATCGTCGAGTTTGGCTGAGTCGCCCTGGCCGATCAGGTCAGGCACGATGCACCGAGCCTTGTCAGACACATGGGGGACGATGTCTCGCCACAGATACGACGAGGTCGGGTTGCCGTGCAAGAACAGCACCGTGTCGCCTTCGCCGACGTCGTGGTAGGCCATCTGCTTTCCGGCGACGTCGACATACTTCTTGCTCAGCGGCTCGATGCTCATGGCGGCGAGTTTGCCCTCTGGTCTTGATCATGTCGAGCCTCGGGCCAGCGCCCCGAAGCTGGCAGACTGCTGGTCATGCCCGAAGAGTCGGTGAATCGTCCGCAGGTCGTCGTTGTTGGTTGCGGTTTCGGAGGTCTCGCCGCGACGCAGTCGTTGGCGGAGGTCGGTGTCGACGTCACCGTGATCGATCGAGAGAATCACCACACGTTCCAGCCGTTGCTCTATCAAGTGGCGAGCGCTGGCTTGAATCCGTCAGACATCGCGCAGCCAATTCGGCATGTGATCCGAAAACAGAAAAACGCTCGGGTCTTGCTCGACGAAGTGACTGGCGTTGACCTCGAAGCGCACACGGTCGAGACCGTCGGCGACGTTGTCGCCTTTGACTACATCGTGCTCGCTACAGGAGCGACGCACTCGTACTTCGGCAACGACGACTGGGTGCAGTTTGCTCCCGGTCTGAAGAGCATTGATGACGCGCTCGAGATCCGACGGCGCATCCTGCTCGCGTTCGAACGAGCAGAGGTCACCCGAGATCCGGCCGAGCGAGAGAGGCTCATGACGTTCGTGATCGTTGGGGCAGGGCCAACAGGTGTCGAGCTCGCGGGTGCCGTCAAGGAGATCGCCACCAAGACCCTTCGGGCCGACTTCCGCTCGATCGACACCACGACCAGTCGAGTGATCCTCATCGAGGCCGGGCCCCGAGTGTTGGCAGCGTTCCCCGAGAAACTCTCTGCTTCGGCCGAGCGACAGCTCACCAAGCTCGGCGTCGAGGTCCGCACGTCGAGTCCGGTCACCAACATCGACGCCGACGGTGTCGAGACCGAGGACGCGTCGATCGCAGCAGCCACGGTCTTGTGGGGAGCAGGCATTGCAGCATCTCCTCTTGGTCGCAATGTGAGTGGCGACGTCGATCGGGCTGGTCGTGTGCCCGTGAGTGACGAGCTCACCCTGGCGAATCACCCCAACGTCTTCGTGATTGGTGATCTCGCAGCGATGACGTCGGATGGCAAGCCCGTGCCGGGCGTTGCGCCAGCGGCCCAGCAGGGTGGCCGACATGTTGCCCGCTGCGTCGAAGCAGATCTCGATGGGTCACCCCGGCCGACCTTCGCGTACAAAGACAAAGGCTCGATGGCGACAATCGGCCGGTCCAAGGCTGTCGCCGATCTTGGGCCTCGTCTTCGGTTCGGCGGCTTCCTCGCATGGTTGGTGTGGTGGGCGGTCCACATCCTGACGCTGATCGATTTTCGATCAAAGGCGAGCGCCATGGCCAGCTGGGGTTGGCAATACGCGACAGGTCAACGCATTGCCCGATTGATCACCGGCGTCGAGCACGAGTCCATCGACAGCTGAGGTGTCACCCGCCGGGTGCCGGTGCACGCTGTCGGAGCGTCCGGGCCATCAGAACCAAGAGCGGAAGCTCGATGACGGGGCCAATAGCGACCGTGAGCGCCACCAACGGGCTGGCGAACGCCGTGGCGGCGATGGCGAGCGAGGCTTCACTGTTGCGAGACGTTGTGGTGAAGACCAGTAGCGCTGCCTGGTCGTGGGGCAATCCGAGGCGGTGGGCCACGAGAAGTGCCATCACGAAAGTGAAAGCAAAGAACAGCACCATCGGAACGATCAGGTGCCGAATGGCCCCCACATCGTCGAAGAGCGTCTCCGATTGCGAAGCGAACATGGCCACGATCACAGCGGCGAGCGAGCCGGTCTTCAACGCGGACACTCGCCATCGCTGCTGTTCGTCTTCGGCGACTCGCCCCCGAGAGGACCACTGGTGGCGAATGACGCCGGCCACCAGCGCCGGTAGGGCCAAGTAGAGGCCGACGCTCTCCAGGATCGTCGAGAGTGCGATGGTTCCCGAGTCGCCCACGAACACCGCCAGGTAGAGCGGCAGAAGCGCAATCTGGAGAACCACATTGATGCCGAGCAACCCGACACCGAGCTCAGTGTCTCCGCCAGCGAGCTCGGTGAAGATGAGATACCAACCAATGCACGGGGTGACCAGGAACAGGATGAGGCCGATGCGAAGGGCGGGGTGCCCGCCGAGGAACGCTGCTCCCAAACCCCAGGCGACAAGTGGGTTCACCACGAAGTTCAACCCAACGGCGGCGGCGAGGAAGCGTTTGCGAGCGAAGGTCGTGGCAACGTTGCGCGGATTGACGTTGATCATCACGAGTGTGATGAGGGTGAACACGCCAACCGACACGGCGGCCCCCGCCGTGTCGGAGATGCCAGGCGCCACTCGCCCGAGGGCGAGGCCGACCCCAATCGCCGCCAGCAAAAGCGCAGGCTGGAGTTGATCTGAGCGGCTGAGTCGGGGCTCAGCCAACGTCGCGGCTGCCGTGTTCAGGCCAGCGCCTTTGCGCTCCGCCCTCACGTACCACTGCCGATGGGGAGGCCGGCGGCCCGCCAACCGGCAACGCCGTTCGGGTAGCGGCCGATGTTCGAGTACCCAGCTTCGATCAACAGCGTGCCGATGAACTCGGCGCCGAGACAGTCGATGTCGGTGCAGTAGATGATCACTCGACGGTTGGGGTCGCCGATATGGGCTGCTGCCTGCTCGGCAACACGGTCGAGTCCGAAGTTGATGGCTCCGGGGATGTGCTCCTTCTCGAACCCTCCCGGTCCCTGGGCGTCGATGACCACGACCGCTTCCTCGTCGAGGGCGGCCTGCACCTCGGTGAGGTCGACGGGAGGCATCATCAGTTCGAGGGGCGTCCCACCCATCGGACTCGCTCCGAAGCCGGCTGCATCACTCACCACGGTGTACAGCTCCCAAGCAACGCCATCGGCGTCCTGAGCCCAGGCCTTCTCCTGCGTGGCGAAACAGCACGTGTGCGGGTCATCGACTTGAACGGTCAGGCCAGCGGCGGTGACCTTCTCGGTCCGCTCGGCAACTTCCTCGCCCGAGGCGAACTCGATACCCACGTGGTTGATCGAGCCGGGCTTGCCTTCGTTCTCGATGATGACGAGCTTCATCGGCGGGTCAGCAACAACGAAGTTTGCGTAGCCCTCGCGGTGCTTCGCCGGCCCAACGCCGAAGAGCTTGGTGTAGAACGCAACGGAAGCTTCGACGTCGTCGACGTTGAGGGACAACTGGAATCTGGACATGGGGTTCTCCTGTAGATATAATTAAACTATTACATTCAATCATGTAGTTCTGGAGTTGAGATGTCAAGTGGTGATGTGTCGAAGACCGAAGTGATTCCTCCAGCCCTGGCCGAGCGCCCTCTCTTGGGCGAGACCGAGGTTGGTGAGCTCTCGAGACTGTTCGCTGTCCTGGCCAACGACACGAGATTGCGGATGCTCCACGTGATCGCTCGCTCTGGTGAGGCGTCGGTATCGGAGATCGCCGGCGAAGTTGGTGCAAGCACGCAAGGGGTGTCGAACCACCTGCAACGCATGGCTGATCAGAACATCGTTGCCACGCGTCGCGACGGCAATCGCATCTTCTATCGACTCATCGATCCGTGCGTGGGTGGGGTAATGGAGTTGGGGCTCTGCTTGTTGGGCCACGATCCGACCTGCGAGGTCTGAGCGCCTGTACCGGTACCCCAGGGGTATCGATCGTATGGATGTCGACCTGTTGAACTCGGCCTACCACGACGACGCCATGGACTACCACGGTGTCTTCGACGGGCCGGCCGTCGAATTCGCCCAGATCGCCATGAAGAGCCAGGCGAAGGAGATCTCGACATCACACATGCTGGGGCAGTCCGAGATCGAGTTCGATGGCCTCGGGCGCGCCAACGTCGAGACCTACTTCTTCGGGACGCACCTCCGCAACGTGAAGAGTCGGGATGGCGAGCCGCACATCCTCTTCATGTCGGGGCGCTACTCCGATCGTTTCGACAAGCGAGATGACGAATGGCGAATCGGCGAGCGGCGTGTCATCCAGGACTGGGTGCACTTCGCCAAGCTCGATGACGATGGACTCGACCTCGCCGCCATGTTCCACCAGCCAAAGGCATCGAAACAGGACTACTTCTATGCCGGGCGCCCCTCGACGCCGGTGCAGGTGAGCCCGGACGAGTGACCGCTGGCGGTGGCGGCGAGCGATTCCTGCCGCTGTGGCTCCGCAGCAGCCCTGTTGTCGGGTCCCCGAGTGAATTTCTTCGACCGGAACAGTTGCCAGTTCGATGCCTCCCCTGTAGGTTATTGGTTCGCCCAGCACGGGGATCTCGCACTGGCGAGGTCGCCCCGCACTCACGATCAGCTACTGGCTCTTCGGAAAGTGCACGCTCGGCTGGCTTGCAGTTCGGTACCTCCGGGTGTTGCTTGCGGAGTTCGCTTCGTTGTGCAGTGTTTGTGTACTGGTTGTGTGCAGCACCTTGAAAACGGAAGAGACGATGAACGCAAGCGTGTGCGGAACATCTCCACCGACCACGCAGCTCTTTGAGTTGTGGGTGGTTTGATGTCTGTCAATTGAATTGAACATGTCGCGAGGGTCTTGGTAGGCCTGTCGTGACAAACCTGGATCATAGTTTCGAGCCTTTCCCGGCTCGCGACGGATTCTCTGATGGAGAGTTTGATCCTGGCTCAGGACGAACGCTGGCGGCGTGCTTAACACATGCAAGTCGAACGAACTCGGACTTCGGTCCATATGGGTGAGTGGCGAACGGGTGAGTAACACGTGAGAAACCTGCCCCGAAGTTTGGAATAACTCAGAGAAATTTGAGCTAATACCAGATGTCCTCTATTAGCCGCATGGTTGGTTGAGGAAAGATTTATCGCTTTGGGAGGGTCTCGCGACCTATCAGCTAGTTGGTGAGGTAATGGCTCACCAAGGCATCGACGGGTAGCTGGTTTGAGAGAACGATCAGCCACACTGGAACTGAGACACGGTCCAGACTCCTACGGGAGGCAGCAGTGGGGAATCTTGCACAATGGGCGAAAGC
>ENA-ORXM01000070-ORXM01000070.1-marine-metagenome-genome-assembly--contig:-NODE-70-length-182853-cov-7.517190_pt1 | contig 182853 bp, 163 predicted proteins | sample MGYA00237867_ERZ511480 | MGnify/ENA primary metagenome ERZ511480 (study PRJEB26309, sample SAMN06266103) | marine metagenome | isolation source: Algal blade | place: United Kingdom:Sidmouth, United...
TGCTACCAGCATCATTGGTTACTGCTTTACTGGTTCGCTGACTGCCGCGGTTTCACTCGCTGGTGTTTCATCGCTGAGCGGATTGCTGATGTTTGTTGTGCACGAGAAGCTGTGGCAGAGAGTTCGCTGGGGCCGAGTTTATGGATAGGGTGCTAGAGTTTTTGTATATTTGATCAACGCCGTAAAGCACCTTAACGCCACTTGTTACACTCAGTGTGGAACGAATAAAACAACCCGTTGATAAATGCACTGAGAGAACGATGAAAAGACGTAGTTTTACCTTAGGATGTGCGGCTTCTCTATCTGCTAGTTTTTGGGGAGAAACAGGTATGGCAAATACCCTTCAAAATCTCGTTGTACCACCTGAAGAAGCTCAACACGAGCTCACCTTTATGCAGTGGCCTGTGAACAGAGAGGTTCATCCAGAGCGCGAATTTCTTGATATTTTGCAGTCTACAATCGCCGATATCGCTAATAGTATTTCAGAATTTGAGCAGGTTGTGATGTTAGCCGCGAAGGCAGATCATCGTGTTGCTCGCAGTATGTTGTCTCAATCGGTTCAGCTCTGGGATGTGCCAACAGAAGATTTGTGGTGCCGCGATTCTGGTCCTCTCTTTGGCAAAACCTCAAATGGTCATCTGGCCGTCAGTCACATTCAGTTCAATGGCTGGGGAGCAAAGCAGGTTCATCAACGTGATAGTACAGTTGCAAAAAAGGTGGCGGAGCGACTTGGCGTGCCGATAGTGCCAAGTGGTTTAAAAGGTGAGGCAGGTGGGGTAGAGCACGATGGGCACGGCTTGTTGTTAGCGCATGAAAGCTCATGGATCAACGATAATCGAAACCCCAACCTGAGCAAAGCACAGATAGAAGAAAAGCTGCTTAGGGCTTATGGTGCAGAGCGTATGATTTGGTCCCCTGGCGTTTGGGGCGAAGACATAACGGATTATCACATCGATAGCCTTGCACGTTTTACAGGCAGAGGACGAGTGCTAGTTAATTTGCCTGATGATCCGGACTTTCAAGATCCCTTCCATCTAGCTGCGCTCGAAACACACGATACGCTGCTTGATGCTGGCCTCGATGTTTACGTTATCCCAGAGCCTTATACAAGGCGGGTAGAAAGCATCGATTTTGTCGCTTCTTATGCGAACTACTATGTATGTAACGGTGCGGTGATCGCCGCACAATTTGGTGACAAAGAGACGGACCAACTTGCGGTCGAAGCTCTACAGGGACACTACCCAGATCGAGAAATCATTACGCTCAATGTAGACGCGCTTGGCGAAGTCGGTGGTGGTATTCACTGTGCAACGCAGCAAATGCCTGCCGTTTGATCTGTTTATTTCAAAGTGCAGAATCCGTTGAAGTGGCAGGTAATTCTATCGCGGCAGGTATAGCGTTGCTTGCATTGATTACCGTGAAAAAACACAGAGTTACCAACCAGCCAAAGTTGCAGTAATAAGCTTGATTAAGCTATCTCAGATGTAGTTCATGCAAAAAATGTTCAGCGGTAAACTGGTAGCTATCACACTGGGTTGGTCGCTAGACAGCTCGTAGCGATCGAGCAGGTTTTGTTCACAATAGAGACTTCCCCGTACAGTGTCTCAAGCAAACACATGCTTTTAACTGTTGCATTGCCCAATACCGAAGTGCATACTGTCGACAGACGACTACAAAAACGAGTCCATCGTGGAACAGAACCTTATTGTTGACAGGCTTAGAGACCTCAAGAGCCAATCTCTTAGCAAAATGGTTGAGGAGCAGTTAGAACACATGATTCTGACCAGCGAAATCAAACCTGGTGAACGCATAAACGAAAGCCTACTGTCGAGCACACTCCAGATCAGCAGGGCGCCTATTCGTGAGGCGTGTCGACAATTGGCCAAGCACGGTATGGTCGAAAACCGCGTCGGTAAGGGGACCTTTGTTCGCGAGGTAATTCTGAGCGAAGCCATTGAGCTTTACGATATTCGCGCTTCGCTGGATTCGCTAGCGGCTGAGCGGGCGTGCCAGTTGGCGGACGAACAGGGCCTCAATGGCTTGAGTGCTCTAGTCGAAAAAATGCGCGTGTTTGCGGAAGAAAAGGACTCTCTGAAGTACTTCTCTACCAACTTGGAGTTCCACCGTCGCATTGTACAGTTGTCCAGCAACGCATCACTGATGGATTTCTACGAGACAATTTTTAAAAAACTCTCGCTGTTTCGTCAGAAGACACTGGCCAAACCAGACCGACTACAGCGTTCACTTTCGCAGCACGAAGAAATTTACCATGCGATTGCGGCGAAAGATGCGCAGCGAGCGGCGGGTTTAGCACGTTCGCATGTTGAAGAAGCTAAAGAGGTGCTTTTAGCCTCAAAGCTTTAGTTAGGTGAGCTGGCCGATATATGTATCGGCCTTTTTATTAGAATATGCTGTCGACAGACGCCAGTCGATAGTCGGTAGATAGTGCAACTACAGAGGAAGCGAAACTATGTCAATCCAAAACAACCCGTTTGCTGATGTCCCAGAAAACACCACCGTGACTGAAGACGCAGCTCGTTTTATAGAGCAAATCGATTTTGAATCAATCCCAGAAGACGCTGTTCGAATAGGTGTTCGCTGCTTGTTGGATGGCCTCGGCCTGTACGTGGCGGGCAGCGATCACGAGACAGCAACTATTCAGGCAGAGCTCGCCGCAGAGACAGGGGGTACAGCCGAAGCTTTATTGTTGGGCCACGGTGATATGCGTATACCGGCGCCACTAGCTGCTCGGGTCTTGGGCACAGCGGGTCACGCACATGATTGGGATGACTCCCAGGTGAGTAAAGATCCTGATCATGTATATGGACTTTTAACACACCCAACTATTCCACCGCTTACCAGCGCTCTAGTCATCTCTCAAAGACTAAAAGGAGTTTCTGGGCGTGATTTTATGCTGGCCTTTCTTACAGGCTTTGAAGTTGAATCAAAAATATCTGAGTGGATGTTTTCTCAACATTACAAGAGTGGATTTCATTCCAGCGGAACTGTGGGAACCTTTGGAGCATTTGCCGCCGCCGCTAAGCTATTGGGTCTGAGCGGTGATCAGTTACGTCACGGTATTGGTCTGGCGGGTAGTTTTGCTTCGGGTATCCGTTGCAACTTCGGCACGATGACAAAACCATTGCACGTGGGTAGAGCCGCAGAGAATGGTGTAAACGCAGCCTTGATGGCGGCTAAAGGTTACAGCGCTGATAAAGCAGCACTGGATGGTCCGTGGGGTTTCTTTGCCGTACACGGCGGTGGTGTAACTGCGGAAAAATTGGCCCGCGAAAACTTTGGCCAACCTTGGTCCATTACAGAGCCTGGCGTCAGTATCAAGCCTTACCCCTGTGGTGTGTTAACGCATCCAACCATAGATTTGATGGTCAAGCTCGTAACCGAAAACGAGATCAAAGCCGATGCCATCGAGCAAATCGTTGTCAATGCTGGCTCCAACATCCTTAACCCCATCCGCTACCCCATTGCCAACAACCATCTAGAAGCCAAATTCTCCTTACCCGCTGTTTTGGCCATGGTGGCGATTAATGGCAAAGCGGGAAAGGTTGAGTTTGAAGACGAATTTGTTCAGAGCGATGCAATGCAGGCTATGCAGCGCAGGATCGAAACCCGACTGGACGCGGAGATAGAAGCGATGGGATTTGACAAGATGCGATCCAACATCGAGATAAAGCTGAAGGACGAAAGTAGCGTTCGAGCGAGCGCGGATGAGCGTTACCGAGGTGGCCCAGAAAACCCTCTGACTGATCACGAACTTGAAACAAAAGTTAGAGGCTGCTGTGAAGGAACTCTAAGCACTACGGCTGCCGACGTCATGATTGAACAGGCTTGGAATGTGCTGAATATGGAAAACGCCGAGCAATTAGCTGAACTAATTCAGACAAAACAATAACAATAATAATGCAAGCAATGTACTTGCATATTTGAACGACCAACACCCATACCAAAATAAATGGAAAAGGATGAGATCAATGAAAATCAAAAAAACTGTTGCTGCAATAGCCTTTGCTTTGAGTGCGTTTGTTTCGGCTCCCGCATGGGCAGAATATCCCGAGAAGCCGGTTACTCTTATTGTTTGGTCTAGCGCGGGTTCTGGTCATGACCTAATGGCTCGATATATCGCCAAAGTGGGCGAAGAGTTTTTAGGCCAGCCCATTGTTGTTGTGAATAAAAAAGGCGGCAAAGGCAAGGTGGCTATGAGCTATGTGCTGAATCAGAAAGCCGATGGGCATGTGATTATGACGAATACACGTAGTATGACAGAGCGCCTTAAAAAAACTGGCGATAGTATAGCCATCGACAGTTTTAAGTACATCAGTCGAATGGTCAAAGACCCCTTCGTGATACTGGTCAATGAAAACAGCCCATTTAAAACTTTGGAAGATATGTTGGCGTATGCAAAACAGAATCCTAATAAGTTAAAAATGGGCGGCTATAGCAGTAAGTCTGTGGATTCGGGCTTGGCAGACGAGTTGATGGAAAAAAGCGAAAGCAAAATAAACTACATTCCTTACAAGGGCGGTAAAGAACCTGTTGTCGCTGTGCTAGGTGGGCATATCGATGCTGCTATTGCCAACCCCAGCGAAATGTTAGCCAATTTTGAAGCGGGAAAACTGCGTGTTCTGGCGGTTGCAAGTGAGGAGCGCTTTTCACCATTTGACGAGTCACCTACTTTGATAGAAAAGGGCTATGACATTGTCACCGAGCATTGGCGTGGAGTGATGGCGTCTAAAGACTTGCCCAGCGATATAGCGACAAAGATTGAGCAAGTCATGGAAAAGGTTGCCAGCGATGAAGAGTTTGAAAAGTTCTTAAAAACGGCAAATATGTACAACGGTTTTTTGCCTAGCGAAAAGTTTACGGACCTAGTTGTACAACAAACTAAGAACTGATCCTCATCGTTCCGGAGGCGCTATTGAAGCCTCCGGGCATTCTCGGAGTAAGATCGATGAATACTGAAAACTCTTTTCTCGGCTCTGACCGATTATTCGCGTTAATTCTTATTGTCGCTTCTGCGCTACTTTTCTGGATGATTGGAGGCATGGAAGAGGTCCACTCATCCGGTGAGATTTCCGCGTCAACCTATCCTCGTATTGTACTGGCTTGCCTGATTGTCTTTTGTGCTCTGCTGATGCTGAAGCCCAGCCGCGGCAGCCATGAGCAAGGACAATTCAATCTGAAGGGCGTGCTTGTCATGCTGGTTGTTGCAGGCTATATCGCGTTGCTTGATCTGGTGGGGTATTTTCTTTTGACTCCTCTTGTGCTGGTCCTTCTACCGTTGTTAGCGGGCTACCGTCGCTATGACTTGATTGCTCTCGGCGCCGTGATCGTCACGGCAGCACTTTATGGGGTTTTTATATTGGTTTTGAACATCCCACTTCCCACTGGTTTTCTTGGAGGCTAATACGATGATCGACAATTTAATTCTTGGTTTTTCAACCATCGCTAATTTCCCTGCCTTGATCGCCATAATTGCAGGTGTTTTGATAGGCATAATTTGCGGCGTACTTCCGGGCCTAAGTGCCTCCACTGCTGTTGCGCTTATGGTGCCGTTTACCTTTGGTATGGACCCAGTTGTCAGCGTTTTGTTGCTGGTCTCTGTTTATCTTGCTGGAGAGTATGGTGGCTCTATCACAGCAATAGCTATTGGCACTCCCGGTACGCCGGCAGCTGCGGCGACAATGCTTGACGGCTATGAGCTGACGAAACAGGGAAAACCGGGCCTCGCTTTGACAACTTCGGTTGTCGCCTCGAGTATCGGCGGCATGATCGGGGCAATCGTGCTGTTTGCCTTTTCCGAGCCTCTTGCCACAGTTGCTCTATCGTTTGGTGCCCCTGAGTATTTCGCCTTAGCTGTTTTTGGTCTCACTATTATTGCGAGCTTAGCCAGTGACAACCTGACAAAGGGTTTTATCGTTATGTTTCTCGGCTTGTTTCTAAAGAGCGTCGGTCTTGACCCATTCTCTGGTGAAGAGCGCTTTACTTTTGGTGTACCAAAATTGATGGACGGCCTGAGCTTTATTCCTGCACTGATAGGTTTGTTTGCGATGGCATCGGTGTTCACCGGAATAGAAAAAACGGCGGCACGTGCAAAAGGCGTAAAATTGTCTTTTGAAATGCCCAAGCTTCGGCGGTTGTTAGGCATGTGGAAAGTCTACCTGCACGCTTCTTTGCTCGGCTCCATTATAGGTGTGTTACCTGGGGCTGGTGCCACCATTGCATCCTTTATTTGCTACAACGAGGCAAAGCGCTTTTCAAAGAAGAAGGACGAATTTGGAACGGGTTGTCTTGAGGGCGTTGCCGCGCCAGAGGCAGGTAATAATGCTGTTGTCGGTGGTTCGCTGGTACCGCTGCTCACACTGGGTATTCCTGGTTCAGCCACAGCTGCAGTACTCGTTGGGGCTTTGATGTTGCATGATATTCAACCCGGGCCATTGTTGTTTCAAACCAACGGTGAAATTGTCTACGGCATATTCGCGGGTTTGTTTGTCGCCTGTTTGGCTCAACTGTTTTTTGGCATTATAGGTGTACCCGTGTGGGTTAAAGTCATCTCTGCACCTAAGGCCCTTTTGCTACCGGTTATTGCAGCAATATCGGTGGTTGGTTCGTACGGTTATAACAACAGCGTTGTAGATGTATGGGTCATGTTCGGCTTTGGTCTGCTGGGGTATGTCTTAAAGAAGTTCCATTTCCCAGTCACTCCCATTATTTTGGCGTTAGTGCTTGGCGGGATACTAGAAGAGAACCTTCGTCGCTCACTGCTGATTTCGGAGGGTGACTATTCTATTTTCCTGACACATCCCATCAGTGCCGTATTGTTGGTATTTGCAGGCCTATCGCTATTGAGCCCAATTGTATTTAATCGTTTATCAAAAACCGATACACAAGCGAAGTAGGGTAGTAGGCTTGATCCAAGACTAACTATCAGCTTAGAGAGTGAAGGAATAACGGGAGGGTGAACACTTTATTTTACAGTGTTCACTTTTCCCGTTTTCCCTAAAACAGAATTCGAACTAGGCCTTGTTGGTGCCGTGCCTTAAAATCAGCGCTATTTTTTGCTTCTATAAGACCAGTATGACCGCCAAAGCGGCGGGGTAATCCTCATCAAATGGTACTCAATATTAGGCTCGTTTCGCTATTGAGAACCCCGTCGATCACGCGTACGTCTCGCAACACACGATCAAACTCTGCAAGGCTTGAAGCGCGAACCTCGGCAATCAAATCCCACGCGCCGTTGGTGGTGTGCAGTGCTTCTAATTCAGGTATACCTCGCAGAGCGCGGATTACTTGTGAAGTAGATTTGCCAACTACTTCGACCATCATCACTGCTCGGATGGTGTCCGAGGCGTAGTCCTCTCGCACGCGGACAGTAAATCCTACAATCGCGCCGCTGTTTTGTAGTCGATCTAGCCGGTTCTGCACGGTGCCGCGCGAGACCTTCAGAGCTTTGGCCAGTTGCGAGAGCGGTGCTCGTCCATCACTGCGCAGTAGAGCGATGAGTGATCGATCTAAGTGATCAAAATTATGTTTTTGCGTGTCACTTGAGCTTGAATGCATGGCTTAGGTTCGATCATTTTGATGAAGTGTCATTTTTAACAATGTAAACATGCAAAACGCCAGAATGTCACTCGATATTTATAAAACACTGCAATTTATATTGGCTGCGATGCTCTCTAACATCTCTTATGTGCTGCTGACAGGCAGTATAAAACTCATAGAAGCAGGAGAGATTCGCGATGGCTACGCCTCAAAAGCAGCAAAAAGACCTCAACGTTGTGCCTTTCGTTAGTGTTGATCACATGATGAAAATCGTGGGAAAAATTGGTGTGGATACCATGCTCAAAGGCATCGCCAATTACATAGAAACAGACTGGCGGCGCTGGGATCTGTTTGATAAAACTCCTCGTGTGGCTGCGCACTCTGCAGAGGGTGTAATCGAGCTGATGCCGTGTAGTGACGGTGAGCTATACGGATTTAAGTACGTTAACGGGCACCCTAAAAACATGAAAGAAGGGCTGCAAACAGTCACGGCTTTTGGGGTTCTGTCTGATGTCGGCAGCGGTTATCCGATCTTGTTTTCAGAGATGACTATTTTAACTGCCTTGCGCACAGCGGCGACTTCGGCATTGGTTGCAAAACACCTTGCGCCGGAAAACAGCGATTGCATGGCGATCATCGGCAACGGAGCCCAGTCAGAGTTCCAAGCGCTTGCCTTTCAGGCGCTCATGGGTATCAATAAGTTGCGTTTGTTCGACATTGACCCGACCGCCAGCAAAAAATGCGCACGGAATTTAGCCAACTATGGATTCGAGATAGAGCTTTGCGAAAGCGCGATGCAGGCGGTAGAAGGCGCGCAAATCATTACGACCGTCACCGCTGATAAGCTCTGTGCAACTATCTTGAGCGACAACATGGTGGGTGAGGGTGTGCACATCAATGCGGTGGGAGGAGACTGCCCCGGCAAAACAGAACTCGCGAAAGAAATTCTATTGCGTTCTGAAATATTTGTGGAGTTTCCGCCGCAGACACGCATTGAAGGGGAAATACAACAACTTCCAGAAGACTACCCTGTACACGAGTTTTCACAAGTGCTTAACGGTGAGCATTCTGGGCGTACAAGCTCAACGCAAATCACGTTGTTTGACAGCGTCGGTTTTGCCACAGAAGACTTCTCTGCCCTGCGTTATGTCTTTGATCAGCTCGCTTTGCCAGGGATGGATGGTATGAGTGAGATGCTCGATATGGTTGCTGACCCTGACGAGCCGCGTGATTTGTTTGGCATGCTGCTGCGCTCGGGTAATTTGCGCTAATCAATTTTTATACATTTTGGAGATAGCGATGGTTGCTCGAAGTGTTCAAGCCCCATCGGCCGTGGTGATGATTCGTCCGCACCACTTTCGAGTCAACCTCGAGACGGCCGCCGACAATGCCTATCAAGTTGATACTGCAGCAATGGATCCTGTAAGGATTTCTAGTGATGCCTACCAAGAGCTCAGCGTTGCTGCTGAGAAGCTCGAGGCTGCTGGTATCAGAGTGCATATATTTGAAGATGAAAGTGAGGAGACACCCGATTCTGTGTTTCCCAACAATTGGTTTTCTACCCATAGCGGAGGCCATGTAGCGCTTTATCCCATGCTGTCACCTGCGCGTCGACGAGAGCGACGGCCGGACATTGTCGAAATGCTCAAAAGCCAATACCGCGTACAAGATGTTTTAGATTATTCCGGTTTGGAACACGATGGATTGTATCTCGAAGGAACTGGTGCCATGGTGTTAGACCATATAGAACGGGTGGCTTACGCTGCACGCTCTCAGCGCACTAACCCCGTTGCAATGGAGCGTTTTGCTACTCATTTTAACTATGAGCCGATGGTCTTTGATACCAGTGATAGATCAGGAAAACCGATTTACCACACCAATGTATTGATGTGTATTGGCACTGAGTTTGTGATGATTGCTATGAGTATGTTGAGTGATCCTGTGCGCCGTCGAGAAATTCAGCAACGGTTTACTGACTCTGGGCGAACCATCATAGACTTGAGTGAGGAGCAAATTGCCAAATTTGCAGGTAACGCTATAGAGTTGCAAGGTAGGACGGGAAGAGTGCTGGCTCTTTCCTCCACTGCCAGAGATGCCTTGACCGAAGAGCAAATAGATATCATCGAGAAATCCGCTACTTTGCTACCGCTGGACATCCCCACTATTGAGTTGGCGGGCGGGTCTGTGCGTTGCACATTGGCGGGTATACACCTGCTAGAGCGCTAATCTAAGGTTGCTAACCTTGTAATTTGTTTATTTGTCGATTAAAGCCCGCGACGTTGCTCCTCCGGAAAGCCGCCGGAGGTCTGTGGGTTTTTCGGTAAGTCGGTGTGTCTCTATGATCGAATACTTGAAGGCATCAAAAGCCTAAGATTTACTGCTTTGTGAGATCTGTGTATTGCTAAAGTGCGAATGCACAGGTGTATTTACCTTGGGAGAAGCAAGGTAGCGTCGCAATTCTGATGGAGTGAGTGTGATCTTATCCAGTGTGGTGCGCTGCACTGATACTACTTGTTCGACAGTGGATCATCACTGTTGAGATCAATCAGATCATGTGATTTGGCCGCGCTCTCCATCAACCAAGTTTGAAACAACCGTAAGTCAGGTCTGGCTCTGCGATCTATTCTGAGCAATGAGCTGTACCACGCACATCGAACCGTTCGATCGTCTATCTTGATCAGTGCGCCGGTTTCAAGTTCGCGTTTGCATATGATGTTGTCGGCAAGAATAATTCCCTCGCCATCGACGGCTGCATCTATTGCCAGTGACAGATCAGAGTGGACTTGACCGACTTCCCAAGCTTTAGAATCAGGTTCGAACTCTTCGAACCAGTGCCTCCAGATAGAGATTCCGTGATCGTGTATCAGAGGCAGTGAGGCAATATCGAGCGATTGTTGCTTTTTTGAGACCTGCTCAAATAGTGTTGGTGAGCAGGCGGGAAAGCCATCGATGGGGAAAAGACGATTAGTCGCTCGACGTGCGCCTGGGATTCGACGTTCAAAATGCACGATGATGTCCCAGTCAGCTGCTGTTTGAGCAGGCGGGCTCCACGCAGAGCGCAGGTTGATTTCAATGCGTGGATTTTCTTTTTGGAACTCAACAATTAACCGTCTTAACCAGCGGCTGGAAATAGCCGGCTCGGCGACCACTTCTATAACACTGCGCGTGGAAGAATGATGAAAGGCATCGCAGGCATCTGCCAAAATCTGCATGCCTTCGGTAATTCGTGGCGCCAGCATGCGGCCTTCGTCTGTCAGTTCGATCCAATTTTTGTGTCTAACGAACAGTGGAGCGGATAGCCATTCCTCTAGATTCCGGACGTGCTGACCCACAACAGTGTGGCTCACGTGCAGTTCCGCGGCTGCCTTTGAGAAGCTCTCATGCCTTGCCGCCGATTCAAAAGCACGTAAGGCATTCAGATGTTTCATAGATCGGTGCATGATTTCAGTGTAGTAAAAAGCTTCGCTGAGAGCAACAACTAAGCGCTCACGGCCATGCATTACCAGTACTTATAATTCCGCCATCACTCAGGCAACCACTACGGCTTTTGTCGTGCGAACGGGATTTCTAAAGTATGGAACCACATTCAGCACCAACACTTGAAGTGTCAGATTTACACAAGAGCTTCGGAGCGCATGAAGTTTTGAAGGGGGTTGGTCTGACGGCGCGTCAAGGCGATGTTATTTCCATGATTGGCTCGTCCGGCTCTGGAAAGAGCACTTTTCTGCGCTGTATCAATCTTCTCGAAACCCCGAACTCTGGCACCGTGACTGTGCATGGAGAACTCATCAACATGCGCAAAACTCGAACCGGTCAGTCGAAGCCGGAGACTCTGCGCCAGGTAGAGAGGATACGTTCTCGATTGGCCATGGTGTTTCAAGGGTTCAATCTTTGGGCGCACATGACTGTTCTAGAAAACGTCACCGCCGGGCCAATTCACGTGCTCAATCGCTCAAAGGCGGAGGCCGTGGAGCGGGCTGAGGCGATGTTGCATCGTGTTGGCATGTTCGAGCGACGACACTACTACCCTGCGCACCTTTCAGGTGGTCAGCAGCAACGCGCAGCGATCGCACGAGCCTTGGCTATGGATCCTGAAGTGATGCTGTTTGATGAACCCACCTCCGCGCTTGACCCCGAACTCGTGGGTGAAGTGCTGAAGGTGATGCGATCGCTGGCAGAAGAAGGGCGAACGATGGTTGTTGTTACCCACGAAATGGCTTTTGCACGCGATGTTTCATCGCAAGTGATCTTTCTCCACCAAGGCCTCATCGAAGAAGCAGGCGCTCCAAAAGAGATATTCGAAAAACCAAAGTCTGAGCGGTTCCGTCAGTTTCTGTCGAACACCAGGAATTGATCTTAATGCGCCCACTATTTAGGCGTCTCTCTAAGCAAATCATCCACAAGGTAATAACGAAATGAAACTAAAAAATATCATTTGCGCAGCTCTAACTGGTGCTATGGCACTCTCAAGTGGTCAGTTGCTAGCCGCAGACAAGCTGCGGATCGGTGTTGAAGGTGCCTATCCTCCGTTTTCAATGAAAGAAGCTGACGGCAGTCTTTCTGGCTTTGATATCGAAATAGCGTTGGCATTGTGCGCGCAAATGCAGAGAGAGTGCGAACTCGTTGAACAAGAGTGGGACGGTATGATCCCCGCTCTGATCGCACGTAAATATGATGCCATCGTGGCTTCAATGTCGATCACCGAAGACCGTAAGAAAAAGGTCAGCTTTTCCGAGAAATATTACAACACCCCTACTCGATTTGTTGCTGCTAAGGGCGCAGACATAGCATTTACGGCTGAAGGCAGCAAAGGTGTTCGAATAGGTTTGTTGCGCGGCACTACGTATCAGTGTTACGTGGAAAAGCATTTACCTGATGCTGTCATCAGCCTCTACGCCAACCAGGAAGATGTGTATTCAGATTTGGCTAGCGGAAGGCTCGATGCTCAAATCTCGAACTCTATCCAAGCTGTGGACGGTTTCCTGAACACTGAGGCTGGTGAGAATTTCGAATTCTCCGGTGGTGATCTCGATGATGTTGATTGCTTGGGCGAAGGTGTTGGTATAGCGGTACGCAAAGGTGACTCACTTGCCGAAGAACTATCCGTCGCGATCAAAGCTATCCGCGAAGACGGAAGCTATACAGCGGTAAACGAAAAATACTTTCAGTTTGATATTTACGGTAACTAACTTTCAGCACTCGCGCAGTTGGGAGTGGTGCGGGTTGCCGCTCCCGCTACGCTTAATTATTTGGCAATAGGAGAGTTCGATGGACACGGTCATTGAGTATCGTGAAGTCCTTATCAGTGGAACGCTGGTCACGATTTCACTCGCGATATTATCGCTACTCCTGTCAATTCTGTGTGGGCTTGTTGGTGTGTTTTTCAAGATGTCGCAGTCAGTGATACTGCGGCGAATGGGCGACGCCTATACCACCTTAATCCGAAGCGTGCCTGAACTCGTGCTGATGATGCTCATTTTTTATGGTGGTCAGGTTGCCTTGAACGACTTGGGAGCACTGACTGGACTTTGGGATTATGTCGAAGTCAACCAATTTATGGCCGGGGTGCTGACTCTTGGCTTCATCTTTGGGGCATACATGGCAGAGACATTTCGTGGGGCCATTCTTGCCATTCCTAAGGGGCAGTTAGAGGCGGCTGTGGCTGCTGGGATGAGCGCTCGAAAAGTTTTTACAGTGGTCACTTGGCCGCAGATGGTCCGCTATGCCTTGCCTAGTTTTTCTAATAACTGGCTAGTGCTAGTGAAATCCACAGCACTTGTGTCGGTGATCGGGTTGCATGATTTAGTCTGGAACGCTGTCACAGCGGGTCGATCAGTTCAGCAGCTCTTTAATTTCATGATAGCTGTTCTTTTTATCTATCTGATCATCACGGCGCTTTCTGATGTGGCGTTGCGATGGGTTGAAAAGAAATACAGCGCCGGAACGGTAAGAGGGTAGATCCATGGAACAGCAACGCACGTTTGTTGAATACCTTCGCTCTTTGAGTGAGGGCTCTTCACCTTTAGATTTCATGCTGATCTACGATCACCTTGACCGTTTCGTCTACGGTGCGTTTGTCACCTTGGAGCTGACTTTCCTCGCTTTGTTTTTGGGAGGGTTGCTGGCTATTCCAATGGCCATCGCACGAGCTTACAAAACACCGTTTCTTAACCCTATCATCTGGAGCTTTACTTACCTGCTTCGGGGAACACCGTTACTAGTTCAGCTGTATCTTATCTACTACGGACTGGGTCAGTTTGAGGCCGTACGAGAGAGCTTTTTATGGGAGCCGATACTCAGCAGCCCCTGGTGGTGTGTATTAATCGCTTTCGTTTTGAACAGCTCCGCTTACACGACTGAGTTTCTGCGGGGATCGATTGAGACAACGCCAGTCGGAGAGATCGAGGCTTCAAAAGCGTGTGGAATGAGTCCCTTTACTCGGATGCGTTTGGTGGTTTTACCCAGTGCATTCCGACGTGCTTTGCCCGCCTATTCGAATGAGGTGATTTTTACGATACATGGATCCGCCATAGCTAGTCTCGTTACGATCCAAGATTTGTTAGGGGTGGGTCGCTGGTTGAACGGTCGGTACTACTTAGCTTACGAAGGCTTCGTTACCGCGATGGTTTTTTACATGATCATTGTCTTTATCGTCGCACGGTTATTTAAGCTAGCGGAAAAACGCTACCTTGCACATTTGCGCCCACGTGAAACCAACGAGGCATCCGAGCTTGTATCTCAACACTGACTTTCCGGCTTGTACAGGGTTCGTTTTCTCTTTGAACTCATTGCTACGTCCATTGTTGTTCTCAAGGAAATAAACATGGGAAGTTCGCTTGTAATGAAGATAGCGACTCTTGGATTGGGGAGGTATACCTTGGACAAAAAGCGTTCTGTTGCAAACTACCTCGCGGCCTGTATTTTTGAACTTCCGCAGTGCTTTTGCTTTGTAATACACAAGATACGGCATATCAGAAATGGAGGATTTTTGATGGGTGCGCTGGCATTCGTTAAAACAGCCATTACACAGAAAGAGGATGCGCACGGAAGAATCGTATCGCTGGTACGAAGGATGCAATTGTGAGCAGCGTCCAAGTACGGTCAGCCTTATTGGCTATGTTTGCGTCGGCAATGCTCAGCTTTATCGATAACTTTGTTGGGCGTGTCGCAGAAGAGGCAGCGATATGGCAGTTTCAAGTGGTGCGTGCGCTGATTGCAATTCCACTTTTAGTTATTTTTGGTCAATTGACAGGGCAAGCTCTTGTACCTGTGAATATTCCTAAATTGGCTCTGAGGAGCCTCACAGTGTCTATCGGTCTACTGATTTATTTTGCAGCGCTGGGTGTTTTGCCTGTTGCGCAAGCGGGTGCGGGCTTATTCAGCGCTCCTATTTGGGTGTTGGTTTTTTCCGCAGTCTTCTTCTCGGTACGCATTACGTTGTTTCAATTTGTGGCCATTTTTGCAGGTTTCGTGGGAGTGTTAATGCTTCTACAACCGGACCCCGTAACGCTGAGAGCACTGTCACTTTTACCTTTGGCTGCGGGTGTTTTTTATGGTCTTGGTATGTTGCTAACACCCTATTTGTGCAGTGATGAATCACCTGTTGCTTTGGCGCTGGGGATATTCATCACGATTGGCTTGATCAGTTTTTTCATGCTTGTGTATTTCAGCTTGTTTCCTGTTGTAGATGCGAGCTTCCTGACGGGCGGCTGGGTGGCACCATCTCTTCGGTTTATATGGCTTACTTTTTTCCAAGCAGCTGGGGCTGTAATAGCAGTGACTTGTATTGCCGAGGCTTACCGTATTGGCAGCCCTAGTTATGTGGCGGTGTTTGAATACTCCTTTTTGATTTTTGCAAGTCTTTGGGCCTTCATGCTGTGGGGTCTAGAGACCAATTTCTTAGCGATGCTCGGGATTGCCGTAATTTTGATATCTGGAGCAGCTCTTACTCTCAGGCAATCACGAACAACCGTGGTAGCCGACAGCCAAAAAAGCGGAAAGCCATGAGTAAAACTATAAGACTAAAGGCGGGCTCACGAATGCGCGAAGTGACTCGGAAATGATCACACTGGATGCTCAGGCCACCGACGCAGCTTTGCCTTGGCCGGAACTTATCAATGAGCTACGTAAAGGCTTTTGTGATGGCTGTGAAGTGCCTTTGCGTCACCACCACGACTTTAGTATTCCTGATGAATCGGACGGCGCGTTATTGCTGATGCCAGCATGGATACCAGGGTGTTTCCTCGGCGTTAAAACAGTGACGGTAGTGCCGGGAAATGGTGCCCGGCATTTACCGGCTGTGGTCGCAAGCTATCAATTGATTGACGGCAAGACAGGGCAGCAGTTGGCGATGTTTGACGGTGGCGTGCTGACCAACCGCCGAACAGCCGCGGCATCGGCTTTGGCGTCTGCCTATTTATCCAACACAACTTCGTCGCACTTGTTGATGGTGGGTACTGGTGCGCTTTCGCATACGTTGGTGGAGGCGCACAAAACTGTTCGCCCGATCACGCGGGTCTCTGTCTGGGGTCGATCAGCGAGCAAGTCAAAGGCTCTCGTGCGTTCCCTTCAGGATAAGGGTGTAAACGCTGTTGCGGTTGATGATTTAGAAAAAGCGGCAAAGTCAGCGGACATCATCTCTTGCGCCACGATGTCTAAAGAACCCTTAATCAGGGGGCACTGGCTGAAGCCTGGCAGTCACCTTGATTTGGTTGGAGCGTTTAAACCGGATATGCGTGAAAGTGACGATGAGGTATTACGTGTTGCTTCTGTTTTTGTCGATACCAAGGCGGGCGCTTTCAAAGAGGCTGGCGATATTGTTCAGCCGATTGCCGATGGGGCGATCCAGAAAAAAGACGTTTGTGCTGATCTTTTTGATTTATGCCAAGAGAGACACCTTGGGAGAAGTTCAAGTGAGGAGCGAACAGTTTTTAAGTCTGTCGGTACGGCTCTAGAAGATTTATATGCTGCAATCCTCGCATACCAGACCGCGACAAAAGTTAGCCGCCTAATAAATTGACGTATAGCGGGATCACTACCAAATTATTCAGTAAGGATATTTTGCGTTTAACAACACACAAAATGAAAACAACAATGTAAACAGGAGAGTGAAATGGCAAATCTGAACAAAAAGGAACGCGGCATTATTGAAGGGCGTGCCGCGCTTATCGTCATTGATATACAAGCCGGAACATTTTCGGATCAACGAGCTGTCAGAGCTATCGACCACATGGAGAATTACGCGGGCCGAATGCAACTGGCAAGAACAGCAATCGACAAAGCGCGTGATTGCAATATTCCCGTAATCTTTATTCAAGAGATTCATCGTGCCAATTTGGTTGATTTTGGTCGTGAGCTTGACGGTGATGAAGACGTTCATTGCCTTGACAATAACCCCAACACAGAACTTGCCAAGGAACAGATGGGCTTTCGTCCAGATGACTACCATATTCAGAAACGCCGCTACTCGGCATTCTATGGCACTGATCTAGAGATACTACTGAAAGGTTTGAAGGTAGACACGCTGCTTCTGTGTGGTGGCTTGACGGATGTCTGTGTGCACTACACCTTCGCCGATGGTCATCAAGGTGATTACTTCTGCCGAGTCATCGAAGACTGTGTGGCTGGGTCGAGCCAGGCAGCACATGATGCATCACTAAAAGCTGTGGAGTATTTGCAAACCGGTGCTGTGAGAAACCTAGATGAAGTGCTCGAAGCCATGGATCAAAGCATGGCTTAGTTGTGGTGGGCAGCGTAGCTGCACCTATGGCAGAGAAATAGAAAGATCTGAGTTTTGGATTGTTGTCGTTCGCGTATTCACCTCTCAAGAGCTAGACAAGGCATTAGAACAGTAAGCCAAGCGCCTCAGCTTGGCCATTCGCCCGTTTAAATGGAAGGAACTAGTTATGAAAGACGATCTCGCTAAACTCTTGGAGCATCTTGATGCTGGTGGCTTGAGCCGCCGGTCCTTTTTGGGACGTTCCGTATCCATTGGTGCTGCAGCGATTCTCGGTTCAGCAACAATCAGTGGTGCTGTACACGCCGCGGAACCCAAAAAAGGAGGCGTTTTAAAGATGGGTATTGGTGGCGGAGAAACCACCGACACGTTAGACCCCGGACTTGCAGATAACTCTTCTCAGCTTTTGGCCAATAGGTTGTGGGGTGACACCATCTTAGGTGTCACTCCAAGTGGCCAGATTGAGCCGAGGCTCGCTGAATCCTATTCTTCGAACGCCGATGCAACAGTGTGGACTTTCAAAATCCGAGAAGGTGTTAAATTTCATGATGGTTCAGCGCTAACCGTCGACGACGTTATTGCTACCTTTAAACGCCATTCAGATGAAAGCTCGAAATCTGGCGCTTTGGGTAGTTTAAAAGGTATTTCCAATATCCAAGCTGATGGCCAGAACCTAGTGGTTACACTGAATAGTGGTAATGCTGACTTGCCATATCTGCTAGGGGGCTACAATTTATTGATGCAGCCTGGTGGAGGAGTGGAGGACCCCAACGCGGGAATTGGTACCGGTGCATATAAAGTAGCTACTGTTGAACCGGGTGTGCGCTACATCTTTGAAAAGAACGCAGACTACTGGGACCCATCACGTGGCCACTACGACCGCATAGAGATGTATATCATTAACGACTCTACTGCCCGTAATGCAGCACTGCAATCCGGACAAGTACATATGGTTAATCGTGTGGCGCCCAAAGTGGCAAAGCTGCTTTCACGCTTCCCCGGTATTCAAGTAAAAAACACTTCCGGACGGGCGCACTATGAGTTTGTTATGTTGGTTGATACTGCACCGTTTGATAACAAAGACTTGAGGCTGGCATTGAAATACGCCATCAACCGAGAGGAAATGGTCGATAAGATTTTGAACGGCTATGGAAGTATTGGCAACGATATTCCCGTCAATGCTGCCTATCCACTATTTGATGCGTCGTTACCGCAACGTGTGTTTGATTTAGATCTGGCTGCAAAACACTACAAAGCTTCGGGTCACGACGGTAGCCCTATCGAACTCTTGGTCGCAGAGGCTGCCTTCCCTGGGGCGGCCGATGCTGCAACGCTCTGGCAACAGACTTGTCAGAAGGCCGGTATTCCGTTAACCGTGAAGAAGGTTCCAGACGACGGTTATTGGAGTGAAGTGTGGAAAGTGAAGCCTTTCTGTGCCAATTACTGGAGTGGGCGGCCAGTGCAAGATCAGATGTACTCGACGGCTTATACATCTGACGCGGCTTGGAATGACACGCACTTTTACAATCAAGAGTTTGATGATTTGATCGTTGCGTCACGTGCGGAGCTCGATCAAGAAAAACGAGCAGTACTCTACTCCAAAATCGCACACCTCTTGTGGGAAGAAGGTGGTGCTGTAGTGCCGATGTTTAATGATTTAATAGACGCGCACAGCGATGCTATTGCGGGTTGGGAGCCCGATCCAAACTTTGAACTCATGGGAGGGTATGCTGCTCTTAAAACTTGGATGGCTTAGCATGCTTAATAGCTGGTGGCTGAGTCCGTAGAGGAATTTCTCGAATATCTCGTGTGAATGAGGGCTAATAGTGAGGCGTATAAATTCGTTTCGCATAGCCCTCAGACATTAGTTACTTTTTTTTGCTAAAATATCGCCATTCAAGCGTAGGTGCTGATGTAAAAGAGGCTTAGTCCAACAGTCATTAGGCAACATGTAAATCGTACGCTATTCCAGTGCGTCCAGTGCTTGTAATAAATTCTCCAATACTCTTGTGAATGGTTCTTGCCGCTTGATGATGCTTTTAGTTGATTATTCAGCGGCACGTTAAAAAGAACAGTACATAAAAACATACCGACTACGTAGGTTACACCGGCCGCGAAGAGTGTCCATCGACCGGCTAAGTTGGTGTTGAGCAGGGCAAAGACAGAAAGCATCGCGTACACAAGACTGGATGAAAAGAACAGATGCATGAACCACGAGTGAAGAATCACGTCGTTTATTGAACTCATGGCATCAGCGGCTTGTTGTGGGTCTAGCCGGTCAAGAGCATGCATAATGAAAGCCGAAAATGCGAAGTAAACGCCGGCGATAAGGCCGGCGCTGATCGAAGCGAAGATCAGTGATGTTTCAATTAATGCATTGGGAGTCAAACGATTGTCCTTGGTTGGTTCTTACTTGCCAACAGCACGAGTAGGCAAGTTATACCGATGAATCCTTCGAGAGCGGCTGCTTGCACTAACCCGGTAACTGGCAATCCATCGGATACCATGCTTGCGCTTCTAGAGAGTGCGTAAGTTAGGTAAACAAGAGCGGCTAACGACAAAGCCGTGTCAGTTATACGTCTTACAAAGATTGCTCTGATCATAAATGCCCCAGCGACTAGCAACAAACCAGCAGGGGCTTTGATTTCGTTGATTAGGCTGATGTTTTTTCCTAGTTCGATATTATTAGTAGCGTAAAAATCGACTGGCGATAAGAGTATGGAAGCTCCTATAAGTATTAACAAAGTACCGGCCACGAGTAGTACTGCGCTTCGAGCATGTTTAAGCTTGGTTTTCATGTTGTAGTCCCATCGTGTGATAACTTTTAGCCATGTGCGGGGCCCTGCTGAATAAGGCCATCTCGATTCCATGCTTTACTCAACATGACCTTGCATAGGTATTCATTGAAGTCGGTTGCTGGTCTTCCAAGCGCTTCTTCTACGCCAAACACGGGTTTTGAGTTTCTCCCGTCCAGTACTACAGTAAAGAGCTCGCGCATCAGCCAAAGCATCTCTTCGGGTAGCCCTTGTTCCCGCAATGGTTGAATAAAATCCTCAACGGGTATTTGGGTGAACTTAACTGGATAGCCCACGGCGGCCGCAATCTGCTCTGTGCATTGGGCGAAGCTCAGTGCGCGAGGTCCGCTGACTTCAAACAGGCGATTGCGCAAGTCCGGTTGGGTAAGGCTCGCAACGACGACATCGGCAATGTCATCAATATCAATGAAGGGTTCAGTCGTTTGTCCAGCAGGTAGCTTTAGTTCACCATTGAGGATTCCCTCTATCATGAAGCCTTCGCTGAAGTTCTGCATAAACCAACTGGCGCGAACAATATTCCAGTCGAGGCCACTATTTCGAAGTATGCCTTCGGCGCGTTCGGCTCCCTTTTCTCCGCGTCCCGACAGCAGTACGAGGTGTTTTAGTCCGGTTTGTGTTGCCATGCTGACAAAATCGCTCACGGTTTTCTCCGCGTTTGGCATCGCTAGGTCTGGGTAGTAAGTGACATACGCAGATTGAGTGCCTTCAAGTGCGTCCGGCCAAGTAGTCGCGTCTTGCCAGTCGAAACTGGGTGAGGTGGAGCGTGAAACCCCGCGCGTTGCGTAGCCTAGGTTTTGTAATTTTCTCTCGACGCGTAGGCCTGTTTTAGCAGTTTTACCGACGATCAAAATAGGTGTATTTGACATGGCTGCAGTCTCCGTATCAGTTGTAGGAAAAGCCGACAACGGTTTTCATTGACGACGGATACATTTTGCTCCGCTGCAACTGGATATAAAATCACAATAAATCTAATATAATTAACCCATCGTCTAGAGGGTTGAGAAAAATCATGGCCAATGATCATCCCGTCACTCCACGTGTTGACATCCAGTTGCCGCCGAACTCGGACCCCTTAAGTGAAGTGCTGCAGTTATTGCACTTAACTGGTGTGCTCTACTGCAACGCTGAGCTAAGCGATCCTTGGGGAATCGATTTGCCGCATTTACCGGGAGTAATGAACGTTGAAGTGGTCACATCTGGTCATTGCTGGCTCGAGATTGAAGGTCAAGACCCAACGTATTTGCCCGAAGGCAGTGTTGTGCTTATACCTCGGGGTAATCGGCATACACTGCGTGCTAACCTAGGTGACAAAACCACAAAGCTTGAAAAAATACCTATCGATCGCGTGGGTGAGCGATTTGAATACATGTGTTTTGGTGGCGGAGGGCGTCGGACGCTGGTGACTTACTTCGGCGTGCGTTTTGATCCTTTTTTGGCCCAGCGATTGATTCGGCTGTTACCTGAGATACTGCATTTACGCACGCAGGTTGACGATAACAGCTGGTTGCAAAGCACCATTCGGTTCATCGCTGATGAAGCACGGCAGCGTTTGCCGGGCAGCGAAACGGTGATCACGCGATTGGCAGATATTCTTGTCATTCAGGCGATCCGAATGTGGATAAAGAGTGTGCGGGAGGAAGAGCGCGGCTGGATTGCTGCTCTGCATGATCGCCAGATCGGATTAGCCTTGTCTTTAATGCACCGTCAGCCAGCACGAGATTGGCGTGTGCACAGTCTGGCGCGTGAGGTTGGTATGTCTCGCTCTGGTTTCTCAGCTCGATTTAGCCAATACGTGGGGGAGTCAGCACTGCATTATCTTACGGAGTTGCGTATGCAGCTTGCACACCGTGAATTGCGAGAAACATCTGATACCTTGGCCAAGATCGCCGAACGCGTAGGTTATCAATCTGAACCTGCTTTTAATCGAGCGTTTAAGCGCGTTATGGGTATGCCACCAGGTGCGGTGCGAAAAAATATTTCGCATCACGAAGGGCTTTGAGTTTCTGGAAATTTCGGCTCGATACAACTCGGCCGTATGTCCTGTTTGACGTGCTGCAGGGGATAAAACTGTTTGAAGTTTCGGTTAAGGTTATCTTTGATTTACAGTTTTTGAACTGTTCCAGAGCAGAGCACTATTTTTTTGCAAAAAAATTCCCGATAAATCGGGAATTTTATTTACGTGCTTTTTATTGGCACTGGCCAGTTTTTATTAGCCCTTGCCTTTCCAGGGAACCATGATGCTTTCAGCCCATCGCATCAACAAATCGATTCCAAATCCGATTGCGCCAATCAGGATAATGCCCATGATGACTATGTCGGTGTTTTGAAATTTTGACGCAGTCATGATCATCATGCCCGCTCCTTGCTCAGCGGCGACCAGTTCTGCGGCGACCACTGTGCCCCAGCAAACTCCCATAGCTACTCTGGCACCTGTGAAAATCTCAGGCAGAGAGTTCGGGATGATGACGTAGCGCATTATTTGTTTTGGTTTGGCCCCGAGTGAATAAGCGGCATGCACCTTTGCGATATTAACTCCCGAAACTCCTGCTCTTGCAGCGATAGCCATAATCCACAAAGCGGCCAAGAAGAGCAAAATTATTTTTCCAGTTTCACCAATGCCCGCCCATATGATAACCAGCGGTATCAATGCCAGTGGTGGCACTGGACGCATGAATTCAACTATTGGATCAAACCAGCCACGAAACCAGTTGTTCAGGCCCATTGCGTAGCCCAGTGGGATGCCTACTAAGGCGCCTAGCGCAAAACCAACGACGACTCGGAAGAGCGAGTAACCGAGGTGCTCAATAAGTGTGAAATTGCGGAATCCTTCTTTGGCAATTTTGATAGCGCGTGTCCAAACTGCCTCTGGTGCTGGCAGGTACAAAGGCTCCATTTGCCAGCCTCGGTCAGGCTCGAGATTTGGTGTGCCTTTGTCAGATAAAGTGACTTTGCCGCCATCAACTTTGACGCTCTCGCCAGGTTGTATGCTGTTGCCATTGATAGCGATGACTTTTATTTTTTTACCGTCGGCGGATTCGTCATTTTTATCGACGCGAATTAACTTGGACCGCCATTGCGCAACAGTAACTGTGTCGTTTTTTGCAAAGCCGTCACCGGGTTCGATTTCTAGTGCAGTTGGTTTTTCGTTTCGCGGATGCACCACTGCGCTTACAGTAGCGTCGTCAGTTGCTTGAGTACTGTCTTGCGCTGTGTAAGTAAACGAGATGTTGCCGACAAATGGCCCAGGTACATGTAAAAAACCAGGCAATAATTTGGAGCCTGTAAACATGCCCCAGAGTAATATGATGGTTGCGATAGACACAACGCTGGCTACTCGATTAGGCCTAACAGCGCTTTCGTCTCCAAAGGTGACGGTCTTGGCTGCTGAAAAGCCTTTTTCTCCTGCCGTTTTAACTAACTTACTGACGATAAGATAAGCAGCGACAAATATAGCGATATATATAAATAAAGGGATCATGCGTTATCCTCCTTTCCGCCCATGATTTCCTCTTCCATGTCCCAAATCATGTTTAGTATCTCATCTCTCTTGGTCGCAAAATCTGGGTGTTTTTTAACCTGACGTAAGTCTGCCTCAACGCCTAGTTCTGCAAAAGGTAATTGGTATTCTTTATGTATGCGTCCCGGGCGAGGTGCCATCACGATTAATCGTTCACCCAATAGCAATGCTTCTTCAACCGAATGGGTTATGAGGATGATGGTTTTTCCGGTTTCTTTCCAAAGCTTGAGTACCAGGCTTTGCATTTTCTCGCGTGTTAGTGCGTCAAGAGCGCCAAGCGGTTCGTCCATCAAAATAACATCAGGATCGTTGGCAAGGCAGCGAGCAAGTGCGACGCGTTGTTGCATACCACCCGACAGCTCATAGACTGCTTTTTCTTTAAAATCTCCGAGCCCAACAACGTCCAGTAGATGGTTGACAATGCCTGCTTTCTCAGCCTCGGGAGTGCCTTTCATCAACAAGCCAAAGCCTACGTTTTCTCGCACAGACATCCATTCAAACAAGGCGCCTTGTTGAAACACCATACCTCGTTCAGCATCTGGGCCGACTATGTCGTGTTCGTTGAGAATCAGCGAACCGCTGGTAGGGGCAAGAAAACCGGCAACAATGTTAAGAAGGGTAGTTTTGCCACAGCCAGAAGGCCCTAGAACGCTGAGCAGTTCCCCTTCGTTTAGGGTTAGAGAGACATTTTCTAGCGCTTGCACGGACTCACCGTTAGGGAGTTCAAAGCGCATGGAGAGGTTTTCAAGCGAGAGTGTACCCATTGGTGTTCCTGATTAACTAAGTATTGTGGCTACAATAAGCAGCGCTACGAATGTAGCGCTGCTATCAGTGGGCCAATGACAATGATGTCGGCCCCCTTAGACAGAAGAAAGGTCTTATTTGGTTGCGGTCAATGGGCCCGCATTTACAGCATCGGTGTAGCTGTCCAGTGAAGCGTCTATAGAACCTGCTTCAGCAAATACGTCGGCAACACCTTTCATGAATACACCGGCGTTTGCGCCCATCCACTTATCAGAAAGCTGCTCTTCGGTAGAAGGAAACTTCATGGTTGCGATTGCGCTTTTTGCTGCTTCGACATCCATACCCGAGTTCTCAGCGATGACTTTAAGCATGTCGTCACTAGGGTTGGTATTCCACTCGGCATTGGCTGCTGCTGTTACGCCAACGAACTTAGACACGAGGTCGCCATTCTCTGCAACGAATGAAGCGGGAGAAGCAGTTAGATCGAACACCAAAATACCTAGCTCTTCTTTCTCTGGGCCCGTTAAGAGGATGTTTCCGTGTTCTTGCATGCTTGTATAACCACCGCCATAACCACAGGCAAAATCAACAGCGCCTTGGCCTAGAGCTGCAGCTCCAGTTGGTGGGTCCATGTCAACAACTTGCAGGCTGGATACATCAACGCCGAAGTGATCCATTTGTCGTAGGAAGCTGTAGTGCGCAGCAGTACCCAGTGGTACGGCGACTTTTTTGCCAGCCAGCTCACCGGCACTGTCTTTATCAATCTCCAGCTCAGCACCAACTACGCAACCTTGATTAGATGAGTAGCTAACAGCAACATCAAGCATTTGAAGGTCTTGTCCACCAGACACAGCGACAACAAACGGGGGTACGCCTTGCGATACAGAGATATGCACATCGCCTGAAGCCATCGCGGCGCTCATTGCGGTGCCAGTCTCGAAAGATACCCAGTTAACTTTCATGCCCAGCGCTTCGTCGTATGCGCCAGATGCCTTGGATGCCAACATTGGCATTGGCCACTCTAGAAAGTAACCGACAGTTAGTTCTTCAGGGGCTGCGGCTTGCGCAGTCTGCATGGTTAGCGCCGTTAAAGTGCTGGCGACTAGCGTGCTTATTATTCCTAATTTCATTCCAGTTACTCTCCAAATCAAGTGATTCTATTAAAATAGAAACCTTGTGTACTGCACCTTTAATTTGTTGGCGCTATTTTTAAGGTCTCTAGATGTGCGTCAAATCCTACCATCACAAATTCGACGCCACTACTCAAAAAACGACCTTTAACTCAAATAGCCGGATGGCGCCCTTGCCTAAGACTGATGAAAACAGAACGTTAATCGTTTTCATGTACTATAAGTCGAAACTTATATTTGTTCCATAATAATGAACGAATGTTTTGTAATATGAAACTAGCGTAGGCAAAAACCAACGGTGAGGTGTAGATCGAATGAATAGTACTCCGGACAGCATCCATTGGACGCATACAGCCACACCGGCTGAAATGTATCCGCTACTTAAGACGCACGAAAAGGCAGACGTGATCGTGATAGGCGGTGGTTTGACTGGTTGTCGAACGGCACTTGGCCTTGCAGATGCCGGGTTACGCGTCATAGTGTTGGAAGAGCGCGATATTGGTTGGGGAGCATCTGGGCGCAGTGGTGGCCAATGTAACCCCGTGTGGCGGGAGACTCCTGATGAGCTTCGCGCACGTTTTGGAGTACCGGCGGCTGATTTACTCGTGCAAACGACATTGACTGCAGCGCACGATCTTTTTGCTGATATTAGCCGTTTTGGAATCGAATGTGATCCTGTGCAAAACGGCTGGGTGCAGGCCGCGCACACTCGCAAGGCCCGCAGTAGGCTAAAGATATTGTCCGCTGGCTGGAAGCAGGCTGGTGCTGATATCGATATTATTGAGGGCGATGATGTTGAAGCGATCTGTGGTTCTCCTGAGTACCAGTTTGCTTTGTTTCATCATGCTGGGGGTAATGTGCAACCGCTGTCGCTTACTCGCGGTTACGCTTCAAGCGCTACAGCTCGGGGTGCAACTATTTATTGCGGCGAGCGTGTGCAGGCGCTGACGCGTAATAACGGTGCTTGGACAGCTGTTACCCAGTCTGGCTCTGTCAGTGCAGAGCAGGTCGTCATTGCCACAAATGCTTATACCAACAATGGCTTGTGGCCAGGCTTGCAACAAACTTTTTTTCCCTTAGTGAGTATCTCGCTAGCGACAGCCCCGTTATCTGAAGAACAAAAAAAATCTGTTCTACCAAACCGAGTGACGATCTCAGATACAAGACTGGCCATCTACTACGCCCGATACGATCGAGACGATCGGCTAATCTTTGGTTGTGTGGGAAGCTCTGACCACGTAAAAACTCTTGGCGGGCACAAGCGCTTGCAAGATGGGCTGCATACGGTATTTCCGCAGCTTCGGCACATCGGTATAGAGCGTCATTGGGCGGGGCGGATCGCAGTGACACCTGAAATGATGCCGCGTATCTACGAGCCGGCAGCGGGTGTCACAGCTGCTTTAGGGTTTAGTGGTAGAGGAATAGCGATGACATCGGTGATGGGGCGTGCGTTGACGCAGAAGATACTGGGCGGCGCTGAGCATTCTCTGCCATTTCCTGTGCAAGCAATAAACAGCGTGCCTTTGCATCGGCCTCTGAAATCACTGATTCCACTAGCCGCGCCTGCTATGTCACTAAAAGATAAAATAGACAGAAAGCTGGGTGGAATTTAAAGCTAACGCTACGGGTAGTATTAATTGCAGAGGCGATTGCGCATTAATCGTCTGAAAAGCACTGACTTCAATAGGTAAAACACAGCTCAATTCTGTATTGAGTTTTTAGTTTGTGTGTCCCTTGAGGTCTTCAATAGAGGGTGCCGTGCCGCCTATTAACTTGGTGACGTGATGGGTTGAGATCATGAGTTCTTTGGCCCATCGACGTAACTTGTCCAGCGGGCACCTCTGGTGCGGGCTCCAAATGTTCAGTACGGCGATTGGCTCGTGTAGATAGTTAAAGATTGGAGCGGATATCCCAACGTAGTGTTCGTATTCTTCTCTGTCATTGCTTGCGTAGCCATTAACTCTCACTTCATCTAAAGCTTGAAGGAACTTTGATGCGGACGTAATGGTATTTGCGGTGTAGCGCGTGAACTCATGCTCGGCAAGCTTTGCTTGAATCTCTGTGTCGGGAATAAACGCTGTTAATGCTTTGCCGGAGGCAGAGCAGTGAAACTGTTCACGCAAACCCGGTTGTGAAACGGAACGAGTTGCGTGCAGCGCCTCCATCACGCGCAGATAAACTACCTCCGAACCGACTGGCACACCAATCGTGACATTTTCACGAGTCAGTTTGTTCAGCCTGATCATTTCATCTAATGCAATGACTTGAATGTCATAGCCTCTATGCGCACTAGATACCAAATTAAAAAGTTTTGGTCCTAGCAGGTAGGCCTTTCGTTGCGCATCAAACTGTAACAACTGGTTTTGTATTGAGAGGGCAAGCAGCCGATGAAGTGTGCTTTTGTTGAGGCCAGTGGCCGTCAACAGTTCTGAGAACGTGTGAGGTTTTTTTGCTTCGCTTACGACTGTGAGGATGCCGAGGATTTTTTCCAAAATGGAGCTTTGCATGATTTGAAGGGCTTACCATGTTTGATTGGCAGTTCGAGAACAGTCGTTGAGAATAACAACTATACGTTTGCCCCACTAGGGTAACGCAGCGACGCATCGCGACAGCAGGGTTGAAGAAAGAAACGCACACTTTTTGCTGCACGCTTCAGTCCTCGCTGCCTGTCACCCACATTGAAAGCACTCTAGTTTGTAGGAATCAGTGCAAAGCTCAACGTATGTTAGGGAACCAGTCTTGCCGCAATACTTGTCCGTCCACCATGTTGTGACCAGGGAAGGGCGGCGATGTAGGGCCTGGACGAGTGATGTATCGGGCGTCGTCTCCGACGAGGCGTAGAGAGAATGCTCTACGGCGCTGGGCTGAGTTGTTGCCTCGGGCGCCGTGCAAGGTGCGAAAGTCAAAAGCTACGGCGTCGCCGGGTTCCATTTGCCACTCCAGAATGCGCATGCCTTCGGCGTCCGGATCGGGCACCGGCATAAAGGCGTTGTCGTCTGGGTAAAAACCAGTCTCTGATAACCAGCGGGTAGGTAGGACGGGTTTTGGCCACTGGTGTGAGCCCGCCACGCAGCGCAGTGATGCTTCTCTTACTGGGTCAACCGGACTCCAAAAACTGACGGTCTGGCTGCCTTCGACAAAATAGTACGGTGAGTCTTGGTGCCAAGGTGTTGGCTTGGAAGTGCCCGGTTCTTTCACTAATACATGGTCGTGGAACACCTGCACTCCGGTTGATTTCATCAGTTTGGCTGCAACAGCGCCCACTTCGGACTGCTCGATCACCTGTTGGAATTCAGGGATGCGAGTCCAGTTACAGTAGTCATCAAAAAAACGACCTGCTTCGCCCTCCTTGAGGTTCTCTGCGGCGTAAGGTCCTGGCGTGTTCATGTTGCGCTCGATACCCGCTTTTATCGGTTCTACCCAATCACGAAACAACCCCTTGATAAGCACAGCGCCATCGCGTTGGTAAGCATCTATCAGTGCGTCATCTACTGTGTCGAGTACAGCCATGATGTTCTCCAGTTGGGGTTGTTTATTATTTAACAGTGGCTTGATTCTCGGTGTTGCATGTCATAATTTCAAATAATAAAAGACTAAGTAAAGGCATAGCTAATTGTTATCTGTGAGTATACGTCAACTGGAATACGCGATTGCAGTGGCCAAGCATGGCAGCGTGACGTTGGCGGCTGAGCAGCTGCATGTTTCGCAGCCAGCGCTTTCGGTTGCCATCAACAAACTAGAGCAGCAACTTGAACAGGCGATTTTTATTCGTCGAAAAGGCAGTGCGTTAGTGCTCACAGCTTATGGCCGTGACTTCATTGCCGAGTCGATTGATCTCTTGCAACGCTTTGAACAGCTAGTCTGCTCTGAAGGCAAAGTGGTTAATGAGCAAACAGTGGTCATTGGCTTTTATGAGGACTTGGCACCGCTGATTTCTGGCCCCATCTTGGCTTGCCTCAAGGCTCGATTCCCTGCTAATACCGTACATATCCGCAGTGGTGATTTTGAAAGCCTTAGTGATGATTTGCTGGCAGGACGCGTGGATTTTGTTTTGAGCTACAACTTGGGGTTGAATGCGCTTTTTGAGACCCATGAAATAGCAGCTATTTTCCCGCATGTGCTGTTGTATCCAGAGCACCCATTGGCCTGCAAGGCATCTCTATCGCTGGCTGATATCGCGGTTGAGAAATTAGTGCTTGCGGATCAGAGGCTGAGTTTGCAGCACATCACAGCGTTGTTTCGTCAGCGACAACTCGTGCCTGCGGATGTCTATCGCGCACCCACCTTTGAAATGATGCGTAGCTTGGTTGCCAACGGGCAAGGTCTCGGTATCTCTTACACGCAGTCTCAATCGGCATTGAGCTATGACGGCAAGCCCTTGTTGTATCGTTGGATTGATGATGTGCAGGAGGCAGAGCCGCTGCTCGTGGTGTCTAGTCGCGATAATCCCTTGTCTAGTACTGCAAAACACTACATCGACTTGATTGAGGGATTGCCTATTTGGGCAGCGTTGGCGAAGCCTAAGTGATCTGGCGGTGGGCCAGAATTGGATTGGCTTAGAAGTGCTCTCAATATCGTGTTCGACCAGAAACGATTGTTGTATGCGATGCGATTGTACGCCGCTAGTTGTTGAGTTGTGTGCGCACTAAAAATCGACAGGATTTTTTGACAGTTTTTTATCTAATATGACTAGTGTGGATATTGAATAAAGGCGTCTTGCGCCAGTTGCGCGAAGGCTTTGGTTTTAAGGCTGGTGTTTGTGTGTGGTGCATAGACAAACGATATGGGTGCTTCGGCGTTGCGTAGAGTGCCGGGCATCACTTCCAGGAGTTGGCCGGTGTCCAGCTCGTGCTGCACTGCCAAGCGAGAGCGCGCCACTAATCCGAGGCCGTTGTTGGCGGCAGCCGAGAGCATGTCTGAGCTCGATACCAGTAGGTGGCGTCGTACTTTCAGCTCCTGTAGTTTAGCGCCTTGCTCAGCCACGTCGAAGCGGGTTTGCCAAGGCAGGCAGACCCACTGTGCTTCGCGAAGCTCGTGCAGGTTTTTTGGATGGCCGTGCTCACGAAGATAGTGTGGGGTAGCGCAGATGATGCGCTCGTTATCGCACAGCTTTTTAAATTTAAGAGCGCTGTCGGGCAAGCGGCCTACGCGAATGGCACAATCTTGCGCCTCCTCCGCCAGCGACACAAAACGGTCCACTGCCAAAAACTCTACGGTTAGTTCTGGGTGTTGTTGTCGAAACTTTGCCAGTCGAGGGAAGATGAAACGCGACAATATCCACGGCGACATCGTGACTTTCAGGTGGCCGCGCAGTTGGCTCTGATTGCCGCTGGCGGCGTATTCGGCTCGACGTAAATCCTCCAGAATCACTTCGATTCGGGAGAAGAATACCTGGCCTTCTTCACTCAAGCTGACGCTGCGGCTATCGCGGTTAAACAGTTTCATGGAAAGTGCTGCTTCGAGCTTGCCAAGGCGATGACTGACGGTAGCGGCTGATATGCCTTGCTCGCGGGCGGCCGAAGTCACGCCACCACAGCGGGCCACAGCCACAAACGTCTCTAAGTCTGGAATGCTATACATTAGAAATATTCGAATTCAGGTTTCAAAAATAAGTTCTGGCGTTCGATATTATCGAATGATAATTTGATGTTCAAACTTTTAGTGCTTTGCGCACTCAAAAGTGCCTCTGAACAGATAGTGAGCAATTGCCATGACGACTTCGAACGAATACACACCGCCACGCGTGTGGCACTGGGATGCTGAGAACGGTGGCGAGTGGGCCAAAATCAATCGTCCAATTTCCGGCGCTACACACGAATCAGAGCTGCCTAAAGGCAAGCACCCATTGCAGCTATATTCGCTGGGTACGCCAAACGGACAAAAAGTGACCATTATGCTCGAAGAGCTGCTGGCAAAAGGTGAGGCTGGTGCTGAGTACGATGCTTTTTTAATCAAAATTGGCGACGGAGATCAGTTCTCGAGCGGCTTTGTTGAGTTGAATCCCAACTCAAAAATCCCCGCTTTACTCGACACTGAAACCGGCTCGCGTGTGTTTGAGTCTGGTTCGATTCTTTTATACCTCGCTGAAAAATTCCAGCACTTTTTGCCAACTAACCCTGCACAGCGCACCGAGGCACTCAACTGGTTGTTTTGGTTGCACGGGTCTGCGCCATATCTTGGCGGTGGCTTTGGCCACTTTTACCATTATGCGCCGTTCAAAATGGAATACCCGATTGACCGCTTTACGATGGAAACCAAACGTCAATTAGACGTCTTGGACAAGCGTCTGGCGGAGAACGAATTTCTCAGTGGTGACGAATACACGATAGCCGATATCGCCACGTGGCCTTGGTACGGAAATCTTGTTTTTGGTGAGGCGTATAACGCCGGTGAATTTTTGCAGGTAGAGAGTTATACGAATGTTCTACGCTGGGCTAATAGCATAGCTGAGCGCCCAGCGGTGAAGCGTGGACGCGTAGTTAACCGTGTTTGGGGTGACGAGTCCGAGCAGGTTGCCGAGCGACACAGTGCTGACGACTTCCCTGCTTAGTCGTTTACGGTTTTAAAGCATAGATTTTTTAATACAACTCAGGAATTTTGAAGATGCTTAAGTTTTATTTTCACCCAACGCCCAACCCAATGAAAGTTGCCTTATTTCTAGAAGAGGCCGGTATTGAGTTTGAGCTTTGCCCCGTCGATACATTAAAAGGCGAGCAGCATGCTGATAAATTTCGTGTGGTGAACCCCAACGGTAAGCTGCCTGCTATTGATGATAACGGTACATTGGTTTTTGATTCCAATGCGATCTTGCTCTATCTAGCCGAAAAACATGACACCTTACTTGGTGACAAAGCGGAACGTGGTTCTTTGCTTTCTTGGTTGATGTTTATCGCATCTGGGTTGGGTCCATTTTCTGGTCAGTCAGTGCATTTTCACCATGCAGCACCTGGTGATAACGCCTATTCTAAAAACCGCTACATGCGCGAAGCAGAGCGTCATTATGCGGTGCTGGACAAGCACTTGGCCGATCGGGAGTTCATTGTTGGCAATGACTACACTATCGCCGATGTGGCAGCTTGGGGCTGGATTGATAAAGTCACGCCTGTATTAGGTGAAGGCCGTTTAGCTGAGTACCCTAATCTGCAACGCTGGTTCCAGAGTGTGGACGCGCGTCCAGCGGTAGCTCGTGCGCGTTTGGTGGGTAAAGACGTTGCGTTTAAATCTGAGCGCGATGAAGAAGCAGCGCGTGCGTTGTTCCCCAGCAACTACCAAAGCTAAGCAAACGCATCTGCGCGCATGATCGGCAGCAAAAAGCTGATCAACCAGTAAACGCCGAACTTTTCTAAGTTCGGCGTTTTTACTTGTGCAACACAATTGTGGGCAGCTATCTGACTAGCGTATGCTTAGTTGAAACAGCTGTTTATATTTAGGGAGATGTCGGTGCTTTCAGGAGTATGTGTTGGAACCAATAACCTGCTACAAGCGGGTGAATTCTACGATACGGTGATGGCCACCATTGGCATGGCCCGAATAGTGAGCGGCGAACATGAACTGGGCTACGCGGCGGCTGATGGTCATGTGTCTTTGTGGGTTGTTATGCCTTTTAATGAAAAGCCAGCGACTTTTGGCAATGGCACGCAGGTGATGTTTTTTGCCCCAGATAAAGACGCGGTGGCGGCTTTTCATGCAGCGGCTTTGCGCATGAACGGTACGGATGAGGGCTTGCCCGGGCCGCGTGATTATCGCGAAGGTTATTACGGCGCTTACGTGCGCGACCTCGACGGTAATAAGCTGCACGTTGCTATTCGATAGTGTCGAAGCTCTGATAGTTGTCCGCGCACCGGCTTGCTGCTGGTTACGTCATAGCGTGTGCGTTACATCCACGGGTGGCTCAACGCCTCGCAGCGTATTGAGTTTTTCTTCCATCTCGTGATGCTTAACAAACGAACGTGGGATAACACTAAAATTAGTGCCGCTGTTCTCGAGCACACCCAAAGAGCTTCCGCGTTCAATAATTGCCTCTGGTATGTGTCTAAAGTCAGTGTGGAATGTGATCGCGGCCGCTGAGCCGTTGTAATATCCTTTTGCAACAACGTGGTTTTTAACGCGCTGCCACGGCAAGAAAAAATAGTCATTTTTGCTGCGGTTGGCGCTGATGTAGACGCCGTCGTCGTTGGCAAAAAATTCTATATTTCGGTTTTTAATCAACTGATTTGCTACGCGTAGATACCAAATAGCCAAGACGACACACATCGTTACCGCAAAAACGAATTCACTGTTTTTTTCGCCAGCAAAGAATAATTCTTTGCTGAAGCCAACGTAGATCATCAGGCCAATGGAGGCTGTGACCATCATAGTATCCAGCCAAAGCACAGGCGCGCTCGACAGTGCGATAAAGCGCTTGTTCTTCTTTTGCTGCAGGCGGATCTCGCGATAGGGCAGCCGAAGCAAGTCAGGTGTATCGGTGCCGTTGCTGTGAGCATCGGTTGACTCTATGTCGTTGTTAATCATGTGTTTAATTGCTGCAGTTTAACTGAATGGCGTGTGTCTTAACTGCCCAGACTATCGGCAGCAGACTCTATATATAGACCCTGTGGTGGGTTGCAAGGCATCTGAAGCCGCTGTTTGCTCGGTTTCTAGGGTTCTCAGCGGTACCTTCAGTGGCGCTGCTGTAGGTGCTTCTGCCTGTTTGAATTTTGCCACCCGCTAGCGCATTCGGCTGCAATACATTTATTGCACGAATTCTGGCTCTTATTTCAAGCTAACACAAGCATGGCATTGTTCTGCTCAACCGCGAAATCATGTGAGTGTCGTTTGCCAAGCTGATTCTGCGAAACAACTTTGCGTTGTGTACGAGGTGTTTCGATTGCAAACAGGCTGCAGGCTGGATAGGCTCCAAGTGCACATTTTTTATTGATTGCACTCAACACTTTTACGCTGCGTACGTAGTGCGCTCAGGCAGGAGGTATCACCATTAACATCACTGCATTGTTTGCTCGACTAGTTGCCATGATTGGGGCGGGCGCTATTTTAATGCGCCGTTGGGGCGCAGATACTGATGCTCCGGCACTGGGTTCATCGCCACAGATACCTAAGGCTAAGGCGCAAAGTATACCGACATTGAAAATGCCGACTGCGAAGGGTTGGCAACCTGGGCATGTGCCGACGGCAGCACCGGGTTTGGCGGTTAACGCGTTTGCTGCTGATCTTATCCATCCGCGCTGGATATACGTATTACCCAACAATGATGTATTGGTCGCTGAGGCCTTGCCGGAGACAGGCCCGATCAAGAGTGCGTTTGACTACGCTATCTACAGCACCATGAAACGCGCGGCGGCGGTGGGTGTGTCGGCTAATCGCATTACTTTGTTTCGTGATGCTGACAACGACGGTGTAGGTGAAATCCGCGAGCTGTTCTTGCAAAACCAACGTCAACCGTTTGGTATGGCTTTGCTGGGTGAGACTTTCTACGTGGGAAATAGCGACGGCATTGTTGCTTTCCCCTATCAAGCGGGTGCAACCTCAATCACCGTGGAAGGGCGCAAGTTGCTCGACTTTAAGCCAGGTGGCCATTGGACCCGCAGCTTATTGGCCAATGCCGACGGCAGCAAAATTTACGCGGGTGTGGGGTCATTGAGCAATATCGCTGATAGCGGCATGCAGGCCGAAGAAGGGCGTGCAGCTATTTATGAGTTCGATACGGCAAGTGAAACCGGCCGTATTTTCGCCTCCGGCTTGCGTAACCCAGTGGGTCTAGCGTGGGAGCCGAGCACCCAAGCATTGTGGACTGTGGTAAACGAACGTGACGGTTTGGGTGACGAAGTGCCTCCCGACTATTTAACGTCGGTTAAAGATGGCGGTTTTTACGGCTGGCCCTATTGCTACTGGGGCAAAACCGTTGACGATCGTGTGCCTCAGGACGCCGCAATGGTAGAAAAAAGCATCGATCCAGATTATGCCTTGGGTGGGCACACGGCATCCCTAGGGCTGTGTTGGATGCCTGCTGGTACGTTGCCCGGTTTTGATCAAGACGGCATGGTGATTGGTCAACACGGGTCGTGGAATCGCAGTAATTTAAGTGGATACGCGGTCGTTTTTGTGCCCTTTGCAGATGGGCAGCCCAGTGGTCCGCCGCGCGATATTCTGACGGGTTTTCTTGCGCCTGATGAAAAAGTCTCTTATGGCCGTCCGGTGGGCGTCGCCATTGGGCCGGGGAATTGTTTGCTGGTGGCTGACGATGTGGGTAATGTGATCTGGCGCGTAACCGGCGCTGCGTAGCGGTGATTGATAGGCAGCGCATAGTTGTATTAAAACCAACCTCGAGACTTATTCATGACGACGTTTAATCAGCCTTTAGGGGGCAATCAAATGCCGCGTTTTGGTGGGCCGGCCACCATGATGCGATTGCCTGCACAAGATACCGCGGCTGGCTTGGATGCTTGTTTTGTCGGCATTCCAATGGACATTGGTACCTCTAACCGACCTGGTACGCGGCTTGGGCCACGACAGATTCGTGACGAGAGCCGTATGTTACGCCCCTACAACATGGCCACCAGTGCCGCTCCCTTTGACTGCCTGCAGGTGGCAGATATTGGCGATGTGCCGATCAATACCTTTGATCTAAAAAAGTCGGTCAAGATAATCGAGAGCTTCTATGACGAACTGCTCACGCATGATGCGATCCCACTAACACTGGGCGGTGATCACACACTGACGTGGCCAATATTGCGTGCGATAGAAAAGAAACACGGACCCGTGGCGTTGATTCATGTGGATGCGCATTCAGATACCAATGAACATATGTTTGGCGAAGAGGTGGCGCACGGCTGTCCGTTTCGACGCGCACATGAAGACAACTGTCTGCTCAATGACAAAGTGTTTCAGATTGGTTTGCGCGGCACTGGCTACGCTGCGGATGATTTCGATTGGGGTCGGAGCAAGGGTTGGACTGTTATTCAAGCAGAACAGTGCTGGCACAAATCACTCGCTCCGCTGATGGAGCAGGTGCGCTCCACCGTCGGCGACGCGCCCGTTTACCTCACCTTCGATATTGACAGCCTTGACCCCGCCTTTGCACCTGGCACAGGTACTGTTGAGATGGGCGGTTTATCCACGTGGCAAGCACTTGAAATTGTACGCGGTTGTGCAGGGCTTAATTTGGTGGGCGCTGACTTGGTTGAAGTATCACCGCCCTATGATACCTCGGGCAATACAGCGATGATTGCCGCCAACCTGTTATATGAAATGCTCTGTGTTTTGCCTGGCGTGCGCACAGGCTGATGTGCTGTTTAACGGGTTAATTTTATGGTTTATTTGAGCGCCTGATCTTCGCTTTTTTAGCTCGGCACTGATTGCTCAGTTTGTTGGCTGTGTTGGTCTGCTATGTTGGGTTTGCTTGCAGCTGACCACTTGGCTTTGTAGAGATTGTGCAGATGCTTTTTCATGCGTTTGAGTTGCTCTTTGCTGGCCTCGCCATCTCGATAGCAGGCGGCGTTGTAGTTGGTCACAAAGCCTGTAAAGTCGTCCGCTAAATCAGGCCAACGAACGGCAGCTTCGGCTGCGTGTGCGCTTGGAGTGGCGCTTTCTTGTCGCGGTAGCTTTTGTTTAGCCAGAAGTATCTGGAACTTGTTATATAGCTTTTGCTGAGCAGGAAGCTTTTGTCCTGCTCTGAACATTCCCAGCACCAGCGCCCAAATTAAACCAATTAGCGCCAGACTAACTCCAGCAGCAATGGCAATTCGCGTGCTGTTTAGCTTGCCAAGCAAGGCTGTGAGAAACGCCAGTTGGGAGTCGCCGTCGTAGTTGATGACAAACTTGCGCCAACGATATTGAGTAGCGTCCCAGCCTTGGCGTATGTTGCTCAACCAGCTGTAGCGTGACATAGCAAACGGAGAGCCAGAGAGAAAACTTCCTTCGTCTTTTATCGCTTCTTGTAGGTTTTGCTCTACACGGTTTGGCGCAACACGCGCTGTAGGGTCGTATCTGACCCAGCCCTTTTCTGGTAGCCACACTTCAGCCCATGCGTGTGCGTCGTATTGGCGCACGGCGAAGTATTGCTCTTGCACGTTCCACTCGCCACCTTGATAGCCGACCACCACCCGCGCCGGTATACCGGCGGCGCGCATCATAAAGACAAAGCTGCCAGCATAGTGTGCACAAAACCCACGCAAGCTATCAAACAGAAACCCGTCGATGGTGTCCGTTTCACCCAGCGTAGGGGGCTTGAGCGTGTAGTGGTAGGGCTCGCTGGTGTAGCGATCCATAACCCGTTCTACATAGGTTTCTGCATCCGGTGAGTCGATACGCATCTGTTTGGCGAGTTGATGCGTGCGCGGGTTATCACTGGGCGGTAGTTGTAGGCTCAGCTCGCGCACCCAAGGATCCAGTTCAAGATCACGTTGAGTATTGAGTTCACTGCGCACCTTAAATATCGCGGGGCCGGTAAGCTTTTGTTGCGCCACCGCGCGATAATCAAAACCTAGCAACGCGTTTGGCTGTATATCGATGACGGGCGAGAGGGTAAACAACCACGGCTGGTTACTGGCTTCCATCAGCAGCTCGTATTCAACCTCACGAGATGAACCTGTGCTGCGATGATCGCCCTGCGGGAGCTGTGTGCGGAAAAGCTGTCGCAGTTGTTCATCTTGCATTTTTTGTTCAAAGGGGCGCCATGTGGTGCCATCAAAATTGCTCATCACCATGCCGCGCCAATACAGTTCGGTTTGTGCTGGGCGCGGGCCGTTGAAAGCGGCGCGGAAAGCGAGGTTAGCAGACTGGCTGATATTGGCGATGTCGCCTGGTTTCATGCTGTCGGAGACCCCGGTTTGCGGGCCACCAGATATATTGGGCACGGACCACAAAGGCGGAAGCCGAGGCATGGTGATAAATATCAGCAGCATCAGCGGCAGGCAAGTCAACAACATACCGCCCCCCAAACGGAGGCGCGCCATTGACGACAGCGCGCTGTTGGGGTTTTGAACGGCTATGAGCGTAGTGGTCACACAAACAAGCGAGAGCACACCATAGGCTGCAGCGGGAATACTCTGGTCGAATAAAAATCGAGTGGCGACTAGAAAATACGCTACCCAAACAACAACTAATGCATCACGTCGGCTGTCTGTTTCGATGCTCTTGAAGGCAAAGCTGAGCAGCAGTAGCGAGACCATGGATTGCATGGTTAGGGTCAAGCCATTACTGGCGATAAAGCCGCCAAATGCCAACACCAGCATTAACATCTTTATCACACCGCTGGGGCGGCTGACTCGGCCGGCCAGAGACAACCCGCGCCAGACGACGCTAAAAGCCAAGGCTGGAAGTATCCATAGGTGCATCGTGCTGGTATAGGGGGCAATGACAACCAGCTGTGCGCACAACAACCAAATCAGGCCGCTGAGACTAATCTGCTCCGCCAGTGCGTTTTGGCGATTAAGCACTTTTACGCTCCAGCTGGTAGAGCGCTAAGGCGCGTAGGCAAGCGTCTCGGTGTGCTGGGCCTGCACTCGGGGGAATATCTTGATTAGGCAGGGTGAGCCCAAAGCGCTCGTTGAGCTCATCAGCTTCGAGAACTTGTGCGCACAGAGCCGAGAGGCGCGACTCGGTGTCACCTTGTTGGGCGTGCCACTGTAACCAGCGTTCGTGGTTTTGGTTGTCCTCAAATGTCTTGGTATAAAGTTGCCCTGTTTGTGCGTATTTTGCCCAGTGGATGCGTCTGAGTGAATCACCTTGCTGGTAGTCACGCACGCCGGCAAAGTTCGTCACGCCTTCAGTGTTGGCATGGCCCTGCTCGTCATCACACTCAAGCTCTTTTGGTTTCTGTTCTTGTGCTTGGTTGATGGGTGTGGGGTAGACAATCGTCTCCACATCGAAACGCAAATAGGACCAAGCGACTGCCAAGCCTGTGGGGTATCGGGTTTGTATTTCAATTTTTTCTGGGCGCAAGATACCGCGGGTTGGTGCTTGGTAGGAGAGCTGAACTTCTACTTCACCACCGGCTGGTATGTCGATACTTACGGCGTCTTGATCGCGCCATCCCATGGCGAGGTTATGGACCTTGCGACCACCGCTGTGGCTTATGCGGTAGTTGAACAAGACGCGTTCACCGGCAAAGCAGGGCGCACTGCCGGATGGTTTGATACGGACGCCACTGAGGTTTCGGAAAGTAAAAAATATACTCACCACCTGTAGTGCGAGTAGCCAAAAGCTCACGGCATACGCCATGGTGTTTTGGAATAAGTTGCCCAGTAGAAACATCAGCAAGACCATCAGCAACATGCCAAAAGACAGCCGCGTGGGCACGATAAAGATGCGTGCTTGGTCTAGTGTGATTTCGAGCTGGCTAGGTAGGCGTCGATGCAGCCATTGGTCTAGCCGCTGTTTTAGAGACAAGGGAAGGCGGATAACCGACATCGTTATCTCAGGCTACAACATCGACGGAAGTCAGAATTCGGCGCGCTAGAAGCTCTCCGTCAGTTTCTTCTCGGCCAACCAGTCGGTGTCCACAGACGGGCGCGAACACGGCTTGTATGTCTTCTGGCAATACATGGTCTCGGCCGTGCAACAGGGCCCAGCTTTTGGCACTGTTCAGCAGCGCCAATGCGGCACGCGGAGATAGGCCTGTGCTGCATTCTTGTCCGTCACGTGTTCGGGCGACCAAGCGCTGCACGTAGTCCAAAAGCAAGTCACTGACGCGTACTTTGGGAACCAGCGATTGCACTTCTAGCAGTTGCTCGGCGTTCATGCTCGAAGTCAAGCCGTCGAGCAGCTCGCGGCCGCTATTGCCTTTGAGTAGTTTTCGTTCAGCCTGCGGATCTGGGTAGCCGAGCGACAAGCGCATTAAAAATCTATCCAGCTGAGATTCGGGCAGAGCAAAAGTGCCAGACTGGGATTGTGGGTTCTGAGTACCAATAACCAAAAAAGGTTCGGGCAGTAAGTGGCGTGCGCCATCTACACTGACTTGGCGTTCCTCCATGACTTCCAGCAAGGCACTTTGAGATTTTGGCGATGCTCTGTTCAGCTCGTCCGCGAGTAAAACCTGGCAGAAGACGGGGCCTTGGTGAAAACGAAAGCTGCTATCCCTCGCGTCAAAAACGCTTGCGCCTAGGAGGTCTGCTGGCAGCAAATCACTGGTGAACTGTACGCGGTTGTAGTCGAGAGCAAACACCTTGGCAATACCGTGCGCCAGCGTGGTTTTTCCCATACCGGGCAAATCTTCGATAAGCAAGTGCCCGCGAGCCAAAAGGCAACAGAGCGCCAGTTTAAGCTGAGTTTCCTTGCCTAAGATCAGCGAGCCTAGTGTGTCCAAGCAGTTTTCAAGGCGTTGCTGAATGTGTGTACTCACGAGTGTTGTTTCCGTTTGTTCTGGGAAGGAGTGTGCGTGATGAAATACACGCGCAGCACTCTAACTGTTGTCGGTCGAATTTCAGCTCGCTTGAGACAGAATCGTCGCCGCTGAGGAATAGAAATTTCTTAAGCTTTTTATTGTGACAGCCGAGAAAGATGGTGTGCTGTCTGAAGTTTCTTTTGGATGCCTACAAATCAAAAAGCGTGAAGAGCAATTAGCGGAGGTTTGAAGTGGATCAAGATGACACGGATTCGTTGTTACGTAGCGGAAACAATGAGTTACAAGCGCTGGTGTTTAATGTAGCCGGTCAACAGTTTGGCGTAAACGTAGCCAAGCTAGACGAGCTGATTATGCCGCCCAAAACCCGCTCGTGGCCCGGTCAGCATCAAGCGATTCTAGGGGCCTTCCACTTGCGCACAGAGAACATGGCGTTGGTGGATCTCGGATATTACATTCGTCCCGAAACTGGTCCAACCACCGAAGGCAATACGGTGATTGTCACCAGTTTTAACAAATCTAAAATAGCGTTTTTGGTCAATTCTGTTGATCAAATTTTGCGTGTGGATTGGGGTATGGTTGGGCCACCAGCTGGGTCGACCGGCAATAATGGTGTGATTACTGGCATCATGAAGTACCAAGAAAAACTGATACCGATGCTGGATTTCGAAGCGATCCACGACGACATTTGTGGCGTTTCTAGGCTCGATACGGTTGGAATCGACATCTGTAATGCGCAAGATCGCTCTGAAGTCAAAATCGCTGTCGTAGAAGACAGTAAGTACATGAGTGCTGTGATCAAAGATTTATTGAAAAAAGCCGGCTTTGAAAAGATTGAGATGTTCGGTAATGGCCAAGACGCGCTCGAAACGCTCATGGAGAAAGAAGGCGACGACAAGCCAGATATCGTCTTGAGCGATATCGAAATGCCGCGCATGGATGGTTTGACACTTACGCGTAAACTGAAAGAACAAAAAGGGTTCCGGGTCGTGCCGATTGTCTTGTTCAGCTCGATTATTACTCCTGAGTTGTTGCACAAAGGGGAGCGGGCCGGGGCCGATATGCAGCTCAATAAAGGGGATGTGGAAAAACTCATTCCCGTTATTGATGAGTTGTTGTTCCCTGATGGCGTCATACCTACTGGTGGCCATGAGCAGGTCGTCAATAACAAAGCGGCTTAAGGTCTCCTTAGGCTTAGTACACTTGCCTGTTGCTTTCGCATCAATCAAAAGTTTATGGAGCGCAGGGTGTGGTGATTTGTATAGGCGAGAGAATTTAACTCGTCATTTCGCCGCTTTCCTGCTTTGATCACTTGCGTGTGTTCCGCCGCTATGTGTAAACAGCTTTGTCGTTTTCTGCGACTATGCAACAGTCCAAAACCCTCATTCGGCTCAGTGATTACTGGGCATCTCACTGTACTCCGTCAAATAATTACAAACACGCATGAGGCATATTGCCGCCAGTTGGTTTATATTGCTCGTGTGTAGGATCTAACTATTGTGGAGTCAAGAAGGAATGAAACCGATTAATAAAGTTGCGACAGTGCTGTCGTTGTTGATTGTGAGCACTGCGGCGCAAGCTGTTGAGTGGAATGTATCAGTTTGGGGTAAGCGTCGTGCTTTCACCGAGCACATCGAAAAACTGGCTGAGTTGCTGCCAGCTAAAACCAATGGCGAATTCACGCTAAATGTTTCTTATGGCGGTCTGTCAAAGAACAAAGAGAACCTCGACGGCATCTCGATTGGTGCATTTGAGATGGCTCAGTTCTGCGCGGGATACCATGCAGACAAAAACCCATCTATCACTGTGTTAGAGCTTCCCTTCCTCGGCGTGAATGACCTAGCCACAGAAGTAGCAGTCTCACGTGCTGTTTATTCACACCCCGCCACTGTTGCTGATCTTGCGCGATGGAACGCCACGTTGTTAATGCCTTCGCCGATGCCGCAATACAACATCGTCGGTACAGGTGATGCGCCTGCAAGCCTCGGCGACTTTAAAGGTCTGACTGTTCGTGCTACTGGCGGAATTGGTCAAGCCTTCACCTACATTGGTGCTGTTCCAACTTCTATGTCAGCCACTGAAGTGCGTCAGGCGATGGACTCAGGTGTAGTGAAAACCGTTGCTTTTGCACCTCATGCTCACATGTCTTACGGCACAGTTGAATCGGCCACTTGGTGGACAAAAAACCTCAATCCCGGCACGGTTAATTGCCCCGTTGTTGTGAACACTGACGCGTTGAATGATCTGTCAGATGCAAACCGCGAAGCATTGATGAGCTCGGTAGACGAGGCGGTTGACTACTACGTGGCCAACTACGAAGGCGCGACGATGAACAAGTGGTGGCCTTTACTTGATGAGAAAGGCATTACACAGGTCGAGTTCAGCGAAGAAGAACTGCAGTCATTTCGCGATGCTGCTGCCGGCCCTGCCGCGCAGGCTTGGATCGAAGAAAACACCGCGCGTGGGTTACCAGCGCAAGAGCTTTATGATTTAGTGATTAGCACACTAGCAGAGTAATCTGACTATGTGGCCCCCAGTAGCGCGAGCTGCTGGGGGCTTTTTTTTGCCATTAAGAATGTGGTGCGTGTTATTGAATCGCGAGACGTTATGCGCTGATGGTGGTTTTCTGCAGCCGTGCGTCCACCTGTTCTGCGTGTGGTGTTCTGGCTTTCTCGCCGCCGCGATTTTTTTGTACGCGGGCCATGTACAATAAATTTTGGTATTCACCTTCGCCAAATGAATACGCATTTGCCTCGCCCTCTATCAAAAAATCGAACTGATGATAGAGTTTGATGGCGTGACGATTACTGGTGTAAACACCAAGCTCAATCCGAGCAATGTTCATCCAGTCATTGCTTAGCGCGATAGCTGCATTAAGCAATTGGGTTCCGACTCCTTGATGATGAAATGCTGGCGTTACCGCCATTGCCAACGACGCAACATGCTTGCGCCGCATTCCGCGTTCACTCATCAATGTAATACAACCTATGGCACTACCGACATAGTCCGCCACTAACGTGATGCACTGGTCGTCACTTCGTAAGCGTTGCTGCCATTGTTGCTCAGTACCATACGGTAGCTGGGTCATATTGCGTACTACGGCTGGGTCGTTAAATAAATCAGTTAGATCCGGAAAATCTCTTTGTTGAATTTGCCGTATCAGTACTTTCATCGAGTGATCCCTCAAGTTATGTATCTGAACTTTTTCGAGGGCCATGAAGAGTATGTTCAGCCGGGGCTGTGAGTGTGTGGTTGGGGTTTCTCTTCGGAATGCATAGGCTGCGGCCTGACCGCTTGCGCGGTGTACTTATACTAGAAGAAGTTAGCCAGCAGACTGGAAATATTAGTGGGTTTTTTTGTGCCAAAAACTCTTGAGTTCTGACGCCAAATATGTGTGTTGGCGCAATGCGCGCACTTGCCAGAGCTGTGGCATCAGTTGCCGGTAGAAGGCCTGATTAAATCGGCGGTCGGCCAAAACAATAACGCCTCGATCTGACTCGCTGCGAATAACGCGACCAGCGGCTTGAAGTACGCGCGTCATGCCTGGGTACTTAAAGGCGTAGTCAAAACCGTCAAGCCCTTGTCGCTCAAAGTCTGCCTGAATAAGTTGTTGTTCGGTGCTAACGGCTTGTAGTCCTGTGCCCACGATCACCGCACCAAGAAGGCTGTCTCCTAAAAAGTCTACGCCTTCGCTATACACACCTCCCAGTATGGCAAAACCTATTTGATTGCCCGCCTGTGCAAAGTGCTGCCTAAAAGCCTCGCGCTCCTCGGGGTCAGTGGTGCGTGTTTGGGCGATAACGGGAATATCAGGGTGCTCGGTGCTGAACGCATCAAGTAAGTCATTAAGGTAGGCGTAGGAGGGAAAGAAGACCAAGTAGTTACCTGGTCGGGCGCGATAGAGCTGCTCTATGACGGAGATGAGCGCGGGTTTGGACGCTTGGCGCGCTGCAAATCGAGTGTCTATATCGTTGCACAAAAAGCACCCCAAGTGGCTGGGGTCGAAGGGTGAGGGCAATTGCTGTTGCAGTGTGTCTGGTGGCAAACCCAAATTGCGCTGATAAATCGTGCTCGGGCTCAGCGTGGCAGAAAAACACACCACCGAGTGAAAACTCTGAAAACTTGCTTCAAGTTTGTCTGTGGCGTTGAGGCAGGCCAATTTGATTTGCCGGTCTTTGTTGTTTTGAGACAGAAGAGCGCGGTGGTGTTCGCCGTAGAGTTCGTCAATCGCCGCATAGCGAAACAGTGCCTTAAACCAGTCTGTCAGCTCTGCGGGAAAAGCAGCGCCGTCCAGCGCCTCGCTGAATGAGCTAACACTCTTTAGCACTGCCCGGCTAACTGGCAGCGGTGAAAGCTCTTCAGCAACGGTTTGCTCTGCTTCTTCTGTTGTGCGTTTGATGGCCCGTGCAACCGAAGCGAAGCTCTTGGCGAGTGCTGGGTTATTGGCACTCTGCTTTTCGGCGCGCCGAGCATCTTGTCGGCTCAGTTCGGCCGAGTACATGCTTCTGGCTCTGTCGACTAGGTTGTGCGACTCGTCGATTAACAGCGTGATCTGACGGGCGTTTTCAACCACTGTCGTCAATCGCACCAAGGGGTCAAAAACGTAGTTATAGTCGCATATCACAACGTCCATCCACGGCACTAACTGAATCGACAACTCAAACGGACAGAGCTGGTGTTTGTGCGCCGCCGCGTCTAGCGCAGCAGTGTCGATATGTTTGAGCCTGATCAGCTCTTCGCGCGCCGCGGGCAGGCGATCAAAAAAGCCCAGAGTCAGAGGGCAGTGTCCGTCTTTGTCGCGCTCACAGGTGCCGTTGCTGCAGTGACAGAGTTGCTGTTTGGCGCTCAGCTGTATAGACGTGATGTTTAGTCCGTTGCCGCGCAAGCTCTTTACCGCGAGATCAGCTGCCTGTCGGCCAGAGTTTTTAGCGGTTAAATAAAACAGTCGTTGGCTGTGGCTTTCGCCAAACGCCTTGATGGCAGGGAAGAGCGTGCTGATGGTCTTGCCGATGCCGGTGGGAGCCTCGCTCAGCAGGCGGCCCTTGTCGCGGATACAGCGAAAGACCGCCGTGGCCATGGTGCGCTGACCCGGCCTAAACTCACCAAAGGGAAACTCCAGTGCTTTGGCTGAAGCAATTGCCGCCAACTGGTGCTCTTGTAACAACGCGTGAAGCGTCAAATATCGCGCAATTGCGGCTTCACAGAACGTATTGATTTCGTCGCGAGAGAGTAGTTTGTCTTCTTCCGTCAGGCGGTCACTGTTGAGGTTTATCCAGTGCAAGCTCAACTTCAGTGTGTCTAGCTCAGGCTGGTTTTGCAATTTGCAGAAGCCGTAAAAAAACAACTGCGCCCAATGCAAGTCTGTCTGGCTTTTGGGTAGTTTGTCTGGCGGCGCTAAACACGATTTGATTTCAATGATGTGTTGCGGTGCGCTAGCTTCATCGAGCAGGTCTACGCGCCCGCCAAGCTTCAGTATCCATCCTCCACGTTCAACGGTCGTCTCGAGTTTGACCTCTGATTGCTGGTTTTCTGACCGTGCGCTTTGCAGTTTTTTATGCGCTCGTTGCCCCTGTATAGCTGTGGGGCCAGCCGGTCCTGTGTTGATTAGATCACCGGAGCTGCAGGAAAGCCTTACCAACTCCGTGATCGAGATATTGACGGTTTCAGTCATTGGCTGAATCGTCGCACCACGTCACCTGTGCCACCCAATGGGGGATGTCGTGCTGATGGAAAAAATTCATCCAGCGCTTTTGGTTGTCTTGTAGTCGATCGCCAGGCCCTTTGACTTCAACCAGTTCGTAGCCGCCTTCTTCGGGAAAGAAAATTAAGTCGGGTAGACCGTTGCGGTGGTTGCGCAAATCTGAGAGCAATCGTTTGAACACGGCTTGCCAGTGTATGGTTGGTATGCGTTGTAGCCCTCTGAGCAGAAGCTCTTCATCGATAGCGCCCCAATGCACCAGCGGGTTTGCGAGGCCGTACTTGTCATTGTATCTGGCGATCACCTGACTGTTAAACGCCTCTTGATCGCTGAGCTGTAAGTTGATCTCAGTGTGGATGAGTTCTTGGCGGTAGTGCGAGAAATCGGGGTGGTGGAAGTCGTGAGGTCTGTGCTGAAAAGGGTGGCTAAATGCGCCTCTCACTGGGGCAAAAATCGCTGGCCAAATAACGAGCCCCAACACACTGCTAAATAGCGTGTTCTCAACAAAAAAGCATTCACCGTGTTGGCTGAGATGCAGAGCCGTGTCGCGCTCTACATTGCTGCTCTTTGTCAGTGTGAATTGCCGTTCGGGAGCTTTGTGCGCTTCGATTTTTTTCCACGGTCTATCAAAGCGTTTGGCGTGTCGTTGGCCAAACTGCTGCGCAAAAACCGCTTCTGCTTCGTCGACTGGTTGTTCGAGTATTTCGCGACATAGCGCCAAGCTGCTATCAATATCGCCGTTGTTCATCTTTATGCGTGCGCGACGCTCCCGCGCGGGTGTACAGGAGCTCTGCCGATATAGCTCTAGCGCGAGTTGAGTTTCTTTTTGGCGTTCTAGTTCACGCGCTAAGTGATTGCGCAAACGTGCCACGCGGCGCTGCAAGCTGTGGTCGTTGTCTTCAGCTTTGGGCAGCGCATCGGACAGAGCGACAATGGCTTCAGGGCCTTGTTCAACCGTGTCATCACTGAGTTGGCTGCAGGCGTAATATAGAAGGTGTTGTTCTAGCTGGGCGCGGCTACTGAACTGTCGGCTCTGTGCGTCAAGCGAATAGGATTCGTATTGGAAAATAGCCAGATCGCGCAGCACAAATTCGCTGAGATCTTGATACAAATTACCAAAAAAGCACAGCTTAAAGATCGGCAAGTACTCTTCGAGCAGCACTTCTATTAGGGTGTCGCCCGCATGCAGTGTCTGCAGCATGTGTTCATCGACATGATCACTCAGGTGCTGGTCTAGCGCGGCGCGATTGAGCTTGCTCGCGCCGGCAACGTTGAGCAGCGAAACTAACTCCGGCTTGGTAAAAAGCGGCAACAGCTGCTCTATACCGAGGGTAGGATTGACGCGAAGTAAGCCTAGCTCCTGAAGCTCTAAAGCGGCTTCGGGAAGTTGGGGGATCTCGGCATAACTCAGTTTGCTTTGGCGGAAAATTGATTTGCTGCGCCCCGACAGTCGCACGTATAAACACTGCGCTGCTTTACTGGCTTTAAAAAAAACTTGGTAAAAATGCCGCTCGTCATCGTTGAGTAAGTCGCCGTAGCGAGCTTCTGCCACGTGGAGTAGTTGGCAGAAGTTCTGATGGTAATAATCGAGTGGCAACTCGATAGGGCTGGTTGTTGCTTTGCTGGGCATGGATACAGCATAACCCAAAGCAGTGGAGGATAAAATTGCGCTTAACTAGTCAGGAAACTAAGTTAGCGTTTACGCAGAGTGAAGTTTTGACGAAGCGCTCAGCTTAGAGCAGGTGTTTGGGTAGCACCCAAGGGATATCGCCTGTGCCGATTTCTGCCTCTACGCCGTAGACTGTGCGTAACGTTTCGACGGTCAGAACCTCGTTGCACGTGCCCGATGCCACCATTTTTCCCTCGTCCATCAGGATCAGTTGGTCGCAGTAACGCGCGGCCAGTGATAGATCATGCATCACCACAAGGCAGCTTTGCTCGCCTTGTGCATAGCGGCGTAGTAGTTCCATGGTTTGCAATTGGTGGGCAAGATCCAGTGCGGCGACTGGTTCGTCGGCGAGCAGCAAACTGGGCTCGCTGACCAATGCTCTGGCTAACAACACACGCGCCCGTTCCCCACCAGACAGAGATGTTGCATCACGGTGGCGTAGTGACTGGCAGTCCGTTTCTGTCAGCACACGTTCGATAACGTTTTGATCGGTGCTGGTGCTTTTTTGCCATGCACTCTGATGTGGTGTTCGCCCAAGCGCGATGAGACGTTCAACACTCAAAGGCCAATTTATGGGGCCGCTCTGAGCTAACCAAGCCAGCTTTTGCGCGCGCTGTGCCGGGCTGTAGGTTTCGATTGCCTGACCAAGTAACTCAACCTCACCAGAGCTTGTTTTGCACACGCCCGCTAGTGCTCGCAGCAAAGTCGATTTACCAGCGCCGTTGGGGCCGATTAAGCCAATCAGTTGGCCAGCCTGTATGTCCAGCGAGATATCACTGACAACAGCTCTGCCGCCGCGCTCTACGCTAGTCTTTTGGCAGCTTAAAAGGCTCATAAATACTCTCGGCGGCTGCGTAAAACGAGGTGCAAAAAGAATGGCGCACCGACCAGCGCTGTGACAACTCCCACTTTAAGTGGGGAGTCGGTTGGCACCAGTCGCACAACAATATCGGCGGCTAAGAGCATGGTTGCTCCACCGAGAGCCGAGGCTGGCAGCAAGCGCGCAGGGTCGTGTGATACCAAGGGGCGAAGCATGTGTGGAATTGCTAAGCCAATAAAGCCGATCATGCCGGTGGTGGCAACACATGAACCAACCGCTAGTGCGACGGCAATAAACACTCGCCAGCGTAGTTGGTTGGTGTTGATACCCAGTGTGCTGGCGGTCTCTTCGCCCAAGGTGAGTGCGCTGAGCTTGTTGCCTATTCCTATCAGCATCGCCCAGCCGACTAAGGTGGGGCCGAGCATAAGCCAGAAGTCTTGCATGCTGCGATCACTGAGATCTCCGAGTGTCCAGAGCACCAACTCGCGTACCGCATAAGGACTAGGAGCCAAATTGAGCAGCAGCGACATCAGCGCAGTTGCCAGCGCGTTGATGGCGACACCGGCGAGGATAAGCGTGGTGATGCTCGCTTGGCTGCCTGCTAGGGCGTAGACCAACACGGTGGCGCCCAGTGCGCCTGCCATGCCAGCCGCTGGCAGTAGTAGCGTGCCTGTCGTGCCCGAATAAAAATATAAAAAACAGATGGCAAAAAGTGCCGCGCCGCTGGAGCTGCCTACCAACCCTGGGCTGGCCAAGGGGTTGCGCAACAAGCCTTGCATGGCGGCTCCACACAAGCCTAAGGTGGCACCGGCGAAAACGCCGATCAGCGCCCGCGGCAGGCGAATCTCCGACAAGATCACAGCTTGTATTGTTTCTTCGCCACGCCACAGATCGAGCATGCTCCGCCAAAGTGAAATTGGCTCGGGTCCTATAGACAGCGAGAGGAAAAATAGAGCTATCAAGAGTGCACTGAGTGCGATGGGCAGTGTTTTCATGGAGTGGTGTCTTGCATTGTCGTGCGGCGTTTGGCCAGAGTTTCTATGTTATCGATAGTCCAAGGGCCAGCGCAGATGGTGCTGTTAACACGCAGTGGTACGGTCTCTGGGGCCAGTGCGCTGCGACGCAGTGCGGGGTGTTGTGGTAGTGCTTGCGCGCGAGAGTAGGTGCCAGCGGCGTAGGGCGAGTCAACAATCACTTGCGGTTGGTGCGCCAACAGGGACTCTAAAGAAATTTTGCCGTAGTGGCTGATGCCAATTCGATTGGCCAGATTTTCAAAGCCAGCCAGCTCCAGCATCTGCCCTCGCAACGATGACGCGCCGACGGTGTAGCCATTGGCGTCAAATATTGCAGCCAGAGGTTTTGCCTCTTGTTGATCGGGCAGCTGCTGCAGTCGGGTCTTTAACTCAGCGACCAATTGTTCGGCTTGTTCGCTTTTGTCGAGCCAAGAGCCCACCAAAAGAATGTTGTTAAACATGTCTTCCAGCGTTTGCGCGATAGGCATTTGCTCGACGTGCAAGTCTTGTTGCCGCAACAGGGCGATGGTGTGGTCTTGGCCATAGCTGCCCGCTATGACAAGCGTGGGTTCGAGTGCCAAAACCTCTTCTGCGGTTCGGCGCGTCTGAGGGTAACCTACTGCACGCTGATAGTGGTACGACGCGTCGGAGTCGGTGGATAAATGCGTGAGAGCAACTATCTGCGCAGGGCGCGCCAGCTCTAATAAGAGCTGGTCAGCACAGACGTTGAGCGAGACAACGCGGATGGGTTCGACCGCTCGTGCCGGCGCAACGAGCGCCGACAGTAGCAGCAAGCCAAGTACGAAGGCTCGGTTTACGTAACAGTAGCTCAATGTACTGGGGGCTTATCGTTCAATAAACGAAAAGTTTATTGGCACCATGTCGGTATTGAAGGTGCGCAAGGTTGCATCTGTTGTCGTATCTAGTATCTCTACTTTAGGTTCTTCGGTCGCGTGGTTGATGCCAAGCCATAGAGCACCTTCTGGGCCTTCCGTCATAGTGGTGATGTCCACATTGCTCATATTCGCTACTGGGTCGGCGTCAATCACACCGGTAGTGGCATTGAATGTGTACAGGGTCGTGTCTTGCCATCCAGCGTAAGTTTGCAAATAGGCTTTGCTGGCGTTGACAACCTTGAGTCCAGTAAAGAAGTCTCTGTTGTCAGTTTCGTTGCCGTCGTCTACTAACAGTGAGGCAGTGTAAGTTTCTGGATCGATTGTTACCACGCCACCTTGGTAGGGGTCACCAGCAACTTCGCTGTTGCTATAGATGTTTCCGCGACCAATAAGATAAAGCAGGTCGTTTTCTTCTTCATATTGAAATGCAGTCGGGTTAGTGACGTCAAGGTCGATGCCTAGTAGGCCGTCAGCGGCACCCATGCCAGTGTCAATTTCGGTGTCAGTACTGGTATCAAACACTGCGACATAGCCTGATTCAATTGGTGAGTAGCCGCCGGTACCACTCAAACGCTCCATCATTACAAACAATTTCCCGTCCACGAGTTCTGCGGCGGTAGCGTGTGGCGGGTAGGTGTCGCCGTAGGCACTTAAGTCCAACTCGCCAATTTTGAAGTTGGCTTCTGAAGTGGCGGAAGGGTCGATGATCCAAACGGCAGTGCCGCCGCGACGAACAACATAGGCCTTTGAGTCACTGACAAACACGACTTGGTAAGGGTTGGCGGCTGTGTCAGTGCCATTGACAGAATATTGGTAGACGGCTGTTTGTACATCAGCCAGAGAGAACTTGGCTAAAAAGTCCTGCTGAAAACGCCCTATTTGATAGATGTCACTGCCACGGGTGGTAACTCGAGTATCGGTGGTAGTTGCAGGTAATGAACAATGCAGCACGCCATCACTTTGCGAGCGAACTTGTATGACACCTGTTTGGTCAATCTTGCTCGATACTGCAACAAGTGGTATTGATGCGTCAACCTCGCACGCTGTTGAAACCGCATCGTCGCTGCTGTCACAAGCCGCAAGCGCAAGTACCGAAGCACCCAGTATGGTAATTTTGCCTAATTGGTGCGTAAATTTTTCATTTTTCATTTTGAATTTCCTCAATAATCGGAATATGTGTTCAATTAAAAGCGGTACTGAAGACTCAACTGCAGACTACGTCCTGGTTTGTCGAATCCGTTGTAATCCTGTACGCGTTCGTCCGTGATATTTTTTAGTGCGGCTTGGCTTAACCATTGACCCCTCTGCCACGACGTACCAACGTTGTGTGCGACAACATCATCTGCCGGTAGCCGGTTGACTGTGTCGTAGTATTTCCCCGATAGGGCTTTACTTTCCAACCAGAAAGCTGCGTTCGTAATGTTTTTAGTGACGCGAAAGTATGCGTCTAACTCTGCTAGACCGGGTAGTTGTTTACCGTGTAGAGCAGCGCGGTCGGAGAGGTTTTCAGAGTCCATGTAACTCGCGTTAAAGCGCAGTTCTATATTTTTGGGTAATGGTTGCGTCGCTGTTAGTTCGATACCTTGAATGCGTGCTTTGCCGATGTTAATGCTGCGTCCTATGCCTTGAGCGTTAAAGACACTAGTGATCAAATCGTCTCGGCTATTGCTATATACAGCTAACTCAATCGAGCCATTGCCCACCGATCGTTCCATTGCGAAGTCGATGTTTAGCCCTTCTTCAGGCAATAATTCGTCATTGCCGACATACAGCCCTTCATTGCCAAACAACTCGTAGAAACTGGGCTCACGATGATGTTGTCCCACGTTCGCTCGCAGCACAGTTTTTTCATTAAGTTGGTGGCGCAAGCCGAATTGCAAGCCGGTTTGGTCGTTACGCTGCGTGTCGGTGGCGCTGTCTGAATCCGAATTTTTAAACGTGTCTTCAAAAGACTTAAAATGTACTGAAGGAGTGATTAACCAGTCTTCGTCTTCACTGTAGTAGCTGTATTGGGCTGTCAGCTCCAAACTGTCGCGGCGAGCCTCGCTGCGATCATCGTTAAGCTGGTTGATGCTTTGCAGAGATTCGTGGCGCAAGTCCATGTTGAGGGCCAAGGTAGCCCGCTCGCCAAGGTGCTCGGCATACCCTGAGAGGCCGCTCATATTCGTGGAGTTTTTTTCTAGTTGTGCACCTAGCCCTACTTGGCTCAGTTGATCATCGTAGAGCTGGCGTCGCCATTGCTGGTAGATACCTAAGCGTGTACTCCAGTTGGAGTCATCGGGGTTTTGATCGCGACGATTGATTTGCAGGTAGGTAGTTTCAGTTTCGTAGCTGGCTTGGTTGTCGGCGCTATTACGCCATTCCGGCACGCCTTGCGCGCGCTGATTGTGTTGTAGGCTGAGATCCCAACTCTGCGACTTACTGGTGCGGTAACTCAGTTTACCCAACAGCGCATGGCGCTCAAACTGCGCGTTGTTGCGCTTCTCTTTGCGGTCGTCATCCGTGTTGTACGTAGTACCGTTGTTGTTGATTAGATCATAATTGTTGTCGGCTTCGCGGCTACTCAAGGTACCGCTGAGAGTCCACTGATCTCCACCGACGGAGCTGCCCAGTTGCAATACTTTGCTACCAAAGCTGCCAGTGCCTAACTTAAAAGTACTCGCCTGTTTTTGCGCTCCTGCGCTTAGTAAATTTAGTGCCCCTGTCATTCCGCCAACGCCGAGTTGGGTCGGTGTGCTACCTCGGTAGATGTCGACCACCCCGACATTGAGAAGCTCTAAGTCGGATAGATCAACAGTGGGATTGGCGGCGCCGTTGAGCAACATGCCGTCCCAATAGACAGGAGTCTGAGAACCCGTTGAGCCGCGAATTGAAACCGAGGAAAAACTGCCCTCTGCACCTGTTTGCCGGGTTTGAAGGCCTGTCTCAAACGATAATAATTCGCCGAGAGAAGCACCTGCCTTTTGCAGCTGTTGTGCCTCAATACGTTGATGGCTGCCGGTATACTCTTCCAGCACTACGTCACCAACTCGCACTTCGCCAAAATCACCTTCGCTGTCTGCTTGCACAACAATAGGCGCAAGCGTATCCGCAGCGGCATTAGAGCTACTGAGTATTACGGCGACTAGTGTGGACAAACGAATCAAAACGGGCTCCCAGCTAATTAAAGCGGGGCGTCTGGGTGGCGGCTACGGGCGCATCTGCTGCGCGTTCGTGCTGGTACTCCACCTGGCCAAAACACCCCGTTCGGCAAGTTGATCTTGTGATTGAGGCAGGTGTCCTGACTTGTGAAGTATCGTCTTAGCCTGCTCTGAAGCAGCTCTGACGATGAGCCGTTGATCTCCTTCCCAACCCTGAGGTCAGTGGATTACGATCGCGGCGATTCACTTACAGTTGCGGGGGCAGTCGACGCATCGAACGTCGTTCCCTATTGCTTCTCGGTGAACTTATTCAGCCGAGAACCTCAAATCTTGGTGGAGTGTACCTGTTTATTGGCCGGGGTGGTATTAGTCGTTGTTTAGAATTAAAGGCGCAAGCTGTTTTGTGATGCAGTGCTCGATCTTGTTCAACAAGGGCCTGCCGGTAGTCGTGCAGCTCAATTCAACACACGCTGAGTGTTGAATTCAGTTTCTAGTTTCGCTCAAGCTTCCAATTCTTCCCAACGCTCCATAGACGTCATGATCTCGTTGCCCAAGCGGTCAATATCGTCGCTTGCCTGCTGATAGGCTTTGGGGTCTTTTTTGTACAGATCAGGGTCGGCCAGCTGTGCTTGCGCAGCCTCTAGCTCGGTTTCCAGCGTTTCGATTTTTGCGGGCAACTCGTCTAATTCACGTTGCTCCTTGTAGCTGAGCTTTTTCTTAGGCTTGGCAACAGGGGCGGGTGCCGCAGGTACCGATGCCATTTTTTTACCGTTGGGCTTTGCCGCTTTTGGTTCGGGTCGCTGTCGTAACCAGTCTTGATAACCGCCAACATACTCTGCAACACGACCATCGCCTTCAAAGGCGAGTGTGCTGGTAATAGTGTTATCGAGAAAGTCTCGGTCGTGGCTGACCAATAACAGCGTGCCTTTGTAGTTGACCAACAGGCTTTCAAGAAGCTCTAGTGTTTCAACGTCGAGGTCGTTGGTTGGCTCATCCATCACCAACAAGTTGCTGGGTTTGGCAAATAATTTGGCCAGCAAAAGACGGTTGCGTTCACCGCCCGACAGCCGACGAATCGGTGCTCGCGAACGTGCCGGTGCAAAGAGAAAGTCTTGTAAGTAGCTGAGTACGTGACGGGGTTCACCGTCGATAACAACCGTGTCAGAGCCGCCAGAGATATTCTCTTGCGCGGTTTGAGTTTCGTCGAGCTGTTGGCGGTGTTGATCAAACCACGCAACTTCTAGATTGGTGCCGAGTTCTATGTCGCCTGAGGTGGGCTCTAAGTGGCCTAATAGCATTTTGATGAGTGTGGTTTTGCCCACACCGTTGGGACCTATCAAACCTATTTTGTCGCCGCGCTGTACCAGCAAGTCCAAGTTGTCGACCAACACACGGCCATCGGGCAGGGTGAAGTTGAGCGCTTTGCACTCAACAACTTTGGCTCCTGAACGCTCACCTTCTTGCAGCTTAGCTTTGGCGGTGCCCACGGCGTTGCGGCGTTTGCTGCGTTCGCGACGCATCGCTTCGAGTGCACGCACTCGGCCTTCGTTGCGGGTGCGGCGAGCTTTGATTCCCTGGCGAATCCAGCGTTCTTCTTCGGCGAGTTTTTTGTCGAACTGTGCGTCGGCTCGGTCTTGCGCTTCAAGAGCGGCTGCTTTGCCGCGTAAGTAAGTGTCGTAGTCACCGGGCCAACTGGTGAGCTTGCCCAAATCGAGATCAAGAATACGCGTGGCCAAGCGGCGCAGAAAAGCGCGGTCGTGCGTAATCAAAAGTACTGAGCCGCCAAAACCACGAACGGTTTCTTCGAGTTGTTCAACAGCGGCAATGTCGAGGTGGTTGGTAGGCTCATCGAGCAATAGCAGGTCTGGCTCGCCGACAAGCGCACGGGCCAGCATCACGCGGCGCTTCATGCCGCCAGATAAACTGCCAAAGCTTGAATCCGATGGCAGTCCCAAGCGATTGAGGATGGCCTGAACTTTTTGCTCTCCGCGCCAGCCGTCACAGGCATCGAGTGCATCGTGGTGTTCCTGCAGCTTGTCGATGTCTGGGTCTTCTTCCCCTACCAAGGCAAGATAGTCCGCCACTTGCTGTCCGCCTTCGACGAGACCGGTGGCCACCATGGAAGCAATACTGCGCTCGTCATTGCCGGTGGGAACCGATTGGTCGAGCAGGGCAGTACGAAGACCGGTTTGGCGTACCAGCTGTCCACTGTCTATTTGGATTTCGCCTGATAACAAACGCATCAAACTAGATTTACCTGCGCCGTTGCGGCCAATCAGGGCGACTGTTTCGCCAGCCTCAATGGCTAGATTTGCGCCGTCGAGAACGGGCTCGGCGCCGAAGGCAAGTCGCACATCGGTGAGGCGAACGAGGGACATAAGAGGCTTCTCTCTGAATACAGGTGGGTTTGATCGAAGCGCAGTTTAGCAGATGTGGCGTGTGCAAATAGCATGAGCTACGTCCACAAAGTATTTGTTGCCCACATAAAAAAAACCGCCCGCACGTTGCCGTGGGGCGGTGTGGCTAAGTTGGTAACCTAGCTTATTTTTTAGCTGAAGCAGTGCGCTTAGCTGGAGCGCGCTTAACAGCGGCTTTTTTAGCTGGTGCTTTGCGAACAGCAGTAGCTTTTTTGGCAGCTGGTTTAGCAGCAGCGCGTTTCACTGGCGCTTTTTTAGCAACAGTTGCCTTCTTAGCAGGAGCTTTGCGAACAGCGGTAGCTTTCTTGGCAGCTGGTTTAGCAGCAGCGCGTTTCACTGGAGCTTTTTTAGCAACAGTTGCCTTCTTAGCAGGAGCTTTACGAACAGCGGTAGCTTTCTTGGCAGCTGGTTTAGCAGCGGCGCGTTTTACTGGAGCTTTTTTTGCAGCAGTAGGCTTTTTTGCTGTTGCGGCTTTCTTTACAGGTGTTTTACGAGCCGTGGCGGCACGCTTAGTAGCTGTTGCCTTAGTCGTTTTGGTAGCGGCTTTGCGCGTTGCAGTCATCGGTTTATTCCTAAGTATTTGTTAACCGACAACACCCTTGCAATTTGTGGGCATGTTTTTCAGAAACTGCACAAAAAAAACAATTTATTTCACGTTATTAATGAAAATAACTGTTTTTTTGGATTTATTTGTAATCGCCGGTTGGTATATCGACACGATAAACATCAACGTGACCCACATTTCCCCAGTCTGAATTAAAGTAAACACGGCTTCCGTCATTATTTAGACTCGCGTGTGGTTCTGCGTAATAGTTATCACCGCTACTCTGTGTCCAAGCGACCGGAATAATGCGAGGGTTCTCGCTTAATTCAACTAATGAAACACGGTCACAAAGATTTGTTGCTTTGGTTGAGCTGTCACCGGCTGCACAGTTGTAAGTCGACATCACTGCCCAGCCTGGCCGATTAGCCGCTCGCGCCGAAAGGTGCAGTGAAGTATTGCCTTGGCCGAAGATATCCACAATTCGGGTTCGCTTACCGTTGCCAAGTTCTTCCATGTAAACCCAACCGTAGTCAGGGTTTTTTGTGTCATCAAAAGAAACGCCGATATAACAATCATTCCCGTCGGCGGTAACACAGAGGTCAGAGTGTTGTGTCTCGCGCATCAGAATTTGCTCGCTTGAGAAGTCAACAGGGTAAGCGCTGGTTTTTTTGCGTGCGGAGATCACGACGTATTTTCCCGATGGCGAAATGCTTAGATGGTCGTGTTCGCGGTTGTCATAATCTAAGGTGCCCAAAACCTCCCCACCGTTGCGCAAATCAAAAGCGACGTAGCCCACTGCATCTTCCGCGTTGTTGTCGGCGGTTTCGATAGCCCATGCTAAACGATTGCCGTCGCTGCTGTATTCGCCTTCAAATTGCGTCATGCCGTAGAGCTCTTTACCCCAGTGTTTGGGTAATTTCCCTGTCAGATCAGCCAGTACACTGACTTTGTGTTCTTCAATATCGTACTCATAAACCTGTAGTCCACCGACGTACGAGTTTTGGCCTTTGATAAAGCGAATAATGTTGGGTTGTAGCGGGTGCCAGCGAGCTTCTGTTTCATCGTGTAAATGGTCAAGGCTAGCAGGGTTGCCACTGGGTAGACCGATCAACTGCAAGTCACTGCCATCAGTGTTCAGCAGAGCGTATTGCAATAGCCCAGCAGGGTTGCTGGCTAATACTAAGAGCTTTGTCCCGTCTGCGTTCTCAGCTTGTACGCGTGAGTAGTCTGTTTTTATTATGTGTTGTTCACCCACTGCTGTTCGTTTAGAGCTGTTGCTCAGGCGGGTGACTGTGTGACTAAACGTCGGGTCCATATAGCTGTGGTTGGGAGCCGGTTGCTGCATGGTGGGTCGTACTTTTGAAACGACCTTCTCAATTGCAGGGCCCGCATTGGCGCCTGCCAAAAGCAGCAATAATGCGGTGCCAGCTGCGGCCAAGGCCGAGAGTGCGAGTTTAGTGAATTGTGATGTGGTCATGGGTTGCGGTCGCTGTTTCGGGCTTGTGTGTAAGTTGTTCTTAAAAATTGCTGTTGGCTTGTAGCGGTAGACCTCGCAGTTGACGCTGCAGTTCCTCGCTTGCTGTTAGCATCGCTGCCTTGATCGCAAAAAAAGTACTCTTGTGATAATTCTCGCCGGATGGCGAGTTGGCAAATGTTATGTAACGGCGCAATGACTCGTCGTCAATGTTGCGGTAAGCAAAGAGGTTATAGCGCAAAACATCTTGGCGGATCATGGCCTTTATGAGGCCTCGATCGCTTTCAAGAGATTTGGCTTGCTGTTCAGTTGTCGCCGCATTGTCTGGTGCTTGTCCGCTGGCATGTTGTGCAGTCACTGCCGCCAGATGGACATTCATGCCCATTTCGGTAGAGGCGTCGCTGGCGCGTACGGCTTTGTCCAATAACCGTAATAAGTCGATTCGCGTCTTGCTAGGGGGCGCCTCACGTAGGCGGTTCAAGTACGTGGGCATTGCAGTATCTCCTTGGCCTACAGAGGCGTTAACCTCGGCCAGGGTAAGCTCAAGTCCAAGCGGTGATTCGAGCCACTGCGATACAAACTTTACATCAGAAAGAGATAAGTGCTGTTTCCAATAGTCGAGAATGGAAACTCTCAATTGCTTTTCTGAAAATTTTGATTCTATTAAATCGAGTACGGTTTGTTCACTGTCGTGGCTTTCTTCTCTTTTAGGCAGTCCGGCATATTCGGAGCGTACTTCTCGCCATAAGCCCTCAAATTGTCGATCGAGTCCTGCCTGTTGATAGAGTGATTCGTGTGTGTGCTCGCTTTCAGCCTGCACCGGACTGCAAAGTATTGAAGCCATCATCAAAGCAAAAGATAAGGTGCATTTGGCTAATTGCATGGTGATCGTCACTGTTTGAAGTATGTAGAAACTATCGACAGGTGGTGTTGTTCGCTTGAAATACGCTGTTGTTAGTCGACGGCCTTACAGCACAAAGATGATTAAAGCTGAATGCGCAATAATGCTGAGGCTATTACGGTAATTGTGAATTGTGCAGCAGAATGCTTATGTAAATGCGTTCACTATGGCGACGACTGATGGTGAGTTTTGATGAAGAGTTCATTCTACAGCTCAGCATCTAGGTGAACTAACGACTAAAGGAAACTGAGATTTGTTTGATTTGTATCAGTGCCATTGGGTACATGGCTCGGATGGAAAGCTGTACATCGCTAACGCACCGAGTGTGCAGGCGCCGATTCGGTTCGGTATGCGATGCCCGCCGCTTGGCTCAGAGCGAAGGTTAGATCCGCGTGAGGCTGCATTAATTTACCAGGCGGCACTGCACTCCGGCATGCAGGTGATGACATTTTTGCACTCGCAAGCAGGTCTTGATTATGTGCGGCAGTTGATGTCCCCCGAAAGTTTTACAGAAGTATCGTAAGTATCGCTTCGCCTTACCTCCACTAGTCCTCGTCAGGTCGCGCTGTTGTTTGAAGAGCCAGTTTTTTGCCCGATCATCCGGTGCAACCGTCCTTGCGTATTTTTTTTTACCGATAAAACAACTTTCAATTAAAGCTTCGGAGTCGTTAGGTCGATAGCCTTGCGTTGGGTGCTTGTAGCAACAGCACTCGATGTATAACTCAACCAACTACGAAGAGTTGTTCACATGATAGATCTTGCGTTGTGCCACTGGATTGTCGATGAGCAAAATCGGCTTTATCTCGCCAGTGCTCCTAGCTTACGTGCTCCCTTCCGATTTGATTGCCATATGAGCTGGTATCAACAAACTCGTCGTTTGACGGATCAAGAAGCGGCGCTGATTTGTCAGGCGTCTATAGAATGTGGCATGCGGCCAATGACTTTTCTAAACTCTTGGTCGGGCATACAGTTTGTTCAAGATTTAATGCAGGAAAATACGGCTACCCAGACTCGCGTAGCTTAGTGATTTAGCGAATTTTATTCGCGGTTGCACGATATACCACTCCATTCAAGGCTATCTATCGTCAATTCAGAAAACCTTTTGTTTTCCTTGCCGATAATCTGATTTGCCGCACTAATTCTGGATTCTATTTAGCCCAAATTGCTTAGTTATCGATCAAATGATTAAGTATCGCTAACAACGGGTCGATAAAGCGTTTGTATATTAACGATAAACGCAACCTAGAAGTGGTCCGCATAAACACTTTGGATTTCCAAGTGTGGAACGGGAGCGGCTGGGGCTTGTTGGAGTTCATTTTAGATGCAGCACGTACAGCAGAAGCTGGAAGACCTGGAAAATGACGGCATTTGTTATTTTGAAGACGTTCTTGATGAGCACCAAATAGCCTTGTTGCGACAACAACTGCTGACTCACCTTGAGGGGTCGGGGCGTTTATACAATGGTGGCAATACTCAGAACGATGCTATTAATGTCATTGATGGTATCCAATGGATAGTTAACAAAACTTTGCTGGCTGATATTGTGCGTACGGTGATAGGCGATGATGCTCAGTACGTGCATCATTCAGATGTGCTGCACAATACGTTTACGGGTTGGCACCGCGATTGTTTGGCCCATGCCAACAGCGGCACGCCGTTGAATTTTTGGCCGGAAAACGATAGTGAGCCTTATAAAGTTTACAAGTTTGCTTTTTATCTCGAAGACCACCGTCGCGACAAAACGGCTTTGAAGTATGTCGCTGGCAGCCACAAGTCTCCCACTTTGCGAGGAGGGATTCTTGGTCGCATTTATCATTATTTTGTGTACGACACTATGCAGCCTGCACCCGGTGCATTGGTAGTGTTTGATCAGCGCTTGTATCACAACGGCGTTACTCCGTCGTTGTTGACAAAGCTGTTACAAAAAATGGTAAGTAACACCGAGACTAAGCAAAAGCTGTGGGACTTTGAAAGACGGATACGAGGTATGCAAGACCGGGTATTTATTCAAATAGCTTTTGGTGCGTCGGGCGAGTACTCCAACCAGCATGCTAAAGAGATGATTGACCGCCAGCAGCAGAAAATTGGGCGACCCGTTTATGAAATGTCAGAGCACTTGAAAGCTAATTTAACTGCATCTGGTATAGGTTTGGCCGATTTGAATGATCAGCCTTGTGAGCCTGTTGAGGCTGCAGAAGTCGTTACGGCTAGCTGATAGGTAGTGTTAACCAAGGGCGTCTCGCCCTTGGTTAATAAAAATAGCCTATCGACGCGGTGGGCATCGCTCCAAAATAAACTTCACACAATCTTCTAATGGAAGTTTCTGCGCCTCTTCATCGGTGCGTGACTTGTATTCAAATACGTTATCGTCCAGTCCTCTATCTGACAATACAACTCTGTGCGGTGTGCCGATCAGTTCGTGGTCAGCAAACATAGCGCCTGGACGCATATTGCGATCATCAAACATTACGTCAATCCCAGCAGTTTTTAGCTCTTCATAGAGTGCCTCTGCAGCGTCGCGCAGGCGCTCGGATTTGCTCATGTTGATCGGGCACAGGGCTAGCTGAAAAGGAGCGAGTTCGTCGGTCCAGAGAATGCCTTTGTCGTCGTTGTTCTGCTCGATCGCTGAAGCGACAACACGTGACACGCCTATTCCATAACAACCCATTTGTAAGAGGGCGCTCTTGCCATTTTCGTCTAGGACTTTGCAGTCTAAGGCTTCGCTGTATTTTTGACCTAGCTGGAATATGTGGCCAACTTCAATACCGCGCACTATTTCTAGTGTGCCTTTGCCATCTGGGCTTGGATCTCCGTCGAGCACGTTGCGGATATCTGCTACTGCTGGCAGAGGCAGGTCACGTTCCCAGTTCAATCCAAAATGGTGCTTGTCGTCTGCGTTGGCTCCTGCGCCAAAGTCACTCATGGCGGCGACGGAGTGGTCGATCACGATGGGCATTGGCAGGTTTACAGGGCCCAGCGAGCCAAAGCCCGCACCGACCACTTTGCGCACTTTAGCGTCGTCGGCCATGGTCAGCGGTGTTGCCACGCCGTCGATTTTTTCAGCTTTGATTTCGTTGAGCTCGTGATCGCCACGCACCATCAGTGCGATCAAGCCGCCTTCAACGCTTTCTTCAGCTTCGACAATCAGAGTTTTTACGGTCTTTTTGATATCTAGTCCGTGCTTCTCAACAAGCGCCGCGATAGTTTTGGTATCGGGTGTGTCCACCAAGCGCATGTCTTCTGTCGCTGCGGCGCGTGCCTGCGCAGGTGGCAGTGCCTCGGCCATCTCGATATTGGCGGCATAGTCGGAATCTGGGCACCAGGCAATAGCGTCTTCGCCCGAGTCGGCCAAAACGTGAAACTCTGTGGATTTACTGCCACCGATAGAGCCGCCATCTGCCTCAACGGGGCGATACTTCAAACCCAAGCGATCAAATACTTTGGTATAGGCCCCGTGCATGGCATCGAAAGTGGCCTGCAAGCCAGCTTCGTCAATGCTGAAGGAGTAGGCGTCTTTCATGATGAATTCACGCGCACGCATCACACCAAAGCGAGGGCGAATTTCGTCACGAAATTTGGTCTGAATTTGGTAGTAGTTGATCGGCAACTGCTTATAGCTGCGCAGCTCAGTGCGTGCAAAGTCAGTGATGACTTCTTCGTGCGTAGGACCAAAACAATAGTCGCGCTGATGCCGATCGATGACACGTAGCAATTCTGGGCCGTACTGTTCCCACCGACCAGATTCTTGCCAGAGCTCCGCTGGTTGTATCGCAGGCATTAGCACTTCGAGGGCGCCTGTGTTGTTCATCTCTTCGCGTACGACATTCTCGACCCGGCGAAGCACGCGCAAGCCGAGAGGTAGCCAAGTGTATAGGCCTGAGGATAAACGACGGATCAAGCCCGCGCGCAGCATCAGCTGGTGACTGATTATCTCAGCATCTGCTGGAGTCTCGCGAAGGGTGGAGAGGGGAAATTGGCTGACGCGCATGAAGTGGTGCTCGGCTCGTTAAACAAAGCCTGCATTATGCGCTACCTAAGGTGTGGATGTCAGCGGGTAATGCGCCTATTCAGCCATCACCATAGCGTCGTCGGCCCACATGATCGCTTGTCTGTAGTTCTCTTGAGCGATTTCAGAAATGGTAGAAGCGTCATCTTCCGGCTGTTCGAACCAGCGTTCTAGTTTAACGGCCAGTTGCAAAAGCTCAGACATTTTACTGTCGTCGCCCAGCAGGGCCGACTTGATATCGTCGCTGATGGTAAGTTTTTCAAGAATTTCTTCAAGCGGCGTGTCTGTCATCGCCTCAAGCATGGACAGCATTCCAACAGTGAAACAGGAGTCGGCGTTCGACATTTTGTTTTGTTCGGCTGTCAGCTCACAAAATTTTGCGCGATACAGAGCCATGTTCACTAAGTGCAGCGGCTTGTCGTCCATACCCGCCATCACCATCACACTGACCCAGTTACGCAACGTGTTGCGCCCTAGCAGCGCGGCAGCTTGTTGGATTGACTGAATTTGCACGCTGCAGCCTGAACCTGCGCTGTTGACGTAGCGCAGTGCTTTGACCACTAAGCCAACATCTTTAGATAGCGCTTCAACAATTTTATCGAGCTGGGCATCTGGGTCATTCACTAACGAAAACAGCTGCACCAGTGTCAGTTTGTTGGAGGGTATTCCCGTGACAGAAAGCGTTGCGGGTTTGGCAAAAAAGTACCCTTGGAAATAGTCCACCCCTAACTTTTGAAGTGTGTCGTACTCTTCTGCGGTCTCGATACGCTCCACCAGCACTTTACGACCGGCTTCGTGATCGATTTTGATACGTTCCACCAGCACCTCGACAGGTGAATCGGTGAAGTCGTACTTCATTAGTTTGGCGAGCTTCAGCAGCGGCTTTTGATCTTCGCTGTAGATAAAGTCATCCATCGCGAGGGTATAACCGTCGCGTACTAACGACGTGGCGCCGTCAATAAGCTCTTCTGTGACCGGTAAATTTTCGAGCACTTCCAAAATCACCCTATCTGGTGGCAAAAAGCTCAGCAGTTCAGGGTTACATAAAAATTTTTCGGTCATGTTGAAAAAAGCGAGCTTTTGGCCAACCAAGCTGTCCAGACCAAATTCCGCGATTGCGTTACTGATAACGCGTGATGTGGCCATATCGCCGTCCAACGGTCCCGCCATTGAAGCTCCAGCGTTGGCACGAAACAACAATTCGTAGCCGATGGAGTTTAGGGATCGATCAAATATTGGTTGTCTGCCAACAAAGTATTGCGACATAGGACGAGAGTCTCCAAAGCGTCTGGAAATAGGTTCAAAAAACTTGCTTAAGTTGCCTTTTCCACTGCGTATGGATGGTCCGATGGCAGCTTCAGGTCGATGCTTTGGGTAGCGGCTAAAACAAAGCTTGCCTTAAGGTAATGTGAGTCTGCGTACTCTTCTTCTGGCCTAAATCGCGGAAGTGGAACTGGGTTTGCTTTGTTACTACTTAGTGCAACGGACGTATAGCTCAGTTGGCTATTTGTTTCGGCAATGGACGCCGAAGATTTTCTCGAGGGATTGACATGAAATTACAGCCAGAAGCTGCGCGTCTACAGCGTATTCACGCGGCCTTGGATAGCGAATATCGGCACGGTTTACTGGATTATGCTGAATATCTGTTGCAGCGTTCGGGTGCGCAACTGCCTACCCAAACGCTGGCAATACCGGAAGGCATATTGCCAGAACCGGAGTTTGAAGATTCGCCCGACGATGAAACAGTGAGTGGCGCATTGGCACGTTTATCGAGGGTGTACGCGATGTTGGATGTGGAGGCGCTGCAAGCTCAAGCCTCATTGGCGGTACTGGACGGTTCGGCCATGCGCGAAAAAACGGCGCGCCAACTGATTGATGAATTGGAGCGTTTTTTTGCCGAGCGTTATCAACGCGCAAGGCTGGTATGTTGAATGTCGCTGGATTCACTCCGCTAGTACACGTAAAGTCTACCCATCGTGTCGGCTTTGTGGGTTCTGTCGACTTTTCATTTTTCTTTAGCGTTTGAGTGGTTTAATCCGGAACAGTGCTAGATCTAATTCATACATGGTATCAGCGTCACTTTTCTGATCCGCAGGCCGTCATTCTTGCGCTGTTTTTAGTGATCACACTGGGTGTCGTGCTCGTATTGGGCGACATACTAGCGCCGCTACTTATAGCCGGTGTGTGTGCCTATTTGCTCGAAGGCGTGGTTCGCCATATGGATCGCGTCGGAACGCCCCGTGGCATATCGGCATCGCTGGTGCTTGGTGTCTTTCTGCTGCTGATGTTTGCGCTGCTGTTTGGTGTCGCGCCGCTGTTATTCCAGCAGGTCACGCAGCTCTTTATCGAGTTGCCACGCATGATCGGGCGGGGCCAGCAAGAGCTGCTGCGCTTGCCCGAGGTATACCCAAACCTCAACCTCACCAAAGAACAAATCAACGACATCGTCAAGCCTCTGACTGGCCAGGTGGTGTCGCTAGGGCAGGCTGTGTTGTCTTTTTCACTGGCCAACGTGCTCAATGTGTTTGCATTCGCTATCTACTTTATCCTCGTGCCGATGATGGTCTTCTTCGCGCTCAAGGATAAGAGCCTGCTGATGGCTTGGCTAAATAACTTCCTGCCTACGCGTAGCGCCTTGTCGAAGCGAATCTGGGAAGAAGTCGACCACAAAGTCGCCAATTACGTACGTGGCAAGTTCATCGAGATCGTCATCGTCTGGGTGGTAACTTATTTGGTCTTTGCGGTCATGGGTCTTAGCTATTCGTTACTGCTGTCATTTTTGGTGGGTATCTCGGTCATCGTGCCATTTGTTGGTGCATTTTCTGTGACGCTACCGGTGGCGATCATCGCGTATTTTCAATGGGGCTTGAGTGCAGACTTTTACTGGCTGCTATTCGCTTACGTGATTATCCAAGTGCTGGATGGCAACGTGCTGGTTCCGATCTTGTTCTCTGAAGTGGTCAATCTGCACCCGCTGGCGATCATTGTGGCCGTGTTGTTTTTTGGCGGACTGTGGGGCGTTTGGGGCATATTCTTCGCTATCCCGTTGGCCACTTTTGTGCACGCGTTGCTCAAGGCTTGGCCGTCCTCGCCGAGCTACGAGCCCGGATAGACGCCAGCCTTCTCGTGCCGGCGCCAGCATTTGTCGCAAGCCAGTTTTGGTTTTTGTCAGGCTTTTGTTAGGGCTTGCAACGTTTCGAGCACCTCTTCAGCGTGTCCCTTGGCTTTTAGCTTGCGCCACTCATGACGCAATGCACCCTCTGGGTCGATGATAAAGGTGCTGCGCTCTATCCCACGCACCTGCTTGCCATACATCATTTTTTCTTTCATCACATCGAAGTGCAGGCACAGCTCTTCTTCGGTGTCGGCGATCAGCGGGAAGTTCAGATCAAACTTTTGCGTGAAGCGGTCGTGGCTGCGTTCATTGTCGCGCGACACGCCGATGATCTGAGCACCGAGCTTTTCGAAGTCCGAGCTTAGGTCTCGAAAGGCGGTGGCTTCTGTCGTGCAGCCGGGTGTGTTGTCTCGAGGGTAAAAGAACAGCACCAGCCATTTGCCACGCAGCTCACTGAGTTTGCTGCTCTCTCCATGCAGTTCGAAGCTGGTATCTTTGACTTTTTTGTTTAAAGAAGGGGCGCTCATTGTGGTTCCTTTTGGGTGGTCAAAAACGCTGTCAGTTGCGCGAGTGTTGAGTATGGAAGTTAAAATGCTGCATGTCAGCTTGTCAGCACGTGCTGATGCAGCCTACCATTGAGGGATTAGGCGGTACACTTAGCACCAGCCCGCAGACTATTGTTGTCGCACAGAGATTTATCTCTTCATTCGAGGCGCAGTCGGTTTTGGGTTGGCGCAGCGAACTTTGCCATTTTTTACGCTATCTATTTTTAAGAGGAAGGTCACATGTTCGAAGGCAGTATGGTGGCGATTGTTACGCCGATGCAGCCGAACGGCAAGGTTGATGATGCCGCTTTGTCTCGTTTGATCGAGTTTCATATTGCTGAAGGCACGCAAGCTATCGTCTCCGTGGGCACCACGGGTGAGTCCGCTACATTATCTGTAGAGGAGCACGGTTGGGTGATTCAGCGCACCATAAATTTGGTTGAAGGTCGTGTGCCCGTGATTGCGGGAACAGGTGCAAACGCCACAGCTGAAGCTATAGTGCTGGCGCAAAAGGCCAAAGACGCGGGCGCCGATGCCACGCTATCTGTTGTGCCTTACTACAACAAGCCCAACCAAGCTGGCATGTTGGCGCATTTCACCGCAATTGCTGACGCCGTTGAAGTGCCGATGTTTCTTTACAACGTGCCTGGGCGAACAGTAGTCGACATGTTGCCTGAGACCACAGCCGAGTTATCCAAGCACCGCAATATTGTCGGTATCAAGGATGCTGCGGGTGGGCCAGAGCGTACCAAGGCGCTGTTGGCAGCCTGTGAAAGTGGCTTCACAGTTCTCAGCGGTGAAGATGAAACTTGCTGCGCGAGTTTGTTAGCGGGTGGCCACGGGTTTATATCGGTGACGGCTAATGTGGCGCCTCGTCTAATGCGAGCTATGTGCGATGCTGGTCGTGCCGGTAATGCCAAAGAAGCGCTCGCCATCAACGCTCAGTTGCAACCGCTGCACGACGCGATGTTCTGCGAACCTAGCCCGTGCGCTGCAAAGTGGGCACTGGGTCAAATGGGTCTGATAGATGACACGATTAGATTGCCTATCTTGCCGCTCACCAGCGCTAGTTATGAGCAGGTTCAGTCTGCCATGTCTGCTGCTGACATAGGAGTTGAAGCGTGAAACGTTGTTGTTTATTGAGTGTCGTGGTGTTGAGTACGGCGCTGTTGAGTGCGTGTGCCGGTAACCCTTACGACGATGATCCACTGCTCAAACCACCGCAGCTGATAGATACCGAGAAAGAAAAGAAGTCGTAAAGCGGTGCTCTATCGACGATTCTTTGCCATGCCAACACAAGTGTTTGACGGGTGTTAAAACTTATACCGCTGGGTAGCGGCAGTAAGGGCAATGCTACCTTAGTGCGTGGCGGTGACACCTTAGTATTGGTCGACTGTGGTTTTGCCATGCGCGAGATCGAAGCGCGTATGGCAACTGTGGGTTACTCGCCGCAAGATCTCTCAGCTGTGTTTGTTACGCACGAGCACTCTGATCACGTCAAAGGGCTGGGGCCGTTCCTGCGTCGCCATCGTCTACCTGTCTACCTCAGCCACGGTACTTGGCATGGCCTCAAAGACAAACGCTTTGAGGGCGTCAACTGTATTTCTCCGCACCAGAGTTTTGCTGTGGGTGATTTGCAAGTCGAACCCTTTCCTGTGCCGCACGATGCGCGCGAGCCCTGCCAGTATAAGTTTGTTCACAAGGGGCTGCGCGTTGGCATCATGACCGACATAGGGCATGTCACACCACACCTGATCGCTTGTGCCAAGGCGTGTGACGGGTTGCTGTTGGAGAGCAATCACGACCCGCAAATGCTGCGTGACGGGCCTTATCCTTGGATGTTGCAAGAGCGTATCCGCAATGGTTATGGGCATCTTAGCAATGAAGCAGCGGCGGGCTTACTGGGGCGATTGGACTTGCCAAAGTTGCAATTTGTTGCTCTGGGGCACCTTTCTGAATCTAACAATACGCCTAACACTGCGCGCGAGGCTTGCCTGATTGACGAGCTTCAACTGGGTGATAGGTTAGGAGTGCTAGCGCAGCACTCGGTTAGCGCTGCGCTTTTGGCTGAGTAAGGTTTTGTTCACTTCGGGGCAGTATTGACGCTAGCTTTCTTCAGTCGTATCTGGCTCGTCCGGCTCTTCGTGAGCAATGCCTTTGTGACAGTCGATGCAGGTTTCGCCGTCCTTTATCGCGCGACTGTGGCGACGGCGAGCGCTTTTGTCTTGCTCTTCTAAGTCCATGTTGTTGTAGTCGTGGCAGTTGCGGCACTCGCGAGAGTCGGTCGCTTCCATCTTTGCCCAGACGCGACTGGCCATTTCCCAGCGGCGCGCCTCGAACTTTTCAGGCGTGTCGATGGTGCCAACTATCTCGTGGTAGACGTCCTTGACTGCAATTATTTTTGCCGCCATTTTGGGTAAAAATTGTTTTGGTACATGGCAGTCCGAGCAGGTGGTTTGCACCCCTGATGGGTTTTTGTAGTGAAGCGTCTCTTGGTATTCCTGATAGTTGCTTTGCATTGTGTGGCAAGAAATGCAGAACTCCATGCTGTTAGTTTTTTCTAGGCCGGTATGGAATCCAAATGCGGCGGCAATGCCTAAGAAAAAAATAATGGCTACTGAGAGCAGTGAGAGCTTTGTTTTCATGCGGTGGGTTCCGGCTGTGTAGCAGGGCCAACGTGTGCCCAAAATTGGCACACGTCAGTCGCGAAAGGTCCTGTTTAGCCAAAAATATCTTGGGTGATATTGTTAAACCAACTGTGCGCATATTTCACTTCGCGTGCACGCATCGCATCATTGCGATCCTCCCCACCAGGTGTGAGGCCTCCCGCGCCTTCGCGTGCGACGATCTTCTCGCCGTCCCATCCGTAAACCATCGCGACTGAAATTGCGTCGTCCGGTGTGATGATGCTGTAGCAGGTGTTCACGTAGCTTGGCTGAGGCACTTTGCCATCGTTTAACAGTGCAACTACCGCCGCTGCACACACTTTGGCCTCCGAGTTGGCGGAGTAACCAGACTTGGGCATAGGAGACGCGACTGAGGCATCGCCGATTACGTGTACATTCGGAATTAATGTTGATTCGAAAGTGTTGCCGACGATTGGGCACCAGTCGCTGTCTCCGGTTAGGCCGGCGACCTTCGCAATTTTGCCAGCCATCTGCGCCGGTATTAGGTTGATAACATCCGCTTTGTAGTCGTCGAACTCACCACCTAGAGTCATGCTGCTGGCATCAACGCTTTCGACTTTACCGCCGTTGTCACCGTTGACCCACTCGATCATCGAGTTGTCGGTGCCATAGCCGTAGTGCTTGCTCCAGCCTTCCGTGAACAGCCCTTGTTTCGAGAACTTGGTTTTTGGATCAAGAATCAAAATTTTTGACTTGGGTTTGTTGTTCTTGAGGTAGTGAGCGATCTGCGACGCCCGCTCATAAGGCCCGGGCGGGCAGCGGAAGGGGTTAGGTGGCGCGGCTATAGCCACTGTGCCACCGTCCTTCATAGCCATAAGCTGCGCGCGCAGTAGCTCTGTCTGTGGCCCCGCTTTCCAAGCGTGCGGGATCGTCTCGGTGACAGACTCATCATAGCCCTCAACAGTGTCGTATTTCATCGACACACCCGGAGACATAACGCATCGGTCGTACGGCAGCGAAGCACCTGATGTTGTCAAGATGAGGCGCTTGTCCGCGTCGATGCCAGTGACGGTGTCGTGCACCACGGTAACTCCGTGAGCTTTAAGGCCGTCGTAGCCAAAACGAATGCTGCCTATGTCTCGGTTGCCACCGATGACTTCGTTGCTCATAAAGCAGGTGTAGTAGTACTCGTTTGGCTCCACTAGAGTGACGTTGATGTTGGAGTCCATCATGCGGATGTACTTGGCTGCTGTTGCACCACCCACACCGCCGCCGACGACCACAACATTCTTGGCGCCCGCAGCGATAGAAAAAGTACTAGTACCTGCGAGTGCGCTTGCTGCCACGCCGCTACCGGCGACTTTCAAGAAGCTTCTGCGATTAAAATGTTTCATTGTTTAGCCTCCGTGGCGCCGGTTGCGTAGAACTGGATAAGGTCTTGTGTGGCTTCTTCGCCGTGATCTTCCAGTAGTTTTTCTACTTTTATTCGCATCTTTTTAGACATTTCACGGTCACCCGCAATAAAGTCGGTGAGTGAATATTGCAGATATGGCCCCCATTGTCCGCTCAGATAACCCGACTCGTCTTCAGCGTCGGTGCCGGCGTTTGCGTGGCATTTTTCGCAGTATTTGTCGTGCAGCTTGGCGCCATTGCTCGCCATCGCGTCGTCAGATTCTTGAGTCGCTGGCTCATAGACTTGCTCAGCAAAGTACGTCGACATCGCTGCTATCTCCTCGTCGGAATAGCCTTTGGCGATGCGCGTCATAATGCTGTTAGGGCGTTCGCCTGATTGGAATTCTTCCATGGATTGCACAAAGTATTCGGCGCCCATTCCGGCAATCGATGGTATGGCTGGGCCGGCACTGTTGCCTTGTGCGCCGTGACAGCCGACGCAGGTGTTGGCCAGCATTTCTGCGCTTGGTACTTCTGATTGGGCCTGGCTTGCACATACAAGGCTGCTGATTAGCAGCGTTCGCGCTAAATAAGTCGATTTCCTCATCGGGAACCTCCTGAACGTAAAAAACGGATGCACTGTTAGCGCGTTCTCGACGGCAAGATCGACTAGAACGTGAATAGTGTGCTCGCAAGCCCTAGTAAACATTTCGAGTATATTAGAGCTGTATCTGCAATATATAGCTTATACAGTCATCAATTCAAATACATGAATGAAATAAACACGATTTATATTTGAAAATATTTCACGAATGCCAGTGGGCGTTGAAAAGCGAAGAGGGTGCGTGCGCATAAAAATGCGAGCGATTAGCAGGTGTGCACCGCTTGCCCAAAAAAACTAGGCGTGGCTCGGATTGCCTGTTGCGTGGTGCGTTGTGAATTGTGCGCTGTAAATACTTACGCGTTGGCGCAGGCTGTCGATATCTAGCTTTGCCGCTGCAAGGAGCTCTTCACGGCTGCCGTGTTCAAGATAGCGATCGGGCAGTCCAATTTGCAAAACTGGCTTGAGTATTTCAGCGTCGTTGAGGCTTTCACACACGGCGCTTCCCGCACCGCCCATGACAGAGTTTTCTTCCAGTGTGATGAACGCGCTGTGATCGTTCGCCATGCTGGCAATAATCTCGTCATCAATCGGTTTGACAAAGCGCATATTAACCACGGTAAGGTCCAGCTCTTCGCCAATCGTCAATGCGTCTTCCACTAGGGATCCAAACGCTAGCAGTGCAATGCCTTTGCCTCTGCGTAGTACTTCGGCTTTGCCAATGGGAAGAGCCGTCATCTCTGACTCGACGTGTTTGCCTGGGCCGCCACCACGTGGATAGCGCACAGAAGCTGGGCCAACGTGTTGATGAGCGGTGTACAGCATTTGGCGGCATTCGTTTTCGTCGCTAGGTGCCATCACCACCATATTGGGTATGCAGCGCATAAAGCTGAAATCGTATGCGCCTGCGTGGGTAGGGCCATCAGGGCCTACAACACCCGCACGGTCAATAGCAAAAGTTACGTCGAGATTCTGAATGGCAACGTCGTGCACCATCTGGTCGTAGGCGCGCTGCAAAAAGCTAGAGTAAATAGCGACAACGGGCTTCATGCCTTCGCAGGCGAGGCCAGCGGCAAACGTTACCGATTGCTGTTCCGCAATCGCCACATCAAAGTAGCGCTCGGGAAATCGCTTGTGAAACTCAACTAGCCCTGAGCCCTCGCGCATAGCGGGTGTAATGCCCACAAGCTTGGGGTCTTGTTCGGCCATGTCGCACAGCCAATCGCTAAACACCTGCGTGTAAGTGACGGTGTTGCTACCAGCTTTTAGTGGTTTTCCGGTGCGCGGGTCAAAAGGCGTGACCGCGTGCAGTGCTAGAGCATCTGCTTCGGCAAAGCTATAACCTTTGCCCTTTTTGGTGATGACATGCAGCAGCACAGGGCCGCGCATTTCACGCAAATTGCGCAACACCGGCAGTAGTTCTTGCACATCGTGTCCGTCCACTGGACCGTAATACGTGAAGCCAAGCTCCTCAAATAAAGTACCCGGTGCAACCATGCCTTTGACGTGTTCTTCGGCACGCTTGGCGATTTCAGCCAATGGACCCGGCAGCTTTTTAAGCACGCGTTTGCCACCGGCGCGAGCGTCGTTGAATGGGCGGCCAGACAATACTCTTGTGAGCGACTGGTTCAACGCGCCTACGTTGGGCGAGATCGACATATCGTTGTCGTTCAATACAACCAACAGGTCGGATTTCCAATCACCGGCGTTGTTGAGTGCCTCGTAGGCGATGCCAGCGGTAATTGCGCCGTCACCGATTACAGCGGCGACTTTGCGTTGCTCACCTTTTAAACGTGCGGCTGTGGCCATGCCCAGTGCTGCACTGATGGAGGTGCTGGAGTGACCTACGCCAAAGGTGTCGTATTCGCTCTCGGTGCGATTGGGGAAGCCGGCCAAGCCGTCTTTTTTGCGCATGGAGTGCATGCGGTCGCGGCGGCCAGTGAGGATTTTGTGTGGATAACCCTGATGACCTACATCCCAAACGAGTCGATCTTGTGGGGTGTTGTACGCGGCGTGTAGTGCCACAGTGAGCTCCACCGTGCCCAAGCTGGAGCCCAAGTGCCCGCCGGTCTTTGCGACTGACTCTATCAAATACTGCCGCAGCTCCTTACAAAGTGCAGGCAATTGATGCTCATCCATGCGGCGCAAGTCTGCAGGAGAGTCAATTTGGAACAACAGCGGAAATTGATCGGAAGTGAGCATGGGCACAAACAAAGGAGGTAGTTCTTCAATTATCCGAGCTGCAGCGCTTGGGTGCAACCTAGGAGTGTGGGTAGCGGCTAGAAACTTCTAGAGAGTGCACGAAGATGGGCTTAAAAACGGCCGTCAGGGAGCCAGTTAAAGAGTCGATTAGCTGCTTTAACGCGATCCGGGCAGGGTATAGGGCTCAGTCAGATTTACTTGGTCGATGATCCATTGGCAAAAATTTTCTGTGGCGGCGACTTGGTCGTACAAAGGGCGCACAACGTAATAACTTTTATCCAGTGGAAGGGCCGGTCCAAAAGGCACGCACAAGCGTCCTGCCGAGATGTCGCGTTGCGCCATAATATCCAGTGATAACAACACGCCTTGGCGTTCCGCGGCGGCTTCTAGCGCCAGCTGTACCTGATTAAAGTGTGTTCCGCGCTCTGTAGAGCCGCCGTCGATATTCGCCTCGGCAAACCAATCTTTCCAGCTGTGATTGCCGTCGTAATCGGTATCGTCGTGCAGCAGGTGGTGAAATCGCAGGTCTTCGGCGGTACGCAGTGGAGGTTGGCCTGATCGCAGCGACGGGGAGCAGATGGGTACGGCGTGCACGTCAAATAGCTTGTCGACGCGAAACCCTGGGTAGTGACCGTGTCCAAAAACAATGGCGACATCGATTTGGCGACGGCGAATTTGCTCAATGGCGTGGTTCGCGCTGTTCTGCTTCTCGATCATCGAGTCCGATGCGTTGATGTTCAGGTCAACTCCCGGATGCAGGCGGTTGTAGTGGCTTAGTCTGGGCATCAACCACTTAGCGGCAAAAGCAGGCGCGGTCCACAAGTCCAGCTTGTCGTTTTGGTTCTGCGTGCGCAGCAACCGGGTGGACTCCTGCAGCAACGCAAAACCCCTTTGCAAAGTAGGTAGGCAGCGTTCGGCTTCTGCGGTTAGCGCCAGCCCGCGCGGCAAGCGGTGAAAAACCTTCACGTCGAGGTGTTCCTCGAGAGTTTTTATTTGCAGACTGATAGCCGCAGGCGTGACATGCAGCTCCTCTGCTGCGCCGGCTAAGTTGAGGTGCCTTGCGGCGGCTTCAAAGGCGCGAAGAGCATTTAGTGGCGGTAATTTTTCAATCATTTCAAATTAGTTATTCTAAATATGGTTTTCGGAAGTATTGTAACTGAAGTACACAAATTAGAGTAAATATAGCGCATATTAACTATGTTTTAAGTAATAGCTAAAGTGTTCTATCGAACACCATTAAGTATAACTTAATCTAAAGGCAAAAAATTGTGGATTGATCAACTGTAGATAAGTGCCAATATAAGCTCCGTAGGCATTATCAAACTTTAGGAGTACTACACATGTCATTTTTCAAAAACATTTTTTCTTCCATCGTCTCGTCTCATGAAATACGCGCTCGCAAGGTGGTTCGTGATGAATTGCTGTCTCTTCCTGACTACCGTTTGGCTGACCTAGGCTTCGACCGTGCCGCTTTGGTCTCGGGTGTTAAAGCTTGGCCTTGGCGTGCTGAAGAAGAAGTCTTCGTTGCTCAGGAAACTGAAAGCCAGCCTGTATTGAGCCGTCGTGAACTGCGTCAAGCTGAGCGTGAACTACGTAGCATGAGCGACCGTGAATTGGGCGAGCTCGGTATTGCTCGTGCAGACATTCGCCGCGCTGTAAATGGCGAGCTGAATCGCGTTGCATAATGCGTTAGTGCCGCTTAGCAGGTGCTAACTTCGTGGGCTGGTATACGCTCAGTGTAGCGTGATCTTGCTCAACGAAGGTAATTGCTAAGATGAATTGGATAGTCGCAGTACACCCCTAAATGGGGGCTAGGGCTGAAGAATGACTAGCAGCCGAGAAGCTCTACCGTCTATGCGCATACAGCGCGATCTAAACCCCGCTTGTCGAAGCGGCGGCGATTTTCATCGTTACACCCAATGCAAACCGCCCAATTTAGGGTGGATTTTTGCTGTGGAGTCACGCTTTCAGCGCTTGCGCAGTGAACTTGCTTGCCGCAATAGCGCTAGTGTGTGCGATTCACAATATAAGCTGACAGCTCCGCTAGGGGTGTCGCTGTGACAGGAAGTTGCTCCAGTGCGGCAAGCGCTTGTTGATGGCAGTCATTAGCGTGTTGGCGTGCGCCTTCAAGACCCAGCAGTGAGACATAGGTGGGTTTGTCGTTCTCTGCATCTGCACCTTGGCGTTTACCCAAAGTTTGGGTGTCTGCTACAACATCTAAGATGTCATCGGCGATCTGGAAGGCTAGGCCAACCGCTTCTGCGTAGTCGCTTAAATGCGCCTGTGCACTGGCTTCCGCGCCTGCGACTTGTGCGCCCATCAGGACGGCGGCTTTGATAATGGCACCGGTTTTGTGTCGGTGCATGTGTTGTAATTCTTCTAAACTCAGCGATTTTTCGACAGCTGCTAAGTCAATGGCTTGGCCGTAGACCATACCGTTGTGACCCGCGGCGTCTAGCAGTGTGCGCAGTAATTGTAGGCGCGAGCTGTCGCTGACACCGATGCTGCTGTCATTGCACAGCACCTCAAACGCAAGTGCTTGCAAGGCATCTCCCGCTAGAATCGCTGTCGCTTCGTCAAATTGAATATGGCAGGTTGGCTGGCCGCGCCGTAGGTCGTCGTCGTCCATCGCGGGCAGGTCGTCGTGCACCAGCGAGTAGGCATGCACCAGTTCAACCGCCGCTGCGGCCGCATCGAGTTGTTCAAGTGTGGCGCCAAAGCCTTGCCCAGTGGCGTATACCAAGGCTGGGCGCACGCGTTTGCCGCCTTGCAGGCTGGCGTATCGCATCGCTGCGTGTAGTTCAGCTAGGCGGCCTTCGCTGTCCGGTAACCTAGCGCTGAGGGCTTGGTCAGCGCGTTGGCGGTAGTCGCTCAGCAGCTTATCGATAGCCATCAAAATTTATTCCTGCGCTTCGAAGTCAACCAGTTTGTCGTCTTCCATCAGCAGCTGAACTTTTTGCTCAACAGCGGTGAGCGATTGTTTGCAATGACGCGCGAGAGCCACGCCGCGTTCAAAATCTGCCAGCGACACTTCGAGAGACTGCTCGCCAGATTCCAGCTTTTCCACCACGGCTTCTAGTTCCGACATTGCCTCCTGAAAAGGCGTGTTTTTCTTGATAGTGGTGGCTTTGCTCATGGTCGGTTCTCCAGCGAATATGCGGCGACCTTAGCGCAGTGCGCGCTAGTGTTCAATGAGAAGCTTGATTAAGAGGGCTTGTAGCTATCACCGATCTGCGCGTTTTCTATCCATTGCAGAAAGGACTCTACATCTGGTTCGCCTTCGCTTGGTGCCCACGCGGCAAAATCGGTGGGTTCCGACGGTGTGTAAGGGCCGCGCTTCATTTCCAGAAAAGCCGACTCTTCAGAGATAGGGTAAATCGTGTGCCATGTACCTGCGGGTATCTCTAGGCCGATGCTCGACTGACCTTGGCTGAGTGTTACTTTATCTTTTATAGAGCCATCCGCCTCAAACACCACAAAGCACACCTCTCCGTGTACAGCCACGAGCATTTCCCACTTGTCCTCTGCGGGGTGATGGTGAGGTTGCACATAGGTGCCTTTTTTGAAGCCAATCAGCAATCGCTGAACGGGGTCTTCCATGGCTGGGTGAAAATTGAAGTTGCTGCGCAGTCTAGGGCTTGCAGATGCTTGGTCAATTACCTGTTTTATCAAAGTTTGGTCTATTTTTTTAGTCATCAAAAGCTCAGTTTAGATTCGTTTTTTATGCGCTAACAATTGCGATAAGCGCGCCAACAGTCTAGCCAACTAGTTGTTTTAGCTCTCTACAGGTGTTTGAGCAGCGGCATTGCTGATCTTTCTGGGTCTATGGGTTATTACTAGGTATTGCATTTTGGTGTGATCATAGCAAAGAGCAGGTCCAAGGTCTGGGCCGCTCACCGTGGGCGAAGTGATCGATAGCAAGCATGATGATTTCAAAGTAGGGGATTTTGTTGCAGGTTGGGACGGTGTGCAGGAATTCAATATCTCTGATGGCTCCATGCTGAGCAAGGTCGACAACTCCATTGCGTCGCTACACACGTATTTAAATACACTCGGCATCGCTGGTCTTACAGCTTATTCAGGACTTCACGAAATTGGCAAACCGATCGCCGGTCAAACGCTTTTGGTTTCTGGTGCCGCAGGCTCAGTGGGTGCCCACGTTGGCCAACTCGGGAAAATACACGGTTGCCGAGTAGTGGGTGTGGCGGGAGGTCCAGACAAGATCCGTTATCTAACTGAGCTCGGGTTCGATGCGGTTATCGATTACAAGTCAGGAGATCTTGCTCAAGCTGTGGCAGCGGCCTGTCACGATGGGGTAGATGTCTTTTTTGATAATGTGGGCGGAGAAATTCTTAACGTTGCACTTGCCAATATCAATCAAGGCGCCAGAGTTGTGTTGTGTGGGCGCATCTCGGATATAAATTCCGATGTTGCGGCACCGGGGCCTCAGAACTACTTTTCACTTGCTATAAAGCGGGCCCGTATGGAGGGCTTCATATACATGGTTTATCGAGAAAAATTCCCTGAAATGATGAACAAAATGAGCCAGTGGATGGCAGACGGTCGATTGAAAAGCAAAAGTGACATAGTGGAGGGCGGGGTTGCTACATTTCCTGAGGTATTCCCGCGTTTATTTGCTGGTGAGAATTTTGGTAAGCTGATGATAAAGGTTTAGGCCTCGCCCTTTGAGCGTCATTGGGCAGCGCTTGTTGGTTAATTTAAGCAAGGCCTTCGCATTGTGTTTTTTCTTCATTGTTTGCCGGAACAACTACAGTGATCTTCATGGTGGCGCTGCTTGTGGCGTGGAAGACTCACTGCAAAAAAACACTCACATGAAGTGATCCACAGCATCCACCAAGCGGCTAACTCCGATCACCTCTATGCCTTTGGGCAGAGGTTTAGGGATATTGCGCTTGGGCACAATGGCCCGTTTAAAGCCTTGTTTAGCGGCTGTACGCAGGCGGTCTTGGCCGTTAGGCACGGGTCTAACCTCTCCGGCTAGGCCAACTTCACCAAATGCGATCAAGTCTTGTGGGGCTGGGCGGTCGCGGAAGGATGAAAGGCAAGCGAGAATGGTGGGCAGATCGGCGGCAGTCTCATTGACGCGCACACCACCTACGGCATTGACGTAAACATCTTGGTCGCTCATGGCGATGCCGCCGTGGCGGTGTAGCACTGCTAGCAATAGGTTCAGCCTTGCACTATCGACACCTACGGCGAGGCGGCGTGGGTTACCCAGTTGCGAGTCTTCTACTAGGGCTTGTATTTCGACAAGTAACGGGCGCGTGCCTTCCATTGTGGCCATGATGACTGAGCCACTGACGGGGTTTTCGTGGCGAGATAGGAAGATAGCCGAGGGGTTGGTCACGGCGATCAAACCACGTTCTTCCATGGCGAATACACCCAGCTCGTTGACCGCGCCAAAGCGGTTTTTAACGGACCGAATCATGCGCAAACGATTGCCGGCTTCTCCTTCAAAATACAAGACTGTGTCCACCATGTGTTCTAACACCCGCGGACCTGCTAGTTGACCGTCTTTGGTCACGTGGCCAACGATGAGCAGTGCCACACCCGTTTGTTTGGCAAAGCGTACCAGCTGCGCGGCGCTCTCACGCACTTGTGAGACAGACCCTGGCGCTGCTTGTAGTTGATCGCTGTAGATAGTTTGGATGGAGTCGATGACCATCACCGGGAAATGCTTTTCACGTCCAATGCTGACAATACGCTCAACGCCTGTTTCGGCCAGCAGCTGCATGTTGTCGGCTTTCAGGGATAGGCGTTCAGCGCGCAACTTTACCTGCTGTAGGGATTCTTCACCAGTGACGTACAGTGAGCCGGTGTCAGTGGTCATGGCCGCGAGCACTTGCACCAGCAAGGTGGATTTGCCCACACCTGGGTCGCCACCAATCAAGGTGACAGAGCCGGGCACCAGCCCGCCGCCCAGTACGCGATCTAGCTCGATGTTACCGGTAGGCATGCGCGAGGTAGAGGTGATGGTGACGTCGGCGAGACGTTCTATTTTGCTTTCTTGGCCGGCGTAGCCCGCGTGTCTAGCAGCCGCTTTGGGATTGGCAGGAGCGACTGAGGCTATGGACTCTTCGAGTGTGTTCCAAGAGTTACAGTCGGGGCATTGGCCTGCCCATTTACTCGATTGGCCGCCGCAGTTGTTGCACTGGTAGATAACTTTGGCTTTGGCCAAGGGTGATGCTCCTGCTATTAATGACTGTGCATTATAACAGCTATAACAACGAGAGCGTTTGCGGGTTTTGTGAGCCCAAGCGATGGCTGGGCTTGGCCTTAGTCCTCGCTTTCTTCTGAGTCGTTAGCTTCTTCGTTAACGGTTAAGCGAGCGGTGTCTACCTGATTGCCTTCGAGCGCGATGACTTCAAAAACATGGCCTTTCAGTGTGACACTAGAGCCAATCTCGGGCAGAGACTCGAGTTGCTCGATGATCATGCCGTTGAGCGTTTTGGGGCCGTCAGTGGGCAAGCGCCACTCAAACTCGCGGTTGAGTGTGCGCAGGTGCGTAGCGCCATCGACAAGCCACGTGCCGTCGGTCTGTGCGCGTATTTCGGGTTGTGCTGCGTGGCCGTCGTCGGTAAATGCACCCACGATTTCTTCAAGAATGTCTTCAACGGTTACTAGACCGAGGATATCGCCATACTCATCAACTACAAGCGCTTGACGACGCTGTTCGCGCTGAAAATTCAGCAGCTGTACGGTCAGTGGGGTGTGTTCGGGGATGTAATAGGGTTCTAGAATTTTTGATTCGAGATCTGCGTGGGTGACAACAGCCTGCGTAGACGGGCGGAACACCTTGCGCAGTTGCACAATGCCCGCAACTTCGTCAATGCTCTCGCGATAGGCAAGTACGCGCCCATGCGGTGAGTTGCTAATCTTCTCGAAGATCTCTTCCCACTCGTCGTCCAAGTCAATAGCGTAGATCTCGTTGCGAGGTACCATTAGGTCGTTGACCGTGGCGTGCTCCAGATCAAGGATGTTCAGCAGCATTTCTACGTGTTTTTCTGGGATGTGTTTGCCCGACTCTGCCAATACAGTGCGCAATTCAGCACCGCTCAGGGCGTCATTACCATCGTTCTCTTGGTGAGCACCCAGCATGCGCAACAGCGAGTTGGTGATCATGTTGATCAGCCAAACCACTGGATACAGTACTTTTAATAGGGGTGTATAGACGTAAGAGGCGGCAAAGGCGAGTGTTTCGGGCTTACGCGTCGCTAGGGTTTTGGGAGTGACCTCCGCAAAAATGAGCACAACCAGAGTCAGCAGGCCGGTGGCGATAGCGATGCCGCTCTCGCCAAATATACTCATGGCCAATACTGTCGCGATAGCCGATGCCAATATGTTGACAAAGTTGTTGCCGAGCAGAATCAGGCCAATCAGTCGATCGGGGCGCTCAAGCAGCTTTTGCGCGAGCTTTGCTCCACGGTGTCCTTCACTGGCTAGGTGACGCAGGCGATAACGGTTGAGAGTCATCAAGGCTGTTTCAGAGCCAGAGAAAAATGCAGACAGCAGAATCAACAGCACCAGTGCTGTGAATAAGATGCCCATTTGGAAGTCGTCCAAGGGGTCAAGAGTTCCTGTGTTATGTCAGAGTATGTTTCTAAGTGGCGGCGAGCAATATGTCAAGCCAAGGTTGTTATTGTCCCAGCAGTATCTCGGCGACAAATTTACTGCCTGCGTAGGCAAGTGCAAGAATCGCGCTACCTGCAAGTGTCCAGCGTACTGCGGTGCGCCCGCGCCAGCCGGCTAATTGTCGGCCTACTAACAGAGTGCCAAAAACTCCCCACGCCAATAATGACAAGATCGTTTTGTGCACTAGGTGTTGGGCAAACATATCATCCAAATACGTCAACCCACTAACCAGCGCCAACGAGAGAATCAAAAAACCTGCACCTATCAGTCGAAACAACAAGGTCTCCATGCTGGCAAGCGGCGGCAATTTGCGCACAAACCCGCCCGCGTCTCTTGCGTGCAAGCGGTTGTTTTGGATGGCCAAAACACACGCCTGCGCTGCTGAGACCATTAAGATGCCGTAGGCCACTACCGAGATCACCACGTGTATTGTCACGCCAGGTGACAGCGTGCTGGGCTCGGCAGAGGCAGGCCAGAGCGCGCTGGCTAAGGCAGTTAAGCCTGTTATGGGGAAGATAACGACACCCAGCGAAGCCACGGGTTCGCGCAGAGATAGCAGCAGCACAATGCTCGCGACTACCCAGCCAATCATTGACATGGCGTTGATAAATTGGAAAGTAAGCTGTCCGCTGGCGGTGCTAACGAGGGCTATCAACACCACGTGTAAAGTGGCCGCAGCCACAGCGAGGCCCAGCGGACGGCGAATCTCGACGCTGCTGTTTTTGTCCAGCAAGTGCCGTGTGATTTGCCATGCGGCCAAACCGTAGAGCGCAGCTGTCGCCAATGCCAGCAGGGCGTTAATCATGCTCACTTTCTCACTTTTCCCTGCAGTGGTTGCGGTTAAATATATATGTACCCAGTATAAGCCACCTTGGCTGATGCGACATGAATGCAGAAAGGAGTTTTTTGGCAATGAACGGATAGGTTTTTTTCGATCCGATTTTTGCCTTTAGCTGTATTAGCATCAAGCGTACACTCCCTTTCTGATTGAATGATTCGCAAGAGCATTAATAAGGACGGCATGGACATCAAACAAGAGCGCAACCTCATTTGGGTGCTCGCCTCAATACAATTTACGCACATCATGGACTTTATGATCATGATGCCATTGGGCCCCGAGTTAATGCGTGAGTTTGGTATCGACGCGCTTCAGTTTGGTGCGCTGGTGTCTACTTACACGGCGGCTGCCGCGCTGGCCAGTTTGATCTCAGCGCTGGTGTTGGATCGCTTTGATCGCCGCACCGTGATGTTGCTGAACTATTGCTTGTTCGCGCTGGCAACACTTGCCTGTGCTTTTGCCGAAGGCTATGTGCAGTTGATGGTCGCGCGTTTTTTAGCCGGTTTTTTTGGTGGCATGATTGGTGTTTTGGCGCAGACCATTATCGGCGATGTTGTGCCGTTTGAGCGGCGTGGCGCAGCCATGGGCAAAATGATGGCAGCTTTTTCGGTGGCTACTGTTGCGGGCGTGCCGTTAGGGTTAATGGCGGCCAACGCCTGGGGGTGGCATGCACCTTTTGTGATGTTGGCCTTGTGCAGCGTGTTCGTGTGGTTTTTTGCCTATCGGTTGACTCCCTCACTGACCGCGCATCGCGAGGGCAATCGAGAAACGATGCTGCGTGCCTTTCTGAATGTGTTGGGCACTGGGCGCTACTGGATCGCCTACGCCTTTACCATCAGCATGATGTTCACCGGCTTTGTGATCATTCCGTTTGTGACCTTGCATTTACAGGGCAATGTTGGTCTCGATCCTGATCAAATACCGATGGTTTATTTTGTCGGAGGCATCGCCACGTTGTTCAGTGCGCCCACCATCGGTAAGCTCGCTGATCGGTTTGGCAAAGCGCGCATGTTCATTGGTTTGGCGCTGTGTGCCACCGTACCGATGTTTTTGGTCACTCATCTGCAAGCGGGCAGCAGTTTGCCTGTGGTATTGCTGACCACGACGTTGTTTTTTATGTTGGTTAGTGGGCGCATGATTCCTGCCATGGCTCTTATCAGTGAGGTGCCGGAGCCTAGCCAGCGTGGTGCCTATATGTCGTTAAACAATGCGGTGCAATCGACCGCCATGGCGTCGGCGTCATTTATTGGTGGCTGGTTAGCGGGTGGATCCGGTGGCTTGCTTGAAAACTACACGTTGAATGGTTACGTCGGCATCTGCATGAGCTTATTTTCTATCGTTATGTTGTTTGTGGTTTTGCGCACTATGGGGAAGTCGGTGAGCACTGCTTAGCGAGACCTCCGGCCACTTACTATTCAAGTGAGTTGTTAGACGTTAAAGATCCCTATTGCTTTCGACGGTAGTCGCACGGAGAGTTGTTCGCACAATGCGGTAGACTTTGTATTGTCAATTTGCTCCGATTTGGTTTTTACGGCATGTCCGAATTTATAAGGTGGATAAGATGGGTGCATGGGATCAAGACAAATACATAAAAGCATGGAACTACGCCTCGCTTGTTCACCGAGCTCAGCTATTGCCCGCCAGCGATATTCCCTATATCAATCACATTGGACTGGTCGCTATGGAAGCGATGGCGGCTATCGAGCAAAGCGATAATATTGATAGACCCGATCTGCTGGTTGCGTGTGCATTACTGCACGATACGATCGAAGACACAGAAGCCACGTTTGCCGATATTGAGCGTCTGTTTGGCAAAGATGTCGCTGGCGGTGTGATGGCTTTATCTAAAGATAAAAACCTCGGCTCAAAAGAGCTGCAAATGCTGGACAGTTTGCAGCGTATAAAGCGTGAACCAAATGAGATATGGATGGTAAAACTGGCTGACCGTATCACCAACTTGCAACCGCCACCAAAGCACTGGGATAAAAATAAAATAGCAAAATACAAGCGCGAAGCCATCGTGATATTACAGGCCTTGGGCGAAGCCAATGCCTTTTTAGCGCAAAGGCTGGAGCAGAAAATAGAAGCCTATGCGCAGTACGAATAGCCGTGCTCAATCAAGTGATTGAGCCGTTTTTTCGAGCTAACTGCTTATTTGTGTGTGTGGCGTTAGGCCGCATCTGCGGCCTAACAAGCTTGTTACCTAGTTAATAATCTGTCGCTACGGCTGTGATCTAATCCAGCTTAAAACAGTGCTGCGGTTTCACTGCAGCGGCATATGGATGTGCGTAATCAGGTCTTTTGCATCGGTTGTCTGTGGGTCGTTAATGTAGTGCTCTAGGCAAGGGTGGTCGGCGGGTTGTTGCTCACTGGCGGGTAGCCACTCGCCATAAAGCCACTGGTAGGTTTTATGCATTTCGCTGTAAGCGCCACGGTGCTCGATGACCGCGCATCTCATGGCGGGCATCTCTTTCCACTGCATTCCTTCGGCAAGTGCAATGTCTCGCCGTTTAGTGGGGCAGAATATCTCAGAGCGCAATTCAGCGAGTGCCGTACTGGCAGGGTCGTCATAATACAAGCCCCAGCTGATATCTGGCAGTAAATCTGGTGCGTGCTGCGCTGCCCAAGCCGCGAAAAAACCAAATCTCTCGCCAATAAGCATGTAGTCGCCTTTGTGAGAAAGTGAAATACCCGCCATTTTGGGTAGGTCAATCAATTCAACTGTGTGCATCATCGTATCCTTGTCTTGATTCGACAGTGGGCTGCTTGTTTGCAGTCGCCACTTGCCAGGAGTGGTGCCCGTGTGTCGGGCAAAAGCGCGAACAAAACTCTCAGGGCCGGAAAACCCCAACCGGCGCGCAATACGCGTGACCGGCCAATCTTGGTGCATCAATTCACTGCAGGCTTGTGTCATGCGCATGCGTTGATGGGTGACAAACACGGTTTCGCCAGTCACCGCTTTGTAGAGGCGGTGAAAGTGCGCTGGGCTAAAATGCACCCATTCGCTGCATTGATCGAGTGTGATAGTCCGGTCTCGGTTTTCCCACAGCAACGCCATGACTTCTATTACTTTTTGCTGATTACGTTGTTGCCGGTTTGTACTCACTGAGAATCTCCTTCGCTTGGATTTCATTCTGGCGTATGTCGATTGACTATTGTTGCGCTTTGATCTCGCTGATGGAATTTTCCGTGTCAATTTACACGATTGTCAGTTTTTCGTTTCCGGAGGGCGTAACGGTTTAGGTACCTCAACATTGCGCCTTCTGCGTATGCTGTCCATCCACCCAACCGTTGCGCTTTCTCGCGCTGTCACAACGATGTCATAAGTTCTGTTTAGAGTGCCGGATTCTCTGTAGCTAATGAATTGGACGGCCATGAAGCACACATCTTTGAGCGCTTGTTTACTGCTTGCATTATTCGGCACAGTGTCCGCGCAGGCGGACATGAATTTTAATCGTATTGCGTCTTTTGCTACGCCAAACAACATGGCAGGAGATGATGATCAATCGCGTGAGACTTCCGCAGAAATCATCAAGGCCACCCGAGATGGTATGACGGTGGTTTACACCGACAGCCCTCTGGGCGTGATAGGTCTGGTTGATATTTCGGATGCTGAAAACCCAAAAGCGCTGGGCAATGTCGATGTCGGCGGAGAGCCCACGTCTGTGGTGCCTACCTCTAGTTCTCTACTCGTGGCCGTCAATACGTCAGAAAGTTATATTGCGCCATCTGGGGTTGTTAAAGCCTTTAGCCTAGACGGCAGTGCTGAGCTGGGCAGCTGCGATTTACAAGGTCAGCCCGACTCCATCGCCGTTGCAAAAGACGATTCTTTTGTTGTCATCGCGATTGAGAATGAGCGTGATGAAGACTTAAACGGTGGCGTGATACCACAAGCACCCGCAGGCAATGTGCTGATGTTTGCTCTCACGGATGGCAATCTTGATTGCGCTTCAAAAATAGTCGTTGATCTAACGGGTATCACGGCTGTAGCGCCCACTGACCCTGAGCCAGAATTTGTAGATGTGAACAGCTTGGGAGAAGTTGTTGTCACGCTACAAGAGAACAATCATCTGGCTGTTATTTCTAAAAGCGGTGAGCTGCTGCACCACTTTTCTGCGGGTGCCGTTGATCTAGAAGCAGTCGATCTGAAACGCGACGGTGCATTGGTCTTTGATCAAATTCAGTCAGGCCGATTGCGTGAACCAGACGGTGCCAAGTGGTTAGATGATGACCATTTTATTGTTGCCAATGAGGGAGACTATGAAGGCGGTTCACGTGGTTGGAGTGTTTTTTCTAAGACTGGCGAAGTAGTGTATGAGAGCGGTACTAGCTTTGAAAAAGCCATTGTGCAAATTGGCCATTACCCAGAGAAGCGTTCCGGTAAAAAAGGTGTGGAGCCAGAGTCTGTCGAAGCGGCAATTTTTGATGGTGTGCCCATAGCGTTTATTGGTGCTGAGCGCAGCTCTGTAGTGGGCGTGTATGACATGAGCAGCCCCAAAAACCCCGTCTTGCGTCAGTTACTGCCATCGGGCATTGCGCCTGAGGGTATTGTTGCAATCCCTGAACGCAATCTTTTGGTCACTGCAAACGAAAAAGACCTGATCGAAGATGGTGGTGTGCGGGCGCACGTGATGCTCTATGAATACCAAGAAGCTCCAGCGAACTACCCGCAGCTCACTTCGGCTGGTGCTGATACGCTGATAGGTTGGGGTGCAATATCAGGCATGGTGGCGCACGCTTCACTGGCTGGTCAGCTGTATGCCGTCAACGATAGTTTTTACACCATGCAGCCAAGCATCTTTAAGATTGACGCGAGCCAGAAACCTGCTCGCATCACTGCCGCAATACCTGTGACTCGCAACGGCGCTCCTGCGCAAAAGCTGGATATGGAAGGTATTACGCTTGACGGTGCGGGCGGATTTTGGATCGCATCTGAAGGACGTAGTGACCGTTTGTTGCCTCATGCTCTCTATCACGTCAACGCCGAAGGCGAGATTCAACAAGAAATCGCTTTGCCGCCTGAGTTGCTGGCAGTTGAGAAGCGTTTTGGCTTTGAAGGAGTGACAAAAATTGGCGAGACGCTTTGGATGGCTGTGCAGCGCGAGTGGGGCGACGATCCAGCAGATCATGTCAAGCTGGTCTCTTACAACATAAAAAATGAGCAGTGGGGAGCGGTGTTGTATCCCAAGGCAAAGCCCGCTACAGGCTGGGTTGGGCTCTCGGAGATTGTCGCTTATGGCGACTCGGTCTACGTCGTCGAGCGTGACAATCAGATTGGCGCAGCTGCGGTGACTAAAAAGGTCTACAAAATAGCTCAGTCCGAGATGGTACCTGCCGCGTTGGGTGGCGAGCTCCCGGTGGTCAGTAAACAAGAAGTCCGCGATTTGATACCCGATCTACAAAGCTTTAATGGCTATGTGCAAGATAAGGTGGAAGGTCTGGCGATAGATGTGGACGGTGAAGCGTTTGTCAGCACGGATAACGACGGTGTTGACGATCACTCGGGTGAGAGTTTTTTCTGGTCGATAGGTCAGTTGTAAATTTTCGGTGGCTTCAAGCCTAACCTAAGCAAATCGAGCCTATGAGCATCGGCCGACGCAATAGTTGCGTCGGCTTTTTTGTTTGATAATGGGTACTTGATCTCGAACAGCGGTTGAGCGACCTGCGTGCTTACCCTATTATGCAACTAGCGCAAGTTTTGATTGTCACAGCTAGATGGTGGTGTGTTCAAAGCTCCTGCTCTTCACTACCAGTCATTGAATTACAGCCTCTTTTTGGAACCCAAGCACGCAAAGTGAATATCAAAGCACAGAAATTTGGCTTGTTATCGCTGTCGCTAGCGCTGTTTGCGCTCAGCTGCTTGGCGAGCGTACACGCGCTCGATCACCTAAACCCCGGTGTGCATCATGAGTCTCACCATGCTCCGCATGATCACTCGGCGCATGGCAATGAGCGTCTGCACAGCTCTTGGCTCAATGACCTGCTACACGAAGATCAGGATGAAGAAAACGCGAGCCATTGTGGTTTGTGGCTGGCATCCCTAGTTGCCAATGTCGATGTTGCAGCCGCTGTTTTTGTGCAGAATACCGGCGCTGTGGTTGAGATCCCCGATCAGCCCGCTTTTTCCCTTCGCTCTGCTTTACGCCTCAGGCCTCCCGGTCGTGCTCCGCCGGTTTTATCTAGTTAGTTTGTATTTTTTCATGGGCACCTGCCCAACAACTCGATAAAAACGCTTAAACGCGCAAGGAATTTACTCGCATGAAATACTCACAATTGACAGCTGTGATGGCCTCCTTTGGTTTTTTTGCTTCAGTGGCATCACCGGTGATGGCAGAAGAAACACGCCAACACGGCAAGCATGAGCACGGAACAGCAGAATTGATGTTGGCCGTCGAAGGCGACCAGCTACAAATCTCACTGGAATCCCCTGGTTTTAATCTGGTGGGCTTTGGCCAGCCAAAAGACGAAAAGCAACACGAAGAAGTTGAGCACGCTCACGAGCTGTTGAACAAACCAACTGAACTATTTGCCTTGGACGCCGCAGGTTGCACGGTTGTATCAACAGAAGTAGAAGGCTCTTTGTTCGATGAAGATCACGATGGGGAGCATCACGACGAGCATCATGACGACGAGCACGCAGATGAGCACGCAGATGAGCATGACGGCGAGCACCACGATGATGAGCATGACAAAGAACATGAAGATGAGCATCACGACGACGAACATCATGATGATGAGCACGCAAAAGACGAACACCACGATGAACATGATGACCACGACGAAGACGGCCATGAAGGTGAAGGCCATTCAGATGTGATGGTTCAGTGGACACTGCAGTGCGAAAACCTAGAGCAAATGCAGCAATTGCAAGTTAATTTGTTTGAGCAGTTTGAGCACTTAGAAAAACTGGATGTGCAATACCTGACTGCGCAAAAACAAGGTGCGCAAACATTGAGCGCAGATCAAGCAACGTTGCAGTTCTGATCAACTGCTCTCTCACTAATAAAGGCCTTTGGCAATGCAAAAAGCCATAGAGATTAAAGATCTGAGCTTTAGCTGGCCCGATGCGCAGGAGCCGACACTTTCTGTGTCGGCTTTTGCTTTGCAGGCGGCGGAGCGCGTTTTTTTGTGTGGCCAGAGTGGCAGCGGTAAAAGCACGTTGTTGAACTTAGTGGCCGGCGTGCTGCAAGGGCACCAAGGTGTGTTGCGTGTTTTGGGGCACGATATGGCCGAGCTCCGGCCGGTGCAGCGCGATCAGCTGCGCGCTGAACACATCGGTTATATTTTTCAACAATTCAATCTGCTGCCCTACCTTGATGTGCTCGATAACATGACCTTGCCGTGTCGATTGTCTGCTTCTCGTAGGCAGCGTGCTTGTGCCTCTGCCGGTTCAGTACGGGGCGCTGCAGAGCGACTGATGGAAGAATTGGGTTTGCCCGCCGAGCTGGCCAAGCGACCGGTTAATGCGCTAAGCATTGGCCAGCAGCAACGTGTAGCTGCTGCTCGAGCGCTGATTGGTGGGCCTGACCTGATCATCGCCGATGAGCCTACCTCTGCGCTCGACACCGAGCATCGTGCTTTGTTTATGCAGCAATTGCTCAGTACTTGTGCTGAGAGACAAATCGCTTTGCTGTTTGTCAGCCATGATCCCGCTCTTCAATCACACTTTGATCGAGTTGCGGATATGCGCGAATTAAATCGGAGTGCCACACATGTTTTGGATTGAGCTGGCGCTAAAAAGTCTATTGAACCGACGTTTGACCGTGGCGCTAACAGCGTTGAGTATTGCGGTTAGTGTCGCTTTGTTTTTATCTATCGAAAAAATCCGCACCGAGAGTAAAGACAATTTTTCGAATACTCTCAGTGGTACCGACTTGGTCGTTGGTGCCCGTTCTGGTTCGCTTAACTTGTTGTTGTATTCGGTTTTTCGCATCGGCAATGCCAGCAACAACATCTCGTGGCAAAGCTACCAAGAACTCAGTACTGACAAAGCCGTGGCGTGGAGTGTTCCTATTTCATTAGGGGACTCGCACCGCGGGTATAGAGTGATTGGTACTTCAGCTGAGTATTTTGACCGCTACCAATTTGGGCGTGATCGCAACTTACAGTTTGTCGAAGGAAAACGCTTTGAACAGTTGTTCGACGTGGTGCTGGGCAGTGAAGTTGCGCGATCATTGGGGTATGCGGTGGGTGATAAAATCGTGATTGCTCACGGTATGGGTGAAGTGAGCTTTTCGCAACACGACGATCTGCCATTTACTGTGAGTGGCGTTTTGGCAGCCACGGGTACACCTGTAGATCGCAGTTTGCATGTCTCTACTGCTGCGATTACCGCCATTCATGACGGTTGGCAAAACGGTGTTAAGTTGCGTGGCGTCAAAGGCTTCGATCCGCAATCGCAGCAGGTACCCGAACCTGAGACAATCACCGCAGCCCTGTTTGGCATGACCTCGCGGCTCAAAACGTTTGCTTTCCAGCGAAAGGTAAACGAGTACCGCAGTGAGCCACTGATGGCGATTATTCCTGGGGCTACGCTGCAAGAGCTCTGGTCTATGTTAAGTGTGCTTGAGAACACTTTGATGGCGATCTCCGCGCTGGTGGTGATCAGTGGTCTACTGGGTTTGCTAACCGTTATTTTAGCGGGCCTCAACGAGCGACGGCGTGAGATGGCACTGCTGCGTGCGTTGGGTGCACCGGCTAAACATGTGTTTAGCTTGCTTTGCGGTGAAGCCGCACTTATAGCTTTGGCAGGCGTGGCGGTGGGGGTCTGCTTGCACTACGGCCTGATTCTCGCGCTTGCTCCGTACTTACTTGAACGTTTTGGTGTGCTGCTGCACATCAGTTTGCTAGAGCCTAGGCTGCTAGCTTGGCTTGCATTTTTGGTTGTTATCGCTGCATTTTTGGGCGCCATACCTGCTTTTAGGGCATATAGGCAAACACTGAGTGACGGTTTGAGCCTGAGGACTTAATATGAAAAATCACTCCATCATAAAACGACTATCGCATGTACTTGCCAGTGTTTTGCTCTGTTGCACGGCATTGACAGCGCCCACTACTGCTTTCAGCGAGGTGGAGTTGAACGGCGCAGCTGATGCTCCTGCTGGTCTGTTGCCTTTGATCCCAGAAGTCTCGGAAGATGGTTACATCTACTTAGAGTGGGATAGTCTGATGCCAGCGAACTATAACGGCGATCCAAATGACAGCTCCGGATCCATAAAGCTAGTGGACGAGCTGATAGGCAAAAAAATCAGTATCCCGGGCTTTATTGTGCCCTTAGATGGAAACGGTCAAGTGGTGTATAAGTTCTTGTTCGTGCCCTACATGGGCGCATGTATCCACGTGCCGCCACCGCCGCCCAACCAGTTAATCTACGCCGATATGGAAGAAGGCCTAATCTTGGAAGAGATGTGGGTGCCGATGGAAATTTTTGGCACATTGGGTGCCGAATACGTCGAGACTGAAATTGGTGCTGCTGGTTATACCATGCAGATCGATAAGGTAAGACTGTTTGAGTATTGATGGTAAGTAACGTCTTTTCTGAATTTCAAAAGCCTGTGTCGGTTGTTTACGACACGGGCTTTTTTATGCTCGGTATTTACTTGCGACGCGTTGAGCAAAAGCCATTAATAGAGACTTCGTTAATCAGCATGGTGCATATCAAATGCTGGCCGCATGGCCTCGATCATCTCCGCTGCGGTGCTTAATTGCTCTGCTCTGTTTTGCCCATTGCCCACTGGCCCGTCAACAAACAGGTTGGCCAAGCCGTGTACTGAAGACCACGCTAATAGTTCTTGTGGGCTGAGGCTATTCGGATCTTTGTCGTGCAAGGTATTGGCAAAGCCGCCTTGAAGGTGACTACTGAGTTGCTTGGAGGCTTCAACGTAGTTTGCGTCATTAGAATAGATAGTTTCTTCGCGCCACATCGCTCTAAAAAAGGCGGGTTTGCTCAGAGCGAATTCTATGTACGCCAGACCAACGGCTACAAAGGCATCCGTCTTTTCTTCTTTTGCCCGTTGGTTAGCCTCAACAAGCGCTGCTGATAGTTGCATGAGAGCGCGGGTGGCAAAAGCGGTCAGTAGGGCTCTTTTGTCGGCGTAATGACGAAATGCCGAAGAGGGCGATACACCTACCATCTTGGCGCATGCTCTCAACGTCACGGCTTCTAGCCCAAATTGACTGGCGATCTCATCCACTGCATTGAGTAGTGATTCGGCCAGGTTTCCGTGGTGATAGCTCTTCTTTTCTTTGTTCATTAGTCAATTCTACCCAATCAATGTTTACATTGTTCACTTTTTTTGGCTCTAGGCCTTGTTTATTTCAGAAAAGCTTGTATATTAAATGTGAACAGTGATCACATTAGGTAAAAAGAAGCCCTGTGGTTTGGGTCAGATCGCTGTGACATTGCTGTCTGCTTCTTTTTGCCATCATCAAGAGGGATTTATTATGTGGTGTTCCAACGGATCAACAACCGAGCGATACGGTACCAAGAACAGTTCGGAATCGAATACGTGTTCCAATTCAAAAAGTAACTTCACCGGTTTCAATCTACTGGCGATGATCCTAGGCTTCGTCTTTTTCTGGCCTGTAGGTTTGTTAATCGTGTTTTGGATATGTAGTGGTCGCAGGGTGCAAGATTTGCCTAGTGCAATTCGCGACCTTTGGGATAGAGGCTTTAGTGTGACTTCCCAGCAGAGCCAAGGTGTTTCCGATAACAGCGTGTTTAACGCCTACCAGCAGACGCAGTTTGATCGCATCAGTGAGATCAAAGAAGAGATAAAATCTCGTGCAAAGCGTTTTAACGAATTTCGTTCAGACGCGCAGCGCCGAGCTGATGAAGACGAGTTTAATCGCTTCATGAACGATACGCCGAACAATGGCGGTAGCTCTTCCTAGATCGGGCTTGTGTTATTGGAAGCGGACAAGCATACATGCATGTCCGCGTAGGCAACTAGCTGGAGGTCTGCATGACGTAAGCCATGCGGGCAATGCCCTGAGGGTTGCGGTGTTTGATTACACGCAATGCGCGCGCGAGCTGACACTCGTGCGCGCCTACGCGATTGGTTGTGGGGCAGACCTGTGTTGGCCGCAGGTGAATTGTCGTAGGTCTGCATGGCGTAAGCCACACGGGCAGTGCCGTGAGGGTTGCGGTGCTTGATTACACACGATGCGCGCACGAGCAGTGACTCGTGCGCTTGCCAGCTTTAGACCATTTCTACGCGCTGGTCATTTGCATCAAAATAATGCAATTCAGACGCGTTGAACTTTAGCCCAACTTTTTCACCAACGGATAATAGCTGCTTACTGGAAACTCGTACTGTTATTGATCGATCAGGGCCGCAATCAATCACTAAATACAGATCTGCCCCCAGGTACTCTACGATGTCGATCACACCATCGCAGTGCCCGGCGCCTGCAGCAACAACGTCTATGGCTTCAGGCCGAATACCTAGTGTAGTCGCACTATTCGGTGACTTTAAGGCTTCACTGTTGTCGTCTAACTTGACCTGTTGGTCAGTTGCAGAGACGGTCAAAGCGTTCATCTGCGGGCTGCCGATAAATTGCGCGACAAAGAGGTTTTCCGGGTGTTCGTAGAGTTCACGCGGGGTACCAACTTGTTCAATCAGTCCAGCTCTCAACACCACAATACGATCTGCCAGAGTCATCGCTTCCACTTGATCGTGTGTGACGTAGATCATGGTGGACTTGAGTGTCTGGTGCAGTTTGGCGATCTCGTGTCGCATACCCATGCGCAGAGCGGCGTCTAGATTTGAGAGCGGCTCGTCAAACAAAAATGCGGTGGGGTCACGCACGATAGAGCGCCCAATCGCAACGCGTTGGCGCTGACCACCGGAGAGGTCTTTGGGGCGACGATCTAGCAGTGGTTCAAGCTGCAGTGCTTTGGCCGCTAGGTCGACTTTTTCTTTGATCTCAGCGGGTGGGCAGCCTGACGTTTTAAGGCTAAAGCCCATATTGTCGCGCACATCCATATGGGGGTAGAGCGCGTACGATTGAAACACCATCGCAAGCCCACGTTGCGAAGGTGGTTGTGCGGTGATGTCGATGTCGTCAATCAGTAACGAGCCACGGCTAATCTCTTCTAAGCCAGCGATCATGCGAAGCAGGGTAGATTTACCGCAGCCTGAAGGACCGACAAAAACGACGAACTCGCCTTCTTTAATGTCGAGATCAATGCCTTTGATGACTTGTACTTCGCCGTACCACTTCTCGGCGTTTTTGAGGTGTAATGAGCCCACAGGTTTACTCCGAATCTAGTGTTTGAGGTGCGCTTGGGGAGGCCCAAGCAAGCCAAATTGCAGCAGTCCAAGTGAAGTCGCTGCCGCCAGCCGGTTGCCCGTTGTTTGGGTCAAAATACTCGGCAAATCCATGTTCTTGAATGAGGTCAGCGGTGGCCTTGCGCAGAGTAGTGGCTTTGTCGTCGTAGCCGTTGTAATGAAAACCTTGGCCGATCAGCGTATTAATGATGCCCCACGTCGGGCCGCGCCAATAGCGTAGTGAATCAAAGTGTGGATCAGCGGGGTCGAGGCTAGGCACTGGGTATTTAGAAATACTAAGAACACGCTCATAGTGCTCGAACATTGTGTCGTTGCCCGCATCACCGTACCAGCAGAGGAAGCTCGCATTAGACAAGCAGCCAGCAAACTCTCCCGTGCGTAAATCTAGCGAATCGTAGTGCTGGCGCTCTGCGTTCCAAAGTGTGGTTGCGCCTTTTTGTAGTGTTTCGCTCCACGCGTCTATTTCATCTGTTGGCTCGCCAAGGCTTTTGGCAATGATTGCCAAATCTAGGTTGGCGCGCATCAAGATGAATGTCATGCCAGGGCATGCAACACGAAAGTAGCCTTGCTCTCGTATTTTGCTTTGATCCCAATGCAAGTCACGACCTTGATGTACCAGCGTGATAAAGCGGTCATAGTCCTCTTTCGTAGGGCGCATGGACGAATCGACGTGCGAGGTGTCGCGACGTGTGTATTCACCCACGTTACTTGGGTCTATGTTTGCCATAGCGCCGTCCCAATCACGTGCATTGTCGCGACCAGACTCCCATGGGTGCATGATCGCAACTGCACCACTCTCGCAGCGTTCGCGCATAAACCACGCGTGCCATGCTTTCAGTTTTGGGAACAGATCACGGGCTTTTTGTAAGCCATTTTCGCTGTCGTCGAGCATCATCAGTTTGACCATGCTGGCGGCAACCGGAGGCTGGGTGATTCCAGAGGTTGGCGGTGTATGGCCTGTCTGCCATACATCTGGCCCGGGAAAGTACCCTGGGTCGAGCTTGTGAAAGACAATGTGCGGCACCATGCCGGTGTCCCACTGAGCGTTCATCAAGGTTTCCATTTCCGCCCAGCCAGTCGTGGTGTCGAAGGTGGCGGTTCCCCAAGCGGAGAAAGCGCTATCCCAGTTCCATTGGTAGGGGTAGAGACCATGAGTGGGTACGGTGTAGCCACCCATGTCATTCTGGCGAATGATTTCGCGGGCTCGTTGATCTAATTCTTGAGTGTTTAACATGGCTAACCTTTTACAGAACCGGCAGTGAGGCCTTGAGTCATAAAGCGCTCAAGTCCGAGGAAGATCACCATCACTGGCACGGTTGCCAGTACGGAGCCTGCCATTAAATGCTGGCGCGGGATTTCGGAAGAGTTGAGCATCGATACTCCACGAGTGAGCGTGAATATTTTGGGGTCGTCCAGCAACATGAAAGCGAGCAGAAATTCATTCCAAGCAATCATGAAGACGTACAGGGATACAGAAGCCAGTGCGGGTAAGCTGAGCGGTAAGGTGATTTTACGTATGACTGCCAAGCGCGACAGGCCGTCCATAAGTCCCGCTTCTTCGATCTCTGCAGGTAAACCACGAAAGTATCCCTGCAGCATATAGAGCGCTACTGGGATGGTGGTCATTGGGTAGATCAGCACTAGGCCGGTCAATGTGTTGCGCAGTTCTAACACCGAAAAGGCGATGTAGATAGGCAGTGCCAAGACAATCATCGGCACCATATAAATAAGCAATATTGAGCGAGACATCATCGCTTGCCCTTTGAAACGCAAGCGTGCGACGGCATAGGCCCCTGGCACACTAAATAACAAAGTGATGAAGACGGTGAGTACCGAGACAAAAAAGGAAATGCTCAAATAGCGACCAAATCCGTATTGCTGAAACAGCTCCGTGTACGAACGGAACAAGGCCCATCCCTGTGACAGGTCTATTGAAAAATCTAGTGGGTTGGCAATGAGTTCTTGTTGGCTCTTGAGGCTTGTCATCACCATGACGTAAAACGGTACCGCAACAATCGCCACAAAAAACACACCACCCGCTGCACTAAAAAATTCCAGCAACGGTTGTTCGAACTGATGACGATCCAATGCACCGCTGGGTGTTTCCGCAAACATCGCTTGTAGCGGCCAGCCTATCGCCAGCGCCAATGCAATCAATGCGATCAACTGGCTAATGGTGTGCTCGCTGAGTGGCAGAGCAAATGGCTGTGCCGCATTGAGTGCAAAAACTATGGCACCCGCTATCAGGCTTAAGGTGATGATCTGAGTTGTCTTTGGGAGCTTCAGGTGAATGGCCGCTAGACCGGTAACAAGGCCGGCGATACTGGCGACCAAAAGGCCCGGCAAAACGGCTGCGCCTGTACTGAAGGCCAAAACTACAGCGACAGATAGTGCGACAATAGCGGCCCACATCAGTCCTATAGCAGCGGCTAGAATGTTCCCCTGCATCAGCGATTTCATAGTCCTTCCTCCTGTGAGACGTATTTAAAGAAGAACACCGAGAACATAATCAAACAGCTGAAAATAACAACTGCAACAGCGGCACCCGCACCAATATTGGATAGTGCAAAGGCCTGTTCGTAAACACTCACGGTCAACGTGCGAGTGCCAGCGTTACCTCCGGTCAGTAGGAAAATATCGTCGAATTTATTGAAGGTCCAAATAAATCGCAGCAAAAACAATACGCTCAAAATACCCATCAACTGAGGAACTGAGAGATACCAGAACTTTTGGAAAGGGGAAGCACCGTCCATGTCTGCAGCTTCGTACATATCGGTGTCGATACTTTGCATACGTGCCAGAATAAATAGGAACGACAGCGGGAAATAACGCCAAATTTCGAAGACAATAACGCTAATCAGTGCCAATGGCTTTTCGCCAAAGAAATTTATCGGTGCATCGGTGGCACCCATTTGCAATAACAGGGCGTTGATCGAACCGGAGTAGGGGTCAAAAAGTGTGACCCAACTAAACGCGACAGCAATAACCGGTGCCACATAGGGGAAAAGTAATAGGCCGCGTAACGTGCCGCGGCCAACAAATGTTTTGTTGAGCAACAGCGCAGCGAACATGCCCACAACCAGTGCGCCGATGGTGCCAAATATGGTGTAAAGCAGGGTGACAACAAGCACTTCTACAAACTGCTCACCGTCAAATACTCGAGCAAAATTTTCTAAGCTGAATTCACTGTTTAATAGGGCGGAACTAGATTCGCCAGTTAAAATTGCTGTGGTCGAGCGAGGGTTGGCACCTGCGTCTATAAACTCTTGTGCGGCACGAACCGGCATGCGCACACGCTCTTTGTAAGCTGGCTCGAAGTCGCCGAATGAACAGCTGAGTGAGCTACCGCTAAGCGTGCAGCGTTGATCAAGCTCCAAAATTTCCATGCCAGCGGGCAGAGTGTCTTGTAACTTGACGTCGCTGATGGGCTTGTCGCGTGATGAATTGCTCAAGCGATATTCGAGTACGGCTTCATCGCCATCGCTTTCTAAGTCACCGCGAATGCGCTCGTAAGCCTTAGGCTCGGGTGCGCGTAAATCCGAAAGTTGGATGGGTTTGATACTTATCCAAAAAACCGCCAACACCGGCAGTATCACCATAACGGCAACACTGATGAGTGTGGGCGAAAGCAGGCCCCAAGCGAGTCGAGCTTCGCTTCTTTGTAGTGGGCCACTGCCTGTAGGAGGGATGGCGTCTTGCATGACAGGCTCCGCATTGGCGAAAAATAGGGTGTGTTAGATAGTGCAAGCATGGGGTGATGATCTGTTGTGTCACCCTTACGGCAGTGGCCGCAAGGGTGATACAAGGCCTACGTCTTACTGAACTTTCGCGAGCTCTTCGTTCATCGCTGCAACGGCTGCAGGAGCATCTTTGCTGCCGTCGATGTATTCACGAACAATGCGATTGATCGCTTGGCTGTTGATGATTTTCGACGCCAGTGATAACTGACCTTCGTTGACACCCCAGCGCTGAGCTGTGTCCAAGCCATTGACGATTTCGGCGATCATATCTTCCGCGTATAGCTCGCTCAAAGGCGCTTTGCGATCAACACCAACCGGTAGCTTGGCCCATGCGTCCACAAACGCTGTGGGGCTTTCGCTGTTGCCACGACGAACGGGAAACTTACCTTCAGGTGCGATGGAAAGAGTTTTTGTGTAGCCCTCGTTCATGGAGTACTTCACAAAGGCCATTGCGGGGTCAATCTGAGCATCGGATGTGATACCGAAGTAACGCACGTCGCCCCAAGCGGCACCATCAGGGTTTGAAGGTCCACTGAATTTGGTGACAACGCCTGTTTTTGCCGCTAAGTCACGAGTGGTTGGATCATCGTTGATGGTCGGTGGTGCAGAGTCGCGCAAGCCAGCTAGTTCGTCGAGGATGAAGGGAGACCAGATAATCATGGCCGCTTTGCCAGCAAAATACAGCTCGCGTGATTGCTTCCAGTACAGCTCACCTGGAGGTGATGCAGCACTGATCGCTTTGTAAAACTCGAGTACTTCGGTAGTTTTCTTTTCGTCTAATGGTGCAAGGCCGTCTTTGTTAACTGGTGAGACACCATTGGCGAGGAAAACATGTTCCAACACCTGCGACATGAAATTCTCGTCAACTTTGGTGGCCGAGACAAAACCAAACATTTCAGGTGGGTTGTGAAGCTTTTCTAGCGCAGCAACTACATTCGCGTAGCTGTTGGGCGGCGCTAGATCCATTTCTTCGAACAAGTCACGACGGTAGACGATCATCTGTGTCCAACCATCGACAGGCACGGAAGCGTAGCCGCCATCGGTAGAGGCCATGTTGAGCGCGCCCGGTGCAAATGTATCTTCACCTAGTTCTTCGATAACTTCAGTTGCGGCATCTGCGTCGAGGATTCCGGCATCAGTCCAAGGTAGTGCGTACTGTAGCGGATGGTAGATAACGTCGGGAAGATCACCTGCGGCAAATGCTGCTGTGGCGCGTGTGCCGAGGTCTTTTTCTGTGACTGGAATGACTTCAACTTCAATGCCTTCGGCAGCTTTGAACTCCGCGGCCATCTCCAACTGTTTTGCCAGTCTTTCAGGCTGCTCTTCGGTGGTCCAGAATCGCAGAGTTTCAGCGGCACTTGCCTGTGAGACCATCATCGGTGACAGGCTTGCAGCCAGTACCAATGTTGCGAGTTTGCGTCGAGTGAATTGCATGGTGTTGCTCCTTTCGGGTTTTGGTCTTGCGTTTTAAGGCGGTCAAAGTTTCTGGCGTATGCGGCTTGCCAGTTGTTGGGGTTGCAGGCTCGCCGGGCCATCTGTATTACCACAGATCAGCTTCGCGGCTTGCAGCTCGTGGAAATTTTCTACGGTTTTCTGTTTATTTTCGATGGTGTTCAAAAGCAGTCGAGCCAGTGTTTCGCCCGCGTGTTTGTTGTCCACGGCAAAACTGGTCAATTTGGATTTGGCGTATTGCCCTTCGGGAATGCCGTCGTAGCCAATAACCGAGACATCACTGGCCAAATGCAAGCCCAGATCTCTGGCGGCTTGGCACGCGCCCAGTGCGGCTCTGTCCATCGCGCAGACAATGGCGGTGGGCGGCACAGGCGAGTTCCACAGGGCTTCGGCGGCTTGTCTGCCTTCTTCCTCGGTGACAGCGAATCGTGTACTAAGTTCGGCATCGTAATCTAGCTGCGATTCAAGCATGCCTTGCTGAAAACCTGCGAGCCGGATCACTTGGTAATTGGCGTCCGCGTGACCGCCGATAAAGGCAATACGCCGATGGCCAAAATCAGCGAGTCTTTTGACGGCTTCGCGCATGGCGTCTTCGCTAAGAATATCGAAGCAGGGGATGCTTTTATGTGCATCGCAGCGGCCGTATACGGCAAAGGGCACATGTGCTTCGCTGAGCAGTTGCAAGCGACCATCGACTTGGTGGTTACGCGGCACGATAAAGCCATCAACTTTGTGATCGAGCAGCAGCTTGCGATGTGTTGCAACCATGCCGGCCATGCCAACTGCCGTGGCAACGCTTAGTGTCCAGTTCCTTTCGCTGAGGTATCCAGATATACCGTCGAGAAAATCAGACAAAAACGGTCGATGGGTATTGCCGCTGTCCATGTCTAAGACGAGGCCAATGGTGTGTGTTTTGCCGCTGCGAAGCCCGCGCGCTTGAGAGGATGGGTGGTAACCCATTTTCAGCGCGACTTCGCTTACTCGGCGTTTGGTGTCTATGGAAATATCAGGGTAATCATTGAGCGCGCGCGAAACAGTGCTCTTAGAGAGTCCTAGTTCTTTCGCTAAGGCCTGAATTGTCACTCGGCTCATGAATTCATGCCTTTCGATTGCAGCTTCAAAGAGGAACCTATGTCCTAGTAAGTGAAACTATAATTCATACCGAAATCGGTTTCGGCAAGTGTTTTATCATATTTATTCTGCAGAACATGTCAAAATTTGGTCGCTGTGCATCTGTTTGATAAATCGGCGCGAGGGAGGTTGGAGTTATATTCAGTCGCATCAGACAGCGTGTTGGTGCAGACGGCGTTAAATGCTAAGACCTTGAAATGGATATGCCGATGCATTTCGGTCTTAAACAAGATGCTGTGAATTGCACTACCTATAATTGAGTACAGTGACAAACGATCTTCCTAACTTTTCTTTTTGGCGTTTAGCTATGCAGCAAGCTCTTTCTCTGTTGGTCTTCACCGATCTTGACGGTACCTTAATTGATCATGACGGCTACGGCTGGCACGCCGCTAAACCCGCACTGGCCGCTCTATCAAAGCTTGAGGCGGGCGTTGTGATGGCCAGCAGTAAAACAGCGCCTGAAATCATCGCTCTGCAAACCGAGCTCGGGCTGCGCCAGTGGCCAGCCATTGTAGAAAACGGTGCGGGCTTACTGGAGCCGAATCAAGAATCCAGCGAGCAACCCGCCCGATACGTTGAATTGCGGGCGGCATTAGAAACCTTGCCTAAGAAGCTGCGCAACCACTTTGTTGGCTTTGCGGATATGAGCGTACAAAAAGTGGCTGAAGTCACGGGCTTACCGCCACATGCAGCTACTCTGGCCAAGACACGTGGTTTTTCTGAGCCCGGTTTGTGGCACGGTAGCACCGATGAGCTCAGTGATTTTTTACAAAAATTAACGGAACTTGGAATTTCGGCGCGAGAAGGTGGGCGTTTTTTGACACTGTCCTTTGGCAAGACAAAAGCCGACCGCATGGCTGAGATCACCAGCCGGTATAATCCTCGATATACTGTTGCATTGGGAGACGCACCAAATGACGTTGAAATGCTGCAGACTGCAGATTTTGGCGTGATCGTCGCCAACCCGAACCGAGAAGCTTTACCGCCTCAACTGGGCGAAGCGGAGGGGCGCATTGTGCGTACCGAACTTGCTGGCCCTGAGGGCTGGAACTTGGCAATAATCAAACTTATAACTCGTTTAGAATTACATAAAGGAACACAGTAGATGGCTGATTTTCATCAGAACGGCAACATCGCGACTCTGCACAACTTGCGTACGCGCAGTCTGGATGAAATGACCTACGAGCTTGAAACTTTTGCGCAACGTCGTAAGTTTTCTCTGATCTTGCCCTGCCTGTACTCAGAGCTTGAAACTGACGCCATGCCAAAAATATTGGCAGAGCTGGCCAACGTCACGTATTTGCATCGCGTGATCATAGGTTTGGATAGAGCCGACGAAGCGCAATACCGGCACGCTAAAGAGTTTTTTAAAGGCTTGAATCAGAACCATATTGTTATATGGAATGACAGCCCGCGTATGCTGGCGCTGGAGCAAAGACTCAATGCCATGGGTCTTGCGCCTGCTGAGCCTGGCAAGGGCAAGAATGTCTGGTCTTCGATTGGCTACTTGATCGCCTGCGAAGACAGCGCGGTGATGGCGATTCATGACTGCGATATTGTCACCTACACCAACGAGATGTTGGCGCGGTTGATCTACCCCGTGGCAAACCCTAACTTTCCGTATCAGGTATCTAAAGGCTTCTACGCCCGTATTGGCCAAGGCAAGTTGAATGGCCGTGTCACGCGCTTGCTGGTCAGTCCGCTGTTGATCTCTCTGAAACGTGTGATCGGTGATCATGATTATCTAGACTATCTGCGCAGCTTTCGTTACCCCTTGTCCGGTGAATTCGCCATTCGCACCAGTATCTTGCCGGACTTGCGAATTCCCTCAGATTGGGGGCTCGAGATAGGTGTTTTATCTGAAGCGTGGCGTAACTTAGCACCAAAAGCCGTATGCCAAGTCGAGATCGCAGACGAGTACGACCACAAGCATCAGGTGCTCAGTGAGGAAGATGCCAGTGCGGGCTTGAGTCGCATGTCGGTGGATATCTGCAAGGCGGTTTTCCGCAAGCTGGCGGCTGACGGTACTATTTTTACGCCCAATGTTTTTCGCACATTAAAAGCAACGTACTACCGTTCTGCCTTGGATTTACTGGAGGCGTATTACAACGACGCCCAGATGAACGGGCTGACTGTGGATCGTCACCAAGAAGAACGTGCGATTGAATTGTTCGCAGAAAACCTGATGTTGGCAGGGCAGTATTTCTTGGATAACCCGCATGAAACGCCGTTCATACCTACTTGGAACCGCGTGCATTCGGCAGACCCTGATTTCCTTACAGCGTTGCACGAGGCCGCCATAGCGGATGAAGAGGAATTCTCTTAATTCACCCGTAATAAACGCAACAGCTTCGTAGTGTGAGGTGCTTTTGCGCCCGTTCTTGCAACGGGCGCTTTTGTTTAACCTGCTCGATTGGTGATCCAGCGGCACTGGTAAGGCGCCAGCGTGATGGCTTCTGTACCGAGATCGATAACGTCACCTGAGAGCGCGTCTACCCAGTGTTCGTCTTCGATTAAATTGAGATCTTCTGTGTTGAGGTAGATGTGCTCAGCACTGACGTTGTGCAGCGCAAAAATGGATTGGCGTCGATCTAAGCTCTGGCGCCAGAGACCAAAAATGCGTTCATCGCCAATGTTGACGGTGAGCTGGGTGGCGTTGGGGTGGAATGCACGTTGTTTTGCGCGGCACTTTAGTCGCGCGGAAAGCTCTTCCATCACCTGAGCCTGCGGCGTTTCGGGGTCGGCCAGCAGGCCTCGTAGTGCGGGGTAGTCCCATCTGTGGCGGTTGATGCCACGATTCATACCTCGAAACTCTACTTGCTCATAGTCATTGGGTGTCGCTAGCATCGAGTGAATATAAAACGCCGGCATACCCTCGAGTGACATCACGATGGTTTGCGAGCAGATAAACCGCTCAAAGTGATTTTGGTCTGGGCCGTTAAACGTTTGGCTCATCGCATCGTAGAACGTGGTGTTGATTTCGTACGGTGATTGGCTGCCATCGGGCAGCGTGCGCATAGATACTAAGCCGCCGAGGGCTTTGATTGTCTCTATGACGCGGTCTTTCTCTTCTGGCGGTAACACCCCTTCTGCTGGGCGCATGCCAATACCATCGTGGCTGGCGGTGAAATTAAAGTAAGCGCAGCCGAGTGGGGCGGGTGGCATGGCTTTCTGCCAGCGTCGCAGGTATTTTGCTGAGCCAGACATCATCGCGTGCAATATAAGCGGCGGCAACGGGAAGTTATAAATGGCATGTGCTTCATTGCCGTTGCCAAAGTAGCTGAGGTTTTCGGCCTTGGGTACGTTAGTCTCGGTGAGTAATATGATTTTTTCCGTCGCGTAGTCGCACAGCAGTCTCATCAGCTGCACCACGGCGTGGGTCTGCGGCAGGTGAATACAGTTCGTGCCGATTTCTTTCCAAAGGAACGCCACTGCGTCAAGGCGAATAGTCTTTACGCCATTGTCCACGTGCAGGCGAATAATGCGCAAAAATTCGAGCAATACTTCTGGGTTTCGAAAGTCGAGATCTATCTGGTCGTGACTAAAGGTACACCACACATGGCGTGGGCCATTGGGTGTGTCCACCTCTTGTAATAAAGGCGTTGTGCGTGGTCGCACCACTTCACTGAGGTCTTCGTCCGGAGATGCCTCAAAAAAGAACTTATCGTAGGGAGCTTTACCTTGTCGATAATCATTGAACCAGGCTCCCTGACTGGAGACGTGGTTCAAAACGAGGTCGGACATCAACGTAAAGTCAGCCGCGATGCGATTGATATCCGCCCAGCTACCCAGTTGTGTATTGACGCTTCGAAAGTCCGTCACAGCAAAACCGTCGTCTGACGTGTAAGGGAAAAACGGCAGAATGTGGACGTTGCTAATAGTGCCTTTGAGATTGTTCAGCAAAAAATCGTGCAGCAAATCAAGTGGCTTATGCTCGCCATCAATGATTGAGTTGCCGTAGGTGATCAGCATGGCATCTTTCTCTGACCACAGAGAATTACCTAACAGCCGTCCGCGCTTGCGAGGAGAGCTTCCCTCTGGCCAGAAGGCTTCGACGACCAGGCTCGATAGAATGTTTGAGTCTAGTTCGGGGTAGATCTCACGGATCAGTTGCGAGAGTCTTTTGTTAAACGACTGAGAGCGATCATTCATGAGTCGGTGTTCGGTAGAATTTAAATAGACACTAGCAGACAAATCAACGCTGATCAAAGCACTCGATCTACTTGTGGGACATGGCGCTATTCTTTTGCCTGTATGCACTTATACCATGCAGATCGGTGTGTTTTTGGGCACCATAATGGTGCGGTTAAAGTGTGTTTGGTGTTTGTAAAATTCGCGATTCCATAGCTGCAATATAAATAATCATCACCGATGAAAACCCCTGGTGCTAACCGTCATGCCTTGTTCTGGGCAGAGGGCTTTTTGATGATTAGTCAGCGAAAACTGCTGCAAGGATCTACTGGCGGAATTAACGTCACCCATGGCCAAGTGTTTATTCTGTTGGGGACGTGCTTGTGTAATTCTGATAGTTTTTGTCGTGGCTGAATATCGGGGCGATACGACATGGCTCGTGTCTTCGGTACCGTGATCACCTACGAGTGCAAAAGGCCTGCGTAACGGCATTGGTTAGGTGTGGTGTGATCTCGGAGGGGTCATAGTCCCGGAAGGCTCGCCGATTGACGTAGTGCTCCAAAATTCGTGAGATAGCGCCCACGTTTTGTGTGAGCTTGGCTGTCAGTTTTTACTTCGTGTAGCCCGCCATTTTCCCCTTCAAAAGGCATCTACCACTGTGGTTCATGTCGTGGGTCATGTCGTAGGGCATGGGCAAGCAACTCGGCGAGCACTTCGGGTAAGGTGCCTGAGTGTGAAACAGCAGAGCGTTCCGGCTCAACGGGGTAACTGCGATGATGGCAGTAGCGGCAGGTTTTTGGTCTCTGAGTTATACTCTTTGGTACCTATTTACACTTCCGCGCCCTTTGGGCCCGAAAGGACAGCAAACACATGTTCGACAATCTCTCCGACCGCCTTGGTCGTACCCTTAAAAATCTGCGTGGTCAGGGCCGACTGACCGAGCAGAACGTCAAAGATACCTTGCGCGAAGTGCGTATGGCGCTGCTAGAGGCCGATGTGGCCTTGCCTGTGGTCAAGCAGTTCACCGATCAGGTGCGCGAAAAGGCGATGGGCGTTGAGGTGTTGCAAAGCCTCTCTCCAGGACAGGCCTTGGTCAAGGTCGTCAGTGATGAACTGACTGCTGTGATGGGCGAGAAAAACGAAGATCTCGACCTCAGTGCGCAGCCACCGGCCGTGGTTTTGATGGCTGGTCTGCAGGGTGCTGGTAAAACAACCACCGTGGCCAAGTTATCGCGTCTGCTCAAAGAGCGACGCAACAAGAAGGTGATGGTGGTCAGCTGTGACGTCTACCGTCCCGCTGCGATCAAGCAGCTAGAAACACTGGCCAACGAAGTGGATGTGTTGTTCCACGCGTCAACTCCTGAGCAAAAGCCAAAACAAATTGCGGCTGATGCACTCGCTGCCGCCAAGAAGGCGATGGTTGATGTGCTTATTGTCGATACCGCTGGTCGCCTAGCGGTTGACGAAGAGATGATGTCTGAAATCAAAGACTTGCACGCGGCGATTAAGCCCGTGGAGACTTTGTTTGTAGTCGACGCCATGACCGGTCAAGACGCCGCCAACACGGCCAAGGCCTTTGGTGATGCGCTGCCTCTGACGGGTGTCGTGCTGACCAAAACAGACGGTGATGCTCGCGGTGGTGCGGCGTTGTCGGTGCGTATGGTGACAGGCGTTCCCATCAAGTTTATGGGTGTGGGTGAAAAAACCGCAGCACTGGAAGCTTTTCACCCTGATCGAGTTGCTTCGCGCATTCTTGGCATGGGCGATGTTGTGTCGCTAGTTGAAGATGTCGCACAGCAAGTCGACATGAAAAAAGCCGAAAAGCTGGCGAACAAGGTCAAAAAAGGCAAAGGCTTTGACCTCTCTGATATGCGAGACCAGCTGACGCAACTACAGAGCATGGGCGGTATCGGCGCGATGCTGGATAAAATGCCGGGTATGGACAAACTGCCCGATGCCGTGCGCGAAAAAGCGATGAATCAAGCAACCGGTGGCGGTGACGTCTCTAAAATGGTTGCCATCATTAACTCGATGACACCACGCGAGCGTCGATTTCCCGACTTAATCAAAGCTTCTCGACGCAAACGTATTGCGGCGGGTTCTGGCACACAGGTGCAAGACGTCAACCGTTTGTTGAAGCAGCATCTGACCATGTCAAAAGCGATGAAAAAGATGTCAAAAGGCGGTGGCATGGCAAAAATGATGAAAATGATGGGTGGTAAAGGCGGCATGCCGCCGGGTGGTATGCCCCCTGGTTTTCCTGGAATGTAAGGCAGGCTGAGCCTGTATGTACGATTAAAATGCACACTCTCGGGTGTGCTTTTTTTTGCTCAAAAGTTAAGGGGGTAGTACTGATTCGGATTTATTCGCGTATTGGCACGGTCCTACTATTTATTGACAATTCTTTAAGTAACTCTGCAAAGCGACCATCGAAATGACACTAAACTTGCAGTTTGTCTGCTAATAAAGGTGTTTTCTCCGTGGTTAAAAGGTTTTGAATTCATGACTAAAGCAAAAAATCGGTTTCGTTCGGTGCTGGCAGTGGTGTTGCCGCTCGCCGTACTGTCAGGCGGTGCCGCTGCCTATGTCTTTATCAAAGCAAACCCTCCTGAAGCGCCCACACGACCGCCAAAGCGCGTACAGGCGGTGCCGGTTGAGGCAACCAAAATGAAAACGCAGGACTACACCGTTAGTTTGCGTAGTTTTGGTAGCGTGGTACCGCGCAAGCAAACCACGTTGGTGGCGCAGGTATCAGGGGTTGTATCAACGGTTTCTAATGATTTTCGCACGGGTGGTAGTTTTAAAAAGGGTGACGTTTTGATGTCACTCGATGCCAGTGATTACGAGATCGCGGTGCGTAGCGCTGAGGCGGCGGTGGTGCAGGCCAATGCTCAGTACACCGAAGAAAAAGCACAGGGCGATCAAGCGGCCTCCGATTGGAAGAAACTCGGCAAACGCGGCAAGCCCAACGCGCTGTTGTTGCGCACACCGCAGCGGCAGTCGGCTCGGGCACAGGTGCAGGCGGCACAAGCGCAACTCGATCGAGCCAAGCTCGATCTAGCGCGCACACAAATCAAAGCTCCCTATGATGGCCGTGTGTTGAGTACGGCTGTGGACGAAGGTCGGTTTGTGACCACTGGCAGCTCGCTTGGCTCTGTGTTTGCCAGTGGTGCTCTTGATGTGCGTTTGCCGCTCAATAGTTCGCAGCTGCAAAACATGGGCGCCGAAGTGATTACCGCCGGCGGCGAGGTGGAATTGATCAGCGGCGACGGCAGTCAAGAGCAGCGATTTAAAGCGCGCCTAGCCCGCAGTGAAGGCCAGATTGATCTCTCGACACGACAGATGTTTGTGGTTGCTGAAATTGAAGCGAGCGCAAGTTTGGCTGTGGGGCAATTTGTTGAAGCAAAACTACCCGGCAAACAATACAAAGATGTTTATGTCGTGCCTGAGCGCTTACTGCGGCCAGAAGGCGATGTGTTTTTGGTCAGCGACGGCCAAGTGAAACGCGCGGCAGTAGAGCTTCTTTACAATGACGGAGAGGACGCGATTGTCAGTGGTTTGCAACCCGGCGACACTCTCATTTTGACCCCGCTGGGTAGTGCGGTGTCGGGCTTGCGAGTTGCTGCAACAATTGACGGGGTCGCACCTGCGCGATCGGCCAGTGGTGGCAGCGGTAGCCCGTTAAAGGGTGGTTCCGCTCAGGGCGAGCAACCCAAAAAGCAACCAGACGCTGCAAGTGGGGCTGAAAAGTCATGAGTAAAAGCGACGGCTTTATCGCTTGGTTTGCGCGCAATCACGTTGCCGCGAACCTGCTGATGGTGATGATCGCGGGTTTTGGCTACTACAACTTGCAGAGCAACATGGCAGTTGAAGTATTCCCGTCCTTTTCACTCGATCGTATCACTGTCAGTACAGCGTATCCCGGCGCAACACCGCAAGATGTCGAAGAGGCGGTTACTATCCGCATCGAAGAAGCCCTGCAAGATTTGGCCAGTATCGAGGAGATGCAGTCGCGCTCCACGGAAGGTAGCTCGTCCATTGCGCTTGAGCTAGCCAGTGGCGAAGATCCACGCGAGGCGCTTGACGATATAAAAAGTCGCGTTGATGCGATAACGACACTACCTGACTCGGTTGAATTGCCTTCTGTGGTGTTGGCCCAGCGCAAGCGTGAGGTCATCAGTGTGGCCTTGGCCGGTGAGCTAACTGAGCACGAGCTGCGGGCATTGGCTGATCGGGTTCGAGATGATCTGCTCGCTGAGCCCGTTATCACGCAAGTGGAAATTGAGTCGACACGCCCCTACGAGATGGCGGTTGAAATCTCGGAGCGACGCCTGCGAGAGTATGGCCTGACCTTGGCGCAAGTGGCTGAGGCTATTGCTCGTGGTTCGGCGAGTGCCGCCGCTGGAAATCTGCGCACTGAGGGCGGGGACGTGCTGCTGCGCACACAAGGGCAGGCATATACCACACGTGAATTTGGTGAAATTGCGATCATCAATCGTGCGGACGGTAGTCAATTAAAAGTACGTGATATCGCCGTGTTGACTGATGGCTTTGATGAGTCGCAGATTAAAACCCGTTTTAATGGACGCTCCTCTATTTTGATAGAGGTTTACCGCGTAGGAGAGCAGAGCGCAATAGAGGTGGCGGCTGCTACGCGTGACTATGTGGCGACAGCTGCAGCTTGGCTGCCCGTTGGGGTCACGCTTGATACATGGCGTGATAGTTCTGTGGTGTTGCGAGCGCGTCTAAATACCTTGCTTAAAAGTGCCATGCAGGGTGGTTTGCTCGTGATCATTTTGCTGACGTTGTTTTTGCGACCTGCAGTGGCGATGTGGGTGACGCTTGGCATACCCGTTTCTTTTCTTGGTAGTTTTATCGTGCTGTCGATGTTGGGTGTCTCCATCAACATCATTTCTTTGTTCGCCTTCATTTTGGTGCTGGGGATCGTTGTCGACGATGCCATTGTCACCGGTGAAAATATCTATACACACACTCGGCGAGGTGTGCCGGGTGAGCAGGCGGCTATTCAGGGCACGCTTGAGGTGGCGACACCAGTAACTTTTGGTGTGCTGACAACCGCCTTGGCTTTTTTGCCGTTGGCGATGGTTGGCGGGGTGCGTGGTCAAATATTTGCGCAAATACCGGCGGTAGTGGTGCCGGTGCTGTTGTTCTCGCTAATCGAATCTAAGTTTGTATTGCCTTCTCACCTAAAGCACCTGAAGGTACGTCGAGAAGAAAAGCCGAACCTGCTGTCGCGCGTGCAGCAAAGCATCGCCGACGGGTTGGAGACGTTGGTGCAAGTGATCTATAAACCACTGCTGGCGATTGCCTTGCAGTGGCGCTTGCTCACCGTCAGTATTTTCCTCGCGTCACTGTTGATCTCTATCGCAGTCATGAGCAGTGGTTGGATGCGCTTTGTGTTTTTCCCGCGGGTTGCCTCTGAAACCGCCACAGCCACATTGCAAATGCCCGTGGGTACCCCTTTCGCTATTACCGACGGCATAGTCGCGAAAATGGAAAAAGCCGCCGAGGATTTACGCGAAGAACACCGAGATCCTGTGACGGGAGAGAGTGTCATTCTCAATATTTTTGCCTCTGCGGGATCTTCCGGCGGCACGGGCGGGGGGTCGTCCAACAATGGTCGTGTGCGTTTTGAGATCGTGGCGCCAGAAGAGCGAGAGCTGACCATCACCAGCAGTGAGCTCGTCAGTGAGTGGCGCAAAGCGATTGGTCCGGTTCCGGGGGCGGAGTCCCTCAATTTCAGAGCCGAGCTTGGTCGAGGTGGTGATCCACTAGATGTGCGTTTCTTCGCGCATAATTTAAGTGACCTACGCGCTGTCGCCGATCTGACTAAAAAGCACTTGGCGACCTACGACGGTGTGTTCGATATAGTCGATAGTTTGAACGCGGGCAAGCGTGAGCTCGAGTTACGATTAAAGCCGGGAGCGCAGCAGCTAGGCCTGAGTGTGAGTGATCTTGCCAGCCAGGTGCGGCAAGGCTTTTATGGCTACGAAGTGCAAAATATTCAGCGTGACCGCGACGAGGTCACCGTGGTGGTGCGGTACCCAGCAGACGAGCGGCGTTCGCTGCGAGATCTGCAGGATATCCGTATCCGCACCGCTGATGGCTCGGCTGTGCCCTTCGGTGAAGTCGCCGAAATTATCAGCGCGCAAGGCCCAGCAACACTCTACCGCATCGACAGGCGACGCATGGTGAGTGTGACGGCCGACGCGAATAAGGTCACAGTCGACCTAGAAGCCGTCAAGCGAGGTGTGACAGAGTATCTCAATGAAGCACTGGCGGCTTATCCGCAGGTTAGCTTTTCCCTTGAAGGTGAGGCACGCGAGCAGCGCGACTCTATGTCTACTCTCAAGTACGGCACCATTGCGGTGTTGTTTGGCATTTATGCTTTGCTGGCTATTCCTTTCAAAAGCTACAGCCAGCCGTTTGTGGTGATGATTGTCATTCCCTTTGGGTTGATCGGTGCTTTGCTCGGCCATTGGATCATGGGCATGAGTCTAAGTATCTTTTCTATGATGGGAATGCTGGCATTGTCTGGTGTGGTGGTGAACGATAGTTTGGTGCTGGTGGACTACATTAATAACCAGCGCAAGCGAGGTATGGATATCCTAGAGGCTGTGCGTACGGCGGGACCAGCACGCTTCAGGCCTGTATTACTGACATCGATCACGACTTTTGTCGGCTTGGCGCCCCTGTTGTTCGACAAAAGCACACAGGCGCAGTTCTTGATTCCGATGGCGGTGTCGTTAGGCTTTGGAATCTTGTTCGCCACAGGTATTACCTTGTTACTTGTGCCGTGTGTGTATTTGATTGGAAACGATATAGGCGTCACTATACGTCGCTGGTGGAAATGGTTATACGGAATGCCACAGGCGTCCAGTGAATGAGGAGTTTTTTGTGCGTAGGTGTGTCGGCAGTGCTTTGATTGCGTTAAGTGTGGGCTTTGCATGGCCTCTATCAGCAGACGAAGCACCCGATGCCATCGAGTCAGAGCAAGCTAGCTCATCCGCGGCGGAAGTAGGGGATCAGCTCTGGCAACTGGATCAACAAGTGAAGCGCAACCCCCGTGCAATCCAGCCGCATAAGCGCAATTATTTTACTTTCAGCTACTTTGATTCCGACTACGAAGGCTTGGACGCCGATAGTTCACCCTTCGATAATGGTCTGGACCACGCTGAGATAAAATTTCAGATCAGTATTCGAGTTCCTGTCATGGAGAATGTGCTCGGCAGTCAGGCCGATCTCTATGTGGCCTATACCTCCAAGGCGTTTTGGCAGGCGCTCAATAGCGAAGCATCTTCACCGTTTAAAGACATCAACCACGAGCCGGAGCTTTTTATGCTTTGGCCGACGCATTGGTCGTTTGGGCCAATAAGCAGCCGTGCGGTTACGCTGGGTTTTAACCATCACTCTAACGGGCAGTTAAATCGAGAGCTGGCCGACGATAGTGGCACAGTGATCTACGAGTCCGCCTCGCGCAGTTGGAATCGCATCATGTTGGGCGCCTATTTTGAGCAGAAAAACTTTCTCTGGCACCTGCAGACTTGGTATCGCATCCCTGAAGAAGAAAAGGATGACCCTCTGCAGGCGACTGGAGACGATAACCCCGACATAGAAGACTATATGGGGAATTTCGAATTGACGGTGCAGCACCGAATTTCTGATCGCTACACCAGTACTCTTATTCTGCGTAACAACCTAGATCGAGAGGATAACTACGGTGCTGTGCGGTGGGATATGACATTTCCCCTCACGCGTAAGCTCGACGGTATTGTGCAGCTGTTTCACGGCTACGGAGAGAGCTTGCTGGACTACAACTCGCTCAATAGTCGTGTGGCCGTCGGTTTTACTCTGCGCGGCTTGTAATTTTCTTCACACCCGCGATACGTACATCAATTGCCAGTCCGCGAAAGCGCTTAATCGCGTATAATTGAGTTGTTAGCCGATGGTGTAAAAAGCGCGAGCACTGAATGATATCGGTGGCGGCTTGTGCGCCAAGTCTTCGATGTCTATTGGTTTCGCATGGTAAAAGCACTACGAGCATTTTCACGGACGTTGCTTGGCAGTTTGCGCGATATGGTTCCGATCATATTGGTGATCGCCTTTTTCCAGTTGTTTGTCCTGCAGCAACCTATTCCTGACTTGTTCAACTTGCTCAGCGGCACGTTGTTGGTGGTGCTCGGCCTGACTTTTTTTGTTTACGGGCTCGAGATGGGTCTGTTCCCTATTGGCGAGTCCATGGCTCATGCCTTTGCCAAAAAAGGCTCGGTGTTTTGGTTGTTGGTGTTTGCGTTCTGTCTCGGTTTTGGCACCACGGTCGCCGAGCCGGCTCTCATCGCTGTTGCGCGCGAAGCAGGCGAAGTGGCTGCAGACGGCGGCCTGATCTCGGCCAGTGAGAGCGGTATCGCCGAATATGCCTTTGGCCTGCGCATGAGCGTGGCGCTGTCCGTCGGCTTGGCCATCGTGCTGGGTGTGTTGCGAATTCTCAAAGGCTGGCCCATTCACTGGTTTATTATCAGCGGTTATCTCTTGGTGGTATTGATCACCATGGTTGCTCCCAAATCAATTATCGGCATCGCCTATGACTCGGGTGGTGTGACCACCTCAACAATGACCGTTCCGCTGGTCACTGCGCTTGGTGTCGGTTTGGCATCCTCCATCAAGGGTCGCAACCCCATGCTCGATGGTTTTGGCCTGATTATGTTCGCATCGCTAACACCCATCATCTTTGTGATGCTCTACGGGATCGTGATGTTATGACTTGGTTACTCGATTTTCTATCGGTGTTATTGCTAACCGTACGAGACGTGCTGCCTATCGCGGTGGTGATCTTTGGTTTTCAGATTTTTGTGCTTCGTCGTCCCATCGCCAATATGCGCAGAGTGCTGACAGGCTTCGCTTACGTCATTTTTGGTCTTGCATTGTTTCTGCAGGGCTTGGAGCAAGCACTTTTCCCTATCGGCCGATTAATGGCGGAGCAGCTGACCAGTATCGACTTTGTCGCCGCGGGTGATTTGCTCAAGGTTGTCACTTGGGGAGACTATTACTGGGTGTATCTGTTTGCCTTTGCGATAGGCTTTAGCACCACCATTGCTGAGCCATCGTTGTTGGCCGTCGCCTTGAAAGCGCGCGAGGTCTCCGGCGGCGCTATCAGTGCATGGGGGCTGCGATTAGCTGTAGCGCTGGGTGTGGCAATCGGTATTTCATTGGGTGCCTTTCGCATCGTCTCAGGGCTACCGTTGCATTATTTTATTATTGTTGGATACATCGTGGTGGTGGTTCAAACCTTCGTCACTCCTAAAATCATCGTACCGCTAGCGTATGATTCCGGCGGTGTGACTACCTCGACAGTAACTGTTCCTCTGGTGGCTGCTCTCGGGCTAGGCTTAGCTGAAAATGTCCCAGGTCGCAGTGCTTTGTTGGATGGGTTTGGATTGATCGCGTTTGCCAGTTTGTTCCCCATTATGGCGGTTATGCTCTACGCACAAGTGGCTGAGTTTTTAGTTAAGCGTAAAAAGAGACAGTCAGAATAAGGAGTCTGTATGCATTTCAAATTATTGATCGCGCTGGTTGAAGACGGCAAAACCGAGCAAATTATGGAGGCCGCCCGAGAGGCTGGTGCGACGGGGTCAACGGTGATCTCGAACGCCCGCGGCGAGGGCCTGACACAAAGCACCACCTTTTTTGGCTTGACCCTTGAGACGCAGCGCGACATGTTGTTGTTTCTTGTTGAAGAGCATCTCAGCAGAAGTATTCTTGAGCGCGTAAGTGCCGTCGGGGAGTTTGAGAGCAGCCCGGGGTCGGGTATTGCGTTTCAGATAGACGTTGAAGATGCTGTGGGTGTGAGTCACCAGATTCAGGAACTGACAGAAAAAGTAGGAGATGCTTTATGAGTAAGTCTATTGTTCGTGCAAAAGATGTGATGGAGCAGGACTACGTTGTTATTGATGGCACCCTGACGGTTGCTGAGGCGATGGCCTCGATAGCCGGCACAGATGTGCATACGTTTATTGTCGATAAAAGACACGAAGACGATGAATACGGCATTGTTCAGCTCAGCGACATTGCCAAGCATGTATTGGCCAAAAATCGTGCACCTGAGCGGGTTAATATTTATGAGGTGATGTCTAAGCCAGTGATAACGGTCGATGCAGAGATGGACGTTCGCTACAGTGCGCGTATGTTCTCTCAGTTTGGCATCAAGCTCGCGCCTGTAATGCAAGCCGGAAATATCATCGGTGTTTTGGGTTATACCAGTATGGTTATTGGAGCATTTGGCAAGCCAGCTGAGACGTCATAGCCTTCACTTTAGCCGCTTGGCTAAACTGTTGGTGTTGTAAACGTACTTTCTATAGTGCAAAAAAAACCCGCCGAAGCGGGTTTTTTTGTGACTCGTTGTCGCTTACTTAATAGGGTAAGGACGGTGGGTCTCACCAGTGTAGATCTGCTGTGGGCGACCGATGCGGAACTCTGGGTCGCTGTGCATTTCTTGCCAGTGGGCAATCCAGCCAACTGTACGTGACATGGCAAACATAGCCGTGAACATGTTCATTGGAATGTTCAGCGCACGCAGTACGATACCTGAGTAGAAATCCACGTTCGGGAACAGCTTGCGCTCTTTGAAGTAGTCATCCGCCAGTACCGCTTCTTCGAGTTCGCGAGCCAGTTGGAACAATGGCTGGTCACCGCCGAGTTCGTCCAGAAGTTCATGACAAACTTTTTGGATGCACGAAGCGCGAGGGTCATAGTTTTTGTAGACACGGTGTCCGAAGCCCATCAAACGGAATGGGTCGTTCTTGTCTTTAGCGCGTTCGATTGTGCTCTCGATTGTGGCACCAGACTTCATGATGTCGTCGAGCATGTTCATGACGGCTTCGTTTGCACCACCGTGTGCTGGTCCCCACAAGCAAGCGATGCCCGCGGCGATAGATGCAAACGGGTTGGCGCCAGAGCTGCCTGCCAGACGAACAGTAGACGTCGAAGCGTTCTGCTCGTGATCGGCGTGCAGGATCAAAATGGTTTCGAGTGCGCGCACTGCAATAGGTGAAGGCGTGTAGTCTTCAGAAGGCACGGCAAACATCATGCGCAAGAAGTTCTCAGCGTACGAGAGATTGTTCTTGGGGTACATGAAAGGCTGACCACGAGAGTGCTTGTAACAGTAAGAAACCATAGTTGGCATCTTGGCGATCAAGCGGTGAGCAGTGATTTGGCGGTGATGAGGGTCGTTGATATCTGTTGAGTCGTGGTAGAACGACGCAAGAGCCGCAACAGTGGCTGACAACATTGCCATGGGGTGCGCGTTAAAGCGAAAGCCGCTCATGAATTTTTGAATGTTCTCATGCACCATCGTGTGGTTTTTGATGATGCTTTCAAATTCGTTGTACTGATAGCCTTCTGGCAGCTCACCATTGAGCAGTAGGTAGCATACTTCTAAGTAGTTGCTGTTGGCCGCCAAGTCTTCAATCGAGTAGCCGCGATGCAAAAGAATGCCTTGGTCGCCGTCAATGTAGGTGATTGAACTCTTACAAGCTGCTGTGGCTGCGAAGCCAGGGTCGTAGGTAAACAAACCCGTTGAGCCTGCGAGCTTTCGCACGTCTACAGTGGGGTGTCCGATGGATCCCACAACTCGCGGTAAGTCAGTCGACTTGCCGGTGGAGTTGTCTGTAATGGTTACTGTGTCGTTGCTCATGTATGGCTCCTTAAAGAAAGCGTATAAATCAGCTCGTGGCTGATGTGTTGTTCTTCATCTCTACAACTATATCGCATTACGCACCTGCACAAAAATTCTGTTATTTGCATGAATCTTGGCTGGGGGAATACTGTCAGCAAATTGCCGTATGCTGTAATTGTTGGCGATTCGTACTCTGCTAGGCAAGATTTAATCCACTCAATGCAAATATAATATTCATTATAAGTTCACAATCGATTGTGAACATGCAGTTAAAATCACTAAAATAACATTGAACGTGTTTCTATGTTTCGGTAACTCCCTGAAATTGAGTGTGCCCTAATTTTGTTCGCAGTAGACCTATATATAGACCATGAAAACATTGTGCACCGCAGCATTTGACGGTCTGAAAGTGGTGAATTGATTTGCTTTTCCTTCATCAGAAAGCAGCTGTATCAGGTAGAATACGAAGCTAACTTATCAATGTAATGTAGTGAAAAGGGAATCCTTGCATGTCGTCGGTCAATAAAGTTGTGCTCGCCTACTCAGGCGGCTTGGACACCTCGATCATCCTTAAGTGGTTGCAAGAGGAGTATCAATGTGAGGTGGTGACATTCACCGCCGATATCGGTCAGGGCGAAGAAGTAGAGCCCGCGCGTGAAAAAGCGCAGGCGATGGGTGTCAAAGAGATCTACATCGATGATCTTCGCGAAGAATTTGTGCGCGACTTTGTTTTCCCCATGTTTCGCGCGAACACTATCTACGAAGGTGAGTACCTGTTGGGTACATCGATAGCGCGTCCTTTGATTGCCAAGCGACTGGTGGAAATAGCCAACGAAACTGGCGCTGACGCGGTGTCGCATGGTGCCACGGGTAAAGGCAATGACCAAGTTCGGTTTGAGCTGGGAGCTTACGCGCTCAAACCTGGTATCAAAGTTATCGCCCCTTGGCGCGAGTGGGATTTAAACTCCCGCGAGAGCTTGATGAACTACGCCAGCCAGCACAGCATCCCAGTAGAAATGAAGCGCGGTAACCGCTCGCCGTACTCTATGGATGCCAACTTGTTGCACATCTCCTACGAAGGCGGCGGTTTGGAAGATCCGTGGCAGGAAGGTGAAGACGATATGTGGCGCTGGACGGTTGCGCCGGAACAAGCCCCAGATAAAGGCCAGTACATTGAGCTCGAATACCAAAACGGCGACCCAGTTGCACTAGATGGCAAAAAGCTCAGCCCCGCCGAGATGCTGACCGAGCTGAATCGCATTGGCGGCCTGCACGGTGTTGGGCGCCTCGATATCGTCGAAAACCGTTTTGTCGGTATGAAGTCTCGCGGTTGTTACGAAACCCCTGGTGGCAGCATTATGCTGACAGCACACCGTGCTATCGAGTCCATCACCTTGGATCGTGAAGTCGCCCATCTTAAAGATGAGCTGATGCCCAAATACGCCAAAGTGATCTACAACGGTTTTTGGTGGAGCCCGGAGCGTCGTATGCTGCAAGCAGCTATCGATGATTCGCAGCGCTTTGTTAACGGTGTCGTGCGACTCAAACTCTTTAAAGGCAGCGTCAAAGTTGTTGGTCGTAAGTCTGATCAATCCTTGTTTGATGCCAATATAGCTACCTTTGAAGATGACGCCGGTGCTTACAACCAGGCCGATGCGGAAGGCTTTATCAAACTCAACGCATTACGTTTGCGCATTGCTGCGGATAAACGTGGCGAAGTATAAGCGCACCACTTAGTTGGCGGTTTGTAGCGGCGGCATCCTATGGGTGTCGCCGTTTTGCGTTTTAGCACCTCTACCTAGGAGCTGTTGTGGCAGTCATCAATAAATCAGAAATCGAAGGGCGGGTTGTATCAGTTCTGCTGAATCCAGACGGCGAAGCGGATTTAACCACGGTTGCCGTGGAATCGGTCATTGTCGACTACGGCGGGTTTGTGGGTGACTCGCATCATGGCTTAACGCGATCTTCCTGCGTGAGAGTGGTGCAGCAATACGAGCGAAATACAGAAATTCGCAATACGCGACAAGTTTCGATTGTGGCGCAAGATGAATTGCAGCAGATCGCTGATTCCATTGGCGTTGAAACGATAGAACCCGAATGGGTTGGGGCAAACTTGCTGCTTGCGGGCATTCCAACATTGAGTCTTTTACCTGCAAGTACTCGGTTGATTTTCAGCAGCGGTGCTTCGCTTGTCGTGGATGTGGAGAATGCGCCGTGTAAATACCCAGGTGAAATCATCTCTCGTATGCATCCAGATGCCGGCAAACTTTTCAGTAAGTCCGCGGTGGGTTTGCGTGGGGTCACGGCATGGATAGAGCGAGAAGGCGCAATCACACTAGACGATACGGTTGAGGTGCATCTGCCACCTGCTCGCATTTATCCGGGTTAAGGTTTGCAACCCTACACATGTACCGTCTTAGGAAATTTGCCGTTGCCTCGTAGTAAGCTGCGTGGCTCGGCGGCAATTGCTCCTTACTCGTCTTCTAACCGTAGTCGATCGATTCTGGCCGAATGCTCGTGTACGAACATGCTCCGATCTAGAGCTGGGTAAGAAACCTCGTAAATACTTTCCGGTGGTTCATTAAATCTGCACAGCAACGAACGCAGATATTCGTATGTAATCATTAATTGCTACTTGTAATGTTCGCATAGTGATCGAATGTTTTGTTAATCTCCAATAGCGATCTCCTCTAACTCCCTGTAAGTAAACAGATTATTAGCCGTTCTGGCAATGGTCTCAATTTCCTAGCATTTTTTTCATGCCAAATCTGTGCTTTTCGGTGCATTTTGTAGCCTTAATTGGCTACTCATCCCTTCAGAAACGTTTCTAGTAAACCGCTACTACACAAACATGGGCGGCAGGTCACTGCCGAGTCCGGATAACCGTTGCCATTTATAAGTCACGCTAATCGTTTGATTGCAAAGACAAAGCCGTAAGAGCCGGGCAGCAACAAGTGATTTATAGAAAGGAAGTACACATGAGGATTTCGAGCTTTTCGGTCTCTGAAGGCAATAGCGTTACAAAAGAAGGCCAGGGGAATTTAGCGGGTAATCGCCAGCTAAGCAGTGGGTTAAAAACTGCATTAATCAGCGTGGCCTCAGCAGCCGTCTTAAGCGGTTGCCTATTGGAAGGTGATGCGACTGGAAACAAAGCCAGGCAAGAAGCAGTGGCTTCGTTGCAAGAAGCATTTGGTGCTGGCGGCATTGACAGCTCTGGACGGGGTACTTCAGGAACGGGCGGAACAGGCGTGGGAAGTGTTCCAAGTACAGGTGCTCTCACCAGCAGCATGGAAGACCACTACCCTGGCACACAGAATTACAGCAAAGCTGTAGATATACCCTCTTGTGATAGCGCTGATGCCTTGCGTATTTCTACGCCTTCAGGTCTTAGCCAAATAAACAACAGCAGCTACCGCGTGTTCTGTATCGCACCTGGTGACTATCGCTCCTATGGCAAGCTGGCGATCAGCGGCACTGGCGGTACCGAAAGTGCGCCTAAAGTGATTCGTTTTGAAAGCTCTGAGTTTGCTGACGATGATGAGATATTCCAAGCTGACACCTCTAAGTTGGCGCGTATGCCACAGGTTGATATTCGCAATACCAGTAACTGGGTATTGCACAGACTTGCATTTATGGATATTTCTGGAATGCCTGTTCGCATGTCGGGCGCAAACAATATCGTTATAGATCGCATCCGTTTGCAGAACAATCGAAACGGTATCGAAATTCAACACGGCACCAACGACTCTTATATCCAAAACAGCTTTATCGGTGATCAGGTGATCCCGCAAGGCAGTGGTAATGATGGGGTATGTGTTGCGATGATAGGCCACTATCGTCAGGTCAACTTGGACGGTGAAATTAACTACGATTACCCTATCGTCGCCAAAGACAACTATGTCGTCAACAACGAGATATTCAACTGTAACGACGGTTTTCAAGCGGTATGGATGCCTCAGTATAGTAACTACCCTGATTTCCAAGGCACCATTATTGCGGGTAACGATATCTATATAGACAATTCACGTCGCACCAACTGCAGTGGTTCTTTGAGCTGGGAAGGTGACTGTGCATACACTGAAAACGCTATGGATTTTAAAGCGGCTTCTTTGGATGCAGCTAATCCGGTCGAAGTGTTTGATAACCGCATGTGGGGTTGGAGAAAAACTGACTCTTCTTACAACGGTCCTGCCAACAGTTGGGGTACTGCGATCAGCACGCACTACAACTCTATGAAAAATCTTCATATCTTCGAGAACGTGTTTTTTGATGTCGGAGCAGGTGTTGGCTTTACGCGCGGTTCTAATAACTCCGTGGTACGAGACAATATCTTTGCCAACGTAACGAGCGCGGGTATCAACAACGGTGTGGCGATCATGACCTACACAGATTCATATGACTATGATGACCCTGTTTATGCCTATAGCAATGTTAAAACTATGACTGTAGAGCGTAACCACTTGGTTAATGTCGGTGGGTCTTGGTTGTCAACCAGTGCTGAGAACTCTAAGTTCAAGTGTAACGTCGTGTCAAATGGTACTTGGACTGCAACCAGTGGTAACTGGTCAGTTGGTCTGGATGCCGGTCAAAACACCTACTATGACACTAACTCTGGAGCGCTTAGCCAAGGCTCTGATGCGGTCCACAGTGCCGGTTCTTCTAACATGGGTGAGCTTTGCTTCACCACTAAGAAGGCGAGTGTAAATGGCGGCGAAGAAGTGTGTATCGCTAATGTTTTGGATACAGAGAGCAGCCCAAATGTGTGTGCTTCTGAAATCTGGACTACAGCCAACTGGCAATAAGTTAAGAAAAATAAGCACCCGGTAAGAGGTGTAACTTCCCGACCCGATCTGGACTCTCCAGGTCGGGTCTTTTTGTTTCTAGGTATGTGCTCTTTTAGCTGAGGCTGTATTTTCAACCACTTGCCAAAGTAAGCTTAGCCTTCAAGAATAAAATCTGCGCAGCGGTCAGCGATCATCATCGTTGGTGCATTGGTGTTGCCTGAGACGAGGGCGGGCATGATAGAGCAATCCGCTACACGCAAGTTCTCTACTCCGTTCACCCGTAGCTTGGTGTCTACCACGGCGCTAGCATCTGAACCCATGCGACACGTACCTGCTGGGTGAAAGATGGTTCTCGCCTGCGCGCGAATAGCTTGATCGAAATTATCGTTGTTACTGCGATAGTCGATGCTAGTAATTGGCCAGACGCTTTCGCCGACGATCTCTCGTAAAGGCTGCTCATTGAAGATGTCGTGGGCAAGTCTCACACCGCGTCGCAAGGTATCCAAGTCTGCTTCATCGCTCAGCATGTTGGCTTCAAAGAAGACAGCATCATTTGCATCGCTAGAGCGTAAGCTCAGCCTACCGCGTGAACGGGGCCGCATGGTCATGGGGTGAATTTGTACCGCATGGAATGGCAGCGGAGGTTTGCCGGGTGCGCCTGGAGCAAAAGGGGCGAAGTTGTATTGTACGTCGGGACGGCCCTCTGTACCTGTGTCGACACATGCGCCTGCCTGTAACAGGTTTGTTGTGAGTAAGCCTCTGTTGAACAAAAAATAGTCGATACCGTGGCGAACAGCCGTTAGCCCTTTGTCGGCATTGTGCAGTCCTTTAGCGTTCTTTAATTTTCGCGTCACTGGCGCGCCAACATGGTCTTGGTAGTTAGCGCCAACTTCGTCGGCGTGGTGTTTCAGCTCAATGCCTAATTGATTCAAGTGGTCTTTTGGACCAATGCCTGAGAGCATTAAAAGCTTGGGCGATTGAAAACTACCAGCAGTCAAAATAACTTCACGACGCGCGAGAACATCTCGAACGCTATGATCGGCCAATTCACATTTAACGCCTGCGGCTTGTCGCCCTTTAAACAGTAGTTTCAGCGCAGAGTGCTCGGTCAATACGGTGAGGTTATCTCGGTGTTTTTCTGGTTTGAGAAAGCAGTGTGCTGACGATTGTCGCTGTCCTTGGTATGCGTTGACTTGATACCATCCCGCGCCTTCTTGGCTAGCGCCATTAAAGTCATCAGTCGCCTTGATACCCGTTGCCAGCGCAGCGTCGATGATGTGTTGGCTCACAGGGTGCGGGCTCGACGGATCGGCCACCACTAATTTTCCGTCGCTGCCGTGGTACTCGTTATCGAGGCGAGTGTTTTTCTCTTGGCGCTTAAATACGGGCAGCACATCTTTGAAGGCCCAGCCTGTGCAGCCGTGTCGGTCGGACCAATCGTTGTAGTCTTGCTGTTGGCCGCGCATATACAGCATGCCGTTGACCGAAGACCCGCCACCCAATACACGTCCCTGCGGTACAGGGAAAATGCTGTTGTCGAGCGAGGGGTCGGCCTCCGACAAGATGGTTTCAGCGTCCTGGCTTTGCAGAGCTTTAAAAAAAGTAGCGGGTATGTGTATCCAGCGATTGACGTCACTGCGCCCTCGCTCAATCAAAGCAACGGTGTAACGTCCATCGGCTGCTAATCGTGCCGCAAGCACACAACCCGCGGCACCACCACCCACAACGACAAAGTCAAACTCTAGATCGGTACTCATTTTGGTTACTTTTCCTGTTAGAGCGGGCTCTAAAATCAAATCACTATTACGGTGTGACGATGTCGAACCAGAGATCGAAGGCGTCGTGCATGTCTAGCCACAGTTGGAGTTGGGATTGCTCGCCTGACACGGTAGCTCCGCTTTCTATGGCTTGATGCAAGCTGACATGTCCAGCGGTCAAGCCTTCAAGGCTGGGTTGACTAATAACAAGAGTGGCGTCCGCTGCCGGGCTGCTGTGATCGCTACGCATAAACTCTGTTTGTCTTGTGACGCAAACACAGGCACTTTTGCCGTCGACCTCAATATTGATGGTCAGCGAGTGCGCAGCTGCTCGTGTGGGGTTCAAGCGCACGGCATATGCATCGAACCAGTCTTGCAGATTGAGAGTAGCCGCAAGATCTTCATTGCGGCCGCCTGCCATGGGCAGCGGTTTCACGCCTTGCTCGAGCTCCATCGCGCCAGAGAGATAAAAGTTGCGCATAACGCTGGATTCTTCTCTGAAGCCTTGATGTCGGTATATCTCGGCTAGAACCGCACGAATATTTGTGTCGTGTTCTTGTTCCGGTCGAGCAAAAACAGCATGGTTGAGCAGTGTGGCAGCCCACTGAAGTTGGTCATTTTCTATGGCCTGATGCGCCTTTTCGAGCACGGCCTCAAAGCCGCCGATGGCCTCTACAAAGTGCTTGCCCAACTGCTCGGGCGGTAGTGGATCCAAATTGACAGGTTGGCCATCAAAAAAACCATAATAAAATTGATAAACCGCGCGGGTATTAAACTTCAGTGATCCGTAATAACCTCGGGCGTGAAATTTCTGTGAAAGCCATTCGGGTTCCGATACTAGCTCTGCAATCTCATTAGGCGTGTGTCCGTGATTGGCTAAGCGTAGCGTTTGGTCGTGAATATATTTGTAGATGTCGCGCTGTTCTTCGAGGTAGGTTTCCACCTGCTGCTTGCCCCAAACAGGCCAGTTGTGGCAGTTGATTAAAATGTCTGCATTGGCGGCGAACCGTACTTTGGCTTCGTCAATGGTGCGAGACCACAGCAGCGCGTCACGAATTTGTGCGCCGCGCGGCGTGAGCACGTTATGCATGGTTTGCGTGCACACCTCGGCCATGCACAGAACCCCATGGTCGGGCAGCATAAAGATAAACTCAGCCGGTGCTTCTGTGCCTGAAGCCATTTGAAAGACAAAGAGTACACCGTCGATAACGTGCTCTTCACCTGTTTTTTCGATGTAGTGGCTCGGTTCGACAAACGTTCGCTGTCCTTTGGCGACCGTCTTGCCAATGCCGCCGTCCACTAGGCCTTCTGCGCCAGCGGCTAGGCCAATACCAAATTGGTAGATGGCACGACGCGAGGTATGGTTTCCGCCGAGCATGCCCTCGGATGCTGCGTAAGTCATAAATTCAGCTGGCGCATAGACGGGAGGGTAATTGTCAGAGTCGTCGCCCAGCACCCCTTTGATGCCACCAAAATGATCGGGATGTGTATGCGTGATTAACACCGCGCTAACCGGTCGTTCGCCAAGCGTCTGGTTGATCATTTTCAGGGCGGCAGCTGCACTCTCCTTAGCCATTAGTGGGTCGACTAATATCCAGCCGTTCTGGCCTGAGATCACCGTCATGTTGGCATAGTCACACGCTCGTGCTTGCCATACGCCTTCAGTGACCTCAAAAAGCCCTGAGATTTTGTTCAATTGCGCCATGCGCCACAACGAAGGATTAACCGAAGCAGGGCAGGGTTGATCGAGGAAGTCATAGTCGCCGATATCCCAAACTTTTCGTCCGTCGGCTGTGAGCACACCGCCACTTGGCAAGCTTGCAATATGTCCGCGCTTTGCTGCGTCAAAATCGTCTGTGTCGCTCAGGGGCAGGCGATCTGAAACCGCTTTGTTTGCGAGAGCTGTGGATTGTTGGAGTTGCTTTTTGATGAGGCTAATGTCTGACACTGGTTTCTCCTCGAGACTCGTGGTGCTATGCGTTAGCGTGGTTTAGCTTTAATCTATTTGTTTTTGCTATTTGGTGGCAGAGCAAGGTAGCTACATAACATTCGTTGCAGCTCAAGCGCTAAAGCTTTGTCGCTTGATTTAAAGACATGGAAACTATTGACCAAGTCGTTGATAAGAATGCCGACGATGGTTTGGTAGGCAAAACGCAAACGGATTGCGGCTTCTTTAGGGGTCAGGCCAGGCAATTTGTTTTTTAGACTGTGTACCAAATGCTTACAGATCACGCGGCCGCTCTCGCGCATTTCGGCCCAATGGTCAGTGTCTCCTTGACTGCACATATAGGATTCGCGCAATACGCCACGGTAAGGAGAGTTAAAAGTGTCAATTAACAGCTGTACAAAGTGGGCAACGACGCCGGAGACATCTAGGTTTTTCAAGTTGTCCGCGTGCAGTGCCTCTGCTGCCAGCTGGCCATTGCTGTGTAATGCCTGCGCTTTCAGGGCGCGGAAAAAGGCATCCTTATCTCTAAAGCGGGCGTAAAAAGCCCCGACTGATACTTCGCAGGACTTGGCTAGAGCAGGGATGGCGATCTCATGCAATCGATGTGTCTGCAAGGCTTCAACACCGGCATTGATAAGCCGCTTTTGAGACAGGGCGCTGTTGCGTTTAAGAGCTGGCATTACGCCGTCGATATCGTCAATCAGTGTTGTGCAAACAGAGAGTTCCAAGGCGCCATTTTCCTCTTTTACGTGACAATCGCATAGTAAAGTATAACAATCGGTTTTACAACGAAACAGAATTCGGATTCTGTTTGTTTCGTCAAGCGCATCATGCAAGTGCGCGCAGAAGATCATGCTGCGAGTGCTGTCATGCGAAATGTGTCTAAGCTTTGGGTTTTAAGAGCTCAGTGCTTTGAAGGAAGGCGCGTTGCCATAGTGCGATTGTAGGGGTGAATTCTTGTGTTTTTGCGAAAAACCGAGAAGCCGATTGCTTCTCGTATTTGCACTGCCTTTCCGCTGTTTAAGCTATGGCGGAACTAATAGATTCAGCGATTGGCTTGGTTTTGTGAGCAATCAGCTGTGACAACGTATTGCCGTCGTCGAACAAGCTACCTTCGGCGGCGTATTTCTCTGTTTCTGCCAGTATGTTCGCAAACCCTGCTGGTAAGCCTGCGCTCTGTAGCGCACTGGCAAAGCTTGCCTCGTCCAAGGCTTCGTAGCGAATGTCTTTTCCTGTTTGCGTTGCTATCTCTGTGGCAAATTCGGCCAGTGTGAAAGAGCTGTCGCCCGCGAGCTCATAGACTTTGCCCGCTTGCTCTTGCTTTGACAGCAAGACGCTCACGGCGGCGTCTGCATAATCTTGGCGTGAGGCTGATGCAATGCGACCATCTTTTGCAGCTCCAGCAACCATGCCGCTATTTAGGATGGCGGGCAGGGAAGCAGTGTAATTTTCGTTGTACCAGCCATTGCGTAAAATTACCGCCGGAATACCGGATGCTTCGATCAGTTCTTCGGTAGCTTTATGTTCGCCTGCCAGCGTCATGGGTGATGTTTTGGCTCTGAGGATGCTGGTGTAAGCTAACAGCTTAACCCCTTCAGCTTTGGCCGCATCAATGACAGCTCGGTGCTGCTCTACTCGCTGGCCCACTGCGCTACTAGAAATCAGCAGCAGTTTCTCCGCCCCTTGCAACGCGCTTTTTAGCGTCTCCGGCTTTGTGTAGTCGGCCGCTCTGACCTGTACACCCAAGGCCACCATATCGCTTACAGCATCGATGTTTCGTGCAAGCGCTATAATGTTTTTAGCCTCAGTATGTTGTAACAACGAGTTGACAACTAGACGGCCCAATTGGCCGCTCGCTCCAGTAATTGCAATCATGGTCTTTCTCCCTATCTCGATCAATATCTGTATAAATGGGTCATTAAAAAGCTGGACTGGGCAAAGGAGTTAAAACTTGCCGTTATCGTGTGCTTGCTCTGCAGGAATTTCAGAAACAACATCCCAATGCTCGATAATTTTGCTGTCCTCGACGCGAAAAAGGTCATAAAAGGCTGTGTGTGCACCGGCAAGATGGCCTTCAGAAGCAGTGAAAACGAAGTTGCCTTCAGCGACTGTTAGGTGGGTGTCCGTATAGGTCATTTCGATACCTGCTTCGGCCATTCCGCTTAGGGCGCCTAATAATCCGTCTACCGTGTTTGGCACCTGGGGGTTGTGTTGGATGTACTCAGGTGCAAGGTAGTTGTGGATCATCTCGCCTTTCCCATCGCGCAAAATATCGTTTACAAAGCCGAGCACCAGCGTTTTGTTTTCTGCTGTTTTGTCGAGATCCGTGATCGCGGTAGCGCCGTCAGTCATGCTGTTACCCGAGGCTGTCTCAGTGGCAGGAACCCATGCTTGTAGATTGTCCCAATGCTCTGCAAACTTGCCGTCTTCTATGCGAAATACATCAAAGGCCACCAGCTTCTCACCGCCAAAAAGCTCTGCGTTTTCGTAGATGTTGTGCGCTACAACTAGATCACCTTCGGACAAAAGACGCACGTTTTTCGCTATGAAATTAGCTTCCTGCAGCATCGGTAAGACACCAATCAGCGCGTCGGGGCCTGTGGGCACGTGTGGATTGTGCTGGATGTAGTTATCGGTTAAGTAGTCGCGTGCGGCGACTTGGTCAAAATCAACGAAGATAGATTTGATGGCAGCGCCCGCAAGCGCTTTGTTTTCTGCTGGCGTGGCCGCGTTGGCGACTGAGACGGTAAGAGTTGCGGCAACCGCGAGGGCTAATTTTTTCATTGTTTTGTTCCTGAATAGTATTGAGTGCAATGCCATCAATTGGCATTAGCGCAAATTCAGGTGAAGTTTGCAGCATGTTTTGTGTCATGATTAGAGGGTCAATGGAAGATAGATTGTTCTGATAATGAGTACAATAGGATATGAGTACAATAAATGCCTCCCACCTACGCCACCTCGCAGTTTTTGCCAGTGTGGTTGAAAACGGCAGTTTTGCCGCTGCAGCAAGGCAATTGGGTAGCAGCCGATCACGAGTGAGCGAGCAAGTCGCCCAGCTTGAGCAAATATTGGCGGTGCGCTTGTTACAGCGCTCCACTCGACAGTTAACGATCACAGCCGAGGGGCAGCAAGTTTACGAGCAAGCACGAGCGCTGCCGAGTATCTTGCAAGGGGTAGAGTCAGTCGTATCTGCATCTGAACCCAAGGGGCGTGTGGCTATCACGGTCACTCACGACATCGCACACAAGCACATTTTGCCGCTACTGCAGGAGTTCAAACAGCAATACCCGTTGATACAGCTGGACTTGATACTGAACGACGAAACAGTAGATTTGATCCACGAGAATATTGATCTTGGTATCCGTGTTGGCATACCAAAAGACGACTCTCTTGTGGCGCGCGTGCTATATGAAGAGCGCTTTACGATTTACGCCAGTCCCACCTACCTCGAAAAACATGGTCAGCCCAAGCGTGTGAGTCAGCTCGATAAACACCAATGGGTTATGTTGACTCAAAGCGCGCACAAGGGGGCGCTGCAGTTTCGTCACCGCGACAGCTTATTGCAAGTTAAACCCCGCGACTACTATTTGTGCAACTCGCCATTGATGTTGCAGCAAATGGTCGTGGCGGGCTTGGGTTTAGGAGCCATGCTCGAGACAACAGTGCGAGACGAGCTAGAGCGTGGAGAGTTGGTGCGGGTTCTGCCTGATGTCAGCAGCGAAGTGCTGACCTTTTATTTAGTCTACCCCTCGCGTCACCAAGTACCGCGCAGAACCCGCGCGCTAATTGACTTCTTATTACAAAAGCACTTGTTTGCGCCCTTGCAATAATTAGTGTGTTTATTTTCTTACTAGAACATGCCGTTATCGTTGGCGCTGGTATCGGGAATCACTTGCAACACATCCCAGTGCTCTACAACCTTGCCTGCATCGTCTAGGCGGAAAATATCCATACCAGCATACTCTAAGCCCTCGGGCCAGACTTGATGGCAGTGCAATATGACATGATCGCCCTCTGCAAATACGCGTTTGATCTCAACGTATTTACCGGGGTAATCGCTTGCCATGCGCTCAAAATATTCAATAAACGCCTGCTTACCATCCGCCACGTGCGTATTGTGCTGGATATATTCGGCACCCGCGTATTGCTCGATAGCCTTGGCGGGTTGGCAGTCATTGAACATCATCTCGTAAAAGGCGACTACGTTGCGTTTGTTTTTTTCTAGATCTGTCATAACGGTTTTCTCATCCCGAGAAGTGTGCTGAAGCTTAGTAAAGTCAATAATAACCCAGTGGATTTTGCTTTGACTGGTGCCACTCGACTCTGTCAATTTTTTAAATGACGCACAGTTAACCGTACGCCCACCAAACCATTAAATCTAAGCGCGATGTTGAATTTTAGTCGAATAAGAGTGAAGGTTTAAGTCGCGCGAAGTCTTATCGTCTTATGTGCATAACCCGCTTTCAGCGTTCTGATCTTCATCTCTGGCGGATCAATTTATTCGAAAGAGCTACCTATAAGGTTGACAAGTCAACCATTCTGTTGCAATATTTTTGCCTGCTAATTCGAGAGTCAGTCTGTGACTAAAAGCCACCAAATCGTTGAGTTGCACCTACTACTGTCTTTTCAGATCGCACAGTTGAATACTCAGCTGAGTAATCAAGAGCGCGCTGTGCTTGCGCAACACGGTGCATTGTCTCCCGCTCAATGGCGAATCTTAAGAGTTCTTGGGGAAGGCGCTGCCGATACAACTACCGCAGTGAGAAAAATGGCGGCCATCGACAAGGGGCAGTTCAGCAAAACAATTAATAATCTAGTAGGAGATGGCTATGTGCTGCTGAGCGCTTACGCTAAAGACAAGCGGCAGATGGTGATTGGGCTAACAAAAAAAGGTTCGCATGCTTTCGACACCATTGCACCTGATCTAGATGCACGCAATGAGCACTTGCTGGCTGCACTAAACGAGATAGAGCGAAGCACGATATACAGCGCCATTGAGGCGTTGAGCAAAGCGTCCGAGCGCACAGAGTTTTCAACCGCTAATGCAGGTCATTCTAAAAAGCGCGAGTGATAGCCGAATGCACTAGGTAGCCAACGGCAATACCACCATAACAAACAGAGGATCAACATGGATAAATCCCATATAGCCTCCGCGATAGCGGAAGCAAAGGAGTTGTTAGGAGATAGGCTTTCACAGGGTGTGTCTATTGTGGAAGCACACAGCCACGACGAAGCTTATAGCACGCCCGCGCTGCCCGATGCCGTCGCTTTCCCGGAGACAACTGAAGAAGTGTCGGCCTTGCTAAAAATATGCAACCGGTACAAGTGCCCAGTGGTTCCCTACGGTATTGGCACTTCGTTAGAGGGGCACGTGATTCCGGTGCATGGCGGCATCAGCGTCGACACCAGTCGCATGAATAAAATCCTCGAGGTGCACGAGAGTGATTTGGATGTGGTGGTTGAGCCTGGAGTATGTCGCGTTCAGCTGAACACAGAGTTGCGCGCCACCGGTTTGATGTTCACCGTAGACCCGGGTGCCGACGCAACGCTTGGTGGCATGGCGGCTACACGCGCGTCCGGTACCAACACCGTGCGATATGGCGGTATGCGCGAGAATGTATTGGCGCTTGAAGTTGTTTTACCCGATGGTGAGATCATCCATACTGGGTCACGTTCGAGAAAATCATCGGCGGGCTACGACTTGACCAAGCTGTTTGTAGGCTCCGAGGGCACGCTTGGCATAATTACCAAGCTCACAGTGCGCTTGTTTAGTCAGCCCGACAACATATCAGCCGCCACTTGCACCTTTGACTCCATCGACGATGCGGTCAATACGGTGATCATGGCGATTCAGATGGGTATACCCATGGCGCGCATTGAATTGCTTGACGAAGTGCAAATGCGCGGCATGAACATCTATAACCCGGATATGTCTTTCCCCGAGAAGGTACATCTCTTTCTGGAGTTTCACGGCTCAGAGGCCAGTGTAGAAGAGCAGGTCTCGATGTTCCGCGATGTCAGCGAAGAGTTTAACGCCGGTGATTTTCAGTGGGCAACTAAAACCGAAGACCGCAACCGTCTATGGCAAGCACGGCACAACGCGTATTATGCGGGTAAAGCTCTGCAGCAAGGTGCTGCCAGTCTGGTTACCGATTGCTGTGTGCCTATTTCTGCATTGGCTGCCTGTATCTCTCGCACCAAAGAACTCATTGCCGAGTCTGGCTTGTTAGCACCGCTTGTTGGCCATGTGGGCGATGGTAATTTCCATTTGTTGGTGTTGTTTGATCCCGACAGTGTTGAAGAATCAGAGGCGGCTAAAAAGCTCGCTGCGGATCTCAACCAAGTGGCTCTTGAGTTTGGCGGTACAGTGACAGGCGAGCACGGTGTAGGCAGTGGCAAGATGAAATACATGCAGGCTGAGCATGGCGCAGCCTATGCTTTGATGGCGACGATCAAGAAGTCTATTGATCCGAACAGCATCATGAACCCCGGAAAAACCGTACAGGTCGATTGATGCAAAGCGCATAAAAAAGCTGGCAACCTCTCGATTGCCAGCCCATAACTGCTGGTGCTTTTTGAGTTGCTGAAGGGCTAATTGATTTCAGTGACAAAGTGCATGTATTGCTCTAGCTCACCGACGACAGCTTCGTGCATCAATGCGCCTGTCACTTCGGCGTAAGGCTGTTTGAAGTGAATATCCCAGACGTCTGACTCTTTGCGCCAGTGCTCATAGACAGCCAGCGTATCGTCTGCGCCATCGACTGTGTACAGATCAAACAGAATATTACCTTCTTCTTCCTGGCGCGTGTGCGTGATGTGTGTTTCGAACTGCTGTATCAAGCGCTCGCGATAACCGTCTTTGATTTTGAACACAAAGAAAATGACAAACACATCGTCTTCTGGCTTGGCTTGTTTAGAATGATCAGGAGCAGGCGTGGTCTCGCCCAAGCTCATCACTTCAGGTGCTGCAGCCAATGCGGTTTTGGCCAGAGTTAATAGTTTTTTTGTGTGCGCTTGCGCCATGTGGTATTCCACAGCGGCTTTGTCTTGGAAACGCTCGTAAGCCCAGATGCTGTTAGGGTCTGTTTTTTCTTCGAACAAACGCATTTCTACAAGTCCGGGCTCCAGTGCCGCACCTGTCTGATTGGCGCGTAGCTCGGCTTTGAATGCTTCTAGATGTTCTGGTTTAACTGTGAATTTGACTATTTGCGTGTACATGGCTGACATCCACCTGTTGAGGCCGCTGTGGGCTAAGAAAAACCCAGCTTACTATCAGTCATAGGGTGTATAAACAGGCCTAAACGGGAAAGATTATGCTGATTATTGGCATAATTGATTGTTTGTGCTCAGGATGACAGCATGTTGCCGTAGCGGCTCTGGTTAGTCTCTCTTATACGTTTCTGCATAAAGTCTAAAAATGCTTTTACTCGAGCGGGTGTGAGTCTGCCGGGTGGGCGCACAGCCCAGATTTTGGTTTTGGGCCAAACCTGATAGTCCGGCAGCACGGGCACAATACGACCAGCGCGGATGTCTGGGCCAGCGTGCCACAGTGAGGCTTGGCCTATGCCCATATCGGCTTGCACCCAGTCACTAATGGCGTCTCCGAGGTTAACGGCTATGCGCCCAGATACCGGTATTTCGTGCAAGGTGTTGTCGTTATCGTTAATGCTTTTGAGCTGCCAAGTCCGAGTGCGCCCTAGGGGAATACAAGCATGGTGGCTTAGGTCTTCGGGGGTGTTGAGAGGGCCAGCTTTCTTTAAGTAGGCGGGTGAAGCAACGAGTAACGTCGGGTTATCGTCTACCTTTCGGGCTAAAAGGCTGGAAGGTGCGAGCTCCCCCATGCGAAACGCGACATCAAAGCCCTGCTCAACAATATCCACCATCGAGTCACTGAGGTTGAGCTCAAGTTTTACATCTGGGTAGAGCGCCAGAAATTCAGGCACAAAGGGCACCACATGCGAACGTGCAAATGTCGCCGATACCGTCACCCGCAAGGTACCTTGCACGGCATTAGCATTGCCACTGAAGACATTACGCGCCTCTTCAACGTCGTCGAGAATGCGCTTGGCGTGTTCTACAAAGACCTCGCCATCAGGCGTTAGCGTCACGGAGCGCGTGGTGCGGTGCAGTAACTTCACACCCACCTCCGATTCGAGCGTCTGAATGCGCTGACTGGCGTTGGTGGCCGAGAGGTTGAACTCTTCACCGGCGCGACCGATAGCGCCCAGCGTTGCAACGCGCAAAAACAGCTTTAGGTTCTTCAGATCTAAGTTCATAGCGTCTCTCTTTCAATGGATTGTGCCTATCACTAGGTTCGCCGCACCAGTTTATACCGTTGTTCGGGATAATGTCTGCAGGTTTCGCTCGATGATCCCATTTAACAAAACCATTAATCTTGCCCCACTTACACAAAGACGGGAATTTCCCATGAAAGCTGTTGCCTACCAAACACCTGGTCCAATTGACCGTGAAGACGCATTGCAAAATATCACTCTAGATAAACCCGTCGCTGAAGGTCGCGACCTGTTGGTTAAAGTCGAGGCCGTATCGGTCAACCCTGCGGATACCAAGATGCGCATGAACATGCCAGCACCGGAGGGGGCTTATACAGTACTTGGTTTTGACGCGTCGGGTGTTGTTGAGTCGGTGGGCGCAGATGTCAGCGGCTTTGAGGTGGGCGACGAGGTCTATTACTCGGGTTCTATGTCGCGTGCAGGCACCAACAGCGAATTTCATTTAGTTGATGAAAGAATCGTTGGGCGCAAGCCCGCCAGTGTGGGGCACGCGGCTGCTGCCGCTCTGCCGTTGACCACGCTGACCGCATGGGAAGCTCTGTTTGATCGGCTTGATGTGCGACGTGCAACAGTACAAGGCGCGAACACCATATTGGTGGTGGGCGGTGCTGGCGGAGTGGGCTCTATTACCATTCAATTATTACGCGCACTGACGGGTATGAACATCATCGCCACCGCATCTCGACCTGAAACCCAAGAGTGGGTACGTGCATTGGGTGCACACCACGTCATTGATCACCGCCAGCCGATGGCACCACAAATTGCAGCTTTGGGGCTAGAGGCACCGGGCTTTGTATTTTCAACTAACCAGACCGAAAAACACCTGCCTGATATCGCCGAACTGATCGCTCCGCAAGGGCGCTTTTCTATGACAGACGAGATTGGCGCGTTTATCAGTCAGCCCTTTGTGATGAAAGCCGTATCACTGCACTTCGAACTGATGTTCACTCGCTCTTTTTTCCAGACACCTGATATGGATGAGCAAGGCAAGCTGCTGACGGAAGTGGCCAAGCTGGTGGATGCAGGAAAGGTACGCTCAACGCTGACCGAAGTGGCCGGAAAAATTGACGCAGCCACAATGCGTCGGGTGCACGCGCAAATAGAAACAGGCAAAGCGCGCGGCAAAATCGTATTAGAAGGCTTCTAAGCCAATCTTTATCATTGCGCTGCTGCAAACAATCGGCAGCAGCGCCTATTTTTGATTTGAGTATTTTTGACATGAAACTAAAAACTGCATTGTTAGCCCTAGCTATGAGCAGCACCATAACCGCCGCTGTTAATCCAGCCTTCGCCAATTCGAAGGCGAGTGATAACACGCTGCATCAGTACGGATCACCTTTGTCACTGCTAAACAAAGTGTATGAAGGTGATATCACGGCCGCGCAGATGGTAGAGCTAGGCGATACCGGTTTGGGAACGGCCAACGCGATGGCTGGGGAGCTGGTGGCGTTAGATGGGGTTGTATACGCGATCAACGCCGATGGCAGCATCGCAGAAGCGCCAGCGGATTTAAAAGCACCCTACATGGGCATGCTGACCTTCGAAGCCAGCGACACAGTAGAAATAGACGGTGCGCATTCAATCCAAGACTTGCAAAGCAAGTTAGCGGCAAAGATGGGATCAGAAAACAGCTTTTATGCCTTTAAGATACACGGTACTTTTCCGTACTTAAAAATGGCTTCGGCACACAAAATTGAAGATGAAAACATGGCTTTGATGGATTATCTAGCCACTCGATTGATGTACGAAAAAGAAAATGTCACCGGCACACTGGTCGGTTTATACACCCCTGGATATTTGGGTAACGTCAGTATTCCGGGCCTGCATTTTCACTTTCTCTCCGACAAACACGACTTGGGTGGCCACGTAGAGGATCTTCGGTTTGATCAGCAGACTATTCAAATGCAAGAGATCAATCAGATCAATGTCAGTCTGCCAAAGGTGCCCAAATTCAGAAAGCAAAAACTCGACATGACACCTGCACCTGCGGCAACCAAAGCAGCCGAGTAGGGTATAGAAACAGAGTCGAAAAAAGGCCCGAGCAACAAAGTTTGCTCGGGCCTTTTTTAGCTGTCGGATTTACCGCTAGCAATGTTGTGTAGACCTGTACGGCGAAGCCGCACGGGCAATGTCACTACATGCGATCAGGCGTACGAATGCCCAATATGCCCAAACCCGTGTTCAACGTGGTAGCCACCAATCGACACAAAGCCAATCGGCTCTGTTGAATGGCTTTGTCCTCTTGAGCCAGCACTGGGCAATGGGTGTAGAAGCTTGAAAAGGCAGTCGCCAACTCAAACAGATAATTGGCCAGCTGGTGGAACGCCAAAGATGATTCGACTTGTGCGATGGTGTCGGGGAAGCGCATCAACTGCAACGCTAAAAGACGTTCGTGTTTTTCTTGGATGCTGATAGTTGCATCACTTTCTGCTGATTCAGCTTTGCGCAACATCGAGTGAATACGCGTGTGAGCATATTGCAAATATGGTGCAGTATTGCCTTCGAAGGCGAGCATGCGATCGTAGTCGAACACATAGTCGCGAATACGCTCACTGGAGAGATCAGCGTACTTAATGGCACCCAACCCTGTGATATGTGCGATGGACGATAAATCTTCCGCGCTGAGGTCAGGGTTTTTCTCGCGCACTTTATTCTCCGCACGCACAATAGACTCTTCAATCAACGAGCTGAGTTTGATGGTATCTCCAGCGCGAGTTTTGAGCATTTTGCCGTCCGCCCCCAATACCGAGCCAAAAGCAATGTGCTCGGCAACTGCTGGTTCCTTCAGCCAGCCGGCCATGCGTGCAACCGCATATACCATTTGCAAATGCTGGCTCTGCGGTGAGCCGACCACGTAGATCAAACGCGTGGCGTTTAAGTCTTGTGTGCGGTTGCGAATAGCCGCGAGGTCAGTCGCTGCGTAGCCAAAGCCACCGTCTTTTTTGCGCACAATTAGCGGCAACGGGTCACCGTCGCGGTTGACATAACCTTCGGGCATCACACATTCGGCGCCGTCGCTCTGCACGATCAAACCCTTCTCGCGTAGCTCTTCGAGCACGCTGTTGAGTTGGTCGTTATAGGCGCTTTCACCCACAAACTCACTGCCGTCTAGCAGCACATCGAGCTGCTCGTACACATGCATAAAATAGTGCTGTGATTGCTCGATCAAAACACGCCACAGGCGCAAGGTTTCTTCGTCAGCCGCTTGTAGCAGAACAACACGGCTTCTGGAACGATTTTGAAAATCCTCATCGGCGTCAAACTTGGCGCGTGCTTGTTTGTAGAAGGTGTTCAGATCACCGACCGAAAATGCCTCGGCTGCTGCGGACTCGCCAACATCCAGCAAGTGCTCAACCAACATACCAAACGGCGTACCCCAATCGCCGATGTGGTTGCGGCGGATCACGTCGTGGCCAAGCCATGTCAGCAAGCGTGCGCAGGCGTCGCCAATAATCGTCGAGCGCAAATGGCCAACGTGCATTTCCTTGGCGACATTGGGCGAGGAGTAATCGACCACAGCTGTCTGCTTGGTGACCTCCGGCACGCCCAGTCGCTTGTCCTGCGCCAGGTTGGCAAGGCGGTCTTCCAGAGCTGAATTGGGTACGTTGATATTGAGGAAACCGGGGCCTGCCACCTCGACCGACTCTATCAGCGCTTCGCCCTCTAACTTAGCCGCTACATCCGTGGCGATATCGCGTGGTTTTTTGCGCAATAACTTAGCCAACGACATCGCCGCATCGGCCTGAAAATCGGCGTGTTTACTGCCGTGCAACTGCGGATCAATGGCGTCAACGGGCTCGTTGACCGAGGCAACCTCGGTAAATACCCGAGACAACAGGGCGCGCAGATCTGATTCTAAAGACATAGTGAAGCTTGTGATTAATAAGATGGCGCAATTCTACCGCAGTTAACCCGCAGCGCGAGTGGCTTGCGTGGTTTTTTGGCCAGCTCTTTGAGATTGATGTGCAGCTAAAGCAGCACCCACAAGGGTGTGTGCAGACAAAACAAATGTAGGTAAGCCTTTAGGCTTACAAGTCTTTGTCTGTAGAAGTTTCGCTGGGGCTCTCTTCCCGCATTCCGCTTCACTGCATGCGGGTTGGCGAAGCAAACACTTCTATCTCAAAGGGCCCATCGTTGGGTGATACCACCGTCATTTGTAAGCATTGCTTGTTGGCCGCGACGGCATTTGTTTTTGTCTTGGAACCTTCGCCTCCACATATCTCATATAGGCACCATGGCGAGGCATTGCGTGCTTGTGGCACTAACACTGGATTCGTAGCCTGTCATGAAGCGAAGCGGAATGCGGGTTTCTAAACGTTTCCGTCACCACGAAACACACGGAAAGATCCAACATGGTCAATTATCGACGCAACCTCGTGGCGGGCGGCACCTACTTTTTCACGGTAAATCTGCGTGACCGTCGCGCCAACACACTGACCACGAATATCGAATTGCTGCGCGAAAGCTTCCGCTTGGTAAAACACCAAAAACCGTTTGAAATCGTTGCCATCGTGGTTCTACCCGATCATAAACACATGATCATGGAACTATCCGATGAAGACGACGATTACGCCGGTCGGTGGCGGGCGATAAAAAGCCATTTCAGTCGCAAGTTAAGAAAAGCCGGAGCGCAATTGCAGCCAAACGCCAAGGGCGAACTGGGGATCTGGCAACGCCGATTCTGGGAGCATCAAATACGCGACGACCGTGATATGCAGGCGCATGTGGACTATATCCACTACAACCCCGTGAAGCATGCTCATGTGAGGCGCGTTGTGGATTGGCCTTATTCTTCCTTTCACCGCTTTGTTGAGCGCGGTGATTTGGCCAGTGATTGGGGTGGTGCAGGGGTGGTTATGCCTGATGGTGGATTTGGTGAATGATGGGTTTGTGGGTGGTGTTTGTGGGGTTTTTTAGGGGTGTGTAGCCTGCCATGCAGCGAACCGTAATGCGGGATTGCGAAGTAATCTGAGAGTTTCAAGCTTGCACAGTGATTGCCGTGACGTTGTGAAAGTTTCAAGCTTGCAGGTTGATTGCTGTAACGGTTTTGAACCGCTGGTGTTGTTTTGTTGTTTTGTTGTTTTGTTGTTTTGTTGTTTTGTTGTTTTGTTGTTTTGTTGTTTTGGGGGTGGTGTGGGTTAGAAGCTTCGCTGGGGCTCGCTTCCCGCATTCCGCTGCGCTGCATGACGGGCTACGCTCACTTCCCGCATGCAGCAAAGCTTAATGTTGGGTTACGGGTGTTGTGATTCTCGCCATTGTTTGGGGCTGCAGCCCATAATGCGTTGGAATTCGCGGTTGCAGTTTGAGCGTGTTTGGAATCCAACTTCTAGTTGTAGTTGCGTGATGTTCAGCGGACTATTGCGCAGCCGTTTTGCCAGCTCAGCTACGCGGTATTCGTTCACGTAACGGGAGATGTTGAGGTCTCGCTGGCGTTTGACCGCCGCTGAAATCTCGCGACTGGGCCTGCCACATTTTCGTGCCAGTTTGGCAAGGTTGAGATTTTCATCTTTATACAGCTTTTGCTGCTGCATCAGTGCATCCAACTTGTGCAAAATGCTCTGGTCGAGCGCTAATTCTTCTGCACTTGTTGTGTGCTTGGTGTTGTCACTAGTCGGTAAGGTGTCGACGTCAAACTCAATATCTTCTGGCTGCTGGACCGATCGACTGCGCACCGCCACCGAGGCGGCGAAGCTCAGGGCGAGAATCGAGGGTATATAGCCTGCAGTAATTAATTGAGTGACGTGTTCTCCTTGATAGAAGGAGAAGTCTAGGGCGATGAGCAGATCCAAGAGCATAAATGCTAATAAGATGCCGGTGGTCGCCCAGAGTGTTTTGTGTGTGTTGTGCAGATGCTCCAATCGCACCGTTTTTAGTGCGCTGGGGCCGCGCATCGCCAGACGTAGTAGTGCTACGCAGTAGCCACAAAAAACAGCGATGACAGTAAAGTCTATCGCCACGGGAATAAAAATAATCACTATGAGCAAAACCAGATGCGGCAGCAGGTGTTTTCGGTCACGTGGCCAACTCAGTTCGGGGCCTACCCGGCTTAAGCCCAAAAATCCTAAATACGCGAGTATGGGTAAACTAGCGGCGACTAAGGGCAGCAACCGTCCGGCCAGCAGTATGTCGTAATGCCAGCGAAGGCCAACCAAAATAGTTGCCAGCGCATAACTGCTAATCAAAGCCAAGAAGACAGGGCTACAAGGCGTTTGTTCTCTATTTACGTACAAGCGGCCCAGCAATATGAGCAGCAACAAGGTGGCGACAAATGGCAGTGGCACAAGCATTTCTGGGAGCATCTAGCTAAAAATGATGTCGGTATTTTGGACTAATTCATGTTTTAAGACGACCTAGATCTTGTTTTAGGACAAAGTGCTACAGCGACATTTTTATACTTCAAAGCCTGATATAAAACTGATGAATGAGGCTGTAATGAAGGTATTTAAACGCTGTGTTTGTGTCTTAACGTTGCTCTTCGTGATGAGCGGGGCAATGGCGATGGCAGCATCGCTAGAAGCAGATGCCGCCAGCAAGGTTAGCCGTACGGCTGTCGGCTATAAGCAGTTGAGTATGCCCATTCATAGTAGAGGAGCTGCGCTAAAGGTGAGCCTGTGGTATCCGACATCCGCGAGTGCGCCGCTCGAAACCATTCAAGCAAATAAAGTATTCCAAGGTGTTTCTGCCATTGTTGATCCGCCGGTGGCAAAGGGCGTGCACCCGGTGTTACTTCTTGCGCACGGTGGGCTTCGATCTGCGCCACAGCTCAGTAGTTGGGTCGCCAAAGGTATGGCCAGTCGTGGTTATATCGTGCTGGTCCCGCACCCTCCAAAGCTCGCGGCTAACAGTGCTGCACTCGTTGCGATAGAGCCAATATTGCGTGCAATGGATTTGTCGCTAGCATTGACGGAGCTTTTGAAAAACCCAGAATTCGGCAAGCATTTCGATTTGAATAATGTCTCTGCATTGGGCTTTTTATTGGGCGGTCACTCGGTATTGGCGCTGGCTGGCGCGGAGTTTGACATCCAAGCATATGTGGCTTCTTGCGGGCAAAAGAAACTAAGCCTTGATTGTGGATGGTTTGAAGAAAATGGATTCGACCTAATGCAAGCCGATACAACTGACTGGCCAGTTGTAAAAACGGACAACAGAATTGGTGCTGCCTTGGTTGTTGACCCCGAGTTGAGCCACACCTTCACACCTGCGAGTTTGCAGGCGATAAAAACCAAGCTTTCAGTGCTTAACCTTGGCGGACAAAACACAGCGTTGCCTGAGCTTCAGGCTGAAGACTTAGCTATGCAAATACCGGCTGCAAGCTACAGCATCATGCAAGACGCCAGCACATTCAGTTCGTTTAGCCAATGCACCGATAGGGCAGAAGATATTCTTGCAAACGCCGGGGAAGACACACGTTTGTGCAGCGATGGCATTGAACGGTCTAGAGCTGAAATTCACGACGCGTTATTAGAAAAATTTGACGTGTTTTTTCGGCGATGATTTTTAAATTATCGCTTGTGCTTGGCTAGTTCGTTTGAACCTTTCTATGAAGCGCTTTCCGCATACAGCAAAGCTTCATGGCGGGCTACGGTTTGCGCGGTTTTGTAGCCTGCGATGGAGCTTCGCTGCCTCCGGATTTGCGAAGCAAATGTATGTGGCGAAGTTAGCTTTGTTTGGTTATTTCGCTACTCCGCTTTTGCTGTCTTTCTTTTGCTAAACTACCTGCAATATCACTTATAAATCGGATTCGCTGTTATGCAGATATCTAAACTTGATCACGTGAATGTGCGCACGACGCAGTTGGAGACAATGATTGCGTGGTACCAATCGGTGTTGGGAATGCACATGGGCGCGCGACCTCACTTTCCCTTTCCAGGGGCGTGGATATACGCTGGTGACTCGGCTTTTGTACACTTGGTGGGTATCGAAGGAGAGCCAGGTATCGGTTCGGAGGTGCCGTTAAAAGTTGAGCACTTTGCCTTTAGCGCAACAGGGCTTGCTGAGTTTGAAGACAAGCTACAAAAAAGTGGAGAGTCTTACCAGCGAACGGATTTGCAAGATATCCAGTTGGCGCAAATCAATGTCTGGGACCCCGACGGAAACCATATCCATATTGATTTTCCGCTTGGGGAATAACAAAGCGCACGAGATGTAGAATCGCGCGCTCTATAACATAGATCGCAAATTTCTTATGCAAATTATCAAGCTTATTAATACAGCTCTGGTGGTGTGTGCAATAGCTTGAGTTATAGTCTCTCCGCCATATAAGTCTGTTTTAATGGGTTCACGTCGAGGCCCATTGCAATTCAGGCGCAAAAATACCACAGAGTTGGTCACTCGAATGGGCACTAGCTAGCAGCCTGTTTAAAAACTACTGCGGGGGTTGCCGGCCGCATTAAAACGTTCCTAAAAATGCTCACTTAGCGGACTAAACTGCGCTTTTTCGTCACGTTTTGCCTTGCCAGAAACCTCCTTGCTACCTTTTTACCCGGCTGCTAGTGCTCATGTTTAATACACAGCGAATGATCTCCCAACACTTCTAATATCCGACAGCGGCTGACCGAGTCTCCAGCGCACTCCTGCAGCATACGTTCTAGTTCTTCGCGGATAGCGTTTAGGTTCTTGAGGCGCTGGTTGACCGCTTCGAGCTGCTCTCGCACGATGGTATCAACCGGGTCGCAGGAGTCTTGTGGTCGGTCGGCCAGCGCGAGCAATTGGCGGATGGCGTCTAAAGTAAAACCCATTTCTCTCGCGTGGCGCACAAAGCTCAAACGTCGCACACTCGTTTGATCGAAGCGCCGTTGTCCACCTTCGCTACGCGCTTCCGGTGTAATGAGCCCAATCTCTTCGTAGTACCGAATCGTAGGCACTTTGGTATTGGTCTGTTTGCTGAGTTGCCCGATGGTTAGTTGCATCTTTTTTCCAAAAAAGCTTGAAGCTCTAGTCACTAGAGATCATATGATTGTCCTTACGGCATTTCAATGGGGCTATTCATGGATACGGAAAAGCGGCACGCTCACTTGCCACAAGCTGAAGAACAAACAAGCGAGCAAAGCTGCTGCGCGTGCTCGGGCGATTCTACGCAGGCAACAGATTTACCTGAGGTGGCGGGAGCGAGAGTCTTTGATGTGTCCGGGCTCGATTGCGCAGAAGAAGTGCGCATACTTGAGCGCGTGGTTGGGCCGCTGATTGGTGGCACACAGGGGCTAGCTTTTGATGTGATCAATGGCCGCATGAGTGTGCAGGCTTCCGATCAGCAGGCGAGCGATGAGGCCATCATGGCGGCGATCGCCGATAGTGGCATGCGGGCCGTGCGGGCCGACGGACGGCAAAGCGACAACAAAAACCCCACACTGCGTTGGACAATACTCAGTGGCGTTGCGCTGCTACTCGGTATCGTATTGCACATTGTATTGCTACAAAGTCCCTTGAGTTGGCACGCGGTTTTTCACGCGCACGAGGTTGAACCCGTTCCCCTTGCCGAGGTCGTCGCTTGGTTAACCGCCACGGCTTTTGGCATGCGACCGGTACTGCTGAAGGCGTGGTTTGCTTTTAAGTCAATGCGGCCCGATATGAACCTGTTAATGGTGGTAGCCGTTATTGGTGCTATCGCTATTGGAGAGCTTTTTGAGGCCGCCACTGTCGCCTTTTTGTTCGCCTTGTCGCTCACTCTTGAGAGTTGGAGCGTAGGACGAGCGCGCAACGCCGTTGCAGCGTTGTTAAAGCTGGCGCCATCTACGGTTCGTATTATCGATGACAAGGGTGAAGAACGGGAAATACCAGCGGCAGAGGTGTTGGCTGGTACCCGTTTTGTGGTGCGTGCAGGTGACCGCATAGCGCTCGACGGGGAAGTGATCTCAGGCATGAGCTCGGTGGATCAAGCACCGATCACCGGCGAGAGTGTGCCGGTTGCCAAAGATGTAGGCGATGAAGTATTTGCTGGCACCATCAACGCTGAGGGTACATTGATCGTCTCTGCCACTCGGCCCGCCAGCGACACGGTGCTGGCGCGTATCTCACGATCAATTGGTGATGCTTATGCCAAGCGTGCCGCGTCCGAGCAGTGGGTTGATCGCTTTGCGCGCATCTACACGCCAGTGGTCATGGTGCTATCGTTGTTGGTGTTTTTGTTGCCTCCGTTACTTTTTGGCGCGCCGTGGCAGACGTGGATTTATAACGCGTTGGTGTTGTTGGTCATAGCTTGTCCTTGTGCTCTGGTTATATCTACGCCTGTGTCTATTGTTGCGGCCCTCGCCAGTGCGGCTCGATCTGGTGTGTTAATCAAGGGTGGCACCTTTGTCGAGCTGCCTGCTTCGCTCGATGCGATAGCCTTAGATAAAACCGGCACGCTGACTCTGGGTGAACCGCGTGTTCAGCACATTCAGACCCTTGATCTGCGTGATGCGTCGGTTCTGCTCGCCGATGCTGCAGCCTTGGAATCACGAAGCTCACACCCGCTTGCCAATGCTGTGTTGGGTGAAGCGAAGCACAGGGGCTTGCCGGTAGTCGCTGCACACGAGGTGACCGTGTTACCTGGTCGGGGTGTGCGAGGGCGTGTAGAAAACCGCGCGTTGTGGTTGGGATCGCCACGGCTTGCGCTGGAAGTAATGGCAGAGCAACACGCCAGCGATGAAAATATAAACACACTAAAACAACTGATTCAGACCCGAGAAGAAGCGGGCGAAACGGTGATGTTAGTGGGTGATGACAAGGCTGTATTAGGGTTGATTGGCTTGGCCGACGCGCTGCGACCAGAAGCAAAGTCTGTGGTGGCGCAGTTGCATGCCATGGGTGTAAAAGAAGTTGTGATGTTGACCGGCGATAACGCCAACACAGCACAGGCGGTCGCGACTGCTGTTGGTATTGATACAGTGCGAGCTGGCTTGTTACCCGAGCAAAAGGTCAAAGAGATAGAAGCTTTGACCGCCAAATATAAAGTCGTTGCGATGATAGGGGATGGCGTGAATGACGCTCCGGCCATGGCGCGCTCGAGCTTTGCCGTGGCGATGGGCGCTATTGGCTCCGATGCTGCGATTGAAACAGCAGATATCGCGCTGATGACCGATGACCTCAGCCGGCTGCCTTGGCTGATAAATCACTCCCGCAATGCACTGCGCATTATTCGCCAAAATATCGTGTTTGCTATATCACTGAAGATAGTCTTCGTGCTGCTTACAGCTTTTGGTTACGCCACGTTGTGGGGCGCGATTATTGCCGATGTAGGCGCCACGCTTTTGGTGGTTGGCAACGCACTGCGTTTACTTAATGCAGAGTCTGAACCTGTTAAAAAAACTTAGTGCAAAGTGTTTTTACTGAAAGCTGTCGTTTTAAGCTAGCTGAATAATCGCTTTAATTAACGAATCTCGATTGCTAGCTAGCTGCGCAAAGCGTGTTTCCGCTTGCTCTAGGGTCAGCAGTTCAGAGCAGAGCTTGTCACTGTCTATATCGCCACTTTTTAGTGCTTCGATTACTTGATCAAAGTCTTGTTTCAAGGCGTTGCGGCTGCCGATGAGAGTCATCTCGCGTTTGTGAAACTCGCTGTCGGTGAAGGTTATTTCACCTTGCACCACACTGATCAGCACGTAGTTGCCGCCGTGCGCTATGAGTGGGAAGCCCGCTTCGATTGCGCGTGCGTTACCGGTGGCGTCAAACACACAGTCGAAGCCTTCGGCGAGATCGCCCTGCAGAATGTCGCTACCCGCTCGGTGTGAGTGATCAAAGCCAAAAGCACTTGTGACAGCTTGCAAACGCTCTTCGCTGATATCCATCAGGTGCACTTCGGCACCGGCTTGGCGTGCAAACAACGCAGCCCCTACCCCGATGGGGCCCACACCTGTAATCAATACACGGTCACTGGGCCCGATGGCTGAACGTCTTACGGCGTGTGCACCGATGGCTAAAAACTCGACCATAGCTGCTTGAATGGCACTGAGCCCTTGCGCTGGGTAGAGGTTTGCTGCGGGCACGGCCATGCGACTGCACAAACCGCCGTCTCGGTGTACGCCCAGCACCTCAATGTTATAGCAACAGTTGGGTTTGCCTTTTTTGCAGGCACGGCACATACCACACGACAAATAGGGATTGACGACCACAAGGTCGCCTTTTTTCCACGGCCCCGTTGATTGTGCAATCACGCCACTGAGTTCGTGACCGATGAGACGGGGGTATTGCAAGAAGGGGTGTTTGCCTTCAAAGATATGGTAGTCGGTGCCGCAAATGCCCATTGCTTGTATGTCGATCAGCACCCAGCCATCGGGTGCTGTCTGTGGTATTTCGCGTTGCACTAGTTCAAATTTTCCGGGTTCAGTGCAAACACCACAGGTCATAGTGGCGGGCTGAGAGTCGGTCACAGGGTTTTCTCCAACATTAGTTTCAGGCGGCCACGTTTCGTGGCGTCCAGTTGTCTGGTAAAGCGCCTTTGATAATCAGGCTGAGCACATCGTCTTTATTGACTTCATTGATGTCGTGGCTGCCGGCATTGTTGCCTTTGTTCATCACCATGACTCGGTCGCACAGAGCAAAAACATCGTGCATATCGTGGCTGATCAAAAAAATCCCGATGCCTTTGGCCTGCAGTTTTTTGATTAGCTCGGCAACCATAGCAGTTTCGGACGGACCAAGCGCTGCGGTGGGCTCGTCCATGATGAGTATTTTTACATCAAAGTAGATGGCTCGCGCGATAGCGATAACCTGGCGTTGCCCACCCGATAGGCTAGAGACAGGGTCGCCGAGGTTTTTAAAGTTTGGGTTGAGCTGGTGCAGCACTTTTGTGGCCTCAGCCAGCATGCGCTTGTCGTCGAGATTCCCAAAGCGGGTTTTGAGCTCTCGCCCTAAAAACAGATTGGCTGGCGCGTCTAGGTGATCGGCCAAGGCCAGTGTTTGGTATATCGTTTCGATGCCGTAGGCGCGTGCGTCTTGCGGCGAGTGGATCTTTGCGTCTTGATTATTGATACGAATCGATCCGCTAGTGGGTTCCATAGCACCCGCGAGCATGCGCATCAAACAAGATTTACCCGCGCCGTTGTGGCCCAAGACGCCAACCACTTCACCTGCGTGTAAGTCGATAGAGACTCCGTTGACGGCGTGAATGCCACCAAAACGTTTTTTGATGTTTTGCATCTCAACCAGAGGTAAGCGCGATTCCGAGCTCTTCGACATAGGTGGTGTCCTTGCGATGTAAAAAGTCGGCGAGAGGCTGGAATTGCCTCTCGCCATCTAGCTTTTGCTGATTAGTACAGTACGTTTTGTGCTTCGGGTGCGTCGATGTTGTCTTTTGTCACCAATACAACGCCAGTGTCGATAAACGATTCCACTTTGTTTCCGGCGAGAACTTCCATGACAGCTTTGACGCCAAGCTCGCCCATCTGAAATGAGCCTTGCACAGCGATAGCTTTTAAGGTGCCGTCGCGAACAAACTCTTGCAGATCGCCGTTGCCGTCAAAACCGATGGCGGTTAGGCTTCCAGCTTTGCCCGCTTGTACAATGGCGCGGCCCATGCCCACAGCGGTGGGTTCGTTGGCACCAAATATACCCACGAGATCACCGTTAGCAGCGAGTACGTCAGTGGTTTGGTTAAGAGCGGTGGCCATCTGAGATTGTGAATAGTAAGGACCGACAATCTCTAGGTTAGAGTTGGCTTTGAGGTAATCAACAAAGCCGCCTACACGACCGATCTCTGAACCTACACCGGCCACATATGACATCACTGCCACTTTGCCGTCCTTGCCCACTGAGTCGATCATCAGTTGCGCCGCTTGCTCGCCTGCGGCTTTGTTGTCCGTGGACAAAAAAGCCTGATAAGTGCCTTTAGCAGAGTCGCCGAGGCTGGAGTCGATAATGGCAACGGGGATAGCCGATTCGTATGCACGTTTGACCGCTGGCGCGAGAGCGTCTGGGTCGGAAGGTGCCAATACAATGGCCGAGACACCGCGATTGATCGCATTGTCGACAAGGTTTACTTGCTCTGCCACTGCGGATTCTGAGGCTGGGCCATTAAATGTCATAGTGTGGTCAGCTTGACCTTCCATGGCTGCACTGGCGCCTTTATTGACGTTTTGCCAGAAGTTGGAGTTGGTCGTTTTAACGATAACGGCTATTTCTCCCGCCGAGACAGCGAGTGGTGCTGTCGCTAGGGTACCTGCGATCAATAACGTGCTGAGTAGCTGCTTCATGGTTTCCTCCGATTGAAGACTTTGAACTGGCAGTTAGCGCCGGTTTCTTAATTGATCGATATACACCGCCAGGATGACGACTACACCAATCACAATCTGCTGAATAAAAGATGAGGTGCCGGCCATGTTGAGGCCATTGCGCAGCACGCCGATAATGAATGCGCCGATCATGGTGCCGGAGATATTGCCGACTCCGCCCATTAGCGAGGCCCCACCGATAACGGCTGCTGCAATGGCGTCTAGTTCGTACATCACACCTTCGTTGGGTTGCACGGTGATTAAACGTGACATCAACACCATGCCTGCAATACCGGCGAGCGCACCTGACAAGGTATAGGCGGCGATTTTTGTTCTAAATACGTTGACACCTGACAGCCGCGAGGCTTCCTCATTGGAACCAACGGAGTAGAAATGACGACCTAGTGCGCGGCGTCTGAGTAAATAGGCGGCGAGCAATGCGATGACTAGCAGCAAGATGGCAGGGTACGGAATGCCGGGAAAAACAACATGCGGGAACCCGTTGTCGCCTTTTTCAACGATGCGAAACAATGCGCCGTTACCCAATGTGCCAAAAGCCTCGCCGAGCTGCGAAATGGGTGCGGCACCGGTCAGCTGAAGTGCAACGCCGCGCGCGATCAACATCATGCCAAGGGTGGCAACAAAAGGAGTGATACCCATGGCGGTTATAACAAAACCATTGATAAAACCACACAGCGCGCCAACCGCGACGCCAATTGCCATAGCAGGGTAGACAGGTACACCTGCTTTGATAGAGAGCCCGGTGACTGTGCCGGCGAGTGCCAAAACAGAGCCGACACTGAGATCGATGCCGCCGGTGATGATGACCATGGTCATGCCGATGCCAAGCAAGCCGATGACCGCGGTTTGTAGCAAAATGGTCAAGCCGTTATTGACTGATAAAAATGCGCTGTTGCCAAAAGAGAACAAAAAGACGAGTAGCAGCAAGGTGCCCAAGGCCGACAGCTGGTGATACATGCTGGGCGATAATTTAAACGCAGGCTTTTTAGCCTTGTCTGGCTTGGGGCTGGGCAAGATCAGAACTCCTGTTCTCGATATTGGTTTTTTAATATAAAAAACAATATGGATATATAATGCAGTTTAGTCAACTGTTTTTTTCGTTGTACTATCTACAGTCATCCAGTTGCTGGGCGGGTTAGCGGCGTTATTTGTAAGGTGAAGGCATAGCATGGCAAGAACAGACGCACGGTTTAGAGAGGCGTACAACAAGCTGTTGATCGTTTGCGACGAAGTGGCGACCGGCAACAACTTACCGTCCGAGTCCGCGCTGGCCGAACACATCGGCGTTAGCCGCACGGTGGTGCGCAATGCGTTGCAGCGCTTGCAAGAAAACGGGCTGTTGCATTGGCAGGGAAGAGACAAAACGGTGATGCGCGCATCAAACGCGGACGATCAACTGTCAGTTGAAAAAGAAAGTGCTTCGCTGGAGTCGCTGGAGTCGATGTTTTTAGACTGGGTGCTGCGCTTTGATGTGCCACCTGGCACAGCGCTCAACGTGACGCAGTTGGTGCGACGGTTCAACGTGCCCGCGCACACCTTGCAGGAGTTCTTATCCAGCTTGAGCCACTTCGGTTTGGTCGAGAGACGGCCACGGGGAGGGTGGGTGTTGCTCGGCTTTACCGCCGACTACGCCTTGGAACTGTCGGACTTCCGGTTAGTCCTAGAGCTCAACGCGGTGCGCCAGCTGATAGAGCTTCCCGATGATCACGGCATTTGGGCAAACTTAGAGGCATTGCGCGAGCGCCATCTGTCTTTGCTCAAGCGAATAGACACTGATTTCCACGACTTCTCGCGCCTTGATGAAGACTTCCATGTCGCCGTGAATGGTGTGGTGAAAAATCGCTTTGTCGACGAATTTCAGAAGGTGATCTCACTGATTTTTCATTACCACTACCAGTGGGATAAATCCGGCGAACGCGAACGCAACGAGGCAGCTATTAGGGAGCATGTACAGTGGATAGATGCCATGTTGAGCCGCGACGAATCACAGTCGATCGCCGCTGCAACCCGCCACTTGCAGACTTCAAAGCAGACTTTGTTATCGTCGCTGCGTGTGCACAACTTGGCTTAGCGTTAAGCCGCTAGCGGAATAACTGCTCAGCACCTTCAGGAAGTTCGGTATCAAGGGCATCCAAGTTACGCTGTAAAGATGAAACACGACTGGTGCCGATCAGCAGCGAGCATGCGGCAGGGTGTTGCTTGGCAAAATGCAGTGCAGCGGTGGCCAAAGGCAGTGAGTAGGCGTCGACTTTTTTCTGTAGTGTTTGCACTTGCGTGACGATGTCGGCAGTGGCGGGTTGGTAGTCAAACGTCGCACCGGGTACTGCTCCCAGAGCTAAAATGCCTGAATTAAATATGCCACCTAAGACCAGCCGCGTGCCGTTGCTCGAACATTTTTCTACCAAGGCTTGTTCTGCTGATCGGTCGAGCAACGTCAGTCGACCCGCCAACAATATAACGTCTAACGGTCTTTCTGCCATCACATCTAGGCAGACTTGGTTTTCGTTAACGCCTAGGCCAAATGCTTTTATTCTGCCGCTGGACTTGAGCTTTTGTAGTTGATCTAAGCCGCTGGAAAACAAGTCACTCATGTGCCGTTTGTTTTCGTCTGCGCCGTGGGTATATTCGCCAATATCGTGCACGTATAAAATGTCGATGTGTGAAGTGCCCAAGCGCTCGCAGCTCTGCTCAAAAGACTCTTCGATGCCTGCAGCGCTGTAGTCATAGCGCACGGCGTTGGCTAGGGGTTGTATATAGCCATCCGCCTCTTCGATAGTGACACCTGGGCTGAGTACACGGCCGACCTTGCTAGAAAGCGTGTATTGATCACGTGGCAAGGTGCGTAAAAACTTACCCAGCCTCTGCTCAGATAGGCCTCTCCCATAGTGCGGAGCGGTGTCAAAGTAACTGATGCCCTGAGACCAAGCGTATTGCAGTACCTGTTCACTCTGTGTGTCGGACACAGCTTGACCAAGGTTGCCAATGCTGGCGCAACCAAAAGCAACAGATGACACACTGACACCCGTTTTGCCAATGGAGTTCATCGTCAGAGATTTACGCATAGGGCAGGGCTCCATATGAATTATATTTGCAGATAACATGTATTTAATGATAAAAAACAAAAAGTAGCTACTGTTTTTTAGTCGGCGTAACAAACGCACAGCATCGTGTGTTCACTTGGGTGTTCGGCTTGTATCTATGCAAAGTGAGAAAGCTCTATGCAAATTATTGATTCGCATCAGCATTTTTGGCAGATTGACCGAGGCGATTACGGCTGGATGGACGACTCAGTGGCCGCCATACGGCACGACTACTTACCCGATGATTTGCTGGTACACGCCGAGCAATCAAACGTGGTCGCCACTGTGGTTGTTCAAGCTGCGGACTCAGAAGCGGAGACGCATTTTTTGTTGTCGTTGGCACAGCAGTACCCTCTTATTCAGGCGGTGGTTGGCTGGGTTGATTTGTCGCAAGAATCAGCAGCTGAATCGTTGCGCGCATTGTCTGCAAACCCTTATTTCAAAGGCGTAAGACCGATGTTGCAAGACATCGAAGACAGCGATTGGATTCTTCAACCTACGGTGCTGCGCAATCTCGACATATTGCTTGAATTGGGTTTGAGTTTAGACGCCTTGATCACGCCGAGACACTTGCCAGCGATTCTCGAACTCAGCCAATTGAAACCACAGTTGCCTATTGTGATTGATCATTGTGCCAAACCAGTACTGGCTGAGGGGCAGGAGCTCAGCGATGATTGGTGCAATAGCATGCATCAGCTCGCAAAGTCACCGCAGTTGTATTGTAAGCTGTCCGGACTTGCCAATGAGTACGGCGTGGGCTGGAATGCGGAGAAGTTAAAGCCTGTTTTTGATCATGTTCTCTGTTGGTTTGGCGCTGAGCGATTAATGTGGGGCAGTGATTGGCCGGTGCTTGAACTGATGGGCGAATATAAAGACTGGATGTTTGCTGCAAGAGAATTAACGGGCAGCTTATCTGAAGAAGAGAAGCAGGCTTTGTTCTACTCGACCGCTAAGAAGTTTTACAGGCTATAAGCTGCTCCGCACAGCTTGTGTTTTAACGATTAGAGAATCCCCCAACTTTGACTACTAAGGAGAATACAGTGCAGCGCATGGGCATGGTGATCGGTATCGAACCCGCGACAATCACGGAATATAAAAAGCTACACAGTGAGGTCTGGCCGCAAGTGTTGGCGCGTCTCACAGCTTCTAACATCACTAACTACAGTATCTTCCTGCGTGAACCCGAAAACCTGATGTTTGGCTATTGGGAATACACAGGTGATGACTTCGAAGCGGACAACGCAGCTATTGCCGCTGACCCAGTCACACAGGACTGGTGGAAATTGTGTGGCCCCATGCAAAAAGCACTAGAGAGCCGGGCAGAAGGTGAGTGGTGGGCTGAAATGGAAGAAGTTTTCCACTTAGATTGATAGGCTGTCTCTTTTGCTAGCGCGAGGTGCAACTGTTTAGTACGTTCTATCAAGCTAGCAATCAAAAATGTTTTAACCTAGATCATCAAGTCGTTTTTGACAGTTGGCCTCGAGCTCTTCTAGTTCACCTAACGCTATATCAATGTCAGCGCGTTGATCGAGCAGTGTGTCGCGCGTTTTTCGCATCCGGTCGATGGCTGCTTGCAGCTGTTTGGCTTCGCCTTGGCCCTCTGCGCCATACAGTTGAATTACCTTAACGATATCCTCCAACGACCAGCCAAGCCTTCGCCCACGCAAGCTGAGCTTCAGACGTATGCGGTCGCTGCGACTGTAGACACGATTACCCCTCGCATCCCGGCTCGGTTCGAGAATGCCTTTTTCTTCGTAGAAGCGCACGGTGCGTTGGGTTGTGTCGAAGGCGTTGGCAAGTTCCGAGATAGAGTAAGACTCTTCCATATATTCGGCCTAGGTTACTAATTTGCGGGTTGATTCATGCAGTTTAAACCACAGTAGTAAAAGTGGCGAATCACACAGTTTATCTGTTAGAAAACTGTGGAGGTTACTGGCGATAGCAGGGCTCGTTCGACTAGGCCGAATGAAGGCGCTGTCTTCGTCGATTCATCAAAAATGTGCCATTAGGTGGCACAAAATCACTTATCAGCGTAATCAACTGCAAGCAGTGTTAATGTTCTTCAAAAGGAGAACAATATGACCGAATTATCTGGCTCGGCACCCACAATGAACATATTGTTCATTATGTATGACCAGCTGCGCTTTGATTATTTATCTTGTGCCGGCCATGCTCACTTGCACACGCCCAACTTTGATCGAGTTGCTGCCAAGGGTGTGCGATTCAGTAATACCTACGTGCAGTCACCCATCTGCGGTGCGTCGCGCATGAGCTTCTACACCGGTCGTTATACGTCTTCCCATGGTGCCCAGTGGAACGGATTTCCGCTGCGAGTAGGTGAGCATACGCTCGGTGATCACCTACGTCGCGAAGGCATGGATTGTTGGTTGCTCGGCAAGACCCACATGACAGCAGATGCAGAGGGAATGGCGCGGCTAGGCCTGAGCCCAGATAGCGAGATCGGTGCTCGGCAATGCGAATGTGGTTTTGATAGCTGGGTTCGCGACGACGGTTTGTGGGGGCAGGGTCCTGACGGCTTCTACGACTCGAAGCGCTCTCCTTATAATGAGTATCTTAAGTCGAAGGGCTATCCATCCGAAAATGCGTGGGCTGACTTTGCCAACGCTGGTATCGATGAGAAAGGGGATATCGCCTCGGGTTGGATGTTTGCCAACGCAGACAAGCCCGCGAATATCCACGAAGAAGACAGTGAAACACCCTGGTTGACGCAAAAAACCATCGAGTTTATGGAGCAAGCGCAGTCGCCTTGGTGTGCGCATGTCAGCTACATCAAACCGCATTGGCCGTATATTGTGCCAGCGCCTTATCACAATATGTTTGGCCCCGAGCATGTACCCCCTGCCGTGCGCAGCGACATCGAGCGCGAAGACCCGCAGCCAGTTTATGGCGCTTATATGGGCAACAAAATCGCACAAGCTTTTCAGCAAGAGGAGGTGCGTCAAAAAGTCATCCCAGCCTATATGGGGCTGATCAAGCAGTGCGATGACCAATTGGGTGTGTTGCTCGATTACTTAGAGTCATCCGGTCGCATGGACAACACCATGATTGTGTTGACCTCTGATCACGGTGATTATTTAGGCGATCATTGGCTTGGTGAAAAAGATTTGTTTCACGAGCAGAGTGTAAAAATCCCGTTGATTGTTTATGACCCGCGCCCCGAAGCAGATGCTAGCCGTGGCACAGTGTGCGACGCGTTGGTGGAGTCAATAGATTTGGCTGCGACCTTTATAGAGGCTGCTGGCGGTGAGGTGCCTGATCATATTGTCGAGGGTCGATCTCTGATGCCGTGGTTACGCGGTGAAAAGCCAGAGTGGCGCGAGTTCGCGATCAGCGAGTTCGATTATTCCGCCACGCCACAGTGCGTCAAACTTGGACTTGAACCGCGCGATGCACGTTTGTTTATGGTGTTCGACGGTCGCTTTAAACTGATGCATGCCGAAGGCGGTTTCCGCCCCATGTTATTTGACCTGCAAGAAGACCCTCAAGAGTTTAACGACTTGGCAAAGGGCGATACACACCAAGCCGAGATAGATCGCCTGTATGGCTATTTGGCGCAGTGGGGTAGACGTTTGTCGCAGCGTGTCACTAAGTCAGAAGACGACATAAAAAACATGCGAGGCAAGTCTATTCGTAAAGGCATTTTGCCCTTTCTTGTGGATGGCTCAGAAGTGCCCGAGGAGCTGACCAAAAAGTATTTTGGGCCGGCTCCGAAGAATTATTTACAGGACTAAATCATGCCGCATGCAGCACTGATTGAACACACTGTCTTGCAGCTCAGCAAAAGAGTGATTGAGCTGGCACCGGGTATTTGGGGCGCGATAGGTTTTGCCGCTTCGAACGTTTATATGGTGGAAGGCCAATCGAGCCTGACGATCGTGGATACCACTGAGAGCACGGCCGCCGCTGAAAATATTCTGGCAGAGTTTCGCAAGCTCAGCGATAAGCCTGTGGGACGAATTATTTACACCCACAGCCATCGAGACCACATTTCGGGTGCCGCTGTTTTTGCGCCCAACAACGATGTGCCAATTTTTGCAAATGCGCTGTTTAACTCAGACCTCGTAGCCGTGGATGAAAAACAAATAGCGGCCAACAAAGCCTTGGGTCGTCGTACGCAGGCGCAATTTGGTATCGGTCTGACTGATGAGCAGCGCGTTTCGCTGGGATGTGGGCCGGGTAATCGACCGATGCAGGGTTTGGGCGCTGGTTTTATTCCGCCCAACCAATTAGTTGAGCAAGACTGCGATATTGACTTGGATGGTATCAGCGCAAAGCTGATCATGGCGCCGGGGGAAACAGCTGACCATATGGTGCTGTGGTTGCCTGAGCAGCGCGTCTTGTTTAGTGGTGATAACTGGTACCACGCTTTTCCTAATCTGTATGCCATCCGCGGCACGCCGTACCGCGATTATGTGGCTTGGGCCAGTAGTTTAAAACTGTTGGCCGAACTAAAGCCTAAAGTTCTGGCGCCTGGCCATACGTTACCAGTGCAGGGCTCTGAGCAAGTGCAAGAAGTATTGCTCAGCACCCGAGATGCGATTGTGTTTGTGATGACAGAAACCGCAGCCATGATGGATGCGGGCCTGTCGATGCACGATATTATGGCAACAATACAGCTGCCTGCTGAGCTGGCAGCCAAGCCTTGGCTGGGTGAATACTACGGAAAACTCAGTTGGTCTGCCCGCGCTTTTGCCGTGGGCACGCTGGGATGGTACGACGGTAACCCCACTAACTTGGGCGTAATAGGCTCTGGTGAAAAAGCCAAGCACATGGCCGTGCTTGCCGGTGGCGAAGTGGCCTTGTTGCAGGCTGCGCAGAACACAAAAGATTTACAGTGGCGACTGGAGCTCTGCGATCATTTGATTGCGCTTGCACAACCTGCGCAAAAACTTAAGGCGGAAACACTTTTGCTTTTATCTGAAAGCGAGATAAACGCCACCGCACGCAATACCTATATTTGGGAAGCAAAACAACTTTTACAGAACTCGAAGCAGGAGCTGTGATGGAAAAGTCGAACCTAGAAGGGAAAGTTGCAGAAATAATAGCGTTTGCTTTTGTGCTTGTTATTTTGGTGTATGCAGCGTCGACCCCAGTTAGTGAATTTGTACGGTGGTTCATCGAATACAGCACCGATGGTTTTGATGAGCTCTCCCGGCGCGATCAACGTGTGCTCTTTAAAACCCATTGGCTCGGCGCAGCTTACAAAGAGTTTGAGCGCTCGTTGTTGTTGCCCACCGGGTTGATTCTTGGCCTGCCAATCTTATTTTCATTCACTATTTCGTATCTGGGCTTGAGCGACAATCGCCCTTGGCTGAAATGGCTTTTGTCAATCTTAACCCTAGTAGCCTTCATCAGCTGGATGATCAAACTGTTTGCCGTAGATGGCGGGGAGTTACCCAGTGCTCAGGGTATCGACTTTGTGATGTTTCCCCTAGCGGGCGTGCTGACTTTGTACCTCACTTGGCGCCTATTTGGCGGCTTTATCGTCGGTTTTTGCTTGTTCTGGGTTGTCTACTTTTTTGTCCGTGGCATGCTGCCTGAGTGGACCGGAATACTGGCTGGTTCAGACAGTACTTTTGAGCAATCACTTGTTTCGATGGTACAAAATTTTTGGGCACAAACTGGCGGTATGTTCGGGCAACCATTACAAGTAGTGTCCGGCAATGTGTTGATCTTCATTGTTTTTGGTGCGGTGTTGATGGCATCGGGTGCTGGTGATTTATTGATGAAAATCGCCAACCTTGCTACCGGCCGGTTCACCGGAGGAGCTGCCCATGCTGCAGTGGCGTCTTCGGCCTTGTTTGGCACGTTGTCCGGAGCCGCAATTTCCAATGTAGTCTCTACCGGAGTGATGACGATTCCGGTGATAAAGAAGTCTGGTTTCAAACCCGCTTTTTCCGCAGCCGTTGAGGCAGCAGCGTCAACCGGCGGGCAAGTCATGCCACCAGTGATGGGTGTGGTGGCGTTTTTTGTCGCCGGTCAAATCGGCCTTGAATACCGCTATATTGTTGTCGCCGCGATTATCCCAGCAATCTTCTTCTACTTGGGCGTTTTTCTAACGGTCTATTTTGAAGCGCGTCGTCAGGGTGTGGGTCCGTTGCCTCTGTCATCTAGGCAAGCCCTAAATCGCACCGAAAAAATCCAATGTCTTGTTTTTATTTTGCCGCTAGGCGTGCTCAGCTACATGCTGTTTGCACAGCCGTCGGTGCCTAAGGCCGGCTTCTACGGTTTTGTCACTGCGCTAATCGCCGCACTAGTTTTGTTTCCGAGCTTCCGTTCTTGGAGAAGAATTTACGAGAGCTTTTCCAGTGCGGGGCGTATGTCAGCGTCTATCGTGGTGATTGTGGTGGCTATTGGTTTGATCGTCGGTCTGATTCAGGTATCTGGGTTTTCAGGTAGGCTTTCATTACTGTTAGCGCAACTGGCTTCAGGTCCGTTATTCACCACCTTGATCGTGGTTGCATTGGGTGCCATCGTCTTGGGCATGGGTCTGCCACCAGGTGCCACATATTTCATTATCGTCATCGCCCTTAGCTCGGGTATCGACGCGGTGGGTATTGCGCCGCTGACATTGCATTTGTTTGTGGTCTTTTTTGCGGTGATATCTACCGTGACGCCGCCAGTAGCGCTTGCAGCGTTTGCCGCTGCGCCAATTGCCGGAGCAGACCCTGTGCGTACAGGCTTTGAAGCCGCACGATTATCTATCGCCGGTTTTATTATTCCTTTTGTTTTTGTCTATCACCCCGCGGTCTTGTACAAACTCCAAGTACTGTTTGAATGGTTTGGTGATGAACTGCCGGTATCAAAAGCAATGATCGACATCAACAGCGTTGGCTGGGGAGATCTTGGCTGGATTGTTTTAGCTTTTGCATTATCTATGTGGTTATTGAGTTCTGCTCTGACCGGATTTGAGAAAAACCGTTTGAATGTTCTAGAAAGAGTCAGCCGTGTAGTCGTGGGCTTTGCCATTCTAGTGCCTGATTTCACCATCGCAGGTGTTGCCTTTTTGGCCGCAGTTGCATTGATCGTGGTGCATCGCTTTCTCGACGGGGAACCGTCGAAAGTTGATCACATCGCGACAACTACTTAAAAGACACCAAAAAGAGGATAGAAAATGAAAAAACTATTAACCGCGTCGCTCGTACTCGCAGCGTCTATGGGAGTAGCTCAGGCGGCTGATCGCACCTTAAAAATGGCGACCATTGCACCAAGTCTGGGGCAAGCGATCACCATGGCAACGTTTGCTAATGTTGTATCGGATAAATTGGACGGTGTTTCGATAGAAGTGTCCGGCGGTGGCGCAGCTACATTGCACCAGCTCGAAGTGGGTCGCGGCAACCTAGACTTTGCCATGACAAGCCCGGTGATTTATCACTTCCTTAAAAACGGCATAGCGATGTACAAAAACGAGCCCGAAGCGCCGCAGGTTGCGGAGAACGTGAGCTTGTTGATGCTTTATCCCTACGGTGCTTATCACTTTGCTGTGCGAGCAGATAGTGACATCCAAACCCTAGATGACATGGAAGGGGCTTCGGTGTTTTTGGGTCCGCAGGGTGGTGGTGCTTACAGTGGTGCCAGAGACTGGGTGACAGCGACAACGGGTCTCGTGGCTAATGAAGATTACGACGCGATTAAGGCAAATTGGCAGACAGGGTTTCAAGCGTTTCTCGACGGAAAAATTGACGTCTATGTCAATGGTTGTTTAGACCCATGCGGTCAGTTCTTGCAATTCACTGAAACTGAAGAGTTACGGTTTATAGGGCCTGAGAACGCAGAAGGTGAAGAGGTAGAAAAATACTTCGGTGATTGGCGTTTCCCTGGTGTTGTAGAAGCTGGCTTGTATAAGGGGCAGATGAACGAAGGTCCAGTCAATTCAACCACTGTTGATGTGGGCATTGCTGTGCGCACCGACCTAGATGAAGAGTTGGTCTATCAGATAACCAAAGCCTTCTGGGACAACATCGAGCAGGTCACTTCTGATGCTCCTTGGGCTGCAGCTTTGAACCTTGAGCATGCTGTGCAGGAGAAAGGTGGTATTAAACTTCACCCGGGCGCGGCGCGTTACTACCGCGAAGTGGGCGCGATCAACTAGATCGCTGTGACCGAGGGCGTGTCATAACACGTCTTCGGTCATTTGTTTTTGCTGGTTTTTCCCGCTATAAACCGTCGCCCACCTGCACCGGAATTAACACTTTGCAGCCACTTTCGTGCGCGCGAAGTTTATAACCCTTATTCACCGTTCATATGAGGACATCGATCTTGTCAAATGCCGAACAAGTTGTCTCCACCGAGCTCTATGTTAATGGAGAATCTCGAGCTGCCTCTGACGGGGGTCAGTATGATATTTACAACCCCGCCAGACCAACTGAGTTGGTAGGGCAAGCAGCTGCAGCAACGGAGCAAGACGTGGATGATGCGGTGCGAGCAGCGCACGCAGCATTCCCTGCTTGGGCGAAGCTAAGTTACGCCGAGCGCGCTGCTATGATGCGTCAGGTCGCGCAGATGTTAGGCGCTGATCAGCAAGAGCTTGCCGCTCGCTCTCGGCTCTTTACCCGTGAGCACGGCAAGATTGCTCGCGAGACAATGATCGAGTTGTCTCGACTGGGCGAACGATTTGAGCAAGCAGCTTCCTTTGCTGAAGCGCTGGACAAAGACGAAGAAATTCGAGGCGCTCACCTCGATACTCTATTGCACCGGCAGCCTCGTGGCGTGGCTGCATTGGTCGTGCCTTGGAATTGGCCGTTAGCAATACTAGGCTGCAAACTGCCACAAGCATTGGTTGCGGGTAACTGCGTGGTGGTTAAGCCAAGTGCAAACTCCGCGTTAGTACCTAGTATCACTCTGCATAAAATCGCTGCGATGCTACCGCCAGGGGTGGTGAACATACTCACAGGTTCTGCGTCTCGCATCGGTGACCCCTTGATTGGGCATCGCTTGGTGCGCAACGTCAATTTCACCGGCTCGGTTGATATCGGCAGACACGTGATGCGCGTAGCGGCTGAGCATATTACGCCAGTTACTTTAGAACTAGGCGGCAATGACGCAGGCCTGATTCTGCAGGATGCAAAGTTGGATCAGGCAGCCTTTGAACGTCTTTATTGGGGCGTGTTTGGCTCTTCCGGTCAGATTTGCATGGCGCTTAAACGCATGTACGTACACGAGAGTCGCTACGACGAAGTGGTGCAGGGCTTTACCGAGCAATGCGAAAAAGCTGTTGTGGGTGATGGCTTACTGAGCGAGACAACGATGGGCCCCGTGAACAATGCCAAGCAATTGAGGGTTGTCACCGACATGATCGCCGAGGCAAGAGCGAAAGGTGCTGACGTACGCGAGTGTGGCCAAGTGCCAGACGAAGAACTTTATCATGGTGGTGGTTATTTCCAAAAGCCAACACTGGTCTACGATGCAGACCCCAGTTTGTCGCTTGTCAAAGACGAGCAGTTCGGTCCTGCTCTACCGATCATGAGGTTTAAAACCGAGGCCGAAGCCGTGGCACTTGCCAATGATAGCGAGTTTGGGCTTTGCTCGTCTGTGTGGACTGAAGACGCCGATCGCGCAGTGCATCTAAGCCAACAAATAGAAGCGGGCTATACCTACCTCAATGGGCACGGGCCCACGGTACAAGATGGCTTAGGGCCTTTTGGTGGATTTAAAATGTCCGGTATTGGACGGAATATGGGGCGAGAGGGTGTATTGGCCTTTACTGAATCTCACTGTATTTCTGCGCCGTCTGGTTTTTTGATCTAAGAATTTATAGGAGCTCAACATGCGAGCAATATTGACAGGTGCTGCTACCGGTATTGGCGCAGCGACCGCAGCAAAACTTAAATTACGTGGATATGAAGTAGTCGCACTTGATATCGCTGAGCCTGCCGGTGTGGATCAGTGGGTTCAGGTTGATATGAGCGATGTGGCTTCCATTGATGCGGCTGTGGCGCAGTTGAATGGAGGTTTTGACTGCCTTATCAACAACGCCGGACTGCCGCCTCGGCCAGATTTGCAGCAGAAAATACTGGCTGTCAATTTTATCGGGATGGTGCATTTGACTAATGCCGTTTTGCCTTCGCTCAATGCCGGTGCCGCTATAGTCAATACGGCCTCAAGGGCGGGCGTGGCGTGGCGCGAAAACATAGAGCAGGTCAAAGCTCTGTTTGATGTACATGACGAGACAGCACTTAAACAGTTTATAGTCGATCAAAACGTTGACGATATTCGCGCATATAACTTATCCAAGGAAGCGGTTATCGCTTGGGGCGTCGCGCAAACGGAACGTTTAATCGCTCTTGATTTGCGTATGAACTCTGTCAGCCCCGCCGCAGTCAGCACCGGGATTTTGCAGGACTTTGCGGCGGCATTTGGCGACAAAATGGCACGTAATGTTGAGCGCGTGGGTAGACCTGGGACGGCCGAAGAAGTCGCTGATGTGATCGTCTATTTGTGCTCTGCCGAAAGTCATTGGCTCAAGGGCAATGACTTTACTGTCGATGGTGGAATGTCTGCTTTGGCGCAGGCAGAACAGTTCGCTCTGTAAGCTAGCAAATAGGCGGCAGCGGTATTGATACCAGTCTCATCGCTTCATCGATCTGGTGTCAGGCAGGCATTTGCTTTGTCGATCTGTCGCTCCAGGGCACAGCTTATGTGTGCCTTATTTGCTTGATCGGCTATTTGGTAGGCCAGCGCCAATATCGACCCAGCGACCGACTAAGGCTAGCTGTACACTTTCCCGGCTTCTAACAATTCAAATGCTTTGATTTCGAACTCATAGAGAGCACCGTCTTTGTTCTCGGCGCGAGCGATTAACTTGCCTTCATCGTCTCGGAATACGGCGTGGGTTGTGTGCAATGCTCTGAAGCAATAGCTGTCGTCTGGATAGATGTACTTAATCATGTAGCTGCTCTTGGGTTGTTTTTAGCGTTTGATCAAAACAACGACAGTCTATTACAAGCACTGCTGCGAGCCGATGATTTTGACTACGATTAAATTTGCCACTGCTAGAACCTGAACAGCCCGCTCTCACACGACACCGTTTGTCCGCGTATCGGTCCTGCACGCAACAGCCTTTCTGTGTTGACAAATCAACACGCATGCGAGAAAGTGGCCACATGGACGAATCAACTGCGAAGCCGGAACTGGAACAATTTCTCGCCTCTGTGCCTATGCCGCACGGCGGGGAAGCGTCGACTCTCTCCTTTGAGCACTCGCCCTTGGTGTTGCTTGCTGTGGCGGGCAACCGCTACAGCCGCGAGGCTGGACGACTGTTTAAGGGACGGCACCAACAGAGCCTCATGATTTGGCGTGTGTTGGGCTTATTGGCAAGCAAGCCTGGTGTAACGGTCGCCTTTGCGACACGGACAACTGGCATTGACAAGGCCGCAGTCAGCCGCGCGCTGGCCACGCTGGAAGAATCTGCCTTGGCAACAACCGAGGCTTCAGTCTCTGATCCACGTCGAAAGATTTGGTGGTTGAGTGAAGCGGGTTATGACTTACACCGTGAAATGCTTCAGACCTCACTCGAGATCCACCAAACGCTGCTACATGGCTTGTCTGATGACGAGTCTCGCGAGCTAGCGCGCTTGCTGAGTATTGTTTCTGCAAATTTTAGTGATATTGCAGAAGGCTAGTCTGGCACTTCTATTACCGTACTTGGGGTTTGACGCACATGAACATACGTTTTTTTTCGGATAAAGATCGGCCTGTGCATATGGGCAGTTACCCAACTGAACGATTAGCGCGTATTTCAAATGCTGCCAATCTGGATAACTGTCCGCCCTTCAAACCGCTCAGCTTCCATCTGCCCGAAGCCCCGCAGAGCATCATCAATGCGATGGGCGAGCACCAAGCGATGTTAGATGCTATACGCGATGGTTTAGTCAACAAAGAGCAAGCTGATTGCCCAAGTGATTTACAGGAGCGGGCCGAGCATTTAAAGGCCTTTGGTTATTACGTTGATGCTTCTATGGTCGGTATTTGTACTTTGCCTGATAAAGCACTGCTCGAAGTGCCTGTACTCAATCCGGATATTGAACGCCTAGCGGAAGATTTGCGTACGCGTCAAACTAAAACGCTGGCGTCCGGTATCGACATGATTATGGCCGACCTACGAGATTCAATGAACGCGCCACCGTCTAGCATCGACGGGCACAGCCACGCTATCGTATTTTTGTACGAATACCCGCGCGACCCCGAAGAAAATGAAGTGGGAACAGATTGGATTCGCAATGCGCAGGCACACCGTGCATGTCTGCTGGCATCCGAGACAGGTGTGGTGATCGCCAATTACTTGCGCCTTTTGGGCTTTGATGCACGGGCGCATACGGGGGCCTCAAGCGACGTAAATATGAATGTATTGGCGGTAAATTCCGGTTTGGCCACCGTGGAAAACGGTGAGTTGAGCAACCCTTACATGGGCAATCGCTTTGGTATGGCTGTGGTTACCACAAGTTTTGAGATGGCAACTGATCAACCTTTGGCAGCAAATGATCAACAGCCACACAGCCAAACTCACGGTTTGGCCTGGAAACTTGGCAAGGGTTTCGCCAAAAATGCTTTTAATCAACAACGATATGCCAAGCGCCGCTTCGTCGATGGCGAGCAACCCTTCGAAAAGCTCAAGCGGGTAGATAAGCCGACGACGTTTATAGATGAAGCCCGTGTGGCACGTGTGCCTAAGCGAACGGATATGTTTGCGCGTGCACAGTTTGGTGATATGGGCAAGCCGCTGCAAGACAATGCCAAGGGCGGGCACTATGTGCGCAAGGCTGCGCCGTCGATGGCGCAACGTCGTGCCCTGGGGGCCTTTGTCTTATTGCAAGACGGCGAGACAAATGCAGAGCGCACAGCATTAGACCCGCAACAGGCAAGTGATTTGGTGAAAGCGACCAGTTATTTTCTTGGGGTAGATGCGGTTGGCATATCCCGCTGTCCAGAATGGGCTTGGTACTCTCACGATGCAACAGGTGCAGTACTAGAGCCGCCTCACGATCAAGCGATCTCGATGATCATCGATCAGGGTTACAGCACGATGGAAGGTTCATCCGGCGATGACTGGATAGCTGTGTCGCAGTCGATGCGGGCGTACTTACGCTTTTCATTGTTGGGTGGCGTGATAGCCAAGCAATTGCGCAACCTAGGTTACAGTGCGAAGGCACACACAGTGATGGACGGCGAAGTATTGCAACCGCCACTATTGTTGCTCAGTGGTCTGGGAGAGGTATCGCGTATTGGCGAGGTGATTCTGAACCCCTACCTTGGCCCAAGGTTAAAATCGGGTGCAGTGACAACAGATCTGCCAATGGTCCATGACAAACCTATAGATTTTGGTCTGCAAACCTTCTGCGAGAGCTGCAACAAGTGCGCACGAGAATGTCCGTCAGGGGCTATAACCGCCGGACCGAAGTTGATGTTCAACGGTTACGAGATTTGGAAGTCTGACAGTCAAAAGTGCACCACTTATCGTGTCACCCAACCTGGTGGTGCCATGTGTGGGCGCTGCATGAAAACTTGTCCTTGGAACCTTGAAGGTATTTTTGCAGAAAAACCTTTTCGCTGGGCGGCGATGAATATTCCCAAAGCTGCGCCTCTTTTGGCCAAGTTGGATGACGCGGTTGATAACGGTAGTTTAAACCCGATCAAAAAGTGGTGGTGGGATCTAGAGGTTCAAGCGAATGGTTCGTATAAACCCACGGATAAACCTGTCAATGTACGCACACTGCAAAAGGACTTGTATCTAAAATATGAGGACCAAACATTGGCGGTATATCCTGCTAACTTGGCACCGCACCCGTATCCGTATCCATTCCCTATGGATCGCGAAAAGGGTATAGAGGCCTATCAAGCGATGCTCACCGCCGAGCAATATCAGGCACGGTTGGCTAAGGGTGATACGGAGGGGCTTGCGCATGTGTACACCGCTGATGGAGAGAGTCCGGTTATACAAGTTGTGCTAAGCAAAGTCGAAGCGATGACAGCGGAAGTTAGTAAGTATGAATTCCGACCAGTCAGTGGAGAGCTTTTACCTGATTGGGCAGCAGGTGCGCACTTAGATATCGTTGTTGCGCCAGAGTTCCTGCGTCAATACTCCATGAGTGGTGATCCAGCGGACCGCTCGGTTTACCAGATAGGCGTACTTCGCGAAGATGAAGGCCGCGGTGGATCGCAACTGCTACATCGCATTTTTAGTGAGGGCCGCAAGCTGTTTATCTCTAAGCCTATAAACCACTTTCCGCTGCACGAAGCTGCGAGCTTTAGTTACTTGATGGGAGGGGGCATTGGTGTAACCCCGATGATAGCGATGGCGCACGAGTTGTACGCGCAGGGCAAAGGCTTCGAGTTGCATTATTCGGGGCGCTCGCGTCGTAGCATGGGTTACTTGCAAGACCTAGCAAGCTTTCCGTGGGCTGATCATGTTCATTATCATGTATCTGACGAAAGCAGCCGTGCCGATCTTGATCAAGTGTTTGCTGACATTGGCGAAGGGGCGCATGTTTATACCTGTGGTGCAGAACGCTACATGAGTGAAGTAATGGCGAGTGCAGAGCGTGCTGGCGTGCCAGAGGAACAGCGGCACCTCGAGTATTTTTCTGTGCCTGAAACTCCCGAATGGGAAAACCATGAGTTTACTTTGAAATTGGCGAAGTCCGGTCAAACGCTCAACGTACCCGCTGACAAGTCAGCCAGCGATGTTCTACTGGAGCAGGGCTTTGCAATCGATGTGAAGTGTAGCGATGGGCTGTGTGGCGTCTGCCGTTGTGACTTGTTGGCTGGAGAGGTGGAGCACCGCGATTTTGTGCTGTCCCGGAAACAGCGGGAACGCTCGATTATAGTGTGTCAATCTCGGGCCGCGAAAGCCGGTGGTGTAGTAGAGATTGATCTTTAGCTTTTTTTAAACCTTGCCACTTGTAAGAGTTTAGGTGGTTTGTATTTTTCTTTTACAGAAGCGCATCAGCTCCAATATTTGTTTAACTCGTCAGCAGCTTTTGCTTTCAAGAGATGCATTGTAGCTGAGCTATTCCCCTAGTTGTTTTTCTAACTTTTTTTGCTTCGCCGTGTAATTGTCTAAATCGTTTTCGATTTTTTCCACCGTGTCGCTGAGGTCTTGCAGGTAGGTTTTGGCAAATTGTTCAATACTCAGAAACTGCTTAGGCCACAACAAAGTAATGGCACCTGCCACTTCTTTTTGCTTTCGCAGTGGCAGTGCTATTACCGATAGCTTATCGAACTGGACTATTTCGCCAATGAAATTGGGGATGCGTTCGCCATACCCTTGCTCTCGTACCTTGTGTAAATGGCGTTGTAAGCTTGGCCAAGTTAGGTTAAATCTGTCCGGGCTCTGCATCGGCCCTATGTCGGGGTTGTCGAACAATGCACGTACTTGATCTTCAGGCATTTCGCTTAGGCAGACGGTTCCCGCAGCGGAGCCAAACAAGCTCACGCGCAGGTCTATTTGTACTTGGTACAAGCCGTAGGGGCTAACCGAGCGTGTGGTCTCTACAATTTGCGACCAATGCTCTGTCATGGCATGTATATCAGATGGCCAACCTATTTTTGCGGTGAGATCAAGGGCGTGCCCCAGGCCAATATCTGCCAACACAGCCAATCTGGGCGGTACGGGTTCTACCGAAAGATCGGGCAGAGTTACGGCGATGCGAAAGAGTCTGTCAGAGATTGAGTGGCGTATGAATCGTCGTTTGATTAATGTGGCTAATAGACGTCGAAGTGTTGATTTAGGCAAGCCGGTGGCGCGGTGAATATCACTGAGTGACATGGCTGGGTTTTGCGCCAATGTCTCTAGCACAATCAACCCTCGCTCTAAGGATCTATTCTCCTTGAGTGCGGCGGGCTTGCCTGGCAGCGGGTTATCTTGCACGTCGGTAAAATATAGCTTCGCTGATGTGTTTGCAGGGCTCGATCACAGCGCAGGGGTCAAGGGCTGTTTTCCAGTCGATCTTTGCGTCGCTGAGTTCGGCCAGTGCTTGATCGAGCGGTTTGCTACTCAGCGCTGCCTTTTTAACTAGCGCTTGCGCCTCGCTGCGCGGCATATGCGCGGCCAGTGCAAAGCTTGCGGCCTCAGCCATCAACTGCGGGTTGTCTTTGACTGTCTGCGCCATGCGTGTTGTATCGGCGCTGAGAGTCTGCGCCAATGATAGCCCGTGTTTTAATGCGCAACCTACCGTTAGCAGTAGTTGTGGTAGCAGTATCCACTCAACTGTCCAGCTGGCACCGTCGCGTTCTTCAACTGGGCTGGCAGCCGCCAGCAACCCGCTGTGCAGTGCTTGCGCAACGGTGTTCATGCTCACCAGCATTTCGCTTTGCACAGGGTTGGCTTTTTGCGGCATGGTTGACGAGCCACCAGCTGTTCCAGCGCGCAGCTCTGCAATCTCAGAGCGCGATAATATCATTAGGTCTTTGCCAAATTTGGCTAGCGCATTGCTGAGTTGCAGTAGCCAGTGGGCAAGCGCTGTTGTGGCCGAGCGGTCTGTGTGCCACGGTGCGGTGTCCTCAAGGCCGAGCTGTTGCGCCATGTGTTGTGTTATCTCGGGCCCGTGAGGTGCCACGGCCGTATTGGCGCCCACAGCACCGCCAAACTGTATACGCAGTACTTTTTTGCGCAGCGCTGATAGCTCTTGTTCAAGCTCAATAAGTGGCTGTGCCCATTGTGCGATACGTAGTGCAAGCGTGATAGGGGTGGCGAGCTGCGTGCGGGTACGACCTGCCATCACCGTATTTGTATGCTGCTGAGCCTGTTGCTGCAATGCATCGAGTAGCGCGCTGAGACGTGCTTGTAATAATTCTATACACTGGCCTATTTGTAGCACACTGGCCGTATCAACGATATCTTGGCTAGTTGCGCCCCAGTGTAGCCACTGTGCTGTTTGGGCCGGTAGTTGCTTGCGTAGCTGTGCCAGCAGCGCGGGCACAGGTACACCAGAGCCGCTAATGCCTGCAGCCATTTGTGTTGCATCTAGGCTTATATCGGCTAGTGCATTTTCCATCGCATCGCCGGTACCTGTGGGCACTAGGCCAACGCTTTCTTGAGCTTTTGCCAGCGCTACTTCTACCGCAATCAGCGCTTGTTGCTCATTGCCACTGTCTAGCAGGTGCGCGAGTTCGGTATCGCCAAGTAAGTCGCTGTAGTGCAGGCTCGTTTGTATGGATTTTTGCATGGGCTACTAATGTTGATGTCTGAGTGTTTAAAATTTAGCAGCTGTCTGCCTGCGTGTAGGTGCGACTGTTTAGCTTTGGCTTCAGTCGCACGTTAAACAGGGTGTCATCCGGCTGGTCTAAGTCCTAGTATCTCACGTGCTTGTTGCCATGTGGCGACTGGGCGTTCGTACTTCTCGCACAGTTCTACAGCGCGTGTTACCAGCGCAGCATTCGAAGGCGCTAAGCGCTCGCGATCTAAGCGCACGTTGTCCTCTAGGCCGGTACGGGTGTGACCACCTGCGGCTATGGCCCATTCGTTGACGGTGAGCTGGCCAGGGCCTACACCCGCTGCACACCATTGGGCGTCGGGGGCTCGTGTTGCCATGGTGTGGGCATAAAAATCAAATATTTCTTTATCAACAGGCATGGCGTTTTTCACGCCCATCACAAATTGCACATAGAGCTTACCGTGCAGCTTGCCTTCGCTGCTCAGCCGTATGGCTTGCAATATATGGCTGAGGTCAAAAGCTTCTATCTCTGGGGTTACCGCATAGGTACGCATCTCACTGGCCAGCCAGTCGACTAAGTCTGGGCTGTTTTCGTAGACGCGGGTAGGGAAGTTATTAGAACCCACAGAGAGCGAGGCCATATCGGGTCGCAATGGCAGCATGCCGCCGCGCTCATGTCCGGCACCCGAGCGGCCACCTGTGGACAGCTGCACGATCATGCCCGGGCAGTGCTTACGTAATCCCTCGAGCAGCTTGCCAAATTTCTCAGGGTCACTGGTTGGTGTTTGATCGTCGTTGCGCACATGACAGTGCGCAATACTTGCACCGGCTTCAAAGGCTTCGTGCGTGCTTTCAATCTGCTCCGCAACAGTAATCGGCACCGCGGGGTTGTTCGCTTTAGTCGGCAGTGAACCGGTGATAGCGACACAAATAATGCAAGGTTTAGACATGATGGATTCCTAGCGGGTTCAATTAGATATCGAAAAACACGGTTTCGTTTTCGCCTTGAAGGCAGATGTCAAATCGGTACACCGGCACACCGTCACGCTCGCTGCGCGTGGCAATAAGCGTCTGGCGACGATTCTCCCATTCAATCAGGTTTATCACAGGGTCTTTGGCGTTGGCTTCAATTTCATCGGAAAAATACAAGCGTGTGTTTAAGCCGATGTTGATACCGCGTGCGACAATCCAGAGGTTGATGTGCGGTGCCATGACTTTGCCAGATCGTCCCATCACTGCACCTGGTTTAACGGTGTCAAAACCCCATTCGCCGGTGGCAAAATCAGTGATCACACGGCCCCAACCACGAAAGCCTTCTTCCACTTCGCCACCGCCTTCTGGGTGGGCGTAGTGGCCAGCGCTATTCGCTTGCCATGTTTCTAGTAGTACGTCTTTGACTGGGCTGCCAGTGGCGTCGATGACTAGACCTTCTACGCGGATGCGCTCGCCTTGGGCGTTGGGCCCTGCGATGTCCCAGCCCAACTCTTGTTTGTAAATATCAAAGCCAGCAGCGCCCGGCGCCAAACCGATATGCACGTAGGGTCCAGCGGTCTGCGAAGGAGTTTCTTTTAAGTAGTGTGGTGAATTAGACATAGTTTTAATCTCCTTCCAAACGGTTTTCAAACAACACAGCGCGTCGTCCGCGCAGCACGATATCAAACTTATAGGCGATAGAATCGAGCGGGATTGTGGCGTTGAGATCTAGTTTGGCGGTGAGTTTGTCTACCGCCTCTGGGTCAGTGATTGAAGACACAATTGGGCACTTAGGGATCAGCGGGTCACCTTCAAAGTACAGCTGTGTGATTAGTCGCTGCGCAAAGCTAGAGCCGAATACTGAGACGTGAATGTGCGCTGGGCGCCAGCTGTTGATGTAGTTGCGCCACGGGTAGGCACCGGGTTTGACGGTGCGAAAAAAGTAATAGCCGTTCTCGTCGGTCATGGTGCGTCCGCAGCCACCAAAGTTAGGGTCGATTGGTGCCAAGTAGGTGTCCTTCTTGTGGCGATAACGTCCGCCGGCGTTGGCCTGCCAAATCTCTACCAATGTATTGGGTACGGGCTTGGCGTTTTCATCCAATACACGGCCGTGCAAGACGATACGCTCGCCAATGGGGTCTTCACCCGGTTGTGCGTAGTTTTTTATCAAGTCGTTGTCGATGGCGTCAATATCGTTGTGGCCAAACACGGGGCCGGTGATCTCACTGGCGGAATTTTGCAGTGAGATCAGCGCCAGGCGCGGGGAGCGCGCGACGCTAGTTTTGTATTCAGGTACCAGTGCGGGCGGATGCCAAGCGCGGTCGCGTTGGTAGTACTCTCCGGGTTTAGACATCTTTATGTACTCCTTTGGTGTGTCGCCTGCTTCGAAAGCAAGCAGCACGCAAGTTGATCCTGCATGTTTAGCTAAGTGTGGCTGAAACGGGGCGCAGAGATTGCGGTTGCCAATTTATGCGTTTTCCATTTCGGCGTAGGTTTGTTTGGCTAGTTTTAAAGCTTGATTGGCTCGTGGTACACCAGCGTAAACTGCCACGTGCTGAAAAGCCTCTAGTACATCTTGTTTACTGGCGCCGGTGCGAGCTGTGGCTCGGATGTGCATGGGGATCTCTTCAAAGTTTCCCATGGCAGCTAATAGTGCGAGAGTCAGCATAGAGCGCTCACGTGTACCGATACCATCGCTTGCCCACACGGTGCCCCAGGCTCCTTCGGTGATCAAGGTCTGGAAGGGTTCGTCGATAGGCGACTTGGCCGCTTCTGCTCGGTCAACATGCGCGTCGCCGAGTACCGAGCGACGCACTTGCATACCTTTTTCGTATTTTGCGCTTTTTTTCTCAGGCATGCTGTGTCTCCTTGATGAATGCGGTCAGTAGTTGTGCGTAGCTGGTAGGGTCTTCGACGCAAGGCAAGTGGCCAACACCCTGCATTACGTGGCATTTGGAGTCAGCGATGCTATCTACCGTAGCTCGAACTATCTCTGCTGGGCTGGCGCCGTCTTCGCTTCCAGCGATTCCCATCGTCGGTAGCTTTAGTTGTGACGTTTGTGCACTGAGGTCCGCGTCGGCGATGGCGTGGCAACAACCTACATAACCTGTCTGCGGCGTGCGGCAAAGCATATTTCGCCAAGCGGTAGCCTCTGGCTGCGCCAAAAACGTAGGCGCAAACCAACGACTGAGTACCGCGTCTGCTAATGACTCAATGCCGTCGGCTTCGATGGCCGCAATGCGATCATTCCACGTTGCCGCGTCGCCCATTTTTGCAGCGGTGTTGGATAGTACCAGCGCGCGGATTAAATCGGGTCGTTTGGCCGCCAGTGCTTGCCCGATCATGCCGCCTATTGAGAGACCCACAAACAGGCAGTCTTGCACGCCAAGGTGATCAAGTAGTTGTTCGGCATCATCGCACAAACTCTGCATGCTGTAGGGCGCAGCGGGGCATGAAGACAGGCCATGTCCGCGCTTGTCAAATCGTATGTAACGCAAGCCTGTCGGAAGTAGCGGTAACACTGCGTCCCACAATCGAAGATCTGTGCCGAGCGAATTGGCAAACACCACAGGGCGTCCATTGGCGTCACCGTCTTCACGCCAGTGTAGATCCGCGTGTTTGAGATTGGCTATGCGTATTTTTTGATCACTCATTAATAAGGCAACCCCACGTAGTTTTGCGCCATCACTTTTTGTGCATCTTCGTTGGACTGCAAAAAGGCGATGTCGGCGATCTGCATTTTTAGGTCAAACTCTGATTGATCTGGGAAACGATGCAAGAGATTGGTCATCCACCAACTAAAGCGCTCGGCTTTCCACACTCTTGCCAGTGCTTTTTCGGAGTAGCGATCAATGCCTTCGCTATCACCCGTTTCGTAAAACTGCAGCAGGCCGTTGTATAAATAGTGGATATCGCTTGCAGCGGTGTTGAGCCCTTTGGCGCCCGTGGGTGGCACGATATGCGCGGCGTCACCACACAAGAATAAACGTCCCCAGCGCATAGGCTCAGTGACAAAGGAGCGCAGCGGCGCAATAGATTTTTCAATGGAGGGTCCGGTAACTAGGCGCTCAGCAGCGTCTGCCGGAATGCGTCTTTTCAGTTCCTCCCAAAATGCAGCATCGGTCCAGTCTTCTGGGTTGTCGGACAGGGAGCATTGAATGTAATAACGGCTGAGGTTTTTATTGCGCATGGAGCACAGGGCAAAGCCGCGTGGTGAGCTGGCGTAGATAAGCTCGTCGTGAACAGGAGGTGTCTCGGACAATATGCCCAACCAACCAAAGGGGTAGAGCTTTTCATATTCACGCCGCACCGTCAGCGGAATAGTTTGGCGGCTAACCCCATGAAAACCGTCGCATCCCGCGACATAGTCACAATCAATACGCTGCTCTTTACCGTCAACAAAGTAAGTGACATAAGGCGCGTCGCTGTCGGCGTCGTGGATGACGACGTCTTCGACGTTGTACACGATCTTTCCGTTCATCGCCTCACGAGCAGCGTACAAATCGCGCGTGACTTCAGTCTGGCCATACACCACAACCTTACTGCCAATCAGCTCGTCAAAGTTGACCATGAATTGTTCATCGGCGTGTGAAATGACGCAGCCCTCGTGCACAAGGCACTCTTCGTCCATGCGCTCACTTACGCCTGCTTGACGCATGAGGTCTACAAAGCCCGTTTCCAATATGCCAGCGCGAATGCGACTCAGCACGTAGTCTTTGGTTTTGCGCTCAAGAACCACCGAGTCGATGCCTTTTTTGTCTAGCAACTGGCTTAGTAGCAAACCGGACGGGCCGCCACCGATAATCACAACTTGGGTTTTCATGATTGCTTACATCCTTTAGTTTTCTCTAGTTTACTGGCTAAAATGTGCAAGTAAATTGACTAAAGTGACGTTATTCATTCTATTTTATGAAACTATCAAGTTGTTAGCTCGGAGGCCTGAGCTGTAGCGAGGTGGGTCTTCGAAGAGAATACTTAATGTTTCTAAATATCAATCACATATAGCATCTATATGGTGGGTTGCCCGCAAGCCTGATGAATGTGTCCAGTGCGTTGCGAGCTTTGGTACATAGAAAATTGATTGAAGAATGCGCAAATACTATTAAATAGCAACCGGAGATACGGCTTCGATATTTCAACTGTTGTTAACCCAGCCGCCTTAAAACAGTTAATTTGGAAGTTGCTTGCTCATCGAGCAGAGCCCTTGGCATTCACATAGACAGATCTCAGTGACGTAGTGGCGCAAATAAACAGGCGGTTTTTTTTCGGGCCGCCAAACACAAGATTTGACACCGTCTCATCTATTAATATTTTGCCTAGCAGTGCGCCATCGGGGGCGTAGCAATGCACGCCGTCTCCAGCTGATGTCCAAAGGTTACCGCACGTATCGACACGGAAACCGTCAAATAGCCCGTTGTCACATTCAGCGAATACACGACCTTGGCCAAGCTGATTGGCTGCGGTGACTGGGTATGCCCAGATAGCAGCAAGACAATCGGGCTTATGTGTTTTTCCGGTGTCAGCGACGTAGAGTAAGCTTTCGTCTGGAGAAAATGCCAAGCCGTTGGGTTGCACGAGTTGTTCTAGAACTTTTGAGATGACACCTTGCGCGTCAATGCGAAAAACACTGCGGGAATCTAGTTCGGCGGGGCTTGCGTCGCCCTCATAGTCGCTGTCGATACCGTAGCTTGGGTCTGAGAACCAGATGCTGCCATCCGATTTGACGATAACGTCGTTGGGGGAATTTAGTTTTTTGCCCTCAAAACTGTCAGCCAACACCGTACGAGTGCCATCGTGCTCTACGCGACTGACGCAGCGGCGTCGATGTTCGCAGCTGATCAAGCGACCTTCAAGGTCGACTGTGTGGCCGTTTTGGTTATTGCATGGTTGCAAAAAAGTAGACACGCTGCCATCGCATTCATCCCATCTCAATACTCTGTCGTTGGGGATGTCGGAGTAAACAAGATAGCGACCCGCAGCCAAGTAGGCAGGGCCTTCAAGCCAGCGTCCACCTTCCCAGAGGGTTTCTATCTGTGCGTTGTGGAAAATGAGCGCATTGAAGCGGGCATCGTGAATTTCGTAGCAATCAGTTCCCATGGCTTTGGCCCTTTGCGAAAGTTGCTGCGGCAACAGTCAAATTAGTATTTTTATGAATATATTTAATAAATAACATGCTGCACAGTTTCCTTGATTTTCATTTTTAGGACAAATGCTAATGGCTACCGGCGGTGCAAAGCAGGCAACTTTGGATTTATCCGTTTTTAGATCGTCTGCGACGAAACTTGGCCGCGATGCGCTGCGAGTTTGCGATATCAAAGTGCGGTGCAGAAAGTAGGCAGAATTTCAGCTCCAGAGTTTTTTCTTGTAAGGGTGCTGCGGCGAGCGGCAAGCCCTCGCCGACTGAGACCGGCAGGAAAGCATGGCAAAACTCTGCTTCCACCGCGTCTCGAAGTGAAGCCACGGTTGCGGCTTGCAAAACTACTTTGTAGCCGCCTTGTAGTTGCTGCAATCGCGCAAGGGCTTGGTCCCTCAGAATGCAATCCACCGACAACAGTCCGACTTCGGGAGTTGCGCTTTTTTTGCGGGTTTGACCGTAGAACGCGATTTGCTCAGACCACAAAGCTATGCCTTCATCTACCGCTACTTCCTGCGCAACGATAGCGCAGTCGAGTGTTCCAGCCTTTAGTTTAGCGCGCAGCAAACGGCTGGGTTCTAAGATGATATTTGGGCTTACTTTGGGGAATTCACGATAAAAGACCGGCAGTAGTTCTTGAAGCAAAGTAGGGGCGTAGTCTGCGGGTGCGCCAAAATTTAGTTGCCCTGCTGGCTCGTGTTCGCGAAAGTCGCTCAGTAGTTCGTAGTTCAGCGCGAGTAGAGTTTGCCCTTTGTCGCGCAACATCTCGCCAGCGGAAGTGAGTGAGATACCTTGGTTCGAACGCTCTAACAATCGCTTACCCAGTAGCTCTTCTAGGCGTTTGATCTGCATGCTGACGGCGGCGGGTGTTTTGTTTAGGCGCTCGGAGCCCGCTTTGAAACCTCGAGCGTCCCAAACAGTCAGGAAGGTCTTGATCAGTTCAAGGTCCAGTGCTGCAGGCATGATTAAGTTCTATTTGTTTACTGGGTTAGATAGTTTAGTTTGAATTAACCAGAAGTGCGAGCCACACTGTGTTATCACTGCCCAGCTGGGAGACTTAGATGCAGCAGTCAAAGACGATCGATCAAGTACGGGTTCGAGCTTATAGGCTCGCGCGAACGCGTGAGTTGATGGCGCAATTTAATTTGGATGCGGTGGTGCTCTTTGATCCGCTCAATCTGCGCTATGCCACAGGGTGTCGCAATATGCAGGTGTGGACTTCACACCACCAAGCGCGCTACGTCTTTGTACCGGCGTCCGGTCCTGTGGTTCTGTTTGATTACGGCGGTGCGCTACACCTATCGGATGATCTCGAGACTGTCGACGAGGCGAGGCCAGCCAAGAGTTGGGACTATTTTGGATCTGGCCACCGGGCGGAGGAGCACGCCAACGCATGGGCCGATGAGATTGTGGACTTATTGCATCGGCATTGTGGACGCGGTTCCACGATTGGTATCGACCGTGCTGATTTGTTGCCTATGTTGGCGCTACAGCACCGTGGCATCAAGTTGAAGGATGCCAAAGGCGCGCTGGAAATGGCTCGCTCTATAAAATCGAACGACGAAGTCGAGTTGATCAAGTCTTCAATGCAGGTCTGCACGGATGCCATTGCGTTTATGCGCCAGCACGCTGTGCCTGGAGTCACTGAGAACTACCTGTTGTCGTTGATGAACCAGTACAACATCGAGCACGGAGGAGAATATCAAGAGACACGTCTATTGGCGTCTGGCCATCACACGAACCCGTGGTTTACCGAGACGTGCAATAAGATTATCGAGGACGGTGAGCTTTTGGTGTTCGACAGTGACTTGATTGGCCCAGAAGGTATGTTCACCGATCAGACGCGCGCTTTTGTTGTGGGCGATCGCAAACCGACCGACAAGCAACGTGTGTTGTATAACCATGCTTTTGAGCAGATGCAGCACAACTTGGCTTTGCTAAAGCCGGGCATGACTTTCGAAGAGTTTGGTGAATTATCGTGGAAGATGCACGATATCTACGTGCCTAATCGCTACGCCGAGATGATCCATGGCATTGGCTTTGGTGTGGAGTATCCGTTGATCTATTACCCAGAAGACCACCGTACCTGGCAGTACTCGGGCACATTCATGGAAGGCATGACGGTGTGCGTGGAGAGCTATGTCGGGCCCGTCGGTGGAGACGAAGGGGTCAAGCTTGAACAACCCGTTCTGATCACCAAAGACGGCCCGGTCCCGCTGACTAATTGCCCATTTGAAGACGACTACCTGTGATAGCGCACTACGACTACGTGATCGTTGGGGCGGGAACCGCAGGCTGTGTGCTGGCGCATCGTCTGAGTGAAAGCGGTCAGCATTCGGTGTTGTTATTGGAACACGGTGGTGATGACCGCAGCTGGATTTTGCAAATGCCTGCGGGTTTACGTTCCGCGTTTAAACCGAGCAGTAAATACAATTATTGGTATAGAACAACACCTCAAGCACAGCTAAACAACCGAGAGATTGATCAGCCGCGTGGTAAAGCTTTGGGCGGTTCCTCGTCTATTAACGGCATGACCTTCTTGCGTGGCAACCCGCGTGATTACGACGATTGGCAGCGCGAAGAAGGCTGCACTGGTTGGTCGCACGCCGACTGCCTGCCTTATTTCAAAAAGTTTGAACGACTAGACGGTAATAGCAGTGATTTTCGCAATCAATCCGGTGAAGTGGGTGTTAAAGCTCAACAAAATTTAAACCCACTGAATGCAGCCTTTTTACAAGCAGGGCAGCAAGCGGGTCACGCCTATAGCGAAGATGTGAACGGTTATAGGCAAGAGGGTGTGAGTCGGTTTGAGATGACGGTCGCAGGCGGTTATCGCAGTAGCTCCGCCCGTGCATATTTACATTCTAAACCTAAAAAAAGTAACCTAACTGTGCTCACAGGAGTTCAGGTTCTACGCTTGCTAGTAGAGAAAGGGCGGGCGGTAGCTGTAGAGTATGCCAAAGGCGGTACTGTTCATACCGTGCGTGCAGATCGGGAAATCGAGCTTTGCGCTGGCACCTTCGGTACGCCGCATCTGCTTTTATTGTCGGGTATTGGGCCTGAGCAGCAGCTAAAACAACATGGCATAGCTGTGGTGCTGGATTCTCCGCGTGTTGGCGAGAACCTTCATGACCACCTTGAAGCACACGTGCAGGTAGAGACTGATCAGCCTGTCTCGCTGAACAAATACTTAAAACCCCATATGATGCTTTGGGCTGGCATGCAGTGGTTTGGTTGGAAAGGTGGGGTTGCTTCTGTCAATCAGTGTCACGTGGGTGCCTTTTTGCGCTCGACGCCAGAAGTGACGCACCCTGATATACAGTTTCATTTTTTCCCCGTTTTTTTTGGCCCAAACTGGATACCTGATCCTGCGATCAACGGTTATCGTTTGGGTGCGGGGCCCATGCGACCTGAAAGTCGAGGCAGTGTGCGCTTGGCCTCGAGAAATCCCGCTGAGGCGCCGTTAATCGACCCAAATTATCTAGCGACTGATCACGACAAGTTTGTGATGCGCGAAGGTGTCAAATTGGGCCGCGAGCTCTTGGCGCAGGATGCGTTTAAGAGTTTCCACAAGCGTGAAGACTTGCCTGGCAGTCAGGTACAGACTGATGCGGAATTAGATGCTTTCATTCGAGAAGACGCTTCGTCTGCCTATCATCCTTGCGGGACAGCGCGTATGGGAGCGCACAACGATACGCGAGCTGTGGTGGATTTGGAGCTCAAACTGCGTGGCCTTGAAGGGCTTCGCGTCGTTGATGCGTCGGTGATACCCGCTGTGCCGAGCGCCAATATCAACGCCTGTGTTTTTATGATCGCCGAAAAAGCTGCTGACTTAATTCTTGGCAATGCGCCGTTGCCGGCAGAGGATGTCCCCTATTACAAAGCAAACTAGAGGCAGAGCTGTATGAGACTTACCGAACGATTCATCGATGCAGCACTATTTCAGCGCCGAAAAGCGACAGCAGATACCTTACGGAAAATCGCCAGCTGGGAGATATGGCAGTGCGCGGACACAAGCTTTAGCCATGACTACGAGCGCACAGTGTCGCTTTATGTGCACGAGGGTGCTGCTGTTTTGACTTTTTCCACAGGAGATACCGTTGATTTACAAGCCGGTGATTTTCTGACTATCGAGGCCGGTTCACACGCTGATTGGCGCATCGCTGAACCTCTGAAAAATAGCTTTTGTTATCACGATACCTTTGAGTCTGCTGAGCAGCGCAGTGCACAAGTTCGATGGGCTGCCAGAGACTGAGCGGCCGATTGGCGGCTCTTACAAGACTCAAGATGCGTTGGTGAGTGAGCACTTAGGGTTCAATGCAGTATTCACGGCATCGACACTAGCCGTTTCACTTTGCATGTTCCACCGAATGTTCTTGCGTAGTGTTTCGTGATCGAACTACAGTGTAAGTAGACGGTCCAGGGTTTGTATCCAGGCTTGTAGATACTTTTAGCGATTGGCGTTTAAGCGACAGACATGGTTTTTCGAGTAGCCACCAAGATGCAGCCGCCAGTGTGCACGACGCGATAAGCGTTAAATACAGATAGGCGACATGATCTGTTAGTCCGTAGGTGACCATCAGGTTGATTACTGGGATATGGTAGATGTAGATGCCGTAGGAATAGTCGTTTCCTTTAAACAGTCGCTTGCTTAAACTAGGTGTGGAGTAAGCAACAGAAAAAACAGTGATTGCGAGCAGCGGGTATAGCTCAGGAGTGATCGTATTGCCTAGCTGAAAATTGCCGTAGTGCGTGAGCGCGTAGGCGAGAGCTATATAGGTAGGTAAAATAACAATCGCTTTGTCCGCAAAAAGACTGTGTAGTTTTTCGAAGTTTTTCTGAAACAACATGCCAACTAAAAACATATAGACCCAAGGTAAAAAACTTACACCAGTGAGTTTTAGCAGCATATTATCTGGGTTGCTTTCCCCGAGATTGACAACAAGGCTGTGTGCGATCACAAAAAATACGATCAAAGAGATGATATTAAAGTTGTTGTTTTTTGGTGCGCTTTTTTTAAGAAAATAATAGACAACAGGAACAACTAGGTAGAATTGCAGCTCTACGCTGATTGTCCACAAACTGCCATTGAGTGTTCCGACGCCGTAGTCTCGCATAAACGAAGGCGTGTAAAACTGAGCAACGCTAAACTGAGAGACTATCCAAGGCAGCGCCTGTGCAAAGCTAATGCCTTTATCTGTAAAGTACCCGGTAATGTAAACACTTAACATCGAAAGAATAGTGCAGAGAAATAGAGCGGGATAAATACGCAATACTCTATTTTGAGCATACTCAGATAATTTTGGGTTGCTCTCATAGGACTTGCTAATTAAGAAGCCACTCACAAAAAAGAAGATCGGCACACCGGGAAATAGCTCTAAAAACAGAATGACGCCACTCATAACCTCGCTGAGGTCTAAGTAGCTGATGCTGTGCAAAATCGCGACTTGAAGCGCAGCAAACAAGCGGATGAAGTCAAAGTTATTTACCCTGAAGGCTTGCTTTAATTGAGCTGGTCTATCTGCTGCAGGTATTGCGTTTTTAATCTCAGTTGAGATAGACATTCAATGCACCTAGGTCGCCGACTAAAACATGCCTCATACCGGACTTGCAGGACGGTTTAGTCGCTACAATTAATCCCATGTGAGAATCTTTCCCCTAACGACGAGTGCCTTGGAACCTTAAAGTCTGAGTAATGGCTGTTCTTGTTGATTGATCAGTGAGAATGTAAAACGTTGGATTCTGAGGTGGGTTCGGGAGAATAAATTGTAGTAAATACAATCGTTTGCCTTATAATTAGTGGGTTCGGCGCTACTTGTATTAGGGTATGGAAAGTTAAATGCTATTTTCGGCCTAGCCTATGATGCAGCTAAGCGGTATTTAGGAAGTCGAATCGTCGCCTTGACAGTGCCCTGCGCATCTCCGCGCATTCCGCTTCGCTTCATGGCAGGCTACTAAACGCTCTTACAACTCGGGTGTAGTCGATGATGAAACGAAGCAGTAATACATTGGTATTTCTCTAACAATAGGCGGTAATTTGGCTAGGGTTTATCGAGCGGGTTTGTTGGGCGGCGCGGGCTACGGGTTTGTGCAAAGGGGCCCGGATGGGGCGCTGTTCTCTGATCAGTAACGTCAAGCACTTATACCGTAGCCATGAGCGGATTGCTCAAGCTGTAAGAAGCTGCCTAAAACTGATCCAGCATCTGCGAGTGATAGTCGTCGGTACTTATCGTCAAATTTTGCTGTTCGATTTTTGCATTAAGCCGCGTGGACTTAATCGCTAAATCATCAATGGTGATTGTATTGTCGTCTAGCTCGTAGAGCTGCTTGGAGCCTAGATACATGTAATTCATGATCACCATGGCGTCGACATTATTGTTTTCGATTAAAGGCTCGATCTTGCGCTGCTTGCGGTAGATACGGTTGAGTTGTTTTTTTAGGTTCCACACGTACACCACTTCATGCATGAATGGGTGATGTCTAAAGCGATACAAAGCATAACAAGCGAGCAGAGCCGCAAGCACTACGCCTACTGCGTTCAGCAATAGATGAGACTCATCGGGTGTACTGAATCGGTTGATCAACAGTGTTGAGCAAAAAATTGAAACGACAGCTAGCTCCACAGTGATCACTGCGAATACGATTTTGTAGTGTTTGCTGTATCGCGCTTTGTCGATTTCTCTGAGTTTCATGCAGTTATCCGGTGCAAAACACCTACCTTACCCTGTCTCGTGGCACGCCACACTGCTCAATAGCTGAGCGATTGTTAGTCTCAGCCGTGTCACTATTTTAAGTTTGGCGCTAGGCCTTCTTTGCAGCAATGGGATACTTGGCTGTCTAGAGTTTATGGGCGAAAGCACTTGCTCTCAAGCAGTTAATCAGAAGTGTCAGTAGTCACACCAAGACGACGAGATAGATGGGCTTCTAATTGTACTAGTGCGTCGTAGATAAGCACGGCAAACAAGCCCACAATCAATCCGCCTTGCAGTACATAAGCTGTATTGTTTGTTACCAGCCCAGCGATAATCACTTCACCCAAGGTTTTAGCCGCAACAGTAGAGCCAATAGTGGCTGTGCCGAGCGCGATAACAACCGACAGGCGTATGCCGGTGAGAATGACAGGAAACGCTAGTGGCAGTTCTACGCGTAACAGACGCTGCCAGCGGCTCAGTCCGATGCCGCGCGCTGCTTCCATGGTCGTTTTTGGCAAAGTCGAAAACCCGGTGATTGCATTTTCAAAGATTGGCAATAGGCCGTAGAGGAAAAGCGCGACCAGAGTAGGGCCAGAGCCAAAGCCAAGTGCAGGAACAGCCAGTGCCAGCACGGCAACCGGCGGAAATGTCTGGCCTATGTTGGTGATGGTGCGGGACAAAGGCAAAAACGCAGCTCCTGCGGGGCGAGTGACCAACACAGCCAAGGTTACCGCCACCAGTGTTGCTGCCGCAGATGCCAGCGCGACTAAAGCTAGGTGGCTTAACGACAGGGCGAGCAGCGTGCTTCTACTGTAGATTACTGGGCCGCCTGCGGGCGCAATAGGCGCAAACAGCCAATCGAACCATGTTGGCTGCAGTACCAGCGCCAATAACAAGGCCAATAGAGCTAGTCTGAAGAGCAAGGCTGGCTTCATCGTGGGCCTTCTGCGCGCGCTCGAATTTCCCGCATGCTCACTCGGCCAATGGACACGCCATTGCGTACCACTGGTAGTGTGTCTAGGCCGCTCCATAGACAAGCTGACAGGGCATCGCGCAAGCTGGTGTGTGCCTCCAGTGCTTCTCCGTCTGCTTCTCCGTCTGCCGCACCCCAAAAACTCGCAAGCTTTCCCGCAAGCGCAGGCTCTCGCACCACTTCGGGCTGCCAGTGAAGCGGTTGCAACGCCCTGAATTCAGGCGCCTGAAAGCGCGAATCAACAAGGCAAACCACCCCCCGGTCGGTCGGTTTGCGGACAACTCGACCGGCTGCCTGAATCACCCGCACCATAGCGGGCTGACGATAGGCCACTATCTGGCCTGTGTCTGCGTCGCCTTGCGCGCTGTAATGCTCAACCAGCGCTTCGCGAGCGTTGTCTGGCGGCGGCAAAGCGACGCTAACCACGATCATGCCAAGCAGCGCATCATCGGCAAAATCCAGCGACTCAGTGAATACACCCCCCAGTACAACCACCCCAAGCGTGGGCTCAGACGCCGCTCTAAAGTGCGCAACGAAGGCATCCCGGGCTTGGGCATCGCTACCCCGCTCCTGCACGCGTAAAGCATGCTCGCAGTGGTGCTCTTTAAAGTAATCCACAAACAGATCCAGATAAGCAAACGACGGAAAAGCCACAAAATAGTTGCCCGGCCGCGCGCTAATGACCGTGACTACCAGTGCAGCAAGCTTCGGTAGAGAGGATTCCCGCGAGCGAAACCAGGTGGGCACGTCGGGAATTACGTAAAGCCCTAACTGATCAGCCACAGACTGCGGCGCCACTCGAGCAACCTCAGCCGTTTCATCGCCGTGCAATTGGCGATAAAGAGGTAACGGCGTGAGCGTGCCAGAGAACTGCGTATTAGGGCCGTAAGACGCGAGTGTTTGTGCAATGTGTTCGGACGGGTCAAGACAGACGAGTTTTAGCACCCTGCGCGCGGAGTCATAAAACGCCGCTGCATTTCCTGCGGCACGCTCTTCTGCAGATGCCGGCGTTGCCTG